>Ga0172380_10009102_pt1 | contig 10656 bp, 7 predicted proteins | sample Leawe162metaG_FD_119747 | JGI IMG/M metagenome (GOLD analysis project Ga0172380, IMG submission 119747) | Leachate microbial communities from a municipal landfill in Southern Ontario, Canada - Leachate well 162 metaG | ecosystem: Engineered > Solid waste > Landfill > Unclassified | place...
ATGGCGGTGCGCGACGGTTTGCGCACCAGATAGTCGTCCACGAAGAACGGCTCGCCGCTCACGTCGTTGGCCAGCGTCGGCAGACCGGCCGGCACGGCGGCTTCCGCCAGCGGCCGCTCGAAGAAGCGCTTGGCCGGAATCCAGGCGTCGTCGTCCGGCGTACGCGCGATGAAGCCCTGCGCTTCAAGGCGCGCCAGCAGTTTCAGCGATGCCGTCTTGGAAGCGAAGCCCATCAGTTCCGCCAGCCTGGCGTGGGAGGGGATGCGGCGATTGTCGGTGTAATAATCCTGCAGTCGTCCCAGGTAACTCTGGTCTTTGTCGTGCTCGGTCATGTGGCTTGCTCCGGTGTTCGTACGGTCACTTGAACTATAGTGATCGAACGAACACCTGTCAAGGATAGCCTGAGAAACCCCAAGGGGCGATTGAAAGTTCTTCATGGAGCGCGGCAGGTCTGGGGAGTTCACCCGCCCTCCCGGTGCAAACGGCGCACATATCGGTCGGTCGAACTCCCCAGACCTGCCGTTTTGGCTTGTGGTTTCGCCGGAGATAAAAACGCCGCCAGTAACAGCATGCACTTCCGACCGGCACTTCCTTGTGCTGCCGGGTCGGGCACTCCGGCCAGGAGTTTCGCTTGCCTCCGTCGATATGCTCAGTTCTTGCAAGGGTGCCGGATAAATCGTTTAATGCGGATGGCGTAAGCCTGCTTTACCAAGATGGTGTTTTGCTTGAATCGGATTTTCTGCGAACCCGTCCGGGCGATCTGGGCGCCGTGATCGCGATTGGGCTGTTTTTAGGATGGACTATATTTTTTTCTATGCGATTGAACAGTAATAATTTCATGTGGCGCTTGAAATTTTATCAGCCAGATGACGCAATATTTTGCGTCAAATAGGAGGGCTACGTTATGCATTTCCCAATTTGGAGTGACGAATGTGTATTGATTGGTCAGTAAAAGCCACAGACATCGCAATTGTTTTTGCCACCCTCGTTGGCCCTGTCTTAGCCATCTGGGCATCCGAGTGGAGGCAAAAGAATCGTCAAAACCAAGAACGAAAAGAGTGGGTTTTCCGCACATTAATGACAACTCGTTCCGCGCGATTGCACCCCGATCACATTCAAGCGTTAAATTACATTGCGTTCGCGTTCGCAGGCCAGCTGAAGATAGTTGATGCCTGGGGTCTATATTTCGCCCACCTGAACACAGACCAAGGCACGACTCAAGATAGCAATGCTCGGTGGCACGACAAGTCAAACACTCTACTTGCCGAGCTTCTTCACCAAATGGCAACTCATCTGAATATCGCATTCTCAAAAACCGATATAGCGCAGCCATCCTACTATCCACGCGGATACGAAATGACAGAAGCAGATCAGCAGGAACTTAGAAGGCTTTTGCTTCAGGTCCTTCGCAACGAACGTAGCATCAATATGAACGCCACGGTTTATTCTCCGCCTCAGCCGCCAAATGCATAACGATCATTCCACCGGACCTGCGCAATGAAGCCGCGCAGGTCGGTGAGTTCATTCGTTGATCCCACGTTGCGACGCATTCGTCTTGCGTTCAGGTACGTTGGGCACCGAATCGTTTCCTTGATGAGACTTAGCGCGTATCATTTTGTCCATGAGTCCAACCGTCTTTCGTAAAGGTGACTTTCGTTTCTATTTCTTCTCGCGCGAGGAAACGAGGATGCATGTGCATGTTCAGGCCCAGAATGGCGAAGCCAAGTTCTGGCTTGAGCCGGCTATCGAACTGGCCCAGTTCACAGGTCTTTCCCCGCGCGAAATTAATGAAGCACTCCGCCTTGTTCAGGAGCATGAAAATGACATCCGCAACGTTTGGTATACCCACTTCCCTCGTTGAAGTGACCAACATCTCTCAGCACGGCTTTTGGCTGTTGCTGGAGAATGAGGAGCTTTTTCTTCCGTTCTCTGAGTTTCCATGGTTTAGGGATGTTGCCGTCGGAAAGATATTGCATGTCGAGCTTCCTTCTCCCGATCATCTCTACTGGCCTGAGTTGGATGTCGATTTGGCTGTTGAATCTATTCGTCATCCCGAACTGTTCCCGCTGGTCAGCACGGTCTGAACCAACCCATCCATCAGCACGGACGTTGCGCGCTGAAGTCGTACAGGGCGGTTAAATTTGCGCTGGGCACCCTTGCCCGGAATGAGCGACAACCAGATTTTTACGGTCAGGGTCAGGAGATGGAACTGACCGTGGTACCTGCTCCCGCTGACGAAGGCGGGTTGTTGCCCTGAATCCTCAGACTCGGATAGCGCACGCTCTCGACCAGGCGGCGGACTTCCTCGGGAGGTGGCTTGGTCAGCAGGCTGATGATGATGATCGCGGCGAAGCCGACCGGCAGGCCGAAGATGCCGCAGGAGATGGGCTGGATGTCGAACCAGGCGGCTGCCATCGAGCCGCCGAAGAATGGGTGGGTGATCACGGCGTAATAAAGCGTGACGGAGAGTCCCGAGATCATGCCGATAATGGCGCCCCACTGGTTGGCGCGCCGCCAGAACACGCCGCACACCAGGGCCGGGAAGAATCCCGCCGCGGCGATCGAGAAGGCCAGGCCGACCATGAGCAGGATGCTTTCCGGCTTGAGCGAGGCGACCCAGGCCGCGACCATCGCCACCGCCAGGAGGATCGCCTTGGAAATCAGCAGGCGGCGCTGGGTCGAGGCGTTGCGCGCAATCATTTTGTAATAGATGTCGTGCGCCAGGGCGTTGGAGATGGTGAGCAGCAGGCCGTCGGCGGTGGATAGTGCGGCCGCCAGACCGCCTGCGGCGACCAGGCCTGAAATCACGTAAGGCAAGCCGGCGATCTCCGGTGTGGCCAGCACAATCACGTCGGGCAGCAGGGTCAGTTCCGCCAGTTGCAATATGCCATCGCCATTGATGTCTTCGACACCGACCAGACCCACCTTGCTCCACGAAGCGATCCAGTTCGGCAATGCCGCGATGCTGGAGCCGACCAGATGGTTATACACCTCCCATTTGGCGAACACGGCATAGGCGGGTGCGGTGAAATACAGCAGCGAGATAAAGAACAGCGACCAGAACACCGAGTTGCGTGCCTCGCGCACCGAGTACGTGGTGTAGTAGCGCATCAGGATGTGCGGCAGTGCCGCGGTGCCAAACATCAGGCAGATCACCAGGGCGATGAAGTTGCGGCGCGCGATGTCGGAAGCCCTTTCATCCTTGCCGGCGCTACTGCCTGGATAAGCTTCGGCGTGCGCCTGCGGTCGCACGGCCTTTTCGGCGTAGGCACGCGCTGTGGCATCCCATTTGACACGTGCTTCGGCTTCGCTCCTGGGCAATTCACGCAGCGCCTTTTCGGCCGCAAAAATTTCCCGGGCGGGTGCATAGCTGGCATCCTTGAGTGCTTCCACACGCCCGGTCAATTTCTTGCGCTCGGCTTCAAGCGAGCCCGGCAAGGTGGCAAGCTTTGCGTCGAATTCTGCCGACTTGGCCTTGAAGCTGGTGCGCGCCTCGATTTCCTTGGGGCTGTCGAAAAGCGCTTTTTCCTTTTCGCCAAGCTTTTGCAAAACGCCGCCATACATTACCTGGGGCACGGGGACGCCGGTCACTTTCTGCGACAGAATCACCACCGGCAAGAGATAGGCGATGATGAGGATGATGTATTGCGCAACCTGGGTCCAGGTTACCGCGCGCATGCCACCGAGGAAAGAGCAGACGAGTATCCCTGCCAGACCGACGAAGGCGCCGATCTCGAAGTCGATGCCGATGACCCGGCTCGCGATCAGGCCGACGCCATAGATCTGTGCCACGACATAGGTGAACGACGCGAGTATTGCCACCACAGCGCCGACAAAGCGGGCGAAATTGCCGCCGTAGCGGGCCCCGAGAAAATCCGGGATGGTGTATTGGCCGAACTTGCGCAGATAGGGTGCCAGCAGCAGCGCCACGAGACAGAAGCCGCCGGTCCAGCCGAGCACGAAAGCAAGCCCCTGAAAGCCGTCGTGGTACAGCGTGCCCGCCATGCCGATGAAGGATGCCGCGCTCATCCAGTCGGCGCCGGTCGCCATGCCGTTGAAGAAGGCCGGTACACGCCGGCCGGCGACGTAATATTCGACCATGTCTGCCGTGCGGCTCATCATGCCGATGCCGGCATACAAGGCGACGGTGGCGAACATGAAGACGTAGCCGATTGCCCGCTGCGTCATGCCGAGACGCTCGGCCGCCGCGAGGAGCAGGATGAACAGGATGAAGCCGGCGGTGTACCAGGCGTAAAGAACCTGCAGGCGCCGGTTATAAACGGGCTGGGACATGCGCCGCCGGGTTAATAAGCCGGAGATCTCGGCTTAAGACGCCGTCTCATAAAATCCCGCTTGCGATTTTATGAGCCTCTTAGGCCGAGCATCAAATGGAATTCTCAGGCAATCCTGCCCGCATCGCCGATCTTGTGGGATGGGATGGCGGCACGCGCATTGTCACGTTTGTCGTAGTAATACCTGTAGGCGTTGCCGTCGGCGATGACCGTGGCACCCCAGCCTTGTGGTTCCTTGGCCACTGAGCGATTCGGCTCCTTGTGCTTGGCCGGCTTGGCTTGGGCGGAACTGCTGAGGTTCGCTGTCGGCAGCGGGCGAACCGAACGCTGAAAAGGCAGCAGATCGGCAGTCGCGGTACGCGCGGGTTTTGGCAGTTTTTCCTGTTTGCGCAACGCCGCAATGATCAGCGCCGCGTTCTTCCTGTCGAATTCGAGGCAAATGCCGTCCTCGGTCCAGAACAGAACCTCTCCATCGGCATAGCATTCCAGCAGGACATCCTTCCCTTTGGCATCCAGTTGGATTGCTTCCCTAGGCATTGGATTGGGTTGACTCATGTTTGACACTCCTTTTAGCTAGGTGAACAGGGAACAAAGGGGATTGAACCGGGGGAGACATAACTATAGCAGAGGCATGTCCGTTCCCGCGAGCCATGATCCTGGTCAAACCTAGCGCAGATAATTATTGCATAGCAGCATTTTCCGCGTAAGAATGAAAGCAACAGAATCATTCGAGGGTTTGCACCATGTCCCATAACGAAATACTGAGTTTTATCGAAAACCGTACCTACGACGAAATCCAGATTGGCGATACCGCGGTACTCAAGCGTACCTTGCGGCCTGAGGATATCCAGTTGTACGCCATCATGTCGGGTGATGTAAACCCGACCCACGTCGATCCGGAATACGCGCGTTCGTCCATGTATCGGGAAGTGATCGCTCACGGCATGTGGGGTGCGGCGTTGATTTCGACTGTGCTGGGGACTCAATTTCCCGGTCCGGGTACCGTCTATATCGACCAGACCCTGCATTTCGCCAGGCCGGTGACCCTGGGTGATGTCATCACGGTGACCATTACCTGCCAGAAGAAATTCGACCATAACCGGCATATCATTTTCGACTGTCTCTGCACCAATCAGGACGGACTCAAGGTGATCGGCGGCACGGCCGAGGTGTTGGCGCCGAGCGAGAAAATCAAGCGGCCCCGGGTCGCCATGCCGGAATTCACCATCAGCGACCGGCAGGCGCGCTACGATCACCTGCTTGGCTTTACCAAGGGACTCGCAGCGATTCAGATGTCGGTGGCTCATCCCTGCGATGCCGAATCGCTCAAGGGTGCGCTGATGGCGCGCGATGCCGGGCTGATTATCCCGACCCTGGTCGGCCCCGAGGACAAGATCCGTGCGCTCGCCGAGCAGGTCGGCGAATCGCTGCACGATTGCCGCATCATCAATGCCCAGCACAGCCATGCGGCCGCCGAGATTGCGGTGTCCCTGGCACGCGAAGGGCAGGTCGAAGCGCTCATGAAGGGCTCGCTGCACACCGACGAACTGATGACCGAAGTCATCGACAAGGCCACCGGCTTGCGTACTGCACGACGTATCAGCCACGTCTTCCTGATGGATGTGCCGACTTATCCGCGTCCGCTGATGATCACGGACGCTGCGGTGAATGTCGAACCCAGCCTGGAGGACAAGGTGGATATCGTCCAGAATGCCATCGACCTGGCGCAGATGCTGGCCGTCCCCGAGCCGAAAGTGGCGATTCTGGCCGCTGTCGAAACCGTCAATCCGAAAATGCGCGCCACGCTCGACGCCGCGGCGCTGTGCAAGATGGCCGAACGCGGCCAGATCAAAGGCGGCATCCTCGACGGTCCGCTGGCTTTCGACAATGCCGTGTCAATCGTGGCCGCCAAGACCAAGGGAATTCGCTCCGCGGTGGCCGGTCAGGCCGACATCCTGGTGGTGCCGGACATCGAATCGGGCAACATGCTTGCCAAACAACTGGAATATCTTGCCGATGCGCTCTCTGCCGGCATCGTGCTCGGCACGCGGGTGCCGATCGTGCTCACCAGTCGTGCCGATACCGCCGAGACGCGCACCGCCTCGTGCGCCATCGCGGTGGTGATGGCGCACGCCAAACGCAGGCAGCAGGTGTGAGGTAGCGCCATGGCCGATGCACTCCTGGTTCTTAATGCGGGTTCGTCTTCGATCAAGTTCGCTTTGTTTGCGTATTCCGGCGGCGCACAGATTCACCGCCGGCCCGCGATTTCCGGACAGATCGAGGCCATTGATGCAACCAGCCCCGAGGGACCCCGCCTGAAAGCCTGCAACGCAGACGGCGGTGTGCTCGCCGACCAGCACCTTGGCCGTCTGCGCGGGGGGCGCGGCGATCCGCACCGCGTTGCTCTGAACTTTCTTCTCGACTGGCTCGGCGAGCATGATAGCGGCATGACCGTGCGCGCCGCCGGCCATCGTGTGGTCCATGGCGGCGAGACATATGCGCAGCCGATTCTGCTGAACGAGGCCATCCGCGCCGATCTGGCGCGCCTCATTCCGCTTGCGCCCTTGCATCAGCCGCACAATCTCGATGCGATTCGCGCCGTCGCCGAATTGCTGCCGGACTTGCCGCAAGTGGCCTGTTTCGACACGGCCTTCCATCGCAGCCAGCCCCATGTTGCCCAGCTCTTCGCCCTGCCGCGCGCGATCACGGCGCAAGGCGTGCGCCGCTACGGTTTCCATGGGCTGTCTTACGAGTACATCGCCGAGGTGCTGCCCGAGCATCTCGACGCAGGGCGTGCGAATGGCCGTGTGGTGGTCGCGCACCTGGGCAATGGCGCCAGCATGTGCGGCATGCTCAACCGCAAGAGCGTCGCTTCGACCATGGGCTTCACCGCCGTCGAGGGTTTGATGATGGGTACCCGCACCGGCAGTCTCGATCCGGGTGTGCTGCTTTACCTCATGGATTACCAGGGCATGGATGCCAAGGCGCTGACACGCCTGCTTTACAAGGAATCGGGTTTGCTCGGTGTTTCCGGTATTTCCCCGGACATGCGCGTGCTGCTCGCATCGGATCGTGCCGAGGCACGCGAGGCGGTCGATCTGTTCTGCTACCGCATCACGCGCGAGATCGGTTCGCTGGCCGCAGCGCTGGGTGGCCTGGACGCCTTGGTGTTCACCGGCGGCATCGGCGAACATGCCGCACCAGTAAGGCACCAGATCTGCACGGCGGGCGAGTGGCTGGGCATCGAGTTCGATGCCCAGGCGAATGCGGAACATGCCATCTGCATCACCAGGCCGACGAGTAAGACGAGCGTACTGGTCCTGCCGACCAACGAAGAATGGATGATTGCCCGCCACACCCTGAATCTGATCCAATAGCCTGAATTTCTGCAGTTTTTCCTCGCCAAAACCTACTATATGTAGTGGCATGAATCTTGGCGCGCTACTAGCCAGATTCCTAATTATTTGATTTTCAAAGAACTCAAATTTTTCACTTTATTTCGGTGAAAAGCTTGGGTATGCTCTCGACCTCCGATCGCTTAACTTCTCCGGAAAAACCATGACCACAAAAACCATTACTCCCGGTGAATCTGTTTCAATTCAAATAATTAACTCGCAAGGCCAGCCCCTGCCGCAGGAAATCACCGGGCTGGTTCTCATTGAAAAATATGCCAAGGGCAACGAAGCGACTGTCGGTGAAGTCAGACAGCGTGTTGCCCGTGCTCTTGCTTCGGTCGAGAGCGAAGACAAGCGTGTCCATTGGGAAGCGCGCTTCCTCGAAGCCCAGGAGCACGGCTTTGTTCCGGCCGGTCGCATCAATTCGGCTGCCGGCACCGACCTGTGCGCCACGCTGATCAATTGCTTCGTCCAGCCGGTCGGTGATTCGATCTCCGAAGTCGTCGATGGACGCCCCGGCATCTATACCGCTCTGCAACAGGCTGCCGAGACCATGCGTCGCGGCGGTGGTGTTGGCTACGATTTTTCCTCGATCCGTCCAATCGGTGCGCATGTCAAGGGCACCCAGTCGCGCGCTTCGGGACCGGTTTCCTACATGCGCGTATTCGACCGTTCCTGCGAGACGGTGGAATCCGCCGGCAGTCGTCGTGGCGCACAAATGGGCGTGCTGCGTTGTGATCATCCCGACATCGAGGAATTCATTCACGCCAAGGACAAGGGCGACCTGACCAATTTCAACATCTCTGTCGGTGTTACCGACGAGTTCATGCGTGCCGTGGAAAGTGACGGCGAGGTGGAACTTGCGCACAAGGCCGAGCCTTCGTCCGACTTCAAGGCCTCTGGCGCTTACCAGCGCGAAGAAGGTGCCGGCAAGGGAAACGGCCGCCAGAGTGAATGGGTATACCGCAAGCTCAAGGCGCGCGAGTTGTGGGATCAGATCATGCGTTCGACCTACGATCATGCCGAGCCGGGTATCCTGTTCCTCGACCGCATGAATCGCGACAACAATCTCTATTACTGCGAAACCATCGAGGCCACCAATCCCTGTGCCGAACAACCGCTGCCGCCCTATGGTTGCTGCTGCCTGGGCTCGATCAACCTGACCCTGTTCATCAACTCGCCGTTCACCGATCAGGCATCCTTCGATTTCGCCGCCTTCGGCAAGGTGGTCGATACCTCGGTGCGCATGCTCGACGACGTGCTCGATGCGACGCATTGGCCGCTGCCACAGCAGCATGCCGAAGCCCAGGCCAAGCGCCGGGTCGGGCTCGGCTTCACCGGGCTGGGCGACGCCCTGATCATGCTGCGCCAGCGCTACGACACCGCCGAAGCGCGCGCCATGGCCACCAAGATTTCCGAGTTCATGCGCGATCGCTCCTACCTCGCCTCGGTCGATCTCGCCAAGGAGCGCGGCGCCTTCCCGCTGTTCAACGCCGACATGTACCTGTCCGGGGGCAGTTTCGCTTCGCGCCTGCCGGTCGAGATCAAGGAGCAGATCCGCAAGCACGGCATCCGCAACTCGCACCTGCTGTCGATCGCGCCGACCGGCACGATCTCTCTGGCTTTCGCCGACAATGCCAGCAATGGCATCGAGCCGCCTTTCTCATGGACCTACACGCGCAAGAAACGCATGGTCGATGGTACCTTCAAGGAATACGCGGTGGAGGACTATGCCTGGCGTTATTACAGGCATGTCGGTGGCAATGTAAACCAATTGCCGGAGTACTTCGTCACGGCGCTGGAGATCTCGGCCGAAGCCCACAAGGATATGGTCGCCGCCGTCGCGCCCTACATTGATACCTCGATTTCCAAGACGGTGAATGTGCCCGAGGACTACCCCTACGCCGAGTTCGAGAACCTCTACATGGCGGCCTGGAAGGCCGGCCTGAAGGGGCTTGCGACCTATCGGCCGAATGCCGTGCTGGGCAGCGTGCTGTCAGTCACCGACAACAAGGCCGCCGAAAAGAAACAGCCGCAGGATGTCGTCATCAGCGGCGCCAATCGCCGTTTGTCGATTGGCTCCCTGCCGGCACCGGTATTGGCCTCGTTGCGCTGGCCGGGTCGGCCGCGGCTGACCGACGGCAATTCCGCCTGGACCTACATGATCGAAACACCGCACGGCGAATTCGCGTTGTTCGTCGGTCATATCGCCAACGGCAAGAAGGTGCCCTTTGAAGTCTGGGTCAATGGTTCCGAACAGCCGCGCGGTCTCGGCGCAGTGGCCAAGACACTATCGATGGACATGCGTGCCAACGACCGCGGCTGGCTCAAGCTGAAACTCGATGTGCTGGCCAAGACCATCGGCGACGAATCCTTCAACATGCATTTCCCGCCGCACGGCGAGCAGAAACTGATGCCCGGCGTGGTCTCCGCCGTCGCCCAGGTGATCCGTTACCGTTGCGAGAAGATTGGCGCATTCGAGGGCAACGACCCGACGCCGGTGATCGACACCATGTTTAGCCGCGACGAGCCGAAGACCGGCACCGATGGCACCCTGTCATGGACGGTAGACATCAGCAACCCGGCCTCGGGCGAGGACTTCGTGCTCGGCCTCAAGGAAATCACCCTGCCCGACGGTGTGACGCGACCCTACTCGGTCTGGCTTTCGGGCAATTATCCGCGCGCCCTGGACGGCTTGACCAAGCTGCTGTCGCTCGACATGCGTGTCATGGATCCGGCTTGGATCGGCATGAAACTGCGCAAGCTGCTCAACTATCCCGAGCCGCTCGGCGACTTCATGGCCTTCGTCCCCGGCACGCGCCGCCAGCAGAACTGGCCGTCGACCGTGGCTTACATTGCGCGGCTGATCATGCATCGCTACGCCATGCTCGGCATCCTCAACGAGAACGGCTACCCGACGCGCGAGATGGGCATCCTCGAAGCGCCGCAGGAAAAGGGCGGGGCAAAGA
>Ga0172380_10009103_pt1 | contig 10656 bp, 8 predicted proteins | sample Leawe162metaG_FD_119747 | JGI IMG/M metagenome (GOLD analysis project Ga0172380, IMG submission 119747) | Leachate microbial communities from a municipal landfill in Southern Ontario, Canada - Leachate well 162 metaG | ecosystem: Engineered > Solid waste > Landfill > Unclassified | place...
GATCCTCGCTGTTGAACCAACGCCCGGCTTGGCTGAGACATGCCGACGGAAAGGGATAACAATCCTGGAACAGACGGTCGAGTCGCTTGACCGGCAGGCGATATCTGCGGATTTTGTCGCCAGTTTTGAAGTCATTGAACACCTGTTTTCTCCGTACGAATACCTGCGTATCTGCCGCGATCTTTTGAAACCCGGAGGGTTGTTGCTTGTCACATGCCCCAGTTGCAAAGGATTTGATGTCATGACCCTCGGAGCCGCCTCAACAACCTACGATGCGGAACACCTCAATTACTTCCATCCGGATTCGCTTTCCTTGTTGGTCAAAAAATGCGGGTTTGAGGTCTTGGAAACTAGCACACCCGGTCGCCTGGATGCCGATATTGTACGCAGCCGTGTCCTTAAGGGTGAGTTGAATCTGCATGAACAACCTTTCCTCCAACATGTCCTTGTCACGGAATGGGAAACAAAAGGGCAGATTTTTCAGGATTTTCTGAGCAATAACAACCTCAGCTCCCATCTCTGGCTCCTGGCCCGCCACTCAACGGATTAAGAACTTTTATTTTGGCTGTCTTTTCTCGTTTTATTCTGGATGCTCCCAGAATTCTCCGGCTTGAAAACAGAGAGTTTTCCGATTCTCTCCCAGAGGATCAAATCCTGTTAAAATCCGAGGCAAGTGCTATTTCCTTGGGAACAGAGTTGGCGGCTTATGCTGGTCTTCCGCCATTGCGTCCCACTGTGTCCCCTTATCCGAGGGTCCTTGGCTATTGCTGTATCTCCCGTATCGCAAAGACAGGCAATTGCGTGAAAAACCTGACGGTGGGACAAAGGGTATTTTCCCATCAACCGCATGAAAGCGGCGGAACATTGAGCGAAAAAGGAGCGCTTTGCGTAATCCCCGAATCCATTTCCAGTGAAACAGCCAGTTTGATCTATTTTTGCCAGCTTGCCCTCGCGGCTGTTCAGACACTTGATCTCCATGAGAAAAAATCCGCCCTTGTTTTCGGTCTCGGTACAATAGGTCTTTGTGCGGTTGCTGTCATCAAAGCTCTTGGTTTGCATTGCATTGCCGTTGGGAATCGTCCGACGCAAACATGTTTGGCCGCTAAACTGGGTGCAAATGCGGCATGTTCCAGCAACAAAGATGCCAGGCGTCTTATCAAGGAATATTTTGACGGGCGGGTCGATGGCATCATTGCTACTGCCAATCCTTGGTCTGCATGGCAGGAAATGTTGAATCTTACTTCTCCCAACACCAAAATCGGTGTGCTTGGATTTCCAGGACGCGGAGAGCCTCCTCCGGATTTCAATCCTCTCGACTCCCAACATTTCTATGAGAAGCAACTTCAACTGTTAGCCTGCGGAATACCACCCGCAAAAGAAGATTGTCAGGATGCGCTAAAGGCCAATTTGAATCATCTTTTGGATTTGATGCAAAAAAGGACTCTCTCCCTTGATGCCCTGTTGGGAAACACTGTTGCGCCCGATGAAGTTGGGGCATTTTTTGAAAAATGCCTTGCCGGAAACAAACCTCCGAAGCCTGCAATTATTGACTGGAGAAATTTGGCATTGTAATGGATTTGGTCCGTTTTGCTCTCATTGGATGCGGTCGGATGGGGATAACCGCGGATGATGTTGCTTCCCACTGGATTACATCGGATCTCTGGATGCCACTTAGCCACGCAAGTGCTATCCGCGCTTCTCCGGAATGTGATCTCGTCGCTGTCTGTGACAGCGATCCCGCACGTCTTCATGCTGCAAGGGAACGGTACAAGGTGGAATTTGGATTCGAGAATGTTGAAGAAATGCTGGACAAGATCCGTCCTGATGCCGTGTGTATCGCCACCAGGACGCGGGAACGTGCCCCGATTATTCGCACCTGCATTGCTGCGGGAGTAAAAGGGATTTTTTGCGAGAAGCCGCTATCCCTCACTCTGGAGGACGCCGATGAGATTCACTCCCTTGTCCAAAATGCGGGCATTCCTTTTCTCCTTGGTACACGCAGACGCTTCATGCCGGTTTATGAACGGGCTAGAAACGAGTTTTGGTCCGGACGTGTTGGAGAGCCGCAGACCGTTTTATTGGAATTCGGTGCAGCTCCATTGCTTTGGACACATCCCCATACCGTCGATCTGGCGTTCTTCATGGCGAACGACAGTCCCATGCACAATTTGGAAGCAAAATTAGATTATCCTTCAGGCTCATGGTCCGGAAACAAATTGGATTGTGATCCTTATGTAAGGCATGCCATATTGGAATTTCGCAATCATATTACGGCTCATATCCTGCGTTCAGGCGGGCTCGACGTGGTACTTTCCGGAAGCGAAGGAAAAATCACAATTGCCAGCGACGGGCTCTTTACACATATGCGTTTGAAGAATGAGCGACCAGGAAAACTTGACGCGGGAATGTTCGGTCGGCGTCTTGATATTCCCACCCCGCGGGAAATTTCGGGAACAGTTGCGACCATCACACTGCTGGCCAAGGCGGTAAAAGGAGACAAAAGCGGACTCCCTGATGCAAATTGTTTCCTGAACAATATGGAAGTTTTGTTCGGATTGGTCGAAAGCGATTTGCGTTCCGGAGAACGTGTTGACTGTCCGTTGCCGAGACGCGGCCTGCAGATTACAGGCCGTATCGGAAATCTTTATCCTTAGATCATGTTTGGATTCAAAGACAGGGTTTCAGAAACGCTTCATTCCCTACGGAAATTGGCCGGATCGTCTGCAAAAGCGCCACGCATTGTAAGAATGATCCGAACGTATGAAAAACGACTTTCATATTGGAGCAATCTTCCCCCCCTTTCTGTATCTGGTGAAAAAATAATCGGCATTCTGGTTTGTCCATGGCTTGAAACAGCTGTTCCGCTTTTTTCTATTGAACTTGGCTTCGTTTTGGCTTCCGAAGGCTTCAATGTCACTCTGATCTGGGATCCCGGCGAGCCTTTTGGAGAAGAATGTCGCCCACAAGAAAAACGGGCTTTGGAAAAATTGCTTTCCAAGGTTTCCCGTATCTTGAAGGTGGCAAGTCCTCCCGAACTTGCCCGCCCGGTGGATCCCCGATGGATGACCAACTCGGAAAGAATAGTTCGGAACAATGCCATTGCCCGGAAAAAAGGCGAAGACGCCGCATCTGCTTACTATGAGGAAAACCTCCGGATTGTCCCGAAGGTTGCCATCCATTTCAGTGCGATCGAATCTCTTTTCGAGAAAAATGACTTCCAGTGGATCATGGTACCCGGAGGAGTTTACAGCACCAGCGCGATGTACCGGGATGTTTCCTCAGCATTCGGGGCAGGTTGCACTACATTTGATTCCGATGCGGGCATGTTGATGTTCTGCAATAACGGAGTCGCCACGCACCACACCGATATTCCAGAAGCTTGCCGATTGCTCTTCAAGGACCTCCGTGAGATTCCCCAAGCAAAATGTACCATGCACCGCATGGTCGAAGACGAACTTCAAGCCCGTTGCCAAGGCACAGATTTCTGGAACTTTCAGAAGATACCAAGCCAAGGCTCCTCCGCAATTCCATGCGACGTTTTGGTTCCCCTGAATCTGCGCTGGGACACCGCTGCACTGGACCGTGAACTGGCATTTTCTTCCGTCAAAGAGTGGCTTGCAACCTTGAGCGATTGGGCCAGAAAAAATTCCGGCGTACATGTCTGCGTTCGCCAGCATCCGTGTGAGAGGCATGAATATGCACGTGGAACGGATGATATGGCTGAGTGGATAGCGGCTTTGGGAGCCAGCGTTCCCAATCTTCATTTTATCAAAGCCGACGACCAGGTGAGTACATATGATCTTTTGCGATCAACCCGTGTGGTCGTTCCCCATACCTCGACAATCGTTCTTGAAGCGGCATTGAGGCGAATACCATCTGTTTTGGCGTCAAGAGTGTACTACGAGGACCATGGATTCACTTGGTCTTGCCGGAATCAATCCGAGTTCACCGCCCGCCTTGAAGAAGCTTTGTCCGGACAATTGCTGATTTCCGATGATAAGCACGAGAAGGCGGAAATCATATTCTTTCTGACCCAACTCTGTGCGGTATTGAGGACCAAGTTCACTCCCATTCCCGGGGATTTTGAAGTCTGGTCTTTGGAGTCCCCTTCGGAATTGTTGGCACGCACAGAATTGAGTGATGTTGTTTTTTCCCTCAAACACAGAATTCCCCTGAGCTATCTCCGTGCCCTGAGATTGCTCGGACTGGAGCAAAAATTGGAAAGCATTCGCAGAGGCTTCCCGGCGGATCGATAATACGACCTCTTCCTTGAATGGCGGGGAGTCTTCTCCTGCCGCACTGTACCCACCATGAAAGCAAAACATTTTCTCGGAACATTCTGGGGAAATTGTTTTGGAAATCGGCGGCGTTCTTTCTCCGGAGCCTACCTTGATCCGTCAGTCCAGATCTTGGGAGAAAAGTCGGTGCATATTGCCGAAGGAGCGGTGATCGGGGAAAATTGTTGGCTGAATGTCAATTCCTGTGAGGGTGAAAACAGGACCATCTCGATCGGCAGATTCACATTTGTTGGCAGAAGGGCTTTTTTTACATGTGGTTCGTCGATTTCCGTGGGGCCCTATTGTGTGCTCGGTCCGGATTGTCACTTTGTGGGAGCTGCCCACATCTTCTCAAATCCGTTCATGCCCTACCTTGTCACTGGAGTCACAAATAGCGGGACCATCCGCATCGGTGCCAATTGTTTTCTCGGCGCGAGATCCACATTCCTTGCGGATTGCGAAGTCGGTTATGGCAGTATTATTGGAGCGTCCGCAGTGGTGCGCGGCACAATCCCTCCATTGAGCATGGTTGTGGGAAATCCAGCGCGTATTGTAAAGAGCTTTGATTCCGTCTTGGGCCGGTGGGTTGATGTCGGCACCTGTTCACAGGAAAGCAAGTTGCCTTCCGAAGAGGAATATATCGCCATCCTTGCCACGCTTGATTGGAAGTGCCGCCGTTACTCCAAAGGAGCCAGGATTGCCGCGTCGGGCAGTCTGGGAAGTATATGATGCTCCCGCCATCGAAATGGCGGAAATGCACGGGGGATTGTAGACCCGGAAATGTAGAACAAAACCATCAATTATAAGATATGAAAAAAGAGTCCATTCTGGGAATCAGCGCCCTCGGCCACGATGCCGCCGCCGCCCTTGTTTGCGCGAAGAGCGGAGAAATTTTGTATGCGATCGCGGAAGAACGCCTTAACAACCTCAAGCATAGCTGGCAATTTCCTTACGGTTCGATCCGGGCCTGTCAGGCCCATGCCTCCCTGAACGGATGGGAAATTGTGGAGGCGGCGCTCAATTTCAATCCGGAGGAATTCTCGACGGGTACTCTCCGGCGGACGATTCTGGATATCCTTAAAGACGAGCAAAAAACCGCCGCTTTGATGGAATTGCTTTCCGAACTGATCGCCTATGGCGACTTTTTCCATCGCTCCAGCTTTTCCTATGAAGAGGTTGGAAAGTGGATTGCCAGGAATGAGATCGCCCCCGAACCCGCCCAACGTCTTAGAAAACGAATCGGTTGGTACTACAATTGGTCGGTCAAATACCGGCGGATAACAACGATGGTCGAAACCCTGTTGCCAAAAATACCTGTCCGCAATATCAACCACCATCTTTGTCATGCGGCATCGACATATTTCACTTCGGGATTTGAAAATTCCTGCGTGATTACCTGGGACGGGCAGGGTGAATCGCAGACGACCTGTGTATACCACGCAAAGCCCGGAGGGATTGAACTGGTTTCCGAAACAGTCTGGCCATCAAGCTTGGGCATGATCTACTTTGGTCTCACCAATTACCTCGGATTCAAACTTGGAGACGAATTCAAGGTTATGGGTATGGCCGCATATGGCCAACCCCGCTTCTACGACGCACTCCGGAATATGATTGAAATTGGCGACGGTCCATCTGTCCACCTGCGTGAAACCGATATCTACTCGCATCAGGAACATGGAACGGGCCACTACTGGTATTATTTCAACAAAAACTTGGGAAAGTTGGCATCGCGAAGATTCCGCCATCAAAAAATTCAACAGGAACATTTCGATTTGGCGGCTTCTTTGCAAAAAGTCTTTGAAGATTTCGGCTCCGATTTTGCCGGAAAAGCGCTGGCAACCACCGGAGAAGCACATCTTTGCCTGAGCGGAGGGGTTGCCTTGAATGGTCTCATGAATGAAGCAATACGGAGGCAATCCGGATGCAAAAATATCTATATTTACCCTGCTGCTGGAGATGACGGAACAGCCGTCGGCGCCGCCTTGCAGGCTCTTTCTGAACGTGGATGCTCCCCTTCCCACAAGGCAGGCTTGCCGTTTCTGGGAGGGGGGGTCGGCGATGATGACATCCGTGCGGAACTCCAGAGATTGAATCTTGTTTTCGAGGAACCGTCCGATATCCACGAACGGATTGCCAAAGCACTTGCCGCCCACGAAATTGTCGCGCGGTATCAAGGGCGCTCAGAATTCGGCCCGCGGGCTCTGGGAAATCGCTCAATTCTTGCGAATCCGGCCCGACCGGAAATAAAAGACATTCTGAACGAGCGGATCAAGCACCGCGAAGCATTCCGGCCATTCGCCCCGGCCTGTTTGCTTGAGTTTGCTTCAGACTACTTTGACATCGATATCGAGGCTCCTTATATGCTGCTCATCGCAACAGCGAAACCGCTCGCCCGGGAAAAGATTCCGGCGGCCGTGCATGCCGACGGGACATCCAGACTGCAAACAGTCTCGAAAGAAGGCAACGGGGACTTTTACAAAACCATCAAGGCCTTCCATCACCTGACCGGAACTCCTGTCGTCATCAACACAAGTTTCAACATCAATGGCGAAGCAATCGTCGAGACCCCATGCGATGCTGTGGAGTCCTTTTCCCAGATGGATATCGATCATCTCGCCATCGGAAAATTTTGGATCAGCAAAGCCGCCAACCGGTTTCCGAAGATGACAGATGCGGAATTTCTGGATATCCGCAAGAAACGATTTTCAGATTCCCATACTCATGTGCTGGCACACTTCGACATCAATAAAGACTATTTTCCAAGATCCGGTCAAACATCTGCGGGATCGAGTGGATTGCTCCTCGGGTTGTTCAGGACAATTCTTCAGAAAAACCAGGGCAAATGATCCCGCCGCGCATCGGCATTGTGGATCTGTCCATGGAAGGGTGGGCAGCCGGTGGCATTGTCACGCGGATTATGGCTCATGCACTCAGCCAAGTTGGCGCCAAACCGATCATGTTATCCAGACAGAATGTCGGGAGAAACTTTCCCTTTGCTTGGAAGAACCTTCCGAATCCGCGTTACCTGCCGGGAGAATGGAAGCTGCGAAAAATTCTGAGACTTGGAGAGAAGAAATTCTGGACGGACTTCGCCTCGAAACACCGGTTGGACGTGGTCTTTCCTCTTGTCACTCCAACCAAAACCGGATCAACGGTAAAAACCATTGGCTGGATCCCCGACTTCCAACACCGGCATCTTCCCGGAAATTACTCTTCATTACAGCTTTTGGAACTCGACACCCGTTTCGGGAAGCTGGCTTCCGACTCGGATCTCATGCTTTTTTCCAGCCTTGATGCACAGAAGGACTTCATCGACTGTTTCCCGAAATATGCCGGCAAATCACGGGTTGCGAAGTTCCCGTCGCTCTTTGCTTTCGAAGCTCCCCATGCGGAGCCGGATTTGGCTTCACGCGCCTTTAATCTGCCGCCCAAATATCTTCTGATTATCAATCAGTTCTGGCGGCATAAAAATCATGCTGTGGCCGTCGAGGCCGTTTCCATCCTGGCAAAGCAAGGTCTGAAAGTTCCTCTCGTCATGGCGGGGCTCCCATCCGACTATCGCGACCGGAAAAACGATGCGCTCACGGAAGTGTTCCAACTCATCTCGAAGGGAAACCTCCGCGAGAACTGCATTCTTCTTGGAAAAGTGTCCCGCGAAGTCATCGACTCTCTCCTGAGGTCCGCCGCCGCTCTGATCCAGCCATCACGCTTTGAAGGATGGAACACTTCCGTTCAAGATGCGGGAGCTCTTGGGTGTCCGATTTTTTTGTCGGATCTTTCCGTTCATCGCGAGCAGTGTCCCCATGCGCTCGGATTTTTTCCGGAAGATGAGCCGGCTTTGCTTGCAGAACTCATCGCGAAGAACTGGGAAAACCTCCCGGCTCGCGATGGAGGAGAGCTTGAGGCGAAGGCTCTTGAAAAGGAGAAAATCTTCGCGACCGATTACGGGCGCCTCCTCCTGCAATATTGCCAAGAGATCGTTTAAATCCATGTCCAAGCTTCCCAAAATCAGCATTGTTACCCCGTCTTTCAACCAAGGCCAGTTTCTCGAACAGACAATCATCAGCGTGCTCGGACAGTGTTATGAGCATGTCGAATACATCATCATTGATGGCGGGAGCACAGACGACAGCGTCGATGTGATCAAGCGCTATGAGTCGAAGCTTGCGTATTGGGTATCAGAGAAAGACAACGGATTCGCGCATGCCATCAACAAGGGGATGGCCCGCATCACCGGCGACCTGATTTGCTGGATCAACAGCGACGACTACTTTTTACCGGGCGCTTTTTGGAAGGTGGCGCGCACTCATATGTCCGGCGGCCTGAGCGAGGTATTGTATTATGGTGATTGTTTCAGTTTCCGGGAGCAAGGCGGCCGTGCGGTTGTCAATCGCCCTCCGGAGTTTGACAGGGATCTGCTTGAGGTTTCCTCCTATCCCGTCCAACCAAGTTCATTTTGGACCAAAAGCATCTGGGATGCCTCCGGTGGAAGTATTGACGAGGCTTTGCACTTCGCCATTGATTGGGAGTTTTTCCTGCGTGCCGCTAAGTGCGGACGGTTTGTAAAAATTCCAGAAATTCTCAGCGGGTTCAGATTTCACCAAGAACAAAAAACTGGACTCGGGGGCAACAAACGCAGGGAAGAGCTGCTCTATATCGTGGACAAGAACTGCGGGGCGTCAGCACGGGCCTGCTATCATTTCTGCCATGACAACTCGTCCATCTTGCGTTCCCATCAGAACCTGACGCGCCGTCTGCAGGGACGGAGGGTTTCCAACGCCGCGGAAATAGCAAGGCTCGCGTTTCCCAAACTTTGGAAGCTTCCGGAATCCTTTACGTTTGCGCAACTCAAAGCGGCATCGCATATGCTGCTCTGGTAAATGGCAATTCCACCCGGCATATTATACAGGCTGGCAAAGCCTTTTCTCGATCGCAGGGGAATGGAAGTCCTGCCGAAGGACCGTCATGAAAAAAAAGGGACAACGCCATCGGCTCTGCAGCGCGCCAGAGGTCGTGGAATTTGTCCCGGAACAGTGATTGATGTCGGAGCGTCCGACGGGCGCTGGTCGGTTGCGACATCGAGGGTGTTTCCCGAAGCCAGATTTCATATGCTTGAGCCGTTGCTTGAGCGCAAAGAATCATTGGAAGCGCTCTGTGCAAAGACCCCCGCCTTCCGGTATCGGCTTGCGGCGGCTTCGGACCGATGCGGAAGCGCGCATTTGGCCGTCAGCGAAGATCTTGATGGGAGCGCATTGTCGGCAGACGGCCAGACCGGGGCGCGGCTTATTGACGTAACCACGATTGATTTCGAGGTCGCAAAAAATGACCTTCTCGCCCCTTATCTCATCAAGTTGGACACACATGGGTTCGAGGCGGAAATTCTGCGCGGGGCGCTGGAAACACTTCCCCAAACAGAAATGCTGATTATCGAGGCATACAACTTCAACCTTGGTGGCGAAGCGCTGAGATTTCCCCAACTCTGCCTTCACTTGGAGTCCCTCGGGTTCCGATGTGCCGATCTTGTGGATCTCTCCTGGCGTCCCTCCGATGGAATGCTTTGGCAGATGGATCTTGTCTTTATCCCCTCCGCATCGCCTTCGTTCTCCTGCAATGCCTACGCCTAAGCGTTGCTGTCGAAATCGCCGCGTTGTCTTATTCTAATTCGCTTTCAAGATGAGACTAACTATCCAAGGCCACGCTGTAATACTGCGTAGCCGAACAGGGTCAGATGCGAGTTGAGGCAACCCAGACTCCAACTGGCGAATCACGCCATCCATGTCAGCAAAAACGCGGTTGGGAAATTCTTTCTCGCGAATCTCGTCCCAGATGTGTTCTTGAGGATTAAGCTGCGGGGAGTAGGCTGGCAGGCGGTAAAGTCGAATATTCTCCGGTACGACCAAATCATGTGCCACATGCGAACTGGCTCCATCGACAACCATCACAATGAAGTCTGAGGGATGTGCGGAACTGACTTGGTGGAGAAACTTCTCCATCATTTCGGCATTCATTTTCCTACAAATCATCCAATCCAGTTGCCCCTCCATCGGGCTGACCGCTCCATAAACATAGGTGAACTCCCGTTCGTATCCGTTATCAACCACAGGGCGCTCGGGAGCTGGGGCCCAACAACGTCGGATTCTTCCCATCCGCCCGAAGCGAGCCTCATCTTGAAACATCAAACGCACGCGCCGTCCCTTCACGACTTTCTTTTTCAAGATGGCTTCCAATTCCACCGGGAGTTTTTTTTCCAGTCTTCTTGGGCCTCCAGCTTGCTTTTTGGGTGACGCGTGTCGGGAGCCACCTTCCTCCACCCGTGCCGGGCCAAGAGCCTGTAGACGACAGACGCCTTTACTGGACGTTCCAGTTTTTGAGATAGTGC
>Ga0172380_10009104_pt1 | contig 10655 bp, 7 predicted proteins | sample Leawe162metaG_FD_119747 | JGI IMG/M metagenome (GOLD analysis project Ga0172380, IMG submission 119747) | Leachate microbial communities from a municipal landfill in Southern Ontario, Canada - Leachate well 162 metaG | ecosystem: Engineered > Solid waste > Landfill > Unclassified | place...
CCCTCGGCCTGGCCCTGCCCGGCAACGGCACGATCCTCGCGGGCGAAGGCCCGGGGAAGCTCAACCCCGAGCGCGTCGACCTGTGGAAGCAGGCCGCCCGCCACGTCCTCACCCTGGTCAAGCAGGACCTGACGCCGTCGAAGATCGTCTCGCAGGCCGCCTTCGACAACGCCGTCGCCCTCGATGTCGCCATGGGCGGCAGCACCAACACCGTGCTGCACCTGCTGGCCATCGCCCGCGAGGCCGGCATCGACTACGACATCCGCCGCATCGACGCGATCTCGAAGAAGGTGCCGTGCCTGGCCAAGATCGCGCCCAACGGCGACCACCACATCGAGGACGTGCATTTCGCCGGTGGCATCTACGCCATCCTCGGCGAGCTCGCCGCCGCCGGCATGCTCGACCTGTCGTGCAACACCATCCTCGGCCAGACCTGGGCGCAGCTGCTTGCCGGCGAGCGGAGCAAGGACCCGAAGGTCATCCGCACCGTCGCCAACGCCTACACCAAGGACGGCGGCCTCGCCATCCTCATGGGCAACCTGGCGAGCAACGGCTGCGTGGTGAAGACCGCCGGCGTGGTGCCGGAGATGCTCGCCTTCACCGGCGAAGCGATCGTCTTCGACAGCCAGGAGGACGCCTGCGCCGGCATCCTCGGCGGCAAGGTCAAGCCCGGCCACGTCGTGGTCATCCGCTACGAGGGCCCCAAGGGCGGTCCGGGCATGCAGGAGATGCTCGCCCCGACCAGCTACATCAAGGGCTCCAAGCTCGCCGGCAAGGTCGCCCTGGTCACCGACGGCCGCTTCAGCGGCGGCACCAGCGGCGCCTCGATCGGCCACGTCAGCCCCGAGGCGGCCGCCGGCGGCCTCATCGCCCTGGTCAAGGACGGCGACCGCATCGCCTACGACATCGGCAAGCGCTCGATCGAGCTGCTCGTGCCCGCCGATGAGCTGGCGCGGCGCAAGGCGGCGTGGAAGCCGCTGGTCAAGCCGATCAAGGGCAGCTGGCTGAAGCGCTACCAGGCGATGGCGACCAGCGCCGACACCGGCGGCGTCCTGCGGATCTTCAGTCCGAGTTGACCCAGGTCCGCGCGTGCAGCGCGCGGAACGTCCCCGGCGTGCTGCCGGTGGCGCGGCGGAAGACGCGGCGGAAGTGGGCGAGATCGGCGAAGCCGCAGCCGCGGGCGATGATGGCGACCGCGTCGTTGCTCTCGATCAGCCGCCGCCGCGCCTCGCCCAGCCGCCGCTCGTGCAGGGCCTGCACCAGGGTGCGGCCGGTGACGGCGCGGAAGGCCCGGCCGAGGTGGTCGGGGTTGCAGGCCAGGGCGCAGGCGACGTCGCTGGTCGAGACCGGTTCGTGGTAGTGGTGGCCGATCCACGCCTCGGCCCGGCCGACCAGATGCGTCGTGCGGCTGGCCACCGGTCGCGCCGGCGGGGCGGCGGCCAGTTCGGCGAGGATGAGGTGGACGAGCAGTCCGGCGGTCGCCGGTGTGGCCGTGCCGGCGACCTGGTCGGCGAGGTAGCGCGCGATCAGCTCCATGAGCAGGTCCGGTCGACGCGGACGGCTATGGCGCGGCAGCTCCAGCCCGCCGCTGCGCGGGGCGGCGCAGGCGAAGTGCAGCCAGTAGAACGAGAGCTCGCGCGAATAGTCGGCGGTGCCGCCGTGACGGCGACCGGCGGTCAGGATGAGCGCCTCGCCCGGGCCGATGGCCAGGGCTTCGTCCTCCTCGTGCATCATCAGGGTGCCATTGCGCACCACTAGGAGTTCGTGGCTGTCGATGACGCGCTCGGGGTGGCGCAGACCCGAACCGCGTCGCGAGACGAACAGACCGGCATTCAGGCCGGTGATCGGGGCGGGGCTGGGGATGGACAGGCTCATGCAGGAATAGTCTCCTTCATATTCGCGCATGCCTCCTTTCGCCGCAAGGACCAATACCCTACGATGCCGGTATGAGCATCCTCACAGCCGTCCCCTTCACCAGTGTGGCCATCGCCGACCGCTTCTGGACGCCCCGCCTGCGGGTGAACCGCGAGCAGGCCATCCCGGCGAATGAGGAGCAGTGCCGCAAGACCGGCCGGATCGCCGCCTTCGCCCAGGCCGCCAAGGCCTGGCGGTCACGCGATGGCGCGACCGCCGCGGGCGCGGTCGCCGCCGGCACCCTCGCCACCGGCACGGCCAGCGCCGCGGGCGTGCCGCACATCTTCTGGGATTCGGATGTCGCCAAGTGGATCGAGGCCGCCTCGTACAGCCTGCACACCCATCCCGATGCAGCGCTGGAGGCGCGCATCGACGCAGTGATCGCCGACATCGCTGCGGCGCAGGAGCCGGATGGCTATCTGCAGACGCATTTCACCGTCGCCCGGCCGCAGGAGCGCTGGAAGCACTTCAACGACCACGAGCTGTACTGCATGGGCCACATGCTCGAGGCCGGCGTCGCCCACCATGCCGCGACTGGCAAGCGCGCCCTGCTCGACGTGTGCATCCGCATCGCCGACTGCCTGGATCGCACCTTCGGGCCGGGGCCGGGCCAGCGCCGCGGCTACTGCGGCCACGAGGAGGTCGAGCTGGCGCTGGTCCGCCTCGGCCGGCATGTCGGCGAGCCGCGCTACCTGGCGTTGGCCCGCTTCATGGTCGACCAGCGCGGCACCGCGCCGCACTACTTCGATGCGCTGAAGGCCGAGGCGCCGGACGACTGGGTCTACAAGCACCACCTCGCCAACAAGGACTACACCCACTTCCAGGCCCACCAGCCGGTGCGGCAGCAGGAGCGTGTGGTCGGGCACGCAGTACGCGCGATGTACCTGTACTGCGGCATGGCCGACCTCGCTGACGGCGACCGCAGCCTCGACCGGGCGCTCGGCCGGCTGTGGAAGCACACCACCTCCAGCCTGCTCTACGTCACCGGCGGCATCGGCTGCTCGCGCCACAACGAGGGCTTCACCTTCGACCGCGACCTGCCCAACGAGACCGCCTACTGCGAGACCTGCGCCTCGGTCGGCCTGGTGATGTGGGCCCGGCGCATGCACCTGAAGAGCGGCGACGCGCAGTACCTCGATGTGCTCGAGCGCAGCCTGTACAACGCCATGCTCGCCGGCATGAGCCTCGACGGCCGGCGGTTCTTCTACGAGAACCCCCTCGCCAGCCTCGGCGGCCACCACCGCCAGGACTGGTTCGGCTGCAGCTGCTGCCCGCCCAACATCTCGCGCCTGCTCGCCGCGCTCGGCGGCTACCTCGCCTCGACCGCGCCGGGACTGCTCGCCCTCGACCTCTACGCTGCCGGCAGCATCAATGCGAGCGTCGACGGCAAGGCGGTCGGCATCGAGGTCGCCACCGACTATCCGTGGGACGGGCGCATCGCCATCACGATGAAGCCGGTGGCGGCGCAGCGCTTCCGCCTGCGTCTGCGCATCCCGGCGTGGTGCGGCGCGTGGAGCCTGCGCGTCGCCGGCAAGACGGTCAAGCCGGCGGTGGTGCGCGGCTTCGTCGAGATCCTGCGCACCTGGCAGGCGGGCGAGCGCGTCGAGCTGGTCCTGGCCATGCCGGTCGAGCGGGTCCACGCCGACCCGCGGGTGCGCCACGACGCCGGGCGCGTCGCCATCCAGCGCGGACCGCTGCTCTACTGCCTCGAGGGCTGCGACAACGGCGCCGACCTCGACGCGGTGGCGCTGCCCGATGCGGCGCGATTCACGGTGAAGCGCGCGGATCGGCTGCTCGACGGCGTCGTCACGCTGCACTCGCGCGGACGGCGCGAACAGCCCTTCAAAGGCGGGCTGTACCGCACCGCTGTGCCGACAGCCAAGGCCGCCAAGCTGACCTTCGTGCCCTACTATGCTTGGGACAACCGCAAGCCGGGGGCCATGGCGGTGTGGCTGCGGCGCTGAGAGTTCAGCGCCCCTTGCCCTTCGCCGCCGCACCGGTGGTGGTGAACTCCCAGGCCAGCTTCCACTCACCAGTATCCATCGCCACTTCGTAGGTGGTGCCGGGGGCGAGGCGGTCCTTGGCGATCAGCGCGACGACGTGCTGGAAGCGGTTGAAGTCGGTCTTGCCGCCCTCGGCGCCGTCGAAGCGGTAGCACGGCACCTCGGCCGCCTGCCCCTTCACCTTGAGGCTGGCCGCGACCAGCTTCGGCGCGCCCTTCTCGAAGTAGACGGTGATCGGCCAGCCGGCCTCCTTGTCACCGTTGATCGGGTCGGGCATCTCCGGGGCGAAGGCCAGCGGCACCTCGCGCTGGCCGGGCACCGGGCAGAGCACCGGCCACTGCAGCTTCCAGGCGCCGAGGTTGCGCCGTCCATCGATGCCGGAGTAGGCCCCATCGTTGCCCAGGCCGAAGCCGGCGGTGCCAGGGCGGATGACGTCCTGGCGGTGGTAGAAGGTGGCGACCATCTGCGTGCCGAGGCGCTCGGGCGGCGTGCCCTGGCCAAGGATGCTGTTCATGCCCGCCTCGTGGCCCTCGGGCGAGTAGCCGGGCTTGGCCTTGTCCTCCTCGTGCGCGAGGTTGTTCTGGCCCTTCATGTAGGCGCAGTGCTTCTGCAGCGGGGCCGAGAGGGCCGCGTCCTCGGGCCGGGGCGGCAGGCCGATGCGCGCGCGCTCGTCGTTGATGTTGCGCAGCAGCGGCAGGGTGGCGGGCAGGGTGGTGGCGAGCGGCCTGACCGTGGCGGTGGCGTCCTCGCCCCACGGTCCGCAGGAGAAGCCGCTGACCTCGGCCCCCGGCGTGCACCAGCGGTCCCCCTTGGCCGGCAGCGGCCAGACCCACTCCTGACCGAGCCAGCACATGCCGTCGACCCCGGGTTCGTTCCACACGCCATCGCCATCGGCGTCGACGACCTCGACCCCATCGGCGCCGATCTGGAAGCCGAGGCGTGTGACGTTCTGGTAGTGCCAGGCCTTGTCCTCGCCGCGGCTGAGCGCCAGGGTGACGGCGAGCTTGCGCTTCTGGCCGGGCTTCGGCCCCTCGGCCTCCAGCGGCACCTGCACCGGCCCCGGCTTGCTGAACGCCTTCCACTTGCCGTCGCCGTGCAGGTCGAGCTCCAGCGCACCCTTGTCGGTGACCCGCGCCGGGATGCGCCGGTCGCCGAGGACGATGGCCTCGCCGACCGCATGCTCGAGCGGCGGCAGCAGCTGGCTGCGGTGCAGGACGGTGGCGGCGCCCGGGTTGGCCTTCAGCGCGATGGGCTTGCCGGGCTCATCGCCGGCGGCGAGCAGGGCGGGTAGCAGCAGCACGAGGGAACGCATCCCCATTGTACGCCCGGCGGGGCGCCGCGTTCCAACCTCTCCCGGTGGCATCAGAAGGTGGCGGCCGGGGCTGTCGCCGGGACTGGGGCCGGTGCCGGCGCCTGGCCGACCTCCAGCATGGCCGGCTTCAGCTCGCCGACCGCGTCGGCGGACAGGCGGAAGCCGCCGGGGGTCGCCTCGCAGGCGAATGGCTTGCCGGCGAGCGGGTCGGGGTGCGCGGCCAGGCCGGCGTCGCCATCGGCCAGCCGGGCGAGGGCGGCGCGCAGCATCGCCCGGCGCTGCAGGTCCTGCAGCTCGCGATTGGCCATGCCGGTGAAGGCCGGCATCAACGCCTCGAGCAGGGCGTTCGGCGCCTTGCCGCCCGACCACGGCTTGGGCAGGGGTAGACGCTCGGCCGGCGGCCGGCGCAGATGCGCCTGCCAGCGCGCCACCTCGGCACCGTAGACCTCCGACAGGGCGCGCAGCTTCTCGTCGGTCACTTCGGGCAGCAGGCGCAGGGCATCAAGGCCGGTACCGCCACCGCCGAGCTGGCCGCAGAAGCCGACCCGCTGCAGCGGTGGCATGGCGAGCATGTGGTCGACCGCCCAGAGCGCGAAGAGCCGCTCGCCAGCGAGGGCGTCGGCGACCGTGGCGGAGATCGGCAACGTGGCCAGACCGGCCTCCAGGCGCTGGCGCGCCGGCGGGTCGAGCGCCGGCAGCAGCGCGGCGGCGACGGTGATGGCCTGCCCTTCGATGCTGATGCCAACCAGCAGATCCATCAGCAGGGGCGTCCGCCCGCCCAGCAGGCGCGCGGTGCGCATGCTCAGCAGCAGGTCGGCGACCGCCTCGGCCGGCCGGCCGCAGGCCGACTGCCAGCGCGCACGCAGCAGCGCCAGGCGTCCGAGGCGCCGCATCGGCGCCAGATGCGGCAGCAGGGCCGAGGCACCCTCGTGACGCGCGTCGATGCCCCAGTCGCAGTAGGGGGCGGCGGCGCCGAGGGCGAGATGGTCCAGCGCCCGCAGCGGCTTGGCGAAGGCGGCGTCGAGCGCGGGATCGGGCAGAGGCGACTTGAGCGGATCCTCCTCGCCAAGCCTGGCCAGGCGCTCCGTGTCCTCGCCGAGGAAGTGGATCGCCCGCCACCAGTCGAGGGCGGCGTTGGCGTTGGGATCGGGCGCCGCCTCGCCGGCGGCAAGCCAGGCGCAGAGGGCGATCAGCAGGATGGCGGTTCTGGTCATGGCGGCTCCAGTCAAGAGGCGGTGCGCGATGGCGGCATGCCCCTAGCCTTCCTTGTCGCGTCCTCCCTGGGCGTTACGGCGCGTATTTGCCCAGGGCCTGGTAGGCCTACCCGTTGCCCGCCTGCGGCCGGTCGCATCCTGCGGGCGTGCTGACCCCCTCCCGCGCCTGGCAGCGGCGCGCTGTCGTCCCCGATCTGGTCGCCGAGCTCGAACACGAGCTGGGCGTCTCCCGGCTGGTCGCCACGCTGCTCGCCCTGCGCGGAGTCGAGGGTGCGGCGCAGGCCGAGGCCTTCCTCGCCAAGAAGCTCGCCGGCCTGCACAAGCCCGGGCTGATGGCCGGCATGGACACCGCCGCCGCCCGTCTCGCCGCCGCCATCGACCAGCGCCAGCGCATCATCATCCATGGCGACTACGACGTCGACGGCTCGACCGCCGCCTCGCTGCTCGGGCAGTTCTGCCGCGCCTGCTCGCACGAGGCGATCGTGTGGATCCCGCACCGGCGCATCGACGGCTACGGCCTGTCGGAGAGCAGCCTGGAGGCGGTGCGGGAGCACGGCGCCCAGCTGATGGTGACGGTCGATTGCGGCATCGCCGACGGCGGCTGGGCGCGGCGCATCGAGGATGCGACCGGCTGCCACGTCATCATCACCGACCACCACCTGCCCCAGGGCTACCTGCCGGAGTGCACGGCGGTGGTCAACCCCAACCGCCCTGACTGCACCTATCCCGACAAGCACCTCGCCGGCGTCGGCGTGGCGTGGAAGCTGGCCTGGGCCACCGCCATGGTCCTGTCCGGCTCGGACAAGGTCACCGAGCGGCTGCGCGGCTTCCTCACCAGCGCCCTTTCGCTGGTCGCCATCGGCACGGTCGCCGACTGCGCGCCACTCGACGGCGAGAACCGCATCCTCGTCCACCACGGGCTGAAGGAGCTGGCGCGCACCGACAACCCCGGCCTGCGCGCCCTGCTCGCCGAAGCCCGGCTCGACGCCGACACACCCAGCGCCGGCGACATCGGCTGGAAGCTGGCCCCGCTGCTCAACGCCAGCGGGCGCATGGACAGCGCCATGGCCAACATCGAGCTGCTCACCGCCCGCGATGCGGCGGCGGTCGCGCCGATCCTCGAGCGCATCGTCGCCGGCAACGACGAACGCCGCCGCATCACCCAGTCGCTGACCGCCGACCTCATCGCCAAGGCCGAGTCCGATCCGACCCTGGCCTCGCGCGCCACCCTGGTCTTCGCCGGCGAGGGCTGGCACCCGGGCATCGTCGGCATCGTCGCCAGCCGGCTGCTCGACCGCTTCGGCCGCCCGGCGGCGGTGATCGCGATCAACGACGGGCAGGCCAAGGGCAGTTTGCGCTCGATCGCCTCGGTGCATCTCGGCGAGGCGATCGACGCTTGCCGCCATCTCCTGCTCAAGGGCGGCGGCCATGCCGTCGCCGCCGGCATCACCCTGGAGCCGGCGCAGGTCGAGGCGTTCAAGGATGCCTTCGAGCGCCACGTCGCCGGCCGCGTCGCCCCCGGTTCGCTGGTACCGCGCACCGACTACGACGCCGAGGTCGCCCTGGCCGAGCTGGACAGCGACTTCTTCCAGCACTTCGAGGCGATGGGCCCGTTCGGCAACGGCAACCGCGAACCGGTGCTGCGCCTCGCCGCCGCCAGCTTCGCCGGCCGGCCCAAGCTGTTCGGCAAGGAGGGCGAGCACCTCAAGGGCCCGCTGACCGACGCCGGCGGCGGCATGAAGGAGCTGCTCGCCTGGCGCGGCAAGGCGATCTTCGGCGAGGTCGCGGCGCCGGGACGCCGCCTCGACCTGCTGGTGCGGCCCGAGGTCCACCACTGGCAGGGCAGCAGCCAGCTGCGCCTGGTCTTCGTCGACGGGAGGACGGCCTAGGTGGCCCGCGACCTCCTCGCCCGGGCACCCCACCTGCGCCGCCTGTGCATGCGCAGCGTCGCCGGCTTCGCCGACGCCATGCCGCTGGGACTGGCGCGTACCGTCGCCTACACCGTCGCCTCGATGGCCTGGCTGGTCGACGGACGGGGCCGCCGCACGGTGGAGCGCAACCTCGCCGCCGCCGTGCCGCCGGGCGATCCGCTGCGCCGGGCGGTGCGGCGCAGCTACACCGAGTTCGCCCTCACCCTGGCCGAGGCGGCGCGGCTGCACCGCGACCGCTGGCTGGGCCCGGGCGTGGTGACGGTATACGACCCGTTCCGCGTCTTCGCCGCCCGCCCCCTGCGCGGCCCGGCCATCCTCGCCACCGTCCACAGCCACTGGGACATGCTGGCGGCCGCCCTGCACCACCTCCGCCTGACCGACGGGCTGCTCGCCCCGACCCTGGCCTACGGCGATCCAGCCCTGGACCGCTGGCTGGCCGAGCGGCGCAACCTGTGGGGCTGCCGCACCGTCACCCTCGACCGCGCCCCCCTCGCCCTGCTGCGCGCCTTGCGTGATGGCAAGGTGCTGGGCATGCTCGTCGACCGCGACTACAGTGGCCACGGCCTCGACGGAACCTTCCTCGGCCTGCCCACCCGCCTGCCCAGCGGCCCGGCCGCCCTGGCGGTGCAGACCAGCGCCCCGGTCATCCCGCTGCTGTTGGCGCGGCGCAACCCCGGCACCTTCGCCCTGCTGGTCGGCCGGCCGCTGCGTCCCGATCCGCACCTGCCGCGTAGCCGTCAGGTCGCCGACCTGACCCACCGCATCGCCGCCGCCACCAGCCGGCTGATGTCGGCCGCCCCGGCGCAGTGGGTCGCCTTCCACGAGTCGGTGCTGTGATCCCGGTCGAGATCGAGCTGAAATGGGCCCTGTCGCACGAGGGCCACGGCGAGCTGGCGCGGCGACTCGCGGACCAGCTCGGTCCCGCGCACCTGCTGCAGCAGGACAACCGCTTCTTCGACAGCGCCGATGGCCGTCTGCGCCTGGCCCGCCGTTCGGTGCGGCTGCGCCGCGAGAACGGGCGCGTCATCCTGACCTGCAAGGCCAAGGGCTCGGTCGACGCCGTCGGCACGCACCGCCACGACGAGTGGGAGCGCGAGCTGCCGGCCGACGCCTGGGACGTCCCGCCCGGCGATCTGCCCGGGCCGTGGGCCACGGTCCTCGCCGGCGCACCCCTGACCGCCCTCGGCGGCTTCGCCAACCGCCGCCTGGAGTGGCATGACGGCCCGCACCTGCTCTGCCTCGACGAAAGCGACTTCGCCGTGCGCATCGACCGCGAGCTGGAGATCGAGACGCCCGAACCGCAGGCGGCGCATGCCCACTGGTCCGGCCAGCTGGCGCAGTGGGGCATCGCCTGGACGCCGCAACCGCTGACCAAGCTGCAGCGCTGGTTCGAGTTGACCCGCGGCTGAGGTCTGGCGGGCGGTCGTTGGCAATGCAGCGCCGGCGCGGATGCTGGCGCCATGCCGGAAGCGCAGCCACCCACCGTCCTGATCGTCGATGATGACGCCGCCGTGTGCTGGGCCCTGGAGCGGGCCCTGGCCAAGGCCGGCTGGCGCGTGCTCGTCGCCGCGGATGCCGCCGCCGCCCGCCGCAAGGTCAAGGCCGGCGTCGACGTCGTGGTCAGCGACATCCGCATGCCCGGCGAGAGCGGCCTCGACCTGCTCGCCACCCTGCGCGGCGAGAAGCCGGATCTGCCGGTCATCATCATGACCGCGCACGGCACCATGGAGACGGCGATGGCGGCGGTGGCGCACGGCGCCTTCGACTACCTGCCCAAGCCGCTCGATCTCGACCGCACCATCGCGGTGGTGCGCCGGGCCCTCGGCGAGACGCCGCTCGCCGCCTCGGCCCGGCCGGAGACGGCCTTCGACGAGGACGGCGTGATCGGTGGCTCGCCGGCCATGCAGGAGGTCTACCGCCGCCTCGCCGCCGCCGCCGGCGCGGCGGTGGCGGTGCTCTTCACCGGCCCGGCCGGCGCGGGCAAGGAGCTGCTCGCCCGCGCCCTGCATCGCCACGGCGCCGGCCGCGAGGGGCCGTTCCTCCAGGTCGGTTGCGCCGCCCTGCCCGAGGACCGCGCCGAGGCCGAGCTGCGCGCCCACCTCGCCGCCACCGTCGGCGGCACCCTCTTCCTCGATGAGGTCGACGGCCTGCCGGCGGCCGCCCAGCAGCCCCTGGCCGGGCTGCTCGCCCAGTCGGCCGGCGTGCGCATCGTCGCCGCCAGCCGCCGCGACCTCGCCCGCCTCGCCGCCGCTGGAGCGTTCAGCCCCGACCTCGCCGTCCG
>Ga0172380_10009105_pt1 | contig 10655 bp, 18 predicted proteins | sample Leawe162metaG_FD_119747 | JGI IMG/M metagenome (GOLD analysis project Ga0172380, IMG submission 119747) | Leachate microbial communities from a municipal landfill in Southern Ontario, Canada - Leachate well 162 metaG | ecosystem: Engineered > Solid waste > Landfill > Unclassified | place...
CAGTGAGTTTCCCATAGTGATGCCATAACCTCTTTCCAGAGGTTGAATTGTGAATTTGCCATAGCTGGTCGAGTAAGTAGAATAATCTACTTCAATCGACTCAGGCATTTGGAATGTGATACCGTTCATTCGGACGAGGCCTCCAGACAGTTGAAACAGTGATTAGCGGGAATATAATTCGACAACCAGTTGCTCTTTGGCTGTTACAGGAATCTCATCACGCCGTGGACGTGCGGTCAGTACGCCTTCCATCTTGGCTTTATCCAGCTCAAAATAGGGAAGTACTTGGCTACCGCGCTTGCCGCGCATTGAATCATGGATAATCTGTAACTTGCGAGAGGTCTCGGTTACCCGCACCACATCTCCAACCTTAAGTGTAAAGGATGGGATGTTGACTTTACGACCGTTGACTTCAAAGTGCCCGTGTGACACGAGTTGCCGCGCCGCACGTAACGATGGGGCAAAGCCCAACCGGAAGACACTATTGTCAAGGCGTGATTCAAGCCTGACCATCATATTTTCGCCGGAGATTCCACGTTCGCCGACCGCTTTTTCATACACATTGCGGAATTGACGTTCGAGCAATCCAAAACTGCGGCGGATTTTCTGTTTTTCGCGAAGCTGAATGCCGTAGTCAGTCTGTTTGAACCGACGATTAGGACCGTGCTGTCCCGGAGGATTGCCGTTCTTATCGAAGGAACATTTGGTTGAATGGCACCGTTCGCCTTTGAGGAATAGTTTCATCCCTTCACGACGACACAGTTTGCATGCCGGACCCGTATATCGAGCCATCTAATAAACCCTCTTAAACAAAATCGTAAATTTTCTTAAATACGGCGCTTTTTCTTAGCACGGCAACCGTTATGTGGAAGCGGGGTGACATCACGGATAGCGGTAATGCTCAACCCAGCGGCTTGTAGAGAACGTACAGCAGACTCTCTACCTTGTCCCGGACCTTTAACAAATACCGAAACCTTTTCCATCCCCATTTCCATGGCGGCTTTGGCGGCAGTGGCTCCGGCTTGTTAGGCGGCGAAAGCGGTACTCTTACGAGACCCCTTATAGCCGGCTTTCCCGCCGCTTGCCCACTGCACTACGTTGCCGAAGCTGTCAGTGAAAGTGATGATTGTGTTATTAAAGGACGCTTTGATATGGACAATGCCAACGGCATCTACCTTCTTTTTCGCCCGTTTTTTTTCTACTTTTGCCACCTTATTACCTCTTAGGGTATGTTTTTGTGATAGCTTTAATGCTTATCACCCGAAAACTATCGGGGGATATGTTACTTTTTCTTCGACGGTGAAGCCTTCTTGCGACCACGCCGCGTACGGGCATTGGTACGGGTACGTTGACCACGAACCGGTAGACCCTTCTTATGGCGGCTTCCGCGATAAGAGCCGATATCTATCAACCGCTTGATATTCATCTGAATTTCAGTGCGGAGAGGTCCTTCGACTTTGTGGTCTTCGTTGATGATATCCCTGATCCGTTTGACCTGATCATCACTGAGATCATCCGAACGGATAGCGGGGCTAACTTGCGCTTTTTCTAAAATCTTGTTCGCGGTGACTCTGCCTATTCCGAAAATGTAGGTTAGCGCAATGTCAATCCGTTTATTGCGCGGCAGGTCAACTCCTGAAATACGTGGCATTCAAAGCCTCATTTGGTGGTGTCCGTTTGTGAATCCGGCTGAAGGCTATCCAGTCGGCAAACCAACGCCCTATGGCGTTCTCTGTCATTCGCCAAGTCAACGGTCACCCGTCTTCCCGGCAGTTTATCCGTCAGTCGAAGAACCGATACTTGAACATCGTTAGAATTGCTTCAACTCCGTCTGTCCATCCTATCTTCTTGCCTTCCATCTGCTTACGCCCGGCGTAGCTAATAGGGACTTCGAAGATTCGGTATCCTTTCCGTGCGATCTTGACGGTAATTTCCGGTTCAAGAGCAAAGCTGTTTGATTCGAGCTCCATCCCTTGCAGGACTTCCTTCTTGAACAGTTTATAGCAAGTCGCTTCATCGGTCAGCGATGAATTCGTCAGTAAATTACAGCAGAAAGTAAGCATTTTGTTTCCGTAGTAATGACTGAAAGATGTCACCGACCGTGTCCCGCCGACGAAGCGGGATCCGTACACCACGTCCGCCCGACCGTCAAGGAGGGGTGCAAGTAGTAACGGGTACTCATTTGGGTCATATTCCAAGTCGGCATCTTGAATGATAAGTATGTCACCTGTCGCCGCTGAAAAGCCGGTTCGCAAGGCTCCACCCTTACCCTTATTCTGCTCATGAAATATAACGTTTATGTTGTTCGTTTCCCGCAAACTGGTTAGTAGTTCACGGGTTCCATCAGTCGAACCATCATCTACAATGATGATCTCACGCTCTATTGATAAGGGGGTATTCAGTACAATCCGAACCACCTGCTCAATGGTAGCAACCTCATTATAGACCGGTATGACGATGGATAGTTTCATTTTCCCCCAATCCGTACACCGCCGGATATCCGTTGAACGGTATTATATCCGCGGAGGAGGATACTTATCCCTGCCGTTGCTTGTGCTTAGGGTTTTTACAGATCACCCGGACAACGCCTTCACGCTTCACAATGCGGCAGTTATCGCAAATTTTCTTCACTGATGCGCGAACCTTCATCGCACCTCCTTCTTACTTGTACCGATAGATTATCCTACCGCGGTGAAGATCATACGGGGACAATTCAATTGTCACCTTATCACCGGGAAGGATTTTAATAAAATGCATCCGCATCCGTCCAGAGATATGTGCCAACACCACGTGTCCTTGTTCAAGCTGAACTTGGAACATAGCGTTTGGCAAGGTCTCCAGAACCGTGCCATCAACTTTTATCGCATCTTCTTTAGCCAAACTTCCGATCCCTTCAAATTGACTGAATGACCGCCCATGGGTCAGTTCCATCGTCGAGCAGAGTTAATATCTCCGGCTCATTTTCTTTCACAAGGACCGTATGTTCAAAGTGAGCAGACATCGAGCGATCAGCGGTGACCGAAGTCCAGCCGTCTGATAGTGTGTTCACTTCCCATCCCCCAATTGCGACCATTGGCTCGATGGCGATTGTCATACCCTCTCGGAGCAGTACATTGCCTTCATGACTACGGAAGTTAGGTACAGCCGGTTCTTCATGCAAATGAGTGCCGATTCCGTGCCCAACAAGATCCCTTATTACAGAGTAGTGGTGCGACTCAACCCAATCTTGCACCGTTGCTCCGATATTGCCGATCCTTTTACCGACAACTGCTTGCGAGATACCTTTATACAGAGCTGATTTTGTTACGCTGTGAAGATCACGTACCGATTGATCTACATCGCCTATCAGCAGACTGCACGCCATATCGGCAAAATAGCCGTTTAACTGTACCCCCATATCAATCCCTACTATCTGACCCTCTTTCAGCTTGCGCTTGGAGGGGATACCATGTACGATCTCTTCATTGATTGAGATGCACGTGGTATTTGGAAACGGGTGCTTTGGGCTTCCGTATCCTTTGAAGGCAGGTTTCCCGCCCCCTTTTATAATCAGTTCTTCTGCAAGTGCATCCAACTCAAGGGTTGTGACCCCTACTACCGCTCGTTCAGCCACTTTGACAAACACACTCGCAAGAAGGTTTCCAGCGCGGCGCATCTGCTGTATTTCTCGCGGGCTTTTAAGCTGTATCACTAAAGTATGCCTTTAACACGAGCGAACACCTGATCCGGTGCTCCACTACCGTCAACTTCCTTCAGCACCCCTTTAGTCCGGTAGAACCCTTTGATCGGTTCTGTCTGGCTGTGATACACTTTCAAACGGTTGGCAATGGTTTCTGCCTTGTCATCTGCGCGTTGGTAGATCTCTCCACCACACTCGCATTTATCCCCTTTCGGGAAAACCCCTAATGTGGGGTTGTACACCTGTCCGCATTTTCTGCAGGTCAAACGGGCTGATAGCCGCGTGATAACATCTTGATCTGAAACTTCAAGACTGATTGCCTTAACTGTCATATTCTGCGGGATAAGTTGATCCAAACCTTCCGCTTGCGCGGTGGTGCGGGGGAAACCGTCGAAAAGTGTCCCGGTATTTGGATTGGCTGTAAAGTAATCCCGGATTATCCCCAAGATAACGTCATCAGGCACTAACTTTCCCTCAGACATACACGCCTGAGCCATCTTTCCAAGCTCTGAACCTTCAGCGACCGCCGCTCTAAGTAAGTCTCCGGTGGAAATATGCCGAAGTCCGTACATACGGCAGATCATCTTTGCTTGTGTTCCTTTGCCCGCCCCCGGTGCACCAAGTAGTATCAGAATCATTGACGTTCCCTTAGTGTTCTACCTTTTATCGGGAGGGACGTTACCGTCTCCGTCCGCGAATCCTGCCCGACTTCATCAAGCCGTCATAATGCCGCATCAGCAGGTGGGATTCTATCTGTTGAAGCGTATCCAACGCCACACCGACGATAATCAGAATGGATGTACCACCATAGAACGAGGCGTAGTTATAGGAAACGTCCTTAAACTGCATCGTTATTAGGTTCGGGAAGATTGCCACGAGACCTAATGCAATAGCACCCGGCAGGGTAATCTTGGTAAGAATGTTGTCCAGATATTCCGCTGTACGCTTACCCGGCTTGACCGATGGAATCAATCCGCCATGCTTCTTCAGGTTGTTAGCCACATCTACAGGGTTAAACGCAACTGCTGTGTAGAAGTATGTAAAGAAGATAATCAGCGTCATATAAATTGCGAGATACACGCCTGAATCAGTGCTGAATGAAGCGGCGATCCACTCTCTGACAACACCTTCCGGCAAGAAGGTAGCAACCGTTGTCGGAACGAACATTATAGTCTGTGCGAAAATGATCGGCATAACACCGGCTGTGATGATCTTCAGCGGTATATGGGTGTTACCACCACCCATGACTTTTCGCCCTACGACTCGTTTCGCATACTGGACGTTGATCTTACGAACACCTTGTGTCAATGCAACTACGGCGGCTACGGTGAAGAAAGCAAGAGCTATTAAAACGACTTCTGTTATCGGTTGACGGATACCCTGATAGAGCATCTGCGCCTCATCCAGAAACGCTTGTGGCAGGCGGTCAACGATACCGATAAAGATCAGGAGGCTGATACCGTTACCAATACCGCGCTCTGTGATCTGCTCGCCCAACCACATCATAAACATCGTACCGGTGGTTAGCACTAAGACCGTGGAAAGGGCAAACCCGATACCGGGGTTAGGAACAACCAATAAGCCGGATTGGGTAGCGGGTATTTGGGTAAGAAAAACAACCGTACCGGATGCTTGCATCGCGGAAACAGCTATGGTTAGATAGCGTGTCCATTGGTTGATCTTTTTACGCCCTTCATCCCCTTCCTGTTGCAGTTTCTGCAATGTCGGGCTGACCATTGTCATTAACTGGAGGATGATGGATGCACTGATATACGGCATAATTCCAAGTGCAAAAACGGTAGCTCTGCCAAAGTTACCGCCGGCGAACATATCATACAGCCCGAACAACGTGTTCTGTTGCATCTTGAGGTATTCCCCAAGTGCCGCGGCGTTGATCCCCGGAACCGGTATGTGCCCACCGACGCCATACACTACAAATACTAATAGTGTGAACAGTATGCGCCGCTTAAGCTCGGGTATTTTGAAGATGTTTTGGAATTTTTCAAGCATATTATCAGTTATGCCATGTTTAGTTTATCGCCGCTGTGGTAATCGTCGTTACAGCAACTGTCCGACGTATCTGGAATGCGGTGCTGTCAACATTCATTACTTAGCAGTAGGTTCTTTCTTGACCCGCGGAAGAGGTCCCTTCTTGACCCGCCGGAATTCCGGCTCGACTTCAAGGACTTCAAACGTACCACCGGCGGAAGTAATCTTCTCAGCGGCAGTTTTGGTGATCCGGTGGACTTTAACATTCACCGGACGAGTGATTTCGCCATTACCTAACAGTACAACAGGCCCTCTGCCACGAACTACGTGAAGCTCGCGAAGTAAAACCGGATCAATCACTTCAGCTGTAATCCGTTCAAGGTCGCTGATATTGAGTTCGCTGTATTGGGTTTGGTTTGGCTGTGTAAAGCCGCGCTTAGGCAACCGGCGTTGGATCGGCATTTGACCGCCTTCAAACCATACCGGGCGATTTTGCGAACCGGAACGTGCCTTTTGACCCTTATGCCCTTTAGTGGCTGTGTCTCCGTGACCCGAACCGCGCCCTCTACCAATACGCTTAACATTCTTTGTTGACCCCGGAGCTGGTGTAAGATTACTGAGGTCGGCTACTTTTGACTGCATTTATCGTTACTCCTGATTGGCTTCGATAGCTTCAATGGTATCGTTTTCGATCTCTTGCACTGCTACGAGGTGGTTGACTTTGGTAATCATCCCACGTACGCTGGGGCTATCTTCGAATAAACGGCTTTGGTTCAGCTTAGAAAAACCAAGTGCTTTTATGGTTGCCTTCTGTCTATGATGGCGACCGATTGCGCTACGGATGTATGTTACAACGATGTACATTATTCATCGTCTCCCTGCATAGCGTTCAAATGGGGTGGCTTGTTCAACAACTGTCCGGGACGCATTCCACGTTTTTTACCCATGCTGATGGCATCATAAAGCTGTTCAAGGCCATCAACGGTAGCGCGAAGAACGTTCATAGGATTGCTGGTTCCCAAGGACTTGCACAATACATCACGGAGACCAAGACACTCAAATACGGCACGTGCGGCACCACCGGCGATAATTCCGGTACCGGGGGAAGCCGGCTTGATGATGACACGCCCTGCACCGAAATGGCCGGCAACTTGATGAGGAATAGTTGTACCATTGGCGATGGGATAGCGTTTCATCGAACGGCGCGCTAACTGCGTACCTTTTTCGATTGCGTCCGCAACTTCACGGGCTTTGCCAAGACCGAATCCAACCTTGCCGGCACCATCACCAACGACCACTAATGCGTTAAAGCTGAAGTTCCTACCACCCTTAACAACTTTAGCAACGCGGTTGATGTTGATGACCTTTTCGACAAAGGAGGACTCAAATGCATCAGCGTTTTCAGATTTACGTTTTTCTCTTCCAAATGCCATCTGTGTCAGACCTCCAATCCGCCGGCGCGTGCACCTTCTGCCAGTGCCTTAACACGGCCATGATACTTTTGCCCGTTACGATCAAACATAACTTGTGTTATCCCTTTGCTCTTTGCCAGCTCAGCGACGTGCTCTCCGACGATTTTGGCTTTGGCAATCTTACCTTTGGCTGAAGAGATTTTCTCTTTGATAGCCGGGGTGATGCTTGAACAGCCTGTGATCGTACGATGGGTAACATCGTCAATAATCTGTGCAAAGATGTTGGCGTTGCTTCTAAAAACTGCTAAGCGGGGGCGCGCCGGAGTACCAAACAACCGTTTGTGTACACGTTTCTTGCGCCGTTCCAGCTTTATCTTTTTTTCTCTTGTTGCCGCTATTTTGTCGCTCATACTTTCTCCAAATGCCATACCGTATGCACCTCAACGAGTGCGCGGTAGGGACTTTTCTGATTCACCTGAAGGTGGAAACCCTTGAATACGGACTACTTGCCAGCAGTCTTACCGGCTTTACGTCTGACCGCTTCCTTAGCGTACCGGATACCTTTGCCTTTGTATGGCTCAGGTGGGCGTAAAGACCGGATACGGGCGGCGGTATCCCCAACAAGCTGTTTATCAATGCCTGTTATGGATAGGGCAGTCAAAGTTTTTGCCTTTAAGGTAATTCCTTCAGGCGGGATGACAACTGTCTTATGTGAATATCCAAGTGCAAATTGAAGAGCCACACCACGTTGTTCAACGCGGTATCCGACACCGACAATTTCAAGGTCTCTTGTGAAACCTGTTGATACACCGGTTACCATATTTGCGATCAAAGCGCGGGTCAGACCGTGCAAGGCACGTTCCGCGCGGCTATCATCGCTACGGGTAACATGGATAATATTATTTTCGATGGTTAAACCGATTTTTCCCGGAAGAGGGTGATATAACTCACCCAGTTTCCCGCGTACGATCACGTGGTTTTCTTCCACATTAACTGTTACGCCGGCAGGGATGACAATCGGTGCGCGACCAATCCGTGACATCTTTATTCCTTGATATTGATAGAAATGAAGGAAGATAGTTTAGCTGTACCGTGCGGATTCTGTTCCGACGATACCGTTAATGCTACCAAACCTTACATAGCGGTTCGCCGCCGACATTAAGTTCCCGGGCTTCGCGGTCTGAAATGACACCTTTGGGGGTAGTCAGAATCATGATACCGAGACCGCCTAAGACTCGCGGAATTTTATCAGCTTTATAATAGACGCGCCGTCCGGGAGTGGATACACGCTGGAGGTCATCTATTACACACCTGCCTTCGGGGGTGTACTTTAAGTACAACCGCAGTAAGCCTTGCTTACCGTCGCGAATACGGATATATCTATAGATAAACCTTTCGCGGATAAGAATACGGGAAATATCACGCTTGATATTGGATTCCGGTATATCTACAGTCGGTTTTTTTGCTTGTGCGGCGTTGCGGATACGGGTAAGGTAGTCCGCGATTGGGTCTGTCATACTCATTATATTTACTCCTCACCAACTCGCTTTTGTAATGCCCGGGATCATGCCATCCAGTGCTAACTGCCTAAAACAGAGCCGGCATAAGCCGAAATCGCGGAGGTAAGCACGAGGCCTACCGCAACGACGGCAACGGTTATAAGCCCGTACGTGGAACTTGGGTGTACGCCGTTGTTTGGCGATCATAGATTTTTTTGCCATATACTTCTAATTAACCTTTCCTATCGTGATGAGGTAACGATTAATTGCTCTGTTCGGAGCGTTGTCTGAAGGGGAAACCGAAACCTCTGAGAAGTTCCAGAGCTTCCTCATCATTACGGGCGGATGTGGAGATGGTGATGTCCATTCCGTGAATTTTGACTATCTTATCATAGTCTATTTCGGGGAAAATGATCTGTTCCTTGACACCGAAAGTGTAGTTACCACGCCCGTCGAATGACTTATCACTCAACCCGCGGAAGTCCCGCATACGTGGGATTACAATCCCGACCAGTCTTTCAAGAAATTCGAACATGCGTTCCCGCCGTAGAGTCACACGACATCCAACGATCATACCTTGACGCAACTTAAAGTTGGAGATAGATTTCTTCGCCCGTGTGAATACCGGCTTTTGTCCTGTCATGCTTGATAGCTCCTGGGCGACTGATTCTGCCAGTTTGCTATCGGCATGCAGTGCGCCGATACCGATGTTAAGGGTGATCTTCTCTAAATGCGGTAAAAGCATTGGATTGGTGAAACCAAATCGTTTTTGCAAATGAGGAATTACCTTTTCTGTATAGGCTTTCTTCATTGCTGGAACATAACCTGCGGGCATTACATGCTTTCCGCTGGAACCTTTGGCAGGAGCTTTTGCTGATCCTTTCGAATCACCTTTACCCTTTGGGGTTGAAGCACCGCCCTGTGGTTTTTTTGTTTCTTCAGTTTTAGCCATTATTATACCCGTTATCCAGCCAAGGTCTCACCCGTCTTTTTGGCGTAGCGAACTCTTTGCTTCTTGCCATCAACAAGAAGAGTGCGGTATCCAATACGGGTTGGTTGGGATTTACTGTCTATCACCATTACGTTAGAGGCATGTATAGGGCGCTCGCGCTCTATAATTCCCCCTTGCGGTACTTTCTGGTTGGGCTTAGTATGACGCTTCATAAACGCCACACCTTCCACCACCACCCGGTTACGTTCCGGGTAAACTTTGAGGACTTTGCCCCGTTTACCGGCATCGTTACCGGAAAGCACCAGTACAACGTCTCCTTTACGGACGTGTAGGCGATTCCCTTGTATTTTTTTAATGCGCTTGATCATGGAATTTTTTCTCTCTACAGTACTTCGGGAGCCAATGAAACGATCTTCATATACTTTTTATCGCGAAGTTCACGTGCAACGGGACCAAAGATGCGATTACCGACCATCTCCAGTTTGTCATCGAGTAGAACGCAAGCGTTCTCATCGAAGCGGATCAGAGAACCATCTTTTCTATGAATCTCTTTTGCCACGCGAACGACCACGGCTTTGGATACCGAGCCTTTCTTGACCTTGCTATTTGGTGCCGCACTACGGACAGACACCACTATAATGTCACCGACTGAAGCATAGCGACGTTTTGAGCCGCCAAGGACGCGGAAGCATTTGACTTTTTTCGCTCCCGTATTGTCCGCTACAATCAGTTGGGTTTCTTCTTGAATCATTTTTCACGCCAGTTCGTTTTGATTGTTAAAAGCCGTGACTATGGCTTGCGAGTCACAATCTCAAGTAGACGCCACCGCTTATGACGTGACATCGGCCTGCATTCGGTGATCTTGATCAGATCGCCGACCTGTGCCTGATTGTCAGGGTCATGCACCAAGTACATCTTGGATTGCGGATAGTACTTTTTAATGCGGGGGTGCGGAAGCCGTCTTTCTACTTTAACCGAAATGGTTTTTTCCATCTTGGTTGATTCAACGGTTCCCAGCAGGGTTTTCTTAGTACCGCGCTCTTCCATATTCTCTCCTATTTCGCGCTATTGCTCGTTAGCGGGTTAATGCTAAGAGAATCTTCCCGCAGAATGGTCTTCATTCG
>Ga0172380_10009106_pt1 | contig 10655 bp, 9 predicted proteins | sample Leawe162metaG_FD_119747 | JGI IMG/M metagenome (GOLD analysis project Ga0172380, IMG submission 119747) | Leachate microbial communities from a municipal landfill in Southern Ontario, Canada - Leachate well 162 metaG | ecosystem: Engineered > Solid waste > Landfill > Unclassified | place...
ATCGAGGAAATCATCTTTGTGGGAGGTAGACGCGTAGGTCAGCGCTTTGTACCCAACCCTCACTGGCCACTTGTGGCACTTCGCGACCTCAATGTGGAGACCAATCCGCGAGCGGTGGAGGAGTTGCTCGCAAGCAAAGTCCCTCTCAAGCTCGTACCGTTTGAGGCGGGAAATGCAGTACCTCTGCGTGTCTGGGGATCTGATCTAGCAAAAGCACACCTGCCCGCAGGACTTCTAGGACGACTACGTGCATGGAGCGTGCTCTCGTCTGTCGTTTGGGGGACGGATGGCGTTCTTCCTTTCGATCCGGTCGCAGTGGTATACACACTCTGGCCGCAAGAGTTCGTATGCGAACAGGTGGATGCTCGTATGCATGAAAATCGACTGGAGGTGCAAGCCGCACTAGCGAGCACTACTGAATACTGCCTCCCCAAGAGCTCCGAGCGAGTTCGGACGCTCATACTCTCATCGCTACGCTGACGAAAGGCGGAAGTGGTACGCACCACTTCCGCCCGACCACCTCCTTGCAGGTGGTCTTTGTTTTCAAAATAGAGGCCGCACCTCTTTTTTTTCTTATCCTTCCAAAGAATAGCGGGAAGATTCTCTTTTTTTCATTTTCCCCTATACTGTACCCATGATACGCATGCTCACCGGCATTATTGCAGACCTCACCATGGGAAGTGTTGTCGTTGATATCGGTGGTGTAGGCTACCTGGTATCCCTTCAGAGCGGATATACACAAGACCTTAAGATAGGTGAGACACTATCACTCCATACCTACCTTGCGGTGCGTGAAGACTCTCTGACGCTCTATGGCTTCTTTTCACGTGATGATCTCGCTATGTTTGAGCATCTCATTGATCTTCCTAAAATTGGTCCTAAATCAGCACTGCAGATACTCTCTCAAGCATCCCCAGAGCTTATCAAGAAAACAGTTGCTTCTCACGACTTTGAACACCTGAGCAAGATGTCGGGTATAGGCAAAAAGACAGCTGAGAAAATAGTCGTAGGACTTAAAGACATTTTTGGCAGTGGTGCATTTTTGGGTATGGGCGAACAAGGAAACAGTGACGTCATCGACGCACTCACCACCCTTGGCTATAGCCAAAAAGAAGCGCGCGATGCTGTACAAAAGCTCGATCCTACCATCACCGACACCAACGCTCGTATCAAGGAAGCGTTGCGAGTTATTTCCAAATAAATAGAGAAATACCACCCCCAGAAAGGCATATTCTATGCCTTTCTGGGGGTATTGCGTTATACTAGGAGCATTACCTCACAGCATATGGATAACCTTCTCTATTTCATAAAACAACTGATTCCTCGCCGTCTTCTTCAAACGTTTCGTCCTCTCTACCATTATCTCCTCGCTTTCTTTGGTGCAGTTTGGTTTGGCTTCCCCTCTCGAGAAATCACCGTCATTGGCGTTACCGGCACCAAAGGTAAATCCACGGTGACCGAGCTCATCAACGCTATTTTTGAAGCTGACGGAAAACGTACTGCTATGTGTGGCACTATTCGCTTCAAAATAGGAGAACGTGTAGAGCCAAACCTCTACAAAATGACCATGCCTGGGCGCATGTTTATACAACGCTTTTTGCGAGATGCGGTTTCAGCGGGGTGCAATGTGGCTATTGTAGAAATCACCAGTGAAGGTGCAAAACAATATCGACACAAATTCATCGACCTCGACGCTGTTGTATTTACCAACCTCTCTCCGGAACACATAGAGTCTCACGGCTCTTTCGAGAAGTACAAGCAAGCAAAACTTTCTATTGTGCGCGAGCTCGAAAAATCTCGTAAACGTCCTCGTCGCATCATTGCCAACGTAGACGACCCTCATGGTGCCGATTTCCTCGCACTCAACGTCGAGCGCAAAGTGCCCTACTCACTCAATGACCCAGAGCTCCACACACTCACCAAAGACGGCGTGAGCGTAGTATTTGATGGCACTACTATTCGCACCCCCCTCATTGGCCTCTTTAATGCCTACAACGTCATTGCTGCTATTTCATGTGCACAGTCTTTCGGTATACCATTGAAAATCATCGAGCGTGCACTTACCAATCTCTCCCCCATTAAAGGACGCGTTGAAAAGATTTCAACACCTGCAGGTGCCCCCAAACAAGTCACCGCAGTCGTCGACTACGCACACACGCCCGACTCTTTAGAAAAGCTCTACAAAGCTTTTGGCGACAGCAAAAAAATCTGCGTACTTGGCAACACCGGCGGTGGTCGAGATACGTGGAAGCGACCTGAAATGGGACGCATCGCAGGAGAATATTGCGACCATGTCATCCTCACCGATGAAGATCCGTACGATGAAAACCCCGAGCTCATCGTTGATGCTATGCGCCGTGGCATTGAGAATCCTCAAAAGGTCTCTGTCATCATGGACAGACGCGAAGCTATACGCCAAGCACTACGCATAGCCCCCGACAAAGGAGTGGTACTCATCACCGGCAAAGGAACTGATCCTTACATTATGGGTCCACGCAACACAAAGACACCATGGAGCGACGCAGAAACAGTACGCGGAGAAATCGCCTACTTATTTGGACACCCTGACGTAACCACCAAACGACATGGCTGAAGAAGGAGGCGGGGGTGGAAACAGCATGGGTATATTTGTAGCTTTTTTTGGCGGCATTTTTGTACTCTGGCTTATTACACACGGAGGAGATACCGGCGGGCTCTTTGGTACTGCGAGCAGCTCTCCTCTTTTCACAGTAGGGTCAACAACCATCTCAGAAGGAGCGCCGTACTATCAAGAGGTACCTCTGCCTGAACCAACCACATCGCAACCTCCTCCGCTCTCACCACAAGAAGTGGAAGCCGGTCTTAGTAACGCCTACCAACGCGTCGGGCAACTAAAAGCTGACATGGCTGACGCAAAACTATGGGGAAATCCCTCACCGTATCGCGACGCTGTCGTGCTTTCCAACAGCAATGCGGCAAGTACTGACCCTGAGACCGAATACCTTATGCTCTATTCTTATGCAAATGAACCCGTCGACATTTCTGGGTGGCGCTTGGAAAGCGTTGTAACAGGAAAGACGGTATATATACCTTTTGGTGCACGCCTACCGCGCGGGGGGCGCATCAGCGACACGGGGCGCATCCTTCTAGATCGCGGAGAAAGCGCGTATCTCGTTACCGGAGAGTCTCCTATTGGGGTTTCTTTCCATGAAAACAAGTGCACCGGCTACTTAGCAGAATTCCAAGATTTTTATCCGTCACTTCCCCATCAGTGCCCCTCTCCCCTTGATGAAATGCATGCTTTTGGAAACATCGATCTTGATAATGACCGTTGCTACGACTTCGTACAAACACTCTCTTCATGCCGTATCGTAGATGCTGACAAAGCGGTCATGAGAATCTCTGCGTCATGTCGCGAATTTGTGGAAAATGAATTGACCTACAGTGCTTGTGTTGCAAACCATAAAACCGACCCCTATTTCTATCAAGGAGCGTGGCACATCTTTTTTGAAAAAGAACGCGATCGAGATCGAGACGAAGACGACACATCAGACGACCTCTGGCGAAGCGAGCGCGAGATTATCCGTCTCTTAGACGATACCGGAAAAACAGTCTCTGTCCTTACATATTGATTACGACTAACCAAATCGTAGCTTATACAACAAAATCCCTGTCGCAACAGATACATTGAGTGATTCTTTGGCACCACACATGGGCAATACGACACATGCATCTACTTGTGCACACAGCGCAGGCGAGACGCCCTCTACTTCATTGCCCACAACGACAGCGATGGTTTCAGGAGGTATGTAGCCAGTATACGGTTCTGCGCCCTCTGTCTGCTCGAGCGCCACTACAGCGATTCCTTCTTTTTGAAAATTACGCACGCATGCCATCGTGTCTTCCTCGGCACGCCAGGGCACCATAGCCTCAGCACCCAAGGCAGCTTTTGCAATGTCGGCACGCACTCGCCCAAACCTATCAATGGGCGCAGGTGTATAGCCACAAAGCACTATCTCACGCACTCCCGCTGCCTCTGCAGTACGAAAAATTGCGCCTACATTATAGGCGCTGCGGATATTGTGGAGTATAAGAAAAATCTCTGGGGTAGTCATATAGAAAATAGAGAGAAGTAGAGAGATGCTTTTGAGTGCATGTATAAAAGCGATACAGGTTTCTCGACCAACTTTTCTTAGGGCCAACGGGGGTTAGAAAAATGGAAATACTCTTATAGTGCAATCCCTACCCGAAAGCATTCTTACAGAATCAGTACACCTTCAGGATTTTTAAAATTAAAAAATCTCTGAAGGTCTTCATACATGCTCCCAGCATGTATGAACCCGCGCTTTCTCGGGCGTCCACTCACTTCGTTCTTGTCCGCCCGGTAGGGATCGAACCTACGACCGTCTCCTTAAAAGGGAGCTGCTCTACCAGCTGAGCTACGGGCGGAAATGAGGAGCAAAATAGACGCGTGCGTATATTTTGTCCGAATGCACCGCCGGTATGATTTTCATACGGGCGGATATATCTCTCTTTTCCCCATGAAAAGAAAAACGAGCTTTCGCTCATGACTACTATAGCAGTAAATACAAAAATGTCATTAGTCCTCTTTTTCCGAAGAAACCTATACTCTTAGTAGAAACTTTTCCAGGTCGATCTCAATATCAGAACCAAAGTGGCCGTCATGATAGACCTTGAGGAGTGATTCTGAGAGGCGCTCCAGTTCTTCTTTAGTAAATTTTCGCGTTCCTTCTTTTGCTTTTTTGTAGGCAAAGCCTTTCATGCCCGACTCTGCTTCTGAGCTTGTCATATGGACAAGACGTAACGCTTTTATCTGCCAAAACAGCGTACCGATGAGTTCTTCACCTGAAACACCTTCACGTTTGGCGCGCATAAAGAGTACCCAGAGTGATTTTTTATCTTTCTGCACAAAGGCATCCGCAAGTGCAAACGTATTAAAACGCGAAGCCGGCACACTATCTTGTGCAACAGCATGATAGTTGGTCGCGTACTTCTTTAAAAGCTTTTCACGAGTAGCAAGTGGTTTTTGATCCATCAATACAAAAAGTCGAGAAGATGCAGAAAACGCTTCGAGATAGTTTTCGCATTCAGCACACAGCTCTTCATCCTCTGAAAGGAAGTCGAGTAGTACTGGCGCTTCTTCTCCGCCAAAAAGCGAGTGTGTTTCTATGTGCTCGAGAAAAATACCTGGCGTATATGAATCAACGGCTATACGAATTGCACGACCATAGTCCTTTTCTTTGGCAGACAAAAAATCGTGTGTTTCTTTTCTCACTGCAACCACATCATTTCCTACAAAAACAAAAAGCATATTATTCTTTTGTCATTTCACCCCAATTTTTCCCACGTGCGAGCGATGCCACAATAGGGACCCCATGATCCTCCTTTCCTTTAAGAATTCCCTCGAGAATACCCCTCACCACCTCCACAACTTTCTCCTTTCCCTCTCGCACCTCAAATACAAGCTCGTCGTGCACCTGTAGCAACATGCGCACATTGTCTTCTTCCCCCTCTTCTTGCAGGCGCGCGTGAATCTGAATCATCGCGATGCGCAGCATATCTGCTGCCGTACCTTGTATAGGTGCATTGATTGCCATGCGCTCTGCGCTTGCGCGCACGTAGGGAATACTGGAACGAATACCAAGGAAATAACGTCTGCGCCCAAAAAGTGTTTCTGTATAGCCATTTTTAAAAGCAAAACGCTTCGTTTCTTCAAGGTATTCTGCAAGTCGCGTAAATGTATTGAAGTACGCCGTAAGAAATTCCTGCGCCTCGGCTTTTGAAGTCCCTTCACCTAAGTTAGCGCGGAGAGCATTTACTCCCATACCATAGAGAATACCGAAGTTGATTACCTTTGCCTTTCTACGCATCTCAGCATCAACTGCATCTTGCGCAACACCAAATACGCGAGCCGCGACGCCACTATGGACATCCTCGCCGCGCACAAAGATATCAATAAGCTTCTCGTCACCCGACATAATGGCTGCGACACGTAGTTCAATCTGAGAGTAATCGATCGAAACAAGGCTATATCCTTTTTGTGCAACAAAAGCGCTTCGTATCGCACGTCCTTCCTCGGTACGAATAGGAATATTTTGTAAGTTTGGATTTTGTGACGCCATGCGACCTGTCGTCGCGCCCGCCTGCAAAAAAGTAGTATGCACCCTTCCATCACTACCTACCATTGTCGGCAAACTGTCGACATAGGTGGAGAGTAGTTTCTGTAGTTCACGATAGCGGAGAATCTCGACTATAACAGGATGCTGATCTTGGAGCTTTTCAAGCTCCGCCTCACGTGTCGAACGCTGTCCTGTCGCGGTACGTTTTTGGTTTTTGACCCCCAACCCTAATGTATCGTAGAGCACATCTCCGAGTTGCTTAGGGGAATTAATATTGAAGTCTTGTCCTACCATTTCATAGATACGTCTCTCACATCGAGTGAGCTCTTCATGAAATTTTTCTGAAAGTGTCGCAAGATAGGGCACATCGAGCGCGATACCTCTTTTTTCCATAGCACGCAATACAGGGATGAGGGGCACCTCAATGGTGTTGTATACCTCCAAGAGATTATTTTTTTCGAGCTCTGACATAATAAACGTCTTGGTGCTCGCAAAATCGGCACCATTTCCTTCGTTTTTTCCAAATTCAAGGATTTCGTCTTGGGTGGGAGAAGTCATATCTGAACGCAAGACCCACAACGCAATACCAACACGCGTCACCTCTTCCGCATCAATCTCCTCTGCCACTTTTTCTTCCACCATTTCCCTACTACCACCAAAGAGTGTCCTCACTCGATCGCCCAGGGTCCGAAAACCAAGTTCACCAAAAAGTGCGAGCACTCCTTCGACATCAAGTGCTTCTCGCCATGATTTTTCTGGAAGACTAAACACTATCGGCGCATCAGTACGGATCGTCGCGAGCATTTTTGAGAATTGCGCTTCTTCTTCATTGCTTTTCAAAAGCTCTATCATGCGCGCCTTAATACCGGCATCGACAAATACTTGTTCATTTTTCTTAAGCGCCTTGTAGAGCTTATCAATGGTTTCAAATGCAACAATGAGGTCGGTCGCCGTTTTTTCGCCAATACCCACGATGCCCGGAATATTATCGGAAGGATCTCCGCGTAGACCTTTGTAGTCAGGGATTTGCGTAGGACCAAAACCATATCGCTCTTTCACACCAGCTTCGTCATATAAAATGGTGTCTTTAATACCCTTGCGCAACGTATAGACACGCACACGCGTCTTGTCGATCAACTGCATGGTGTCCATGTCTCCGGACGCAATAACTACCTCCAGGTCTTTTTCTTTTTTTGTTTGATGCACAATCGTACCCAGCATGTCATCTGCTTCAAAACCAGGATGTTCAAAAATAGGGATACCAAAAGCAGCAAATACGTCTCGAGAACGTTCTATCTGAGCCACCAATGCATCGTCGGTCTTTACACGACCAGCTTTATATCCTTCAAAAGCTTCGTGACGATACGTGGGCTCAGGCAAATCAAAACAAGCAACGACATAGTCGGGCTTGAGCTCCTCAATGATCTTAAGGAGCATCGCTACCACACCATACAGCGCACCAGTAGGCTCTCCTTTAGGAGAAGTAAAGTCGGGCAATGCATGATAGGCACGATGCAAAATGGCATGTGCATCAAGAAGCACGAGCGTTTTCTTTGTTTTTTTGGATGTCACTTCTTTTTTCGTAGCCATACGTAACTATGTGGTGTATTTACCTGCCACTTGTCGCACATTTTCTTCAAGATGTCCGAGTGTCATAGTGTATCGTTCAAAAAAAAGAAGAGGTGCCATACGCTCGGGCCATTCGATCATAACGAGTGTCCGTGCTTCTTTTAAGAGCTCTTCGAAATGTAAGACCGTAAGCTCCTTCAGGTCTTCGATACGATAGGCATCAATGTGTACCAGTGAGTCAAAATCTGGGTCTTGCGTTTTGTATCGTTTTTGCACCACAAAGGTAGGACTTGTGACGACCTCGGGCACACCGAGCATCTGTGCACACGCTTGCACAAACGTAGTCTTACCAGCGCCCAATGGTCCACTCAAAGTAATAACACAGGCACCTGCTCGTGGACGCACGCGCATCACCTCCACTACCTCCTTCGCAAGCAAGGGCATCTCCTCCGCTCGCACTTTTTTTTCAAAAGTACCCTCGGGGTTTTTTACTTCAGAGTCATTTTCCATAGAGAGCAGTATACCAACAAAAATGCCTTCGGGCTTCATGCACAAATCAAAGACCGTTGGACGTAATTATCTCCATTACTGGCACAAAATAAGGGCTCCTCGTGCTACCATACACCCATGGCACAATTTGATGATATTTCTAAAAAAATCTCCGAACTCCACCGAAGCGAGGAAGAGGAGCTCCTGAAAACACTCTCTACTCGCTATGGACACCAATATATTAACCTCATTGGTATTGTCATAAATACCGAGGCACTACGCCTCATTCCTGAAGAAGTATCTCGAGCAGCAGAAATCGCTGTTTTTGCACGCGCCGGCACAAAGCTTTCAGTTGCATTTCGCAACCCTCATAAAAAAGAGACACTTGATGTTATCGAGATGCTTAAAAATCGCCACTTCATCATTTCGACGTTCATGGCGTCCACTGCGAGCCTTTCACATGCATGGGAACGCTACCGTGACGTCGTCAACACTACCGCAAGTGAACATGGTGTACTTGGTATCGCCGCTACAGACATTGTACGTATGGCTGCATCCCTAAAGACCGTCACCGATGTTGCAGAAAAAATAACCTCTATCGATGTAAGTACCGATCGGCAAAATATTTCTATCATTATAACAGCCCTTCTTGGAGGAGTGATTTCTCTTGGCGCCTCGGACATGCACGTCGAACCTGAACAGGGACACACACGCATTCGCTATCGCCTTGATGGTGTATTGTGGGACGTCTGCACCATAGACATGCATTCGTATGAACTCTTACGCAATCGCCTCAAGCTCCTTGCGGGACTCAAACTAAATATAAATGATCGCGCACAGGATGGTCGCTTTACCCTCAGCGTAGGATCAAAAGAGTACGAGGTGCGCGCATCAATAATCCCAAGCGCATATGGCGAATCGGTAGTGATGCGTTTCCTTGATCCTTCAAGTATCTCTGTCGATATTGCCGATTTTGGTATTAATACCTTCTTACTCTCGGTCATCAAAGAAGAATTGGCGCGCCCTAATGGCCTCATCATCACCACTGGCCCTACCGGATCCGGAAAGACCACTGCTCTGTATGCATTCTTACACATGGTGCATGAACCGGGAATAAAAATAATCACTATCGAAGACCCTGTCGAATATCATCTCGACGGCATCGTGCAAACACAAACGGCCGACAGCTATTCTTTCGCCAGCGGATTGCGCTCCATACTACGACAAGACCCAGATGTCATCATGGTTGGTGAAATCCGTGATAACGAAGTAGCAGAAACTGCCATGAACGCAGCGCTCACCGGTCACCTCGTATTTTCAACACTTCACACCAATAGCGCCGTCGGTGCATTTCCTCGCTTGCGTGACCTCGGTGTCGACCCACGCACCATGGCAAGCGCCCTTAATCTCGTAATGGCACAACGCCTCGTACGAGTTCTCTGTCCTTATTGTAAAAAACCACATGCACTCACTACACAAGAAAAAGAACATTTTTCAGAGGTACTACGAACGTACCCTACGCCAATATCTCTAGACGGAAAAGAAATATATGAATCTGTGGGATGTGAAAAATGTGGCGGAAGTGGCTTTAAGGGACGAACGGGTGTCTATGAAGGAATTCGTATGACACCAAAAGTGGGTACTGCCATTGTCGATGATGTACGAGAAAGTACTATTTTAGAAGCAGCAGCAGACCAAAAAATCCCCTCCATGGCACAAGACGGGATTATGAAAATATTGGCTGGCATCACTTCTCTTGCCGAATTGACCCGTATGATTGATGTACGCGGTTCAAGTGCGCCATCTGGCGCACAGGAATAACTCAAGGTCAATATTTTGCTTTTTGTGAGGTATGCTATAGTCGAATTATTCGGACGAGGGCCGAATAATTCCTTGCTCTTTTCCAGAATATAACCCTCCTTGCAAACCTTTTGAATGAAAAGTGACAAACGACGCTAAGGAGAGCTTCAGTGAAATCGCCGAAGCAAAAAACCAAAACATCCTCGTGTAGATGCCAACGTTGCAAGGAGGGTTATCCTCTGGAATAAAGGACGACCTCTTGAGTATTAATTATAGGAGAGCGTGATGTGCTCGAGGCTTGATGCCTACCAAAACACCTGTACAATAATCCTTATAGCTCACGCATAAGGTGAAGGAACGTATCCTACTCACATTAGCATGAATTGATTTCTATGTCAAGTACCCCACTTTCAGCACCTCTTTCAGAATCGTCAAGCACCCCCGCAAGCCTTGACCACACCTTACGACCCATTCTTTGGGATGAGTACGTGGGCCAGGAGAAAGTCAAAGAAAACCTGCGAATATTACTCACCGCAGCAAAAGAACGCGGTCACGCCGCAGAGCATATTTTACTCTATGGACCACCTGGACTTGGGAAAACAACCCTCGCTCACCTCATTGCGCGTACGCTAGGCTCAAATATGCGCGTCACCTCAGGACCAGCAATAGAGCGTGTAG
>Ga0172380_10009108_pt1 | contig 10654 bp, 7 predicted proteins | sample Leawe162metaG_FD_119747 | JGI IMG/M metagenome (GOLD analysis project Ga0172380, IMG submission 119747) | Leachate microbial communities from a municipal landfill in Southern Ontario, Canada - Leachate well 162 metaG | ecosystem: Engineered > Solid waste > Landfill > Unclassified | place...
CAGCGGGCGCACTGCCGCGTTGCAAATTGCTTGTGTAGAATGGCTACACGGCGCAATTTGCGCCTTGCATTGCATCCCGCTGGGAACAATCCAATCCGGACAATTTCCCCCGCGCAAGGCATACCGTTCGCAGCCCGCCGCTTTTGCCCATGCCTTGACGCGCCCAACGCAGCTTGCGCAGGCCTGCGCCACCGGGTATCAGGTCACCTCTTGCCGGGTTTTCCAGAAGAGCACCCTGCAACTCGCGATACTCATCATCGGTTAGCAGTGCCTGAATGGTTTTGCTGAATGCAGCAGTTTCAATAAATATCATGGTTCATGATACGCTGCAAGCGTATTCACAGAATATTCGTTCTTACTCAAACTGATCTTGACCAATGATGTAGATTCGGTCAATCTGTCCATACTAAAAGCTACAAAATAAAACCATTAAAATGCAATGCATTGCAAGTCCTGTGTAACAGTCGTTCAACTGATTCCCGCGCCAGGAGGTTTCAACTATGTCCCCGATTCCCGATACCGATCCCCAGGAAACTCAGGAGTGGCTCGACGCTCTCGACGCCGTGCTGGAATTCGAAGGTGCGGAGCGTGCGCATTATCTGCTGGAAAAACTGATCGACCGGGCGCGGCGTTCCGGCGCGCATATTCCGTTTTCGGCCAACACCGCGTACCTTAACACTATCCCGCTTAAGCAAGAAGACCGCTGCCCCGGCGATTTGACGCTGGAGCGGCGCATCCGCGCGCTTATCCGCTGGAACGCCATCGCCACGGTGATGCGCGCCAATGCGAAAAGCCCCGGTATCGGCGGGCACATCGCCACTTTTGCCTCGGCGGCGACTTTGTACGATGTGGGTTTCAACCATTTTTTCCATGCCGCCGACGACCGGCACGGCGGCGATTTGTTGTATATTCAGGGGCATTCCTCGCCCGGCATCTACGCCCGCGCGTTTCTCGAAGGGCGCATCAGCGAAGCGCAGCTCGGCAATTTCCGTCGGGAAACCGGCGGCTTGGGGCTTCCCTCTTATCCTCATCCGTGGTTGATGGCGGATTTCTGGCAGTTCCCCACTGTGTCAATGGGGCTGGGTCCGTTGCAGGCGATTTATCAGGCGCGTTTCATGAAATACCTCACCGACCGGGGCATGGTCGATTGCACCGGGCGCAAGGTGTGGGCGTTTCTCGGCGATGGCGAGACCGACGAGGCCGAAACGCTGGGGGCGATTTCGCTTGCCGGGCGCGAGGGACTCGATAATCTGATTTTCGTGGTCAACTGCAATTTGCAGCGCCTGGACGGTCCGGTACGCGGCAACGGCAAGATCATCCAGGAACTCGAAGCGGATTTTCGCGGCGCCGGCTGGAATGTTATCAAGGTGATCTGGGGGCGCTACTGGGACCCGCTGCTGGCGATGGATAAGAGCGGCCTGCTGATGAAACGCATGGCGGAATGCGTGGACGGCGATTACCAGAACTACAAGTCGAAGGACGGCGCTTATGTGCGCAAGCATTTTTTCGGCAAATACCCGGAATTGCTGGAACTGGTCGCCAATATGTCGGACGAGGACGTGTGGCGCTTGAACCGCGGCGGGCACGATCCGCAGAAGGTTTACGCTGCTTACTCCGCCGCGATGAAACACGTCGGCCAGCCGACCGTGATTCTCGCCAAGACCGTTAAGGGCTACGGCATGGGCGCATCGGGCGAAGGGCAAAACGTTACTCACCAGGCGAAGAAGATGTCCGACGAATCGCTCAAGGCGTTCCGTGACCGCTTCAATATTCCCGTGCCCGACGATCAATTGCATGACGTGCCGTTCTACAAGCCCGCCGAGGATAGCCCGGAAATCCAATATTTGCGCGAACGGCGCAAGGCGCTGGGCGGCTATTTGCCGCTACGCCGCAACCGGGCGGCGTCGTTGGATGTGCCGCCGCTCTCGGATTTCGAGGCGCAGTTGCACGGCGCCGGGGAGCGCGAGATTTCCACCACCATGGCTTTCGTGCGCATCCTTTCCACGCTGGTGAAGGATAAGGTGATCGGCAAGCATATCGTGCCCATCGTTCCCGATGAAGCGCGCACCTTCGGCATGGAGGGCATGTTTCGCCAGCTCGGCATTTATTCCTCGGTCGGCCAGCTCTACCAGCCGCAGGACGCAGATCAAGTGAGCTATTACCGCGAAGCCAAGACCGGCCAGATACTCGAAGAAGGCATCAACGAGGCCGGTTCGTTCGCCTCGTGGATTGCCGCCGCGACCAGCTACGCCAACCATGGCGTGACCATGATCCCGTTCTACACGTTCTATTCGATGTTTGGCATGCAGCGCACCGGCGATCTCGCCTGGGCCGCCGGCGACATCCGCGCGCGCGGTTTCCTGATGGGTGGCACGTCGGGGCGCACCACGCTTAACGGCGAGGGTTTGCAGCACGAGGACGGTCACAGTCATGTGTTGGCCGCAACGATTCCCAACTGCGTCACCTTTGATCCGACTTACGCCTATGAATTGGCGGTGATTATTCAGGACGGTCTGCGCCGCATGGTCAAGGAGCAAGAGGATGTGTTCTACTACATCACCATCATGAACGAGAACTACGCCCATCCGCCCATGCCGAAAGGCGCGGAAGAGGGAATATTGAACGGGATGTATTTGCTCAGGCGCGGCGCGCCTAAGAATAAGCTCAACGTGCAGTTGCTCGGCAGCGGCGCAATATTGCGCGAGGTAATCGCGGCTGCCGACCTGTTGGAGCAGGATTTCGGCGTTTCCGCCGACATCTGGAGCGTCACCAGCTTTAACGAACTGCGCCGCGAGGGACTGGACGTGCAGCGCTGGAACCGGCTGCATCCCGAACATGCGCAGCGCCTCTCCTATGTCGAGAAATGCTTGAAGGACGGCTCCGGCCCGGTGGTCGCCTCGACCGACTACATCAAGGCTTACGCCGACCAGATACGCGCCTTCGTGCCGCGCCGTTATGTGACCTTGGGAACCGATGGGTTTGGTCGTAGCGACAGTCGCGAGAATTTGCGCGGGTTTTTCGAGGTGGACCGTTACCATGTCGCGGTCGCGGCGCTCAAATCGCTCGCCGACGAAGGCGGGTTGGCCTCCGCCAAGGTGGCGGAAGCCATCGCCAAGTACGGCATCGACGCCAACAAACCCAACCCGTTGACGGTGTAAGGAGGACGCATGGCTACCATCAAGGAAATTCGCGTCCCCGACATCGGCAATTTCGGTGAGGTGGACATTATCGAAGTGCTGGTCAAGGACGGCGATACGATACATGCTGAAGACGCGCTGATTACGCTGGAGAGCGACAAGGCCACCATGGACATTCCCGCCCCCTGGGCTGGTCGGGTCAAGACGATGCGTGTCAAGGTTGGCGACAAGGTGTCCGAGGGATCGGTGATATTGACTCTGGAGGCGGATGAAAACGCCGCTGCCCCCGTCCCCTTGGCGGCGATGCCTCCAGCACCGCCGGCGCCCAGCGTAGGCTGGGGTGACGCAGGAACCCCAGCATCGGCGGCACAACCGAGCATCCCTGCTGGGGTTCGCGAACTCACCCCAGCCTACGCAAGCGATGCGACCGTTGCCAAGGTTCATGCCAGCCCGTCGGTGCGCGCCTTTGCCCGCGAACTCGGCGCCAACCTGGCGCAGGTTCAAGGCTCCGGCCCCAAACGGCGTATTCTCAAAGAGGATGTGCAAGCCTACATCAAGTCCGAACTATCCAGGCCGCGCGGTGGAGTAGTCGGCGGCATGGGGCTGACGGTGTCGGCAATGCCGGTGGTGGACTTCGCCAAGTTCGGCGCTGTCGAGATCAAATCACTCACCAAGATCAAGAAACTCTCCGGCGCCAACCTGCACCGCAACTGGGTCACCGTGCCGCACGTCACCCAGCACGACGACGTAGACATCACCGACCTGGAGCATTTCCGCAAGGCGATGAGCGATGAGGCCAAACAACAAGGCGTGCGCCTGACCTTGCCGGCATTTATTATCAAAGCCGTGGTTGCGGCGCTGAAAGCCTACCCGGACTTTAACGCGTCGCTCTCCAACGACGGCGAAGCGCTGGTGATGAAAAAATACTTCCACATCGGCCTCGCCGTGGACACCCCGGAAGGACTGATAGTGCCGGTGATCCGCGACGCAGACAAGAAGGGTTTGATGGACATCGCCCGCGAACTGGGTGAGCTTTCCGCCCGTGCGCGCGAGCGGAAAATTTCCCCGGCGGAAATGCAGGGCGGCTGTTTCACCATCTCCAGCCTGGGCGGCATCGGCGGCGCGTATTTCACTCCCATCATCAACGCCCCGGAAGTCGCGGTGCTGGGTGTGTCGCGCGCCGCCATGAAACCCGTGTGGAACGGCAAGGAATTCACCCCGCGCCTGATGATGCCGCTGTCGCTGTCCTACGATCACCGCGTCATCGACGGCGCGCAGGGCGCGCGTTTCGTGACGTATCTCGGGCTGGTGCTGGCGGATGTGCGGCGCTTGCTGCTGTAAGTAAGAACGTGAGGCGTAAGGGGAGAGGCGTGAGGCGTACATTTCCTCGATTTTCTCCAACGACTCTTGCTCCAACGATTCTTGCGAAATTGTTAACGGTGAGGGAATGCGTGGCATTTTTCGCCTCACTCCTAACTCCTCACTCCTCACGGAATAAATATGAGCAAAATAATCGAAATCAGCGTGCCGGACATCGGCGGCTTCCAGAATGTGGAAGTGATCGAAATCCTGGTCAAGCCGGGCGACACGGTCAAGCCCGAGGACACGCTGATCACGCTGGAAAGTGACAAGGCCACCATGGAGATCCCCGCGCCGCAGGCCGGCGTGGTGAAGGCGCTCAAGGTAAAGGTGGGCGACAAGGTGTCCGAAGGCAACCTGATCCTGACCTTGGAAGCCGCAGAAGCCGCTGCTTTCGAAACAGCGCCGACGGCTCCCGTTCCTGTTCCCATCAACGGGCGCAGTGCGGTTGAACTCCACACCGAAGTCGTGGTGCTGGGCGCCGGACCCGGCGGCTATACTGCGGCTTTTCGCGCCGCCGACCTGGGCAAGCAGGTGGTGTTGATCGAGCGCTATCCCAATTTGGGTGGGGTGTGCCTGAATGTTGGCTGCATCCCCTCGAAAACCCTGTTGCATGTCGCCAAGGTTATCACCGAGGCGGAAAGCGTAGGCGCGCACGGCGTCACTTTTGCTCAGCCGCTAATCGACATCGACAAAATCCGCGCCTGGAAGGAAAGCGTGGTCGCCAAGCTCACCGGCGGTTTGAAGCAACTTGCCAAGCAGCGCAACGTTACGGTGATACGTGGCGTTGGCCGGTTTATCGCGCCGCATCACGTTCGGGTGGCTACGGAGGAAGGCGAAAAGGACATTTCCTTCGATCACGCGATAATCGCGGCGGGTTCGCAAGCCGTCAAAATCCCCGATTTCCCAATTGATCCGCGCATTATCGATTCGACCGGCGCACTTCAACTTGCGGATATACCCGAGAGGTTGCTGGTGATCGGCGGCGGCATTATCGGCCTGGAGATGGCGACGGTGTATGCGGCGCTGGGTTCGAAAATCACCGTGGTGGAGCTGGGCGAACAACTGATTCCCGGCGCTGACGCTGATCTGGTCAAACCGCTGCACAAGCGCATCGCCAAGCGCTATCAGGCGATCCTTCTGAAAACCAGGGTGAGCGCTATCGCGGCGCAGCCGGACGGATTGCTGGTCACGTTTGCGGGCGACCATGCGCCCGAGCCGCAGCTATTCGACCGCGTATTGCTGGCGGTGGGACGCCGTCCCAACGGTCTAACGTTGGGCGCGGAACATGCCGGCGTACACGTCAGCGAACAGGGCTTCATCCCGGTCGACAAGCAGCAGCGCACCAACGCGCCGCATATATTTGCCATCGGCGACATCGTTGGCCAGCCCATGTTGGCGCACAAAGCGGTGCATGAAGGCAAGGTGGCGGCGGAAGTGATAGCCGGCCACAAGGCGGCGTTCGACGCGCGCGCGATTCCCGCCGTGGCCTATACCGACCCGGAAATCGCCTGGATGGGCTTGACCGAAACCGAGGCGAAGGCGCGGGGCGTCGAAATCGAGAAAGCCGCCTTTCCCTGGGCTGCCGGCGGCAGGGCGCTGTCCATGGGTGCGGACAACGGTATCACCAAGTTGATTCTGGAAAAAGACAGCCGTCGCGTGCTGGGCGCCGGCATCGTTGGCGCGGGCGCCGGCGAATTAATCGCCGAAGCCGTGCTGGCGCTGGAAATGGGCGCGGACGCCGCCGACCTGGGGTTGACCATCCATCCGCACCCGACCTTGTCGGAAACGCTGGGCTTCGCGGCGGAAATGGCGGAAGGGACGATCACCGATTTGTATCTCAAACGGAAATAAAATTGACGTGTGGAGCGTCACTGTCATTAACTAGGATATTTACTTGAAGCGCCAAGTGACACCCGCAGTGACTGTGTCCGTTGTCGTGCGTGGGCTTTGATTGTCGGATGTGCGCAGAATACCCAGCGCGCAATCAAGCTCCTTGTTCGGCGAGTAAATCGCGCCAAGTTCCACAAAATTCGAACGCACCCTGGCGTCTGTGCCACGCGCGGATTCCGTTCCCAGGTCCAGCGCCAGTTTCCATTGTTCGGTGACATCCCACACGGGGGCGATTGAGGCGCGCGTGGTTGTAATGTCTGAACTTATAGAGGAATCGCGGTAACGGTCACGCCCCACGCCTGCATTAACGTGTATGGCGCCGAACGAAACTTCCTGCGTGAGAATAAGCGTCAGGTTGCCGGAGGTTTTACCCGTGCCCAGCCCGGCGATTTCACGTCCGGCGCCGACAGGGAAGACGATTTCCGGCTTGACCGCGAAGCTGGTCTTGCTTGCTTCGTTTTCGTAGAAGCGCCACTTTACGCCGAAAGAAGGATTGCCGCCGCCGCTCGCATCGCCCTCAGGAGTGCTCGAACGAATTTTGACATGGCTAAATCCCGCAAACGCATCCAACGTTTCAGTCAGGCCGCGCGTATAGACGACCGGCAGGGTATACGTGCGGTCGGTGCTGCCGGATACTTCGGCGCGATCCTCGTTGAACGAGAATTCCAGTTGGTTGCCGTCGGAGCCTTGGGTGCCGGTATCGTCAGTGACCAGAGGCTGGAAGGCGGAAGCCGACAGCGCAAGCCCGGCAAGCGTCAGCAGCAGTGCAATCCGGGCAAGAGGGCGTATGGTTGATCTCATGCAGGTATTGAGCATAGTGAAAAATCCTTAGCTGGAAGCTGGTTTGTGTTGATAATGGTTCTCATCGTATAGTAGGGCGGCTCTCAATTGCAAAAGTTTTTTGAAAGGCGCACCTGAAATGCTATCACCGCAAAACGCCCGCTGGGGGCAATCCAACCGGACAATTTCCCCCGCGCAAGGTATAAAATACCCCATTTAGCGGTCAACCGAGATTTCCCGATTAATGGCTCGTCCCATCCTAGCCCGCATTGATCTTGCCGCATTGGCGCACAATCTCGGCGTGGTGCGGCGCTACGCCCCCGGTGCGCGCGTCATGGCAGTCGTCAAGGCCAATGCCTACGGCCACGGCATGTTGCGCGTCGCTGCCGCGTTGCACCGCGCCGACGGCTACGCCGTGCTCAGGGTGGAGGAAGGCATCGCTCTGCGCGAGGCCGGGTGCAACCAAGCCATATTATTGCTGGAAGGTTTTTTCACCCCGGACGAACTGCCCCTGCTGGCACGCCATCGCCTGGCTACGGTAATTCATGGCGTAGAACAACTCGATATGCTGGCGCACGCCGACCTGCCCGGAAAACTTGATGTTTTTCTCAAGCTCGACACCGGCATGAACCGCCTGGGATTCACGCCGGTGGCGTTTCCCCAGGCCCTGGAACGGCTGCGCGCTTGCGCCGCAGTCGGGGAAATTGCGCTGGCGACCCATTTCGCCACTGCGGACGAAGAACCCGGCGTGGCGGCGCAGTTGGAGCGCTTCAATCATCTTACTCAGCGCCTCGCGCTGCCGCGCAGCCTAGCCAACTCCGCCGCCATCCTGCGTTACCCCGAAACCCATGGCGACTGGGTGCGCCCCGGCATCATGCTGTACGGCGCTTCGCCGTTCGCCGACAGCACAGCGCAAGACCTGGATTTGCAGCCGGTGATGACCTTGCAAAGCCGCATCATCGCGGTGCAGGAACTCAAGGCGGGGGAGGGCGTAGGTTACGGCGCCGCATTCAAGGCGGATAAACCGACGCGCATCGGCGTGGTCGCCTGCGGCTACGCCGACGGCTACCCGCGCCATGCTCCCACCGGCACGCCAATACTTGTGGAAAGCATTCGCACCCGCACGCTGGGCCGGGTTTCCATGGACATGTTGTTCGCCGATTTGAGCGCTATCTCGAATGCCGGTGTCGGCAGCACCGTGACCTTGTGGGGCGATGGCCTGCCGGTGGACGAAGTGGCGCGGGCGGCGGGCACAATAGCCTATGAACTGCTGAGCGCGCTGGCGCAACGGGTGCCGGTGGTGGAAACCTGAAATCGTCGTCCGGCGACACTCAAAGGGAAAAGTCGCGCCCGCTGGGGGCAATCCAACCGGACAATTTCTTCCGCGCAAGGCATTATCCTAGAAACCTCCGTTGACCGCTTGCCAAGATGTGTAACATGATGGTTCTAAACAGCTTTATTATCTATTTTGCGTTCACCCGTATGGTGAGAGCGCTACGGGCTGGATTGCACGGTTTTCCGGGTGCATGGCGGCGTTGCAACTCCAAGAGAAGGCAATGGAACGACCATTGCGCGTCGTTGCGCCTTGCCCTGCACCCGGAAAACCGCACACTCCAGCCCGTTCAACGGAGGTTTCTAGGATTATAGTAACTTATCAGCCAAGTCTTTACATTGTTTGCGAAGATCAAGCACTGGCGCGGCTCTTGGGTAGGGTGGATAAGCGAAGCGCATCCACCTGAACATTCCGAGACACCGTTCGGTGGATGCGCTTCGCTTATCCACCCTACCCCCGCTGCCATTAAGTTAGGAAAAATCCGTTCGCCCTGAAGCCCAGTCGAAGGGTGAATGGATTTTTCCTAACTTAATGGCAGTGACCCTACCCTCTGTTGGCTTCCGGCAATTGTCCGGCTTAGGTTGAACCATCGCATCACCGTAACGGACTCACCGGCTCATGACGTAGCCAGCATCCGTTCCAGCGCCACTTTTGCCAGTTCCGCTTCCTGCTGCGGTACGGTAATGCGGTTGACGACGTGACCGGCTACCAGATTTTCCAGGCACCAGGCCAAGTGCTGCGGGTCGATGCGCGCCATGGTGGAGCACATGCATACGGTGGGCGCCATGAACTGGACGACTTTGCCTTGTTCCTTGAATTCTTCGGCCAGGCGGTTGACCAGATTGAGTTCGGTGCCGACCAGCCAGCGCGTGCCGGGCGGCGCTTCGGCGATGATTTTGATGATGTATTCGGTGGAGCCGACATAATCCGATTTTTCGCATACCTCGAAGCAGCATTCGGGATGCGAGATCACTTTGCCTTCGGGATACGCGGCGCGGAATTTGTCGATGTGCTGCGGCTGGAACATCTGGTGAACCGAGCAGAAACCCTTCCACAGGATGATTTTAGCCTGCTTGATCTCATCCGGCGTAAGCCCGCCCAAGGGCTGATCCCAGTCCCACAGCACCATGTCGGATAGCGGGACGCCCATCTTGTGACCGCTCCAGCGCCCAAGGTGCTGGTCGGGAAAGAACAGTGCTTTTTCGCGTTGGCTGAACGACCATGCCAGGATTTTCGGCGCATTGCTGGAGGTGCAGACGATGCCGCCGTGTTCGCCGCAAAACGCCTTCAGGTCGGCGGAGGAATTGATGTAGGTCACCGGGGTGACGGTTTCATCGGGATTCAGCACCGTTGCCAACTCGCGCCATGCTCTCCTTACCCTGGATAGCGTCGCCATGTCGGCCATCGAACAACCGGCGGCGAGGTCGGGCAGGATGGAAACCTGCTCGGGACGCGATAGGATATCCGCCACCTCGGCCATGAAATGCACACCGCAAAACACGATGTAATCCGCTTCGGAATTGGCCGCCTGGCGCGACAATTTGAGCGAGTCGCCGGTGAAATCGGCATGGCGGTACACATCGGCGCGCTGGTAATGGTGGCACAGCAGCGCCAGGCGCTTGCCCAGCCTGACCTTGGCGGCGTCTATGCGGCTGCGGCATTCATCGTCCGGCAGGTGCTGGAATGTGGAGAAAGGAATGGCGGCTGAATCTGGTTTTTCCTGAGCGGTATTCATCGAAACGTTTCCATCGAATGCTAAAGAATGAATTAAGAGAATAAACATACCATAATATTGCGCCGGATGCGTCATTTGCCGATGGTATTGTGCCGTAGTATTTCGATACGCGAAGCGTGGGATCAATGCCTTGCAAAGTGGCCGGCGCTGTTGGGGGTAAGCTGCCTGACCACAGTTCATAAATAAAGTTTATGAAGCGCAATGTGTTTTTTAGGCAAAACAGGTTAAATTTTCCCTAGGAATTGGGTACAATCGCGGGGTTTTGTATTTCAAAGCTTCCGTCATTGGGGATTCAGAATTATGAGTGTAAAAAAAGAAGTGGATCGCAGCAAACGGCGGTTTCTGATCGCCGCCACCAGCGCAGTCGGTGGCTTAGGGGTCGCGGTGGGTGCGATACCCTTCGTGTTGAGCATGATG
>Ga0172380_10009109_pt1 | contig 10653 bp, 8 predicted proteins | sample Leawe162metaG_FD_119747 | JGI IMG/M metagenome (GOLD analysis project Ga0172380, IMG submission 119747) | Leachate microbial communities from a municipal landfill in Southern Ontario, Canada - Leachate well 162 metaG | ecosystem: Engineered > Solid waste > Landfill > Unclassified | place...
CGCGCTAGCAAACGTAATGTCCTGGAACGAGGCGGTCGTGGCGCCCAGCACCAGGTGCACCGACAACGAATTCTTGCCAATGTCACCGTTGTAGATGTACGTGAACCGGCCTTCCGCCTGCGCGCCGGCAGCCACCTGGATGGTGGTGTCGATAACACCGGTGCCGTTCACAAAGCGCGAGTTACCAAAGAGCGTCAGGAACTTGTAGTCGGCACCGGTCGGTATGATGAACGTGGCGGTCACACGGTATTGTGCGGCCGTGGTCGGATCCTGGTTGAGCACGTAGAAGATGACCGCGCCCTCGTTGTTCTGGGTGCCGGCGCACGAGACCTCGGTAAAGGTGCCCTGCGCCAGGTTGGTCACCTCGCCGATGAAGCTCTGCGAGATGTACAACACCACCTCGATCGACCCCTGCTTGGTGTTGGTGTCGAAGGCCGTACGGTACAGGCGGTTCTTGTGCATAAAGTACTGCGGCAGCAAGGTGTTGTAGTCGAACGGCAGATAGTCGGCGGGCTCGGCAAAGTTTTGTCGTGAGTACTGGTAAAGGACCTCGGCCTGTTGCTGGGCCACCATGCACGGGTTGAAAATCAGGTTCTCGCCGCTGATGCCCGCGCGCGGGGCCTGCTTGGTCCCCGGTATGCAGTTGCTAATGTAATCCTGGATGTTTTGGCAAACCTGCGCAATCGTTGACGAGGCCGAAAGAAACGGGCCGGCCACCGCGCTGTACGAAGTAAATGCGTTGGACCCACACACCCCGAACTCGTAGTTGATCAACCGGTTGGGGGACACGTAAAACCACGACGCGCGTGCCGGTGTGCCTTTGATTCCCTGGCGACACAGCGCCACTGGCAGGGTGCACCCGTTGTCGTTGTTTTTGGTCCACGGGTTTTTCAGGTAGAAGCCATCGTCCGGCTCGCCTACTGGTACATGCATGTCCTCGACAATACCATCAGCACAGGTCTCCGCGCCCTTATCACAAGTACCGCATGTGACGATGGCGCCCGGCAGCGCGTTGGCCACGACACCCGACCCAAAGCCGGCGCGGATGATTTGCAGGTACATGATACCGGTTAGGCCACTGATGGTGTTGCCCTGCTCGGTGCCCACCACGACCGACATATTCTTCGGGCCGTAGCTCGCGGTCGCGCGTACGTTTTGGATTGCGCGCGGCTGTGCGGTCAGATCATAGATCTGGCAGAACGGCAGGTAGCGCTTGATCACGTTGGACTGGTACAGGATGTCTTGGCCCGTGACCTTACAATCAATCGTGCTACACTTGTCCTGGATGTCAACGTCGTATTGCACGTCTGGCCCGCGAAACCACTTTGCCCAAGGAATGGGTGGGTCGTGGGTTTTCACGCCCGTTTCACTCGGGCACAGATCGGCAATACCGATTTTGCTGTAGCCCTGATCACCGATACTGGTGCCATTATCGGGGTCGGTGAACGCGTTGACACAGCTGCTGGTACCAACTGCCGCATACTTGCCCTCTGAGCCCGGCATCAGCGCCTTGTTAAAACGTTTTGGAATGTACGCATATGGTATCGGGTATGACCTTGGGGTCAAATCGTAGGCGGCGAACAAGGCCGTGGTCGAGAACGAAATGATCAACGGCTGTGGGAGCACGGTGCACGCGGTCCCGCGCAGGGTGCCTTGGCACACATTGGTGGGCGAAAACTGTGTGCCATCGCCCCCCTCGGGAATCAGGTAGCGTATTTGGAACTGGAGGTTGCTGGCGCCTTCCACGCGCTCGGGCGCCAACCTCATGCGTATGGCCGTGACGTTCGATAGCAGGCCGTTGCACGGGGTGCCGTTGTTGGCATCGGACGGGACTTGGTAGTTCACGGCGATGTTGTCCTTGAACCCGAGGTCGTCGGGAATTTGCAGACAGCTCGGGTAGGTCGTGACGCTGATGATGTCGCCTTGTAGCAGCTGCGCGGCGACCGACGCCAGCAACACCACCAAGAACGCGACCCGCGCCGTGGTGCCCATACTATGAAACCGTTGGTTTGCAGCCACACACTGTAAGATCTACAACGCCGGCCCGCGCAGTGCCTGCGAATGGCAAGAAGTTTTCATTTTTGCGCTAATGTAAAGCAGTAGAAAAATGAATCGCGGGACCACGCCCAGCGGGCCCGACCCACACACGTGGGGCAAGGCTTTCGTCTGCGACCACACACACCCGCTCTACCATGACCTACTTTGATGCGCAGTGGCGCATCCTGATGTGGACCCTGGGCGGGCTCGGGATCGCCGTCTGCGCCGCCCTGTTCCTGTGGTCGATCTTCGTGTGGCGGCGCTTCCGGCGCTACCGCTGGTGGTCAAAGTTCATCGACGAACGCGAGGGCAACGTCAAGGGAGCCACCTTCCTCGAGCTGGAGGGCATACGCCGGAACAAGGTCATCATGGTCGGCACCGATTGCAGCACACACGCGGTCCTGCAGGCCGACTCGGGCGAAACCGTCAAGGAGACCATGGACCGCATCCGCGACGGACACGCGCACCGAGAATGATGCGTATGCATCAAGAAATAAATTGCTACACCATGCCTTGGCACCCTGCACCATACATTCACCGCCTCGCCTTGTGTGCTTCGAGCCTTGTCCAACGCGCGTTTTCGACATGGGGTACAGCGAGGGCTTTACCGAGGCCGACTTCACTATCGCCACCTCGGTGACGGGCGTCACCGCCATCATCGCGCTGGTGCTGTTCATTCTGAACCTCGTCGGCACGACGCGCTACATCCCGCGCTACCGCAGACTCAAGCTCTTTTTCAAGAAGACCCCCGACGTCACGGTCGCCGAGGTGCTGGCCCAAAAACAAATAACCACTCGCCAAACCGACCTGATCCACGGCACGTTCGACGTGGTCATGCGCGACGACCCGGACTTCCCATCGATCGCCCAGGAGCTCCAGGCAAAAGCGTTACAGCGAATGGGGGTGGATATGTAATGACTTGTACACGTGCGCGCAATAATCAATACTCGGGACACGTGAGATGTAAACAACAAGGTGTGGGCGGCGCGCCGTCGGTGGTTGGGTCGGGGCTCGGTTCGGCCTCGTCTTCGGGTACAGCGGACCCGTGTAGCTTGTGAGTCCTATCGTTGATGACATGTAGGATGTTGATAGACGCGTCGATCAATATCGAGTTCACGGTCGCCTGGCTAAGGCGCACGGCGTCCTTGCACGTCTCGGGATCGTACGAGGCGGTCGTGAACGTGAAGGCCTGGTCGCCGCAGCCCGGCTTCAGTGTGATGGCCACCTCCGTCCCCATTGAAATGTATAGCTGTTGGACGTTGCGCAGTATGGTTGATAGGCGCCGCCCCTCGGTGTGGCGGTTGCGCGATTGTAGTTTCCTGTGCGCCTTCGGGGCGGGTATGCCCAGTTTCACGCGCATGGAGGAGGTCATGACCACGCGGCACACATGTGGACAACTATATAAGCGCCGTCGCACGAGGTGTGGTAATAAAAGAACATGCAAAGAATATCATGTGGTACTTTTAGAATGAGGACATATATATAAGGGAAGAAGGGCGCCCACCTCACAGAACAGCGCAGTTTCTTGGTTTGTCATCGCCGTTTGTGATGAATTCTCCTTATTCGTGCGAGACCCACCTCGTGGTCCACCAGGCCTTGCAGGCTGGTAGCGACAATTGGCAGCGGTTGATTTGGACGAGGGGCCGCGTAGATTGCTCCTACGAGTATTTCTCTCGTTATGATGACACGCTTGTACCTTCTCGCAAGTGTACCGACCCTCTTTGTCGACATTGTAATGAGGTGGATAGGCATCTTGAGCGCGTCTCTCTCATTGATTTTACACTCAGTTTGCTCAAAGATAGTTTGTTGGGTTGTTTTTCGCTGCCGGCGCCATCGTTTAAGGACGTCGACGCAGACTGGCCCATGGTCTATTACAACAACGCCACGTTTGTTTCATTTTACCGGGTGGTGTGCGGATTTTTCGGCCTCTGTGACATGTACAAGAGGACCATGATGCATTACAGCGCCGTCATGGGTCCACCCGAAAGGATTCTTCTTTACGCGCGCAAGACAGACCTTAGCAACACCGCTGACATCAACGGCTTTTTTCCTCTACATTACGCCATCTACGCCGAGAAACCGTCACACGTTCGGCAGTTGATGATGTTTAACGACCCGGTGGAATGGGAAAGTGTTACCTTCACAGCCAACGACGGCCACACGTACACGGTGTCATGCATCGGACTCCTCTTCCTGAGCTATCTGCAACACATCAAGAGCCCGGACGAACTGTCATGGAAGTGGAACCGGCCCTCCGACGACGCGATCGAATGCCTGAGCATACTACTTGATTACGGAGTCAGCTTGGATGTGCCAATGATCAAACCGCTACCGCCGTGCTTTGCCGACTTTCTCGCGATTCCGATCCAGTATCCGACCGTCTTTCTCTCTGGTATTTGTAACTCGGCCAAGATCAACGAGCTCCTCAAGGACCGGACCACCGATTTGCTGCACTTTGCACCCATGGGTACTCCGTTGCCGCTCGAACCAGATTGCAAAGACAAGCGCAAAGACTGCGTACTCCACGGCGCGCGTCCCGCGTACGCGTTTTCGAAAGGGAACCCGTGGGTGTGGCACCACTTTCCGCCGTGCCAACCGATCAAGCAGAGGCTCGCCGTCTATGCTACGCTTTGTACTTTGTCTCGTTTGGTGGATGGTCTCAAGGACCTGCCGATCGAGCTTGTGAAATACATCTTCGAGCTGACGATCGAATGATCGTCGGTTGTTTGCGAAAAATAAGGCGCGGTCGCAATGGTTGATGGTGTTTCGCTTGGGCTGGCAGGGTGGGAGGTAGTGTGCACTGCGCAACCATGTTCCCGTCCTTGACTGTGCTGTTCCCGGACCGGTTCGGCACGGTCGCGCGACCAGAGCCGGATTTCAACACCCCGGGGTTGGGGAAGCTATACACCGACGCGGCGCTGCGCCTTGGGCCGAGAAGCAACCGGTTCATCGAACAATTGGTCCACATCCTTGGATACAACGACGAGGCCGTCGCATGGGCGATCGACGCCGCGGTGTCGTCCAAGACCGAGGACGAGGTCATTGCCATCATCGCATCATTGATATCAAAGTACACCGACCAATGGAAACTACTGTTTCACGTGGTGCTGCCGCTGGGCGCAGCAATCAGCATTGCCGACGTCGCGCGCCTGGCCTACAAGACAAACGACGCCGACTTCATCCTCGAGGGTGCCGACGACCAGCTGACCGAGGACTATGCGTTGTTCATGACCAACCTCGGCCTCATGGGATTCCCCAAGCAGTGGAATCACTCCAGCGACCCCGGTCGCCAGCTTTACCCCGGTGTACACAACGCGCTGGCCGAGTACCCGGGTGCCGACGGGTGGCCGCGCCAGCCGTTTCGCACGATCGTGGAGAACAGCAGCCTCTGTCGGCTGATTTGGGTGCTCAAGGTTCACCGCGTCCCCGACGTTATCAACGAGCTGGTGAGGCTGGCACTGCGCCAAGCACAAGAGCCGTACATATTCTGGTCCCTGAATCTGGTGCTCATGCAGTTTACCAGAGAGTATCTGGCGCGCATGCTGGCCTCGTCGTTGTTTATTGGGTTCACCGACGGCTCGGCGACCGCTGTGCTGCGCGTGCTTCTATCGTACGTGACGGACCAAGCACAAATCCAGTACCTGCAGCACCAGCTCGACGATTCAACCGAGAGCCGGGGCCCCGATGTTCTTCGGGTGCGGTTCCCGCTGACCCCGTCGCAGTCACCACGCACACGATACATTGCCGTTTCTTCACAAGACGATCCGTTGGTTGATGCGTTTCTAAGCGAGCCCGACCGCGTGGTGCAACGCGCACCGCACCCACGGTACCCGGTCACGCCGATGCCCTCGTCGTCGTACCGCAATGTTGTTGCGCGCGCGGAAGAGGACCCGCTGGCCGAGTTCTTTGCTATCACCAACGTACCACAGCGCGTCTCGCGCGGGCAAACATCGTCCGAGAGCCCAGAGTCCCCGGTGAGCTCTAGAGCACACGAAGCTTTTCCTCCGTCGCCGGAGTTCAGTTGATGCTACAAATAGCGTATGATGTAATAATAGTATAGAACAGTAAAAAACCAAGGCCACGGGGCTTCATAAGCCAGCGCCGTTGCTTTCTCTCTATCCCACCCCCTCTCGCTGCCACACCATGCTCCCGCAAAAGCGCAACGCACCTACGGGTGACTCGCTACCGACCAAGCGCCGCGCTACACACGCTCCTACCGAGGACACTCGCGCCCTCGTCGAGCAGCTCCGCACGAACCTTCGAGCGCACGACAACAAACGACGCGAAAAGCTGGTACAACTCAACTACGACATGAACGCCCACGAGTTGTACCACGCGCACTGGCCGATCATCGATCGCTACAAGCAAGCGCTCAGGACCCACGGCGTGTTGATTTTCAGCAACGCGGTACCCCAAGAGTGCATCAGCAACACGATCCCAAAGATCGCGCGCGGCATTTGCGAGGCGTGGTCGGCCGAGCTACCGGAAGAGTTCAAGACCGAGTTCGCCAAGAGTACGACGCTCGACGATTTGTTTCGTCTCAACCCATACCGCATCGGCGGCAAGGGGTTTGGCAACGCGAGCCTCGGCTACTTGTTCGGCCAGGCGCGAGACCAATATCCATCGATCAAGGGCGCCGACGGCAACCCGGTGTTCCTCGACACCAACCCGTTCTACCGCATCATCCTTGAGATGCTCGAGGAGGCCAACAAGACCAACCGCATCGCAGAGCTCCTGATGATGCTCAACGATTGGTTTGGCCCGAGCGCGCTCGACGCAACAGCGCCCGGCCCACATATGCCGCGGTGCATCATTTCGCCCGACTCGATCAAGGTGAGCAACAACCCCGGTCCGGTGCCGTCCAAGATGACCAAGCAAAAGGCGACACAGCCGCACCTCGATCTCTACGATGTCGGGCGCATGCAGGCATCGGTCATCGGCGACAAGGGCTCGACGCGTTTGTTCTTTGTTCCCGGCTCGGCCGAGAACATTGATCTCATCGCCCGCATCTGCGGTTGGGGAACCGACTACGTGCGCAACGGCGCGCGATCGATTCCAGACGTCGAGGGACTACACGCGGTGCTAGGTGAGTTTGCTATCGCACCCAGCGAGGGCGCGCTCGTTCTCTGGACCTCCGGCACGATCCACTTCGAGGCGCGCGCCTACACCGACCCCCGCATGTGTGCCACGCTCAGGTTCAAGTCCTTCCAGCTCGAGCACAACCAACCGTGTCTTCGGTTCCCGTGCGGCGTCATTTGCTCGTCGTCACAGCCAAACCTCACGCCGGAGCAACGTGATCAAGAGTTACTATTGCTGCGCAAGATCGCGCTCCTCTCGATCACTGGGCTACCGCCGGCCGTTTACTTTAACGTCAACAAGAATCTCAACCCCTACATCGACCGATTGACAACGGCCAAGAAGGGCACACAGTACTTCAAGAAACGGGACACCTTGTTCGAGGCGCATCCGCGCCACGCCGACTTGGTCATCGCTTCGTCCATGGTCGAGCATAGCCCATCGCACGTAACACTCGACCGTCTGGTACCAAAAGAAAACTGCCTAGTTAACGTGCTCTCAGGAGCCGTTCACCACTTTTCTCTCGAGCAGTTGCTTGCATTCGCCTACGGCGGCGACTACGCACTCTGGCGCTATGAACGCGACAACACACTCACGGACGAGCAACCAACCCAACACGCCGCTGCGGTGTGAATCAGTCAATGAAACATTGTTACTTTACATATCCATACACCAAATGCCGCCGTTGATCGATCTAAACTATCAGGCTTGGCAAGATCGATTTCTCTTGCTGGAGATGGAACGCCGTCTTGCGATGTTTGATGAGTAGGCTTGTATCAATACACCTTTCTGTTCCACCCAAACAACAAGATCAAAATGTCGACCACCGTGTTGCCCGCAAAGAACACCAGCACAATCAACATGAATGTCAGGAGCACTGTGAGCAGTGCAAAGACTTGTGTCGGCGTCAGGTACACGGTGGGAAAGTCGCCGGCATCCGGATTGGCAACGGGGCCTCCCATTGGTGGTAGTTCCAGCTCCTCGTCTGATGTGTCGGACGACGAGTCGTCGACCTCGGGTGGCACCATCGCGTGCGCGCTGGCAGAAAGTAAACACGCGAAAAATAAAGCACACCAACGCCCCTTCTACCGGCACCCAGTGCTTGGGTTATCTATTTTTGCATGACCTCGGTTGTAGTACCATGGAGCGGATGACCGAGGTGTCGCGCGCGTATGCTGCCGCGGTCGAGGCCGAGGACGCGGCGTTGGTCATGTCGACGCAAAACACGCTCATGCATCTGTACGAACAGTACATGGCCGCAATCGTTGAACGCTATCGTACCCGACCAACCGATCTGTTCACCGTCACGCGCCCTGGCGCCAGCCAACACTATCGCTCGCGCGATCTCCAGCTCGAAAGCGATACACCGAGGGTCACGATCATACGAGAGCGTGGCGCCGAGTTCGTGCTTGCGCACCAGGTGTGCCACCCGGACGAGTTGGCAATCACCGATTTCGAGTCGACGTTTTCGTGGCAGGTCAATATCATGCACACGTACGAGGACCAGATCGAGTCACCGGAAGACTTGTCCGACATGATTGCCGGCGCGTACGCGGCCCCGGTTGTGTTCTATCGCGAGTACATGGTATCATCATCCACCAGGGGTACCACCGCCGCGGTTACCTACCCGCAGAAGTCCATCATCGAGGAGCCACTGACCGAGCTACAGAACTACGAGATGCTGCTGCACGCCATCCATCCGGTGACCGGGTGGTACGGCAAGTTCACCACCAACATCGGCCAGCTGTACATGTTCTACCTGGTTTATGGCAACAAAACAGGGCGCCCGGCCGATTACGTCTCCGACATTACGTTTCCCGGAGAAGGCGAGGCAACAAGCGTGCACTACAACTTTTACGTGGGGTTCGACCCGGCCAACGTCGTGACCAGCGACCTGTTCGAGATTGCCAGAAACTTTGAGCGCGAGTATGGTGTGCCGGGCACGCTCGAAGAGGCGTATGAGCGATACCGCTGGATTACCATGTCGGTCGAGGAGGGTTTATTGTCATCGGTCGACATTGCGTGCGAGGTATACCATACACTGTACAGGAAGATGGCTCCTGGCGGAGCCAATGTCGTAGCTGGCGAGCTTCAACACATGCTCACAGGCATACAACGGACGATGCAATCAAACAGATCATAATACACTGGTCAAATGTACATGGAGCGCGCGTCGGGGTCGATTTGGTATTGCTGGGTGTCGGCGGGTTCGGCGTCTGCAACGCGGGCTCGCTTGGTCGCCGGTTCTTCGTCCAATGTCTCTTGGACGGCCACAAGATCAGGCTTTTCACAGCCAAGTGTCGTGTTATCAAACAATAACGCCATGCTGCTCGCTTCGGCCTCGTGCGCGAACATGGCATCCAAACCGTCCATGATCGAATACTTTCCGGTCAGACAGCATTGCACCACCTTGACCTCCTCCATTCCGGCATCCTCGCTCTCGCCTCCGCGGTGTTCTTGGGCGCGCGCGTGGATCTCGTGAAACACGAGTTTGCGCTTGCGACTCTTCTGGGCACGGATTTCCTCCAGCGTCTGCACCGAGACCCAGCGAATCGAAGCCCAGCGCTGCGTCGGCTGGTTGGCCTTTACGCGCAGCGCGCCGGGCGGTCCCCGCTGTGACCGGGCGTTGCGCACTAACGCTCCGTCGTGCATGGTCGCAATGACCTTCCAGGCGACGAGGTCGACCACAACCGTGCTGCCGACCGAAACAATCGATGTCGGCTCGGCCTCCTCGGGTTGGAACTTGCTCGCAAACCACGGGACGGAGGCTTCGCCCTTGGGTGTCTTGTGGCGCCGCGACGTGACAATCAACGTGGTGGCCTTGGCGTATCGTTGCTCGCCGCTGGGTTTCGTGATCAAGCAAACGAGGCCCGCGTGGTCTAGGTCTTGCCAGAACACTTGTTCGACCACGGATGTGTCGGCGTCGGTGTATAACCCGCTCGCCGATTGCTTGTTGTGACGGAAGGTGTTGAACATCATCGAGGCCGCCTGCGGCGTCTCGAACCAGATGCACCGGTCACCGGGCAGGATCATGTATGCCTGCTCAATGTAGAGTCGGTAGCTCTCCATCAACACACGGTCGTGCAGAGCGCGCTCACCAATCTTGATGGGATGGCGCATCTCTGATATCGTGAGCAGTATCGAGTCGTGCTGCGCATTCTTCGACGAGTACTGGATCGCCTGCATCAGGACCCCGTGGGGGTTGATGGCCTTGACGCGACCGGCAAAAAAGTATGGATCGCCGTAGCTTGCATTGGCAACGAGGTCGTAGAGATCAGGAAGCCCCGGCGTCGTGCACTTGCGGCATACGATGGCCGAAAGGATGACACAGTCCCCGGGCGCAAGTGTTACACCCGAGATGCTGATGTTCGGAATCTCGGGCGGATAGGCAATCGCATGCGTTATCCCAGGCTGGATGGTCGGTGGCGTGAATTTCAAGATGCGATTGTCGGAGGTGATCACCTCCAATGTGGCGGGCGTGGTTTCGGTCGCGGGCTTCACCCGTCGGATTACCGCGTCCTTCCGCTTCTCAAAGTTCGC
>Ga0172380_10009110_pt1 | contig 10653 bp, 14 predicted proteins | sample Leawe162metaG_FD_119747 | JGI IMG/M metagenome (GOLD analysis project Ga0172380, IMG submission 119747) | Leachate microbial communities from a municipal landfill in Southern Ontario, Canada - Leachate well 162 metaG | ecosystem: Engineered > Solid waste > Landfill > Unclassified | place...
CCGTGTCGCGAAGCAAAGCCGACAGGTTCACGGCTTCCGAGTCCGTATCTCTCAGCAAGGCGCTGAGTGCAACGGTCGTGGTGTAGGTTGTTTCGCCCGTGTCGCCTGTGCCGTAGAGGGAGATGGCATGACCGGACGCATATTCGAACGAGGCGCTGTCGGTTGGGTCGATTATCTCAGTGCTGGCCGGCCAGATGCCTCCGGCGGCGCCACTTGTGACCCTGTCAACCGTGCATGAATCAGTCCCCCTGTGACAGGCTCCGATGTAGTCTCCGGTGACAACCGTGATGTCGAGGCCGGTGAAGGTCTGCTTCGAGCCAGCCGCGCATGCGCCGACGCCCTCGGAATCGCGGCAGGTGAGCACGTTGCCGGATGCAGAGAAGGTGCCGAACCACAGGCCGCCGTCCTTCGTATCTGTTGCGGCGTTATTCAGCCAGATTTCAACCGTGTCTATGGAGCCGTCGGCATTGGCGGCGTTGTTGCCATCAACCGCCGTGTCGGGAGAGTAGGCGGTGGCGAGCGATACGCTATCGGCCCTGTCGGTTGCGGCAGAGCCGACGTCAATCGCGGCCATTCCCTACCTCATGCCCCATGAGCAGGCGCCCTATCTTCGCAACGTCATCCAGTGTCCACGCCTTCGTTCCGAGCGCGGACGCCTTGCCGGAGACCGGGCAGATATGCCCCTTCGCGGAGCCATCCGTCATCAAGGTGCGTTCGTCTCTGCCGAGCAAGTCGTCTGATTCAAGGTGCGCTTCGAGCAATTCCATATAGGAGAGAACGTCTGCATCAAGGTCGTCGAGCGAGTTCCCCGGCCGGAGGTAGTGCATCCGGCACTCGATGGGGTTCAGGTCGACTTGGTACGGGATGGCCTCGGCTTCGAGGATGGCCTTCTTGTCAGCGCGCTTGGACTTGGCAAGTCGTTCCGTCTGCTTGTCAGTGAGCAGAGCCGTAGGCCGGTACACGACCTGTGTGTTGCCCATGGGGCGGTCCGTGCCTTGAAAGTAGTCCATGCGGACGCGGATACAGCCGGACTTCTCATGTAGCCACACATGCTGTTCCGAAGTGCAGCGTGCAATCACCTGAGCACCGCCTGCGTCTCACCGGCAGAGCGAGGTTCGGTCCGCTTCAACACCGTACCATCGGGGTAGATTTCAAGCCTGGGCCCGCCTTCGATGCCCACGATGTAGCAGGCGATGGCAACCGGCGGATGAGCCAAGAGCCGTTTGATTCGTTCCTCGGGAGTCTCTTTGGCCTTGCCCATCTCGATGGAGATTTTCGTCCTTCGTGCAACGAAGCCCTGAGAGCCGCGCGCGTCCACACAATGCTTGTGGAGCAACGGGTTATGCCTGAATCCCGCCATGCGAAGCCCGAGGGGTACAGGAATCCACCAGTAGCGCACAGCGCGCTTGTGGTTGACGGCAGAGTACGGGGTCTCGGTCAGCCGGACGGGGTCAATCTGCGACACGAGCCTGTCGGTCTGCTCGACTGCCCAGAACATCTCGCATATCGGTCGCATGGCCCTCCCCTTAGCCTAGATTTCATCGTAGACGAACGTCAGCGTTTCGGCTGCCTGCAATCCCCTTGTCGCGTCGTCTGCCACTTTTGCCTGGATGACAACATGGCCAAACGCCTCCGCCGCCGAGTGGTCCGCGGTGTCGACGGTCAGCATCGCCCCGGATGTGTAGGCAGAGACAAGCCCGGTCTCCGGATTCTGCCCCTTGTAGTACGCATGGCCGTCCGTGTCATCTTCCATGTCGTCGCCCGTGGTGCCCTCGGTACCGGTCGCCTGGTCATAGGATGCGGCAGGACAACCGTTATCGCCTGTGTCCCTGAGCCCGATGACGAGCTTGCCGCCCGTGCCGAGCGCCCAGCCTATCGTGCCGTCGCTGTAGAACTTGTGGTTGTTCAGGAGGGTGGCGTCGTTCATGGCCGAGATAGTCAACTGCAACGACATCCAGTAGCTGAAATTGAAGTCCGCCGCAGGGATGGGGATAGGGTTCGCGGTGCCCGGGGCCGCTGAGTCCGATGTGCTGAGCCGGGGAGTCGTCACGACCGTAGCCGCCGGACCGGCTCCGGTCAACTGAGAAACGTTCACTGTTGCAACCGCCACGTTTCACCTCCTACATATACCGAGCGTTGTACTTGATTCTGAGCGAGCCGAGCGAGCCGAAGCCCGTCACTGACAACAGGTTGGTTCCCGGCACGAGCACGGGGAATTGACCTCCAACACCCGTCATGGCAGCCGAGCCTTCGAGCGACACGTACCATGTACGGCAGTCGATGGTGAGGCGTTGCCCACTGGTCAGCGAGCCCGCCCAGGTGAGCGACATGCCGACGCCCGCGTTCAGGATAGTCAATGTCGAGTTCCACGCTTCGCCTGCTGTCAGAATCAGCACCGGGTAGGCGTCAGCCGAGCCAGCTACCGAGAGTGAGATTTCCTTCGGGTCCGCGTCGATGGCGTGGACCACATCGACTCCCGTCATTGCGTAGGCACACGGATCGTTGCACACGAACGAAAGGGTCCCCTCAAATACCGATGGCGCAGGCCACGCGCCTGAGAGTCCCACGTACCGGGCGAGCCAGTAGCGCGTCGAGACGTTGCTGAGCACGAGACGCCCGTCGCGCCTGAGATTCAGTACCGCCTTGATTGAATCAAGGTACGCCTCGGCACTTGCTCTTGACGTGCCGATGACCGAGACGCCGAGGTGCATCTGCTTCGGTGTCGACTTCGACTCCGGCGAGTAGGATTTCGCCGCCATCTGATACGACTCGGCGGCCATCTGCGCCGACGGGTCAGGCGTCAGCAACGACAACCCGTATGCCGACAGGTCGATGCCATTGAACGTGATGCTAGGCATAGCGCCCCTTCATCTGCCAGTCCTTGTACTGGAGACGGCTGACGACATCCGTGACTGCCCGCTCAATCTTGCCGATGTCCGCCTCTTCGCGGATGGCAAGCTGTGCCCCCTGAAAGAAATTCAGCGTCATGCCGCCGCCGCCAGCAGGACTCACGACCTCCGGGCCCCTCTCGCCCGCGATGGCGTACGGTTTCTGCGACCTGAGCCCATAGAGCAAGGTGGGCTCATTGATGGGCCCGCCAGATTGATATGCCTTGACCTTCATGCCGCCGAGCATCGCCATGAGGCGAACAATCTTCTGCGAGAACGTGGGTTCCTCGCCCTGCTCCGGTATCTCGATATTGGGCCCCTGGACGTTCGCCATGGCCGCGTTGTAGGCAGCGACGAACGTCTCGGTGTCGGCCAACTCGTCGACGTGAAGCTGCTTGAAGGCGGCGAGCTGCTGCGCGTAGGCCAGTATCTGCGTCGACGCCTGGTCCTGAATGAGTTTCTGCTGTGCATCGAACGCCCGGTCAGCCTCGGCCTGCTGCTCACCGAAGAACGTCTCGTAGCCCGAGGCTTTGATGTCGTTGTAGAGCTTGTCGGCAGCCTTCTCGCGCTCGTGCTTCGCGTAGTAGTCGGCTATCTCGTCTTCAAGTTCGCGCTTGCGCGTGCGGCTCAGGTTGTCGTCCTTGGCGAGTTCCTGTTCCATCTCACGGATACGGCCCTTTTCGATTCTGGCGTTGCGCCGCGCATCGGCAGAGTCCTGTTCACTCACCATGTCAAGGTACGCCTGGGCACGCTCGCCAAGGTTGGGGTTCATCGCGGCGAGTTCCGCGATGGCCTGCTTGTCGAGTTCGACGAGCCGTTCCTTCGTCAGGTCGCGGTAGAAGCCGATGCGCTCTTGCAAGGCCGAACGCTCCGCGTCGCGCACACCTCGCGCGGATGCTATCTGCGCGTCAGCGGTGGACTGGATGGATGACATGACCTTGCCATAGGCGGACTCGACTCCCGTGACCATGGCGTCCGCGTTCTGCCGGATACCGTCAGCCCATGCCCGGAATTTGCGGCTATTCTCGTCGAGCCCTGCGTTGAACCACGCCAGGACCTTGTCCCAATTCCTGTAGAGCACGATGCCGGCAGTTACGAGCGCCCCGACAGCGAGCACGACCAGCCCGATGGGATTGGCCGACAGCGCCGCATTCCAGAGCCATTGCACGCCTGTGATTTTCCGAATGAGCCCTATCGCTGCGCCGATGCCTTGAGAGGCGAGCCCGAAGGTAATGAGTAGCGGGCCCACTGCAGCCGCGAGTCCGGCTGCAACAACGATGGCCTCCCGGACCGGCTCGGGTAGTTCCGAGAATGCCCGCACTGCATCGGTGATGCCCTTCGTCAGCTTCTCGACAGCCGGTTGCACCGTTGACGCTATGGCATTGCCGAGTTCGATTGACGAGTTCGTGAGCGCCGTCATCATCTGGTCCCAGGTGAAGCCGATGCCGGTCGTCATCTGGGACAGGGCTTCTTCTGTGCGCCCCGACGAGTTGCCTATCTCGTCGAGCGCCCTCGCGAACTCGTCCGCGCTCGTACTGACGAGCGGCAGCACGGCCCTGATTGACCGGATGTTGGGGAATAGCTCTGCGAGCTGGTCGACCTCTCCGCCGGTGGCCTTCTGCACTTCAAGCAGGACGTTCCTCAGGCCACCAAACTTCTCGATGGCCTGCGGTCCGGTATCGACGCCCCATTCGCTATAGAGCGCCTGGAGTGCCACGGATGGTGTGATGAGCTGTGCGAGCGTCGCGTTCAAGGCGGTTGCGGCCTCGTCGGTTGAGCCCGAGACCTTCGTCAGCGTCGCAAGGGCGGCGCCCGTTTCTTCGATTGAAACCCCGAGCCCTGCGGCCATGGAGGCGGCTATCGGGAAGGCGTGGGTCATCTCCTCGAATGACAAGAGGCCCACGTCGACAATCGCCATGAAGCGGTCCATCGCCAAGCTTGCACCGTCGGCCCCCGACAGCGAGAACATATTCATGGCCTTCGTCAATGCGCCGGCCGTTGAAGCAAGGTCCGCAGCTCCGCCCGTCGCGCCCTTGACTGCGACCTCCAGTATATCGAGCGACTCAGCCCCCTTGTAACCGGATGACACTATCTGGTAGTACGCGGCAGCCACATCGGATGCCGCCTTGCCCGTAGCGGACGAGATGTCAAGAATGCGCTGCTTGTAGACTGCCGCTTCCTCGGCGGAGGCACCCAGCGTGACGTTGATAGCGCGGAATGCCTGGTCGAAATCACCAGCGGCTTTGAATGATGCCGTGCCGAGCGCCACGATAGGACCAGTGACGTAGAGGGAGAGTTTCCGGCCGACCTTTTCCATGGCCTTGCCGGTCGTAGTGAACCGCTGCTCGATGCCGGCAAGCTGTTTATCGACGACTTCGATGCCCTCGATTGTCATCCTGCCGAACAGGTCAAATACGTTCACGCGCCCTCTCCAGTATGGCCTCGGCCTTCGCTATGGCTTCCTGCGCTGTAACGTGCTCCCGCACCGGCTCTTGCTCCGATAGGCCCATCTGCGCAAGGTAATCGCCAAACGACTTCTCTCCCCCTGCGCCGAGTTGAAACGCTATCCATGCGCCTTCCCTCAGTCGTTCCTTGGCCTCGTCGCGCTCCGCTCGCTCCACGAGGCGGCAGAGCCGCAAGAACCGAGCGTAGGTCAGCCTGCTGACTTCGCCGTCTGTCCAGCCGTAGCGACGCTGAACCTGGTCGATAGCTGCTTCCATGCCGCGCTTGCCATCCGGGAAGCACGAGCGAAAAAATCGCGCGCGCCCTCCTGCGCGGATAGCTGGTCGACGATGTCAAGCAAGGTCGAGGCAGGCATGGCCTTGAAGTCCTCTACGGTAGCGCCGATGAGGTCCGCCGCCCACGCCTTCATGTCGTCCTCGGCTTCGAGCAACGCCAGGAGCAGCGTCACCATGGAGAGGTTTGTCCCCTGCTTGGCTATCTGCTCCTGCGTCGCCCTGGTAGCCTTGCCGAACATCTTCGCCACACGGGATACATCCTCGGTCGTCAACTCCCTCACAGTAACCATGTTCCTCCTCCTACGTCGACGGATAGGTGATGGAGAACGGCTCGGTATCGAGAGCCGTTGACAGGTAGTGGCCGGTGAACGTCACCTGCACGACTGCTTCGTCCTTCGGTGCGGCCGTGATTGACAGGCCCGCATCACACAGCGCATTGGTGATTTTGCAGATGATGGGGTCGGTCTGGCCCTGAATCGTACCCACGATGGCCACGGAGTCGGAGTAGCACTCGTCCGTGACTTCCTCTCCCGTGATGGTCCCGGAGCCCGACACGTAGGTGTAGGTCGCCACGATGCTGTAGGATGCGCCGGACCCGGGAGCGGTCACGAACTGAATCGTGCCGGTGTCGTAGTCCATCGTGTAGTGCGTGCCCCGCGTCTGCGCCACGCCCTCGAGGGTGATGGTCTCGGAGTTCTCCAGCACGAGTCCATGGTCAAGGGCAAACTCTTTGGTCGAGCCGTCGCCGTCGCCCACCGCTTCGTTCGAGATGAGCGTAGTGCCGGCGCTATAGGAGTCGACACCGAGCGCCCTTCTCAGGTTTTCAGCCGTCAACTCGAGCATGTTGGCAACGATCTTCGCGTCGACTGACTCTAGCCTTCTCAGGCCCTTGACTGGCCCTTTGGCCCCGTCCGGCTCGATGACACGGATGTTCCGCGTGACCTCGAAGGTGTTGCCGCCCTTGGTGGCTCCGAGCAATGTGCCGGGGTTGTCCACCGACACGAACCCGATGTACACCGCACCCGCGTCTATGAGGATGCGCGAGGCGGTATCGCTTGATACGCCATGCTTGACTACTGCCATCTGTCACCCCCTAACTCGGGTATATAATTTCCCAGGGCTCGGCGTCCAGGTCGGTCGACAGGTAGTGTGCCTCGAACACCATCTGAATCACCGCTTCGTCGTGCGGGTTCGCCGCAATCTGGAACGGCCCCGTCACGAGGCAGTTCTGGAGCGAGATGACGATAGGGGCGGTCGTGCCCGCGAACCCCGTGACCGTTGCGACAAGCGCGATGGTGACGTAGTCGTTGTCGTCAACCTCGGCTCCCGTGATGACATGCGATGCCGCCGCACAGCCAGGGAGTGCGGTCAGCAGGTTCGCCTCGGTGATTTCCAAGAGGTTCACCGTCAGCTTCGCCGCGACCGTCTCCAGCCTGCGGAGTCCCTTCACCGGGCCCTTGGCGCCATCGGGTTCGATGGTCCGGATGTTCCGGACCAGCTCGAACACGGAGCCGCCCTTCGTTGCGCCGAGAAGCGTGCCGGGTGACGCGATGGATGTCCACCCGGTGTAGATGGCTCCCGCGTCGATGATGAGCCTGTCGTGGGTGTCTGCCGATACGCCGTGCTTCACTACTGCCATGTTAGCCTCCTATGGCTACTCGTTCCGAGCGGTTAGCCTCTAGCAACTGCCAGCGCAACAGACGAATATCTTCGTGTAGCGCCTTGATTTGAGCATCGCGTCCATCAATCAAGCCCTGCTGGTATCCCTTGCGATAGCCCGCGTCGTGCTCGGTTCTGTGCGCGCCCTTGGTCATCACCTCAAGATTCTCGATGCGGTTGTCGCCCTTCATCCCGTTCTTATGGTGCACAACTTCCCACGGTTGTAGGCACCGTCCCAGGTGGCGAGCCGCCACAAGGCGGTGTTCAAAGACATAGGCAGCTTGCGCGGTAACGCGCGAAGCCATCGCCGCGAAGAAGTCTTGGAGTGGAATCCTGACGACGATATAGCCCTCGCGCGTAGTTATCCTGCCGCCAGCCCACTGCGATGAGTGCTCGCCGGTATTAGAGCACCGCTTACAACGCTGGCTGGCGGGCCCGCCCTTGGTAAGTGTGACCCACCGTTCTTTGCCGCAATCGACGCACTTGGCCCATACATATTTCTGGGAGTCGTTGCCGCGCTTCCCGATGTCCCTAGCCCTTACAGTTGCGCCAACCTGCGTCATTTTCTATCCTCTCGTCAATATCGCGGCGACTTCTTCGGCCCTATAGCATCGTACGTTGAATTGGATACTGTAGTGCCAGATGCCATTCTCCAGGTCGGGGATGAACCCCTCGGTCTGGAGCCAGATGCGAGCCGAATTCACTTCGGTCGTGGTGATGATTTGCTCGTCCAGGAGCGTCATCAACCGCTGTCTGATAGCGAGCGCCTCGGCCATGTTGTCCGAGTCGCTGAATATGTCGATGTAGTAGGTTCCTTGCCTCAAAGGGAAGGGCTCCACGAGCGAGAGGTCGAGCCTGTGCACCATGAAGGGAAACACGGTGTCGGGTGCAGCCTGCACGGGGTAGAGCCGTACCGTGCCGCCCATCGTCGATTTCAACGACGTGTCGCCCGACACGTTCGTGTAGAGCTGGCCCAGCAGGCTCAGGACAGGGTCTAGAACCACGGTCGCCTCCACAGTTCGATGATGCGCGCAGTGCAGGCTTCAAAGGTCTTCCTGAGCCACGGGCGCGCGCCCATGTGGATGGTGCCGTATTCAAGGTGGACACCGTAGAGTTGCGGTGTGCCAATCTCGCCCACGAGCGCCCTGCCTGCCCCGTGGATGGCATAGTCGATGGATGACCGAAGCGCGCCGAGTCGCACCGCCGGCGCTTCGCCGGGAGCCGACGCCGTGTACCATACGCCTGTACCAGCTTTTGACCGTCCTTCGCCTATGCGCTTGCCGGTGGTAGGCACCTTGTACCTCAGGCCGTGCCTTGTGCCGGTGAGCATCTGTTTCGTCTCGTCGCGGACGGTCATGCAGGCCGCCTCCATGCGCTTCGCCGCGATGTCCTGCATCGAGCGCACGACCTCGTCGCGACGCGACACAAGCGTTACCGTTACTCCCATCGTTCCTTCACCATGACAACCGTGTTGCCGTTGACGACCTGCGCCGGACTCGTGGGAATGAGCGTCCGCGAGCCCCATTGAAAGCGGTGGTCACCGACGCGCACAGTGCAAAGCCCCTTGAATATGACCTTGTGCGTGACCTCGGAGTTCAATTGCTGATACGCGAGCCGCGTCTGAGCACTGACCGGGATGACCTCAGCATGACGAGTCTCCACGGGAGCCCATGTCACCGTCTCGCCCGACGTGCCAAGGGTGGCCGTTCGTTCCTGCACTCTCAGCACTTCCTTCATCATAGCCAGCCAGCCTTGTACTGATTCAGCAGCGCCTTCGCGTCAGATGGCAGATTGTAGGTTATGGAACCGAGCCCGCCCATGCCGCGATTCTCGGAGTCAATCCTGTCGATGGGATGCTCGTAGAGGTAGGCGATGGCCGACAACACAGCCTGAATCGCATCCGGGTAGGACGCCTGCACGAGTGCTCGCGTCGCGGCGTAGCCTGCCGTGTAGACCACGATGTACTCGTCATCCTGCTCCCAGGAGCCGTGGAGTCTACCTACGTGGAGGCGTTCGGTGTAATCGTCGACAACATGTAGCGACACCTCGTACCGGAACACGAGCTTTGCGCCGTCAGCCGGAGCCGAGACGAACGTCACGGTGGCGGTTGCCAGGGCGTAGTGCGTGGTCACGGTCTGGAGCACGCCATCCACATACACTGCAAGCGAATCCGTCTTGGGTGTGCCGGAGAGTACGAATATCGCTGTCGACCCATCGCCGGTCTCGCCGTCGATGACGCGGTACGAGACGGACGTTATCGATACGACGGGACTGCGATAGAGCCTCAGCGTCTCGGAGCCGTCGCCCTCATGCGATTCCGTGAAGGACCGCTGCACGAAAGCGCGCCCGGTGTAACGCTCTGCCGCAAGCGTAGCGGCTTCAATCAGCCGTTCAATGAGTTCGTCATCCATGGCCTCGTAGGTATCGGTCGTGGCCGTGTAGTCATACGAAGCAGTGACGGCCTTGTTCAGCGCCGGTTTCCCGGCGGTGGTGAATGTCAAAGTAGTGCCGCTCACGGAGTAGTCAGTTGTGACGACTTTCAATGTCGAGTCGACATAGACTTTCAGTGACCCGTCGAGCGGCGTGTGGTCGAGTGTGAAGGCGACGGTCGTGCCGTCGCCCATGCCGACGTATTCGGCATCGACATGCAGTGTGATGGCCGGCGCAACCCTTAGATGGGCCTTCGCCTGTGCCAGGGTCACGAGAGCGGTAGCAGACAGACTCACTTCTTCGCCTTCTTCCGGGGCTTGGGTTTGACTTCAATCGGTTTGATTTCAACCGGCTTGGCCTCAACGGGCGGAGTAGGCTTCGACCGATTCTCGGGCACATCGACGGTCTTGTCTTCCATGGCCATGCCGTGACGGAGCCACAACTGGGCATCTTCGTCAGGAACCGATGCCATGTCTCCGGACTTGAGGTAGGCATCCCTCGCCTTCCAGTAGAAGGGCTTCAGTATCCGTACTCTCGTCATGTTACCTCCACCTTTTCTTTTCGGGGCCGGGTGAGCAAAGGAATAACTCTGCCCGGCCCCAAGGTCTCTAGCCCTTTCGGGCGGGACCTACGGCGTGATCTGGAGCATGATGAACGGCGCTCCCTGCGTGCCTGCCGCGGCGTGGGTCAACACGAACCCCGCCTGCTGCTGCTTGGTCACGTAGGCGTCGCTGTAGTCATACTCGTCGATGGACCCGTCGTGCCTGAACACGACATTGAGGTCGTGGTCGGCCTCTCCGACCTCGGCCTGTGGCGACACCCAGCACGGCCCCCAGGTCTGGAGCCAGAAGTATTTGCCGGTCGTCGCGGGGTAGGTCGGGATTCCGACGATGGCCGCCCTCGGCTTGTTGCCCGAGATGACGTTGTAGTACGGGGAC
>Ga0172380_10009111_pt1 | contig 10653 bp, 12 predicted proteins | sample Leawe162metaG_FD_119747 | JGI IMG/M metagenome (GOLD analysis project Ga0172380, IMG submission 119747) | Leachate microbial communities from a municipal landfill in Southern Ontario, Canada - Leachate well 162 metaG | ecosystem: Engineered > Solid waste > Landfill > Unclassified | place...
CTGATCGAAATAGTCGAGCGCCCACTCCAGTGGCCGCTCCAGCAGCTCGATGCCTTTGCGCGGGCGATCCTGTGGCTCCCAACTGCCGGGCAGGGCGCAGAAGAGGCCGATCGGTGTATCGATCTCCGGATGCCCGGCAGTGCTACCGAGATAGATCGGCTGGTTGACCAGGCGGAGACCGGTATCGAGTGCGATCTTGTCGATGAGATGGAAGTTCGGGTTTTCATCGCTGAAGTCGTAACCGCCGGGGATCTTGTACATCCAGGAATCGTCCTTAGTGTACTGCTTGCGCATCACGACTACGCAGAGGACTCCATCGATCATCGACAGGAAGGCGATCTCGGCAGCGCGGCGGGACTCGAAATTGTACCAGGTTTCCCGTTCGCCCGGCCGCTGGGCCGATTCGCGGTCGCCGATGGAGATGCTGACGTAAGCTGTTTCCAGCTCCAGTGTGTTGCCCCGTCCGCCAGGCGGCTGATCGATAGATGGCGTTACGCCATTAACCGACAGAAAAAATCCCAGCTTCTTACCATTTTCTGCTGTTAGCATTTACCACTCCTTATCCGGAAAACGCTATGATTTAGCCACACATGGCTAAGTGTCCGGAATGTCAAAGAAGAGAGCCCAGTATAACTGGTTTACGGCTCTTTCGTCAATCTCAGAGCTGATTTATACGTTTCAGCGTATAATAAGGCTAATGGACGAGCAGAGGAATTTTATCAAAAACGCCGAAGATTTTACCTGCGAGAACTGCGGCGCCAAGGTTAAGGGCTCGGGCTACACCAACCATTGCCCCAAGTGTTTATATAGTAAGCACGTTGATAACGTTCCGGGTGATCGAGCCAACCCTTGCGGTGGGCTGATGGCTCCAGCGAGGGTTGAGTATGACGGTGGCGATTATGCCATTATCCACAAGTGTCTTCGTTGCGGTGCCGAAAAGAGGAACAAAACCGCTCCAGACGATAGCTTTGATGAATTAGTGAGAATTAACCAAGACTTCCGTGTCTGATCTGATCCCAGTTAGTTGGCCTACCTATCTGTGGCCGTTCGGAGTCGCTCTAATTTTGAGCTACCTGTTAACTCTGAGTATTAAACTCTACGCCGAGAAGCGGGGTTGGTTTGCGTACTATACCACTCATCAGACTCATCAGCGCCGGATGGTGCGGCTGGGTGGGGTGGCTATCTATCTGGCGTTTGTTATCCCCTTCTTAGTGTTTATGGATCTTACCCCTCAGCGGATCGGTTTGTTGATCGCGGTCTCGTTGATGTTCTTAATGGGGCTGTTGGATGATATCTATAATTTAAAAGCTTGGCTTAAGATCTTAATTCAGTTTGCAGCTATTGGAGTGGCGCTATGGTTTGGTATCCGGATCGATCAGGTAACCAATCCGTTTGGCGGAGTGATAGTACTGCCCGAGATTTGGGATTTAGGTTTAACTGCGGCGTGGTTGTGGTTGGTGACTAATGCCGTAAATTTGTTGGACGGGTTAGATGGGTTGGCCGCTGGCGCTACCTCCATCGCCGCCACGGCCTTATTTTATTTGAGTTTGTTTGCATTTGTTAATCAGCCGCAGACGGCGCTGTTGGCGATCATTCTGTTGGGCACCTCATTAGGGTTTGTCTGTTGGAACTGGTTTCCGGCCAAGATCTTTATGGGCGATTCGGGGAGCTATACTTTAGGCTTCTTGGTAGGAGCTTTGGCTCTAATGGGCGGAGCTAAATTAGCTACGGCTTCTCTGGTATTGGGCTTTCCCCTACTCGACACCATCTACGCCATTATCCGGAGAGTGATCCATGGCAAGAACCCATTTTCGGCTGATCGAGACCATCTCCACCATCGCCTATTGGCCGTTGGCGTCCCCCATATGGGCGTCACCATCATCATCTTAGGCATCTCGGCAGTATTTGGGGTTGTCTCGTTATTGTCTGGCACCTGGGCGAAACTAATCGCTTTGGGGGTAACCCTATTAGTGATGATTTTGCTTATCAGGACTATATTTCTCATCCAACAGAGGAAAAGGAGTTGACAAAAAGGGATATTTCGGGTACAATGAAAAAACGGGTCAGAAAACAAAACTAAAACAAAAAGCCATGAATGATCGCCAGTTCGAAAAGCTCGTCTCCAATCTGCAGGATGTGATGCGTTGCCCCAACTGCTCATCCCCCTACTTCCTGGACGATATTCATTATCTGGGGCAGATGGACACCATGACCTTCTTACATCTCCGTTGCCATAAGTGCAGCACCCCGGTATTTGCCTCTGTTGCGGTAGCTGATCAGGAGGGTGGTTTACTCGAGGCGGAGATCGTTGATGAGCAGATCATCAAGCGCCGCAAGTTGGTGGCCGAAGACTCCCCTATGTTTCGCCCGGTTACCCATGATGATGTCTTGGACATCCATAATGCCCTGTTTAAATCTGGCGATAGTTTAGATATCTTCCTTAGCCCTGGCCGCTAAGGTTCTCTCCTCCCCCAAACGAAAGCCTTGCCCCAGCAGGGCTTTTTAAGTATATTAACGAAGTTACATCAGCTAAACCCTATCTCATATGGCTAAAACAGCTACCCCCAACTTAAACGCCACTAAGCGTGACCTATCTGTTGCTCCCAGTAAACTTCGGGTGGGCGGTACCCTGCCAGGGGTGCTTTACGGCAAAGCAATCGAACCCATGGCCATAGCTGTCCCCTTTGATGCCTTCGAGCGGTTATATAAAGAGACGGGAGAGACTACCATAATTAACTTACAGATCGAAGGCGAGACAGAATCTCGTCAGGTTTTGGTTAAAGATACTCAGTTTGATCCAGTGGAGGGCAATCACATTCATGTTGATCTATATCAAATTAAAGCGGACGAGGAATTAAAGGCCACTGTGCCATTGAGATTTATTAATGAAGCACCGGCAGTTAAAGAATTTGGCGGCATCTTAATTACCAATAAAGACGAAATCGAAGTTGAATGTTTGCCTAAAGATCTGCCGCACGATATCGAAGTCGATTTGTCTGTGTTAACCAAGATCGATAGTGCCATTACCATCAAAGATCTTAATATTCCAAATGGTGTCAAGACTTTAGCGGAACCCGATGAGTCAATTGTGTTAGTTACGCCACCGGCGGCCGACGAAGTTGAAGCTGAAGTTAAGACAGAAGCCGAAGCGATTGCCGAGGTAGAAGCCTCAGCTGAAAAATCAGCCACCGAAGAGGAAAATTCTGAAGACGGTAAAAAAGAATAATTACACGCTGATTAAATAGTAATTAACTTTCGCTCCGAAAATTATCGGGGCGAAAGTTTTATTTATACAAAAAATAACAATTTGCGTTGTGCCGCTTGACAAAAACAGTTACAATTACGTGTAGTAGTGTTACAATAATGTAAGTTGATAGTTAATTTTATTAGTTAATTTCGAGGAGGGTAGGACATGGCCGTCAAACGCCGCAAGAAAGCTGCCGCCAAGAAGACCACGCGCCGCAAGGCTGCTCCCAAAAGGAAAGTGGTCCGTCGCCGCAAGGTGAAGAAGGCTGCACCTAAAAAGAAAGTTGTCCGTCGCCGCAAAAAAGCGCGCAAGTAAACGGATAACCGATTTTTCAATCAAAGAGCTCACGGCTAATGCAGTGAGCTTTTTGGTTATTAGTTTGGTTAGATTGCTTAGGCAGCTTTGGCTCGATGGTCTCTATCCCTGTCCGCTAACCATTCGACGTATTCATTGGGCATAACCCGGCGGTCTTTATCATTCAAAATCGGCCATTGAGCTAAAATCCCCATAATTCTGGCTCGAGCTGCCTTATCCGGGCTCGGATAACGATTAACCAAAAAGGGGTCTTGGCTCATTGCGATTTCTGCCCGAGACAGCTGATAAAAAATCTCCGATCGCTCCCCTCTTGCACTGGCCACACCAGCCAAAGGGGCTAACACCTTCGGACTCCTGCGAAAATTATCGATCATCTCCATCAACTCTGCTGGGGACTCCTCCAGCCTGTGACCTTGGCTCCTAACGCGGCTCATCTGGTTAACTAACCATGTCTCGATCTCTTCGAGGTATTCCTCAGACTCGGTATTCCGTTCTGGATCTGGGTGATAGCGGGTTAAATCAGGTTCAAAACGATTCATCTCCCCCTCGCTGTTTTATTTTTTATTCGTGCACGTTTTTTTAGTATACCATAAAAATTAGCTCCTGTAAAGCATTTTTTACCAATTATCTCCTATGGCTTCCGGTAAAGCGACCAACGAACTATACCCCGTTAGAAATTCAAACGGCAATACTGTCATATTTTGGTGTTAACCACTTGATAGTCGCCCCGCTGACTTGGTCGACCGTTAGTTTTGGTGGGCAATTTCTAACGGGGTATACTATAAAAGATGGATTATCGAGAACTGAGGCAGAAATTTACCGACTTCTTTGTTAAGCATGGGCATCAGCTGGTGCCCTCGTCTTCCCTAATTCCCCAACACGATACCTCGGTGCTGTTAACCACAGCTGGGATGCAGCAGTTTAAACCATACTTTACGGGTACCCGTAGCCCGTATGGCCTTAGAGTAATTAGCATCCAAAAATGTTTTCGTACCGCCGATATTGACGAGGTGGGCGACGACACCCACCTGACCTTCTTTGAGATGGTGGGGCACTTCTCGTTCGGTGACTACTTTAAAGAAGAGGCTTTGAAGATGGCCTGGGAGTTCATCACCAATCCGGAGTATTTAGGCATTGATCCAAAACGAATCCATGCCACCTATTACAACGGCGATCGGCCAGGAGCAGCGGCCGATACAGATTCTAAGCGGGTCTTAGAAACATTACCTGGATTAACCAAAATAGTAGCTTATGGAGCGGCTGATAACTTTTGGGGGCCGACCGGTAATGAAGGGCCATGTGGCCCCAATGTAGAATTTTATGTTGATGGCGTCGAGATATGGAACGAGGTATTTAACGAATTTTACGGTCATGCCGGTAGTGTGCTTACTCCCCTATCCACACCGGGAGTAGATATGGGTGGTGGGTTGGAACGGATATTAACCGCCGTTACTCCGGAGGCCAATAGCTTTTACGATACGGATGCGTTTACCCCGATCATTGAGGTAATTAAACAGCATGCTCCCGGAGTTGGAGCTGAGAATGAACTATCCGTAAGAATAGTGGCTGATCATTTGCGAGGCAGCGTGTTTTTGCTCTCTGACCACATTCAACCGAGCAATAAGGAGCAGGGTTATGTTTTGCGCCGATTGCTTCGCCGTGCCATTCTTCACTTAGACAAATTAGATGCTATCGGTGGGTTTGACGAAATCATTACTGCGATCATTAACCAATATGGCGAATTTTATCATGAGCTGCTGACGGAACGAGAGATGATCCTACAGTTAGCTAACCTGGAACGCGACAAATTTTTAAAAACTATTAAAGATGGCCAGCGCGAACTGGCTAAGGTATTAGAGCGATCCGGCGTAGTAGTTGATGGTGAGGTAGCCTTCAGTTTATTTTCCACTTATGGTCTGCCATTAGATTTTGTTAAAGAGGAAGCCCAGCGATTAAATAAATCGGTCGATCTGGCAACTTATGACCAGGCATTTGCTAAACACCAGGAAGTTTCTCGGGCTGGGGTCGAGGGGAAGTTTGGTGGCCATGGCCTCTCTTCTGGCGCCAGTGTTAGTGAGACGGATCGTCAGATCATTACCCGGATGCATACCGCCACCCATCTGTTGCACGCAGCGTTAATCAAATTTTTAGGGCCTGAAGTTAAACAGGGTGGAGCCGATCTTACTACTGAACGGATCCGGTTTGATTTTACCTTCCCGCGCGGTATGACTACCGAAGAAAAACAACAGGTTGAAACTTGGGTCAATGATCGGATCAAAGAGGATCTCAAAGTATCGCGAGAAGAGAAATCGGTCCCAGAGGCGTTGGCGGAGGGGGCGGTGGCTTTCTTTAAAGAGAAGTATCCAGATATCGTCAGTGTCTACACTGTATATAATGAAAGCACAGACGAGGTGGTCTCCAAAGAGATATGTGGTGGACCACATGTAACTCACACGGGCGAGATTGGGATGTTCCATATTGTAAAAGAGCAAAGCAGTTCGGCAGGGGTCCGGCGAATTAGGGCGACGATCGGGTAGCACAAATATATGGCGTTGTTTGGCCAAAAAGGAGGGCGTAAGAAATCCACAGATTATTTTGTGGCGATTGATGCGGGCACAGATTTGGTCAAGTGCTTAGTTTTTGCCAAAACCGAAGGCTCTCCGGCGAAGGTCTTAGGTAAAAGTGTAACGCCCCACGCGCCCGGCAGCATGCGGGGCGGTATGGTGATCAATATCCCCGAAGCGGCTGTTACCTTTAAAAAAGCGGTTGAGGTAGCGGCACAACAGGCCGGGGCTCGTCCGACTAATTTGCTAATGAGTATGCCTGGTGATCTGGTAAAAAGTCTGGTGACCACCGTCCACTACCATCGCGCCCAACCGGAATCGCATATCGATTCTGGCGAACTAAAAAATATTATCTATAAAGTTCAACTCAAGGCCTATGAGCAGATGCGGCAGCTCATGGCCAAGGAACAGGACGAAGGCTCGTTGGACGTTAAGCTGATTAATACCACCGTGGTAGATATGCGGGTGGATGGCTACAAAATCACTAACCCATTGGGTTTTCAGGGTGGTACAGTTACCCTCAGCATTTTTAATGTATTTGCTCCCCTGGTGCACTTAGGAGCTTTGCAGGCGATCGCCGATGAATTAGAGCTTGATTTAATTAGCGTGGCTGCTGGCCCTTATGCTCTTACCAGGTGCCTAACTGCTCACGAAGAAAATTTGAGTGGCATATTTATTGATGTTGGATCACAGACTACCGATCTAATGGTAGTGAGCGAGGGCGGGATCGTGGGTATTCAAAATTTTGCCATGGGCGGAGATGCTTTTAGCCGAGCGCTCTCGGCCGAGCTTAAGCTCTCCGAAGATAAAGCCGAGCAGACTAAGATAGATTACGGTAATGATCTGTTAGACAAAAGATCAAGAACCAAACTCCAACCGATCTTGCAGTCCACCGCTTTAATGTGGGCGCGTGGGGTGACTCAGGGTCTTCGCGAGTTTACTCATTTAGATGTATTGCCCAATCGAATCTTCGTCGGCGGCGGTGGCGCGGCTTTGCCCGAGATCAAGAATGCCTTAATGACCAAAGCATTTATCGAAGGATTACCATTTACTAAAAAGCCCTATCCAGCAGTTATCGAATCCACAGAGCTAAGCGATATTATTTTAGGTGAGGGGGTAAATTTGGATCGAACCGATCTGGTAGCAGCTGGCTTAGTTTATTTAACCATGTTTACCGAGACACCCGAGGATGTAGTGGGGACGATCCTAAGACGTATAGCTTTAAGCATGCAGGTGTAGATGAAACGCAAGGCCATTTATTTAGACGCTAACGCGGATATCGCTTCAACTCTAAACAAACTGTCGCGGTTAGAGGCTGAGGAGATAGTTTTGGTAGTACCCAAGGGATCGGTGTTGTTTCATAGTCTGGTTAATTTAAAGATCGTCAGAGCAGAGGCTGATCAATTAGGCAAACAGCTGATCTTAGTTACCACAGATGTACGAGGTCGAGTAATGGCCGAGCGAGCCAATATTGCCACCTCGGCCGACTTAGACCTACCCGAGGATACGGCGATCGATGTCGCCATCCCGGTTAAGGTTAAGTCGGCGGTGTCCCCTGCCGTAGCTCGACCCGGTGGGTTTAAAAATGAAGTTAAGTTAACTTACAAAAAAAGAAAATTACCATCGACACCCGCTTTTAAGCTAACCTCCACTATTAGAGAAGAGGCCCCCGTTACGCCGGCCGTGGCCGATATTCGCCCTAAAATAAATTGGGGACGCAGTGGGGTAGTGGTTGGTTTTGTTGCTTTGGCTCTATTAGTAATGGGAGTCTTGGCATATTTTGTGTTGCCGCATGCCACAGTTAACTTAGACGTCAGTGCTGAACCGTTTAATCATAAGTTCAAATTAGTGGTAGCCGATCAGGATGATAAAAGCGCGGCTGGCCAGAATCTATTTAAAGGTCGATTTGTGGAGGTAACCAAGGAGGTGGTACAAACCTTTGAAGCAACGGGTGGAAAAAATCAGGGCAACGCTGCCAGTGGAACCATTACTGTCTATAACTACACCAGTACCCTAAAGGGATTGATCCCGGAAACTCGATTTGTGGCTCCTTCGGGCTTGGTGTTTAGAATTAAATCGGATGTGTTAGTGGCGGCGGCTAAAAAAGGCGCTGATGGTTCCTTAGTCCCTGGACGAGCCAAAACCAACGTAGTGGCTGATAGCGGTGGGACGACTGGTAACCTACCAGCTGGCACCAAGTTTACTATCCCCGGCTTAGGATCGGCCGGGATTGATCAAGTCTATGGTAAAAATGATGAAACACTTGTGGGGGGAACTGATAGTGAAGTAAAGACAGTGGCGGAATCCGATATCGAATCTGCCAAGGAATCGATCAGCAAGAACGTCTTCCTTAATATAGAAGAGGAGCTGCGAGCCAAGGTGGGGCGAGGTGAGGAGCTGATTCCGCAGTTAATCCAAAACGATGTGATAGATAGTGTGCCCTCGGTGGCGGCTGGTGCCGAACGCGAGAGCTTTGATCTGAAGGTGCAGGTAAGAAGCTGGACGTTACTGCCAGACAAGAGTCGGCTCTCCGATATCATTGATAATACGGTGGGAACTATTGTCCCCCGTGACCAAGTCCTAACCCCGCAAACTATTAGTGGCGCTCGGATAGTATTAGATAATGCAGACTTTTTAATGCACACGATTGATTTTACAGTTGAGTTGGATGGTCTGATTGCCTCCAAATTGGATCTAACAGAATTGGCAGGCAGCATCTCCAATCGCTCGGTCACCGAGGCGGGGAAGCTGTTTGATAGTCTACCAAAAGTGGTATCCCATAGAATAAAATTATGGCCGTTCTGGACTAAACGGCTACCAATTTTGGAGAGCAATATTAAAATTAATCTGTCTTATATCAACCAAGCCGCGGGGGCAGCCAGCTCGGATGTTGTAAGTACCCCATGAGAATTCTTGGCATTGATTTAGGCAAAAAGCGAATTGGATTGGCCCTGGGCGATACCGAGAGTCGCATTGCTATTGGTTTACCCACTATGCAAAACGATCAGCATGTGGCAGAAAATCTGCAAGCGGTGATCGAGGGTGAACGGATTAAACGACTAATAGTCGGTCTGCCTAAGACAATGAGCGGTGCCACCGGGAAGCAGGTTGGTTATACCCAAAAGTGGGCCAGTGAAATATCGGCTCTGTTGGGGGTTGAGGTGGTCTATGAGGATGAACGACTGAGCAGTAAAATGGCCCGGGATGGCCTACTATCCCTTGGCGGTAAGCTTAAAAAAGAGGACATTGACCAAGCGGCTGCCGTCCTGATTTTACAGAGCTACCTTGATCGATCCGCCTAAACCGATTTGACAGCCGGGAGCAGGTATTTTACAATGTGGGAGATGTTATTTAAGGGAGGTGATCAATGAACAAGTCCGAAATCATTGAGCTCATTGCGCGTAAGGCGAATGTGTCCAAGAAGACTGCCACTCAGTCGATGGATATTTTTGTTAATGCGGTCAAAAGCAATTTGGCTGCTGGCAAAAATGTCACCATCACCGGGTTTGGTACCTTCACCCTCAGCACTCGTGCCGCTCGTAACGGCGTGAATCCGCAGACGGGTAAGTCCATTCGTATCCCGGCCACCAAGGTTCCTCGGTTCAAGGCTGGTAAGACGCTGCGTGGGATCATCCACTAATTATCTTTGAACTATTAATTCTCCCTCCCCCATTTCTGGGGTAGGGAGTTTTATTAGCCTGAACTTGCCTCTATAATTAGAACTGACCTGCGGGTATCGTATAGTGGCTATTATGTCACCCTTCCAAGGTGAAGATGGGGGTTCGACTCCCCCTACCCGCTCCATGTTGCCCCAAATCGGGGTTCTCGCTTTATGGCCGACAACGCCTTGGGGCTTCTTGCACCTCCAGCAGTTTGGGATTTAGTAGTCTCATGGCGGTATTTTGCTTCTTGACAAGTAGTATTTTTTGTGATATAATAAAAAAACAGCTAAGGTGCATTGGAGGGGCGCCCGGGCTGAAGATAAACACAAAAATGAAATACGCCAATATATTTCGTCGCTTGAAAAGGATATTGCTCAATTCCGGTTATCGGGTTATCTTAACTGACAGGTTCATTAGGAGAAAAGGTGGCTTGGCTCGGGGCAGTAAAGGGTATATCCTACCCGACGATCTGACGATCTTTATCAACAAGACTATCGGGGTGAACGATCGAGTAGTTACCCTTATCCACGAGCTGTTACACGAAGTTTATCCTGCGTGGCAGGAACAGCAAGTGGACCGGACATCAAAGAGAATATTTAATCACCTGACCGTCCCCCAACTTGGCTTTCTTCAGTTCTTTGTGATGTTACCGGGCGAGATCAAGGCAATGCTAAAATCTAACCAATTATCCCCCGCTCGTTAATTTTTATCCCAATTTGTTCCTCGCCTCGCTCTGACCAGTCAGAGATTTTTTATGCTCTTTTAGGTATAGTTATAAGGTAAATGCAGATTAATATTTTGTCCCTGTAGCTCAACGGATAGAGCAGCGCTCTTCTAAGGCGTTGATGCGGGTTCGATTCCTGCC
>Ga0172380_10009112_pt1 | contig 10651 bp, 8 predicted proteins | sample Leawe162metaG_FD_119747 | JGI IMG/M metagenome (GOLD analysis project Ga0172380, IMG submission 119747) | Leachate microbial communities from a municipal landfill in Southern Ontario, Canada - Leachate well 162 metaG | ecosystem: Engineered > Solid waste > Landfill > Unclassified | place...
GGAGCGGCGCCACTACAGCGTGCGCACCATGAACATGAACGAACCCGGCATCCAGGGGGGACTGTTCGGCGATCTCTACGTGGTGCTCGGCGAGAAGATGGGACCTGATGCGTACGCCATGCGGCTGCACTACAAGCCGCTGGTACGCTGGATCTGGCTCGGCGGCCTGCTGATGATGGCGGGTGGCGCCCTGCGTTTGCTGGGGCGCAAGCCATTGCTGGCAGCCCAACCGCAGACCTCTGCACATCAAATCGCGGGCTTGCACCCCAAGGAGGCGCCATGAGAGCCCGCTTGCGCCTCTTCATGCCGCTGCTGCTGACCCTGTGCCTCGGCGTCCTGCTCTGGCTCGGCCTTGGCAACAACCCCTACAGCCAGGATGAGGCGACCCTGGGCCGCAGTTTGCCGGGCTGGCAAAGCGAGAGTTTGTTTGGCGGCGACCCCATCCATACCGAGGCGCTCAAGGGGGAGCCCTTCGTGCTCAACGTCTGGGCCAGCTGGTGCCCCAACTGCCGCGCCGAGCACCCGCTGCTCGCCGAGCTGGCCAAGACTGTGCCCCTTTATGGCCTCAACTACAGAGACAAGGGCGATGCTGCCCGCGCCTGGCTTGAGGAGGCAGGCAACCCCTATCGCGCCGTGCTGGCAGATCCAGACGGCAAGTTGGCGCTGGAGCTCGGCGTCTACGGCACGCCCGAGACCTATCTGTTTGCCGCCGATGGCACCCTGCTCACCCGCCACACGGGTCTCTTGACCACGGATATCTGGCAGCGCCAGTTTGTGCCAAAGCTTAAGGCCGCCCGCCAGGAGGGCAAACCATGAAGGGCTTCACCATCCTCTGCGCCCTGCTGGTACTCGGCGTGCCCCTGAGCCAGGGCGCCCTGGCCAGCGGCGTCGACACCTATCAGTTCCAGCACCCCGAGTTGCAGAGCCGCGCCCAGGATCTCGCCCGCACCCTGCGTTGCCCCCAGTGCCAGAACCAGAATCTGGTGGAATCCAACTCCCCCATAGCCCGGGATCTGCGGCTCGAAGTCTACCGCTGGGTGGATGAGGGGCAGAGCGACGAACAGGTGATCGCCCGCATGACCAGCCGCTTCGGCGACTTCGTGCGCTACGATCCCCCCTTCAAGGCCAGCACGGCGCTGCTATGGGGGGGGCCAGCCCTGCTCTTGTTGCTGGCGCTTGCTCGCCTGCGCGCCAGCCTGCAGCGCAAACAGCAGGTGCGCATGCCGCTGATTGGCGATAAGGAGCAAGGGAACCTGGCCCAGGATCCCAGAGCCGAGCTGAACCGGCGCATCATGGCCGAGCAACAGGCCGGACTCGCCCCCCACAGCCGCCTCTATCGGGAGCTGGCACTGGCCCGGCTCGCCAATGCCACCCCGGCCACCGAGCAGGCCTTGCGCGCCCGGGTGGCCAGCTCGCATACCGCAAGTCGCCCCCTGCCCTGGCTGCTGCTTGGCGCCCTGCTGCTGGCGCTGATCGTCGGCGTCTATTCCAGCACAGGCCGCTATCAGGCATGGCAGGCGTATCAGGATAGACCCGATCCCCTGGCGGGATTGAGCCCGCGGGATCTGCAGGACAAGGAACTGGGCGCCCTCCACCTGCGGCTGCAAAGCAACGCTCAGGATCTCGATGGCTGGGCCGAGCACGGCCAGTTGTATCTGTATCGGGACGAATACGAGGATGCCTGGCTCGCCTATCAGCGCCTGGCCCTGCTGGAAGGGGGCGCCAGCGCCGCCACCCTGGCCGCCCAGGCTACGGTGCGCTACTACCAGGCGGGCCAGCAACTCACCCCGGAGGCGCGCCGCCTGCTCGACGCCGCCCTGGCACTGGACAAGGGGGAAGTGAGCGCCCTGATGCTGCTCGCCGCCGATCACTTCCTGCACGGCCGCTACTCCCAGGCTATTGCGCTGTGGCAACGCCTGCTGGACGAGGAGCGCCCCCGCATCAACCGCGCCGCCCTGATCCAGGCCATTCAGACCGCCCGCATCATGGGGGGATAACGAGCCGTGGCAGATGGCCGGCGGCCCCTCGCCGGACGGATCGCCATCTTCTATCCAGAGGCCGCCCATACCGGCGGCCGATCCACGCCGCCCAATGACAGGCGATAACGGATATTCATGGTCTATTCTCTGCGCCATAATGCAGACCCTTAGCCAGCAACGACAAGGTGCACACATGATCCCCATTCGCTGTCACGCCGTCTCCGGTGTGGCGTTATCGGAAATCGACGGCCAGATAAAAATACTGCTGATGAAGCGGGTCAAGGGCGGCTTCTGGTGCCATGTGGCTGGCACGGTCGAGGCGGGTGAAACCGGCTGGCAGACCATTATTCGCGAGTTTGGCGAAGAGACAGGTATCGCCGTCACCGAGCTCTATAACGGCCAATATCTGGAACAGTTTTACGAGGCGGCTACCAATACCGTGATGATGGTGCCCGTCTTTGTGGTTTATTGCCCGCCCAATCAGGTGGTCACCCTCAATGATGAGCACACCGAATATCGCTGGTGCACCCTGGCCGAGGCCAAGGGAGTGGTGAGTTTTCCCGGCCAGCAGGCGCTCTATGACCATGTCTGGCACTATTTTGTCGAGCGCACACCCTCGGCACTGATGCGAGTCGCGACAGGGGCCTGAAAATGCAGGATCTCTCAACGCAGGGGGCGCCGCCTGCGCCACCGCAAGGGAGATTAACGGGCCGTTAGGCCCCCGGAGGCGCAATAAGACGTAAAAAGAGTGGTAACCCATGGCCATAACAGGCATATAGTGCGCCACCATGACGGGTGACGCTGACGACCATCAGACTCGCTCATGGCTGGGTATTTCCCGGATCGGGTCGCCATTTGGCCGTCAACATGGGCATTTCAAGGCGCAAGATCCCATAAAATTGAAATATCAGGTCATTAGACGTTGTGAAGCGTCAATTACCGTCATATAACTTACCCAAATGTCCCTGTCAGTCGTACGGTAGCGTCAAATCATGATTATTCGCCCTTTTCTTACCCTGTTGCTCGGTGCCTTCCTCGTTCCCGTCAGCATGGAGAGCGCCCAGGCCAACCCGTTTTCAGCCCAGTCCCACTCCCCCAACAGCTTTCTGGAACAACGCAACGATCTGGCCCTGAGTTCGGCCGCCTTCGTGGTGGCCAATCCGCGCACCGGTGAGGTGCTGTCCGAGCGCAACGCCAATCGGGTGATGCCCATCGCCTCCATCACCAAGCTGATGACGGCGCTGGTGGTGCTCGATGCCAATCAGCGCCTCTCCGAGACGCTGACCGTCACCATGGCCGACGTGGATCGCCTCAAGGGCACGGGCTCGCGGCTGGCGGTCGGATCGCGTCTGAGCCGGGCCGACATGCTGCACATAGCCCTGATGTCGTCGGAAAACCGCGCAGCCTCCGCCCTGGCCAGAAATTACCCGGGCGGCCAGCGCGCCTTTGTCGAGGCGATGAATGCCAAGGCCCGCATGCTCGGCATGTGGAGCACCCAGTTCGCAGACAGCACCGGCCTCACCCCTCGCAACGTCTCCAGCGCCCATGATCTGGCCAAACTGGTAGCGGCGGCCTCTGCCTACCCACTCATTCGCCAGTACTCGTCCACCGAGGAGCGCATGGTGCGCAACGGCAAGCGCCAGTTGCACTACCTCAACTCCAACCGTCTGGTGCGTGAAGGCAGCTGGCCTGTCACCCTCTCCAAGACGGGCTACATTCGCGAGGCGGGTCGCTGCTTGGTGATGGCAACCCAGATCAACCGCGAGCCGGTGATCCTGGTGCTGCTCAATGCCGATACCCCCAATTCACGGGTGGCGGATGCCAAGCGGATCAAGTCCTGGCTGGAGACCTCGGGCCGCATGAGCCTGACCGCCCAGTCCAGCCCCCAGACCAAGCTGTTCAGCAGCCAGTAATCCGCTTCAGACGCTCACGTTAAAAAGCCCCCGCACCAAGGTGCGGGGGCTTTTTCATTGGGTCTTGTTGTGACCAGGCCACTTGGCTGCAGCGACAGTCCGGTAGCCGGTCAGACCGGCTTGAGCCGCGCGGTGAAGTGGCGCAGCAGCGGCGGCTCGTAGTCGAAGGTGAGACCACGGATCTCGCTGGCCCGCGCCTTGACCGCGATGAGGCAGTCGGCCACATAGTCCATGTGATCCCGGGTGTAGACCCGGCGCGGAATGGTGAGGCGCAACAGCTCAAAGTCCGCAGCCTCCTGCTTGCCGGTGGCGGGATCGCGCCCCAGCAGCAAGGAGCCTATCTCCACTCCGCGCACGCCCCCTTCCAGATAGAGCGCACAGGCCAGGGCATGGGCTGGGAACTGCTCCCCCGGAATGTGGGGCAGCAGCTTCTTGGCATCTACAAAGACCGCATGACCACCGGTCGGCGTCTGGATGGGGATGCCCGCCTCGGCCAGCCGCTCGCCCAGATAGGCCACCTGACCGATGCGATAGGTCAGATACTCCTCGTCCATCCCCTCGCGCAGGCCTATGGCCAGCGCCGCCATGTCGCGACCGGCGAGGCCGCCATAGGTGACGAACCCCTCCATCGCCACGCAGCGCACCTGCACGGCACGGAACAGGTCGAGATCCTCCTTGAAGCAGCACAGCCCACCGATATTGACCAGCCCGTCCTTCTTGGCCGACATGGTGAACATGTCCCCCAGCGCAAACATCTGGCGCACTATCTCCTGGATGCTGCTGTTGGCATAAACGGGATCCCGCTCCTTGATAAACCAGGCGTTCTCGGCGAAACGGGCGGCATCTATCACCACAGGAATATGGTGGCGGCGGGCCAGTGCCGAAACCGCCTGCATGTTGGCCATGGAGACCGGCTGGCCGCCTGCGCTGTTGCAGGTGACAGTGATGATGACAGCGGCCACGTTGTCGGCCCCCACTGTTTCTATGGTGTCAGCCAAACGGCCCAGATCGAAATCCCCCTTCCAGGCATAAGGAGCCGTGGTATCGAGGGCCCTGGGGGTGAGCAGGTTGATGGCCCGCGCCCCGGCCAACTCCACATGGGCCTTGGTGGTATCGAAGTGGTAGTTGGAGATGAACACAGGCGCCTTGACCTGGCAGCGCTTGACCAGCTCGGGGAAGAGGATCTGCTCGGCCCCGCGCCCCTGGTGGGTCGGCATCACATGCTGGTAGCCAAACAACTCGCGCACTGTGCGCTCCAGTTCGACGAAGTTGCGGCTGCCCGCATAGGCTTCGTCCCCCATCATGATGCCGGCCCACTGGCGATCCGACATGGCACCCGTGCCGCTGTCGGTCAGCAGGTCGATATAGACATCCTCGGCCAACAGCAGGAAGGGGTTCCAGCCTGCGGCCTCGAGGGCGGTGCGGCGCTCGGCGCCTGTGGTCTGCTTGATGGGCTCGACCATCTTGATACGAAACGGTTCGGGTATACGACGCATGATCTTCTCCTTGCACCAGCCGCGCGAACGCCTGGCGACAGTCACCAATATGAAATGAAAACAAGTGGGGTTAACGCAGGGAGATCAGCGGCGAGGGAAGTCGCACACCAGCACTATATCTTGCAGATACCAGGGCAGTGTGTGGGGACTGGCGGTGGGCCAGCCGGATGGGGCGTCAGCAGTTCGGGTCATCACATCCTTTCCTGTGGTGGTCTAACACGAGCGAGCCTGTGAAACGCGCATGCACCATGCGATGCGCAGTCCACTCTAGGCGGGGGCGGCTGGGGGCGACAAGCGGCATGCATCGCCGTTGCGATCGGGCGCACAAATTTAACAATCCCCTTACCTTGGCCGTGCAGACGATCATGGGGTGAATGCGGCGCCAGCCAGCCCCAGGCGCCCATCAACGCATCTCGCTGCAGTCATAAACATCACATTATTGTGATTAATCGTCATTATCATCTGGCTATAAATGTTAATGTAGTGATAAATCACATTTTCAAACGGGTGGATTTGCCGATCACGCTGCCGGTGATAACGTGTGGCCTGTGCGCTGGGCCCCCTCCTTGTCCGCGAGCAACAATCGCAGCGACGGGAGCTGGCAGGCCCTCATAACAACAGCAGGATCTGCCGGTGGCGCCTGCATGACGACAAGGATGGAGTGATGAAGATAGTGGTGTTGGGTGGTGGCGTGATTGGCGTAGCCAGCGCCTGGTATCTGGCCAAGGCGGGTCATCAGGTGACCCTGCTGGAGAGACGGGATGGGGTGGCGCTGGAGACCAGCCATGCCAACGCCGGTCAGATCTCCCCCGGTTATGCCTCCCCCTGGGCGGCGCCCGGCATTCCCCTCAAGGCCGCCAAGTGGCTGCTGCAAAAACATGCCCCCTTCACGGTGCGCCCGACCTCGGATCCGTTCCAGCTGCGCTGGATGCTGAAGATGTTCGCCAACTGCACCCCGGCTGCCTATGCCATCAATAAGGGGCGCATGGTGCGCCTTGCCGAATACAGCCGCGACTGCATGAAGGGGCTGCGCGATGAGCTGGCGCTGGATTACGAGGGACGCCAGCTCGGCACCCTGCAGCTGTTTCGCAGCCAGGCCCAGCTCGATGCCAGCAAACGGGATATCGAGGTGTTGGAAGAGTACGGCGTGCCCTACCAGTCGCTGGATGCCAGCGGTTGCGAGGGGGTGGAGCCGGCGCTGGCACGGGTACGTGGCAAGATAGTCGGTGGCCTGCGCCTGCCGGGTGATGAAACCGGCGACTGCTTCCGCTTTACCAAGGCACTGGCCGCCGAGGCACAAAAACTCGGGGTGGAATTTGTCTTCAACTGCGCCATCGACGAGATTGAACTGGCTCAGGGACGCGCCGTGGCGGTGCGGGCCGGTGAGCAGCGTTTCAAGGCCGATGCCATCGTCTGTGCGCTGGGCAGCTATGCCACCGGCTTGCTGCGCCCGCTTGGGCTCGATCTGCCTGTCTACCCGGTCAAGGGCTACTCCCTCACCCTGCCGATGACCAACCGTGATGCAGCGCCCCGCAGTACTGTACTGGATGAAACCTACAAGGTGGCCATCACCCGCTTCGATGAGCGGATCCGGGTCGGCGGCATGGCGGAGCTGTCGGGTTTCAACCTGGCGCTCAACCCGAAACGCTACGACACCCTGGCCATGGTGGTGGGGGATCTCTTCCCCGAGGGGGGCGACATACAGCAGGCCGAGTTCTGGACCGGGCTGCGGCCCATGACGCCGGACGGCACCCCGCTGGTGGGCCCAAGCCCTGTGCCTGGGCTCTGGCTCAACACAGGCCACGGCACCCTGGGCTGGACCATGGCGGCAGGCTCGGGCCAGCTGCTGGCGGATCTCATCAGCGGCAACACGCCCACCATCAGCGATGAGGGGCTGACCCTGGCCCGCTACGGCTGAGGCTGGGGCTGCTACAAGGTCGAAAATGTAAGAGGGAGTGCCTGGCACTCCCTCTTCATATCCGTCTTTCTATCCCCTCTCAGTCCGCAGTATCCGTCAGCAGCCTGGGCACCGCCTGCCACACCCGCTCGGGGTCGGGCTCGGCAATGGCCGCCGCCAGCAGTTGCCCCAGCCACTGCTGATGCAACTGCCACATCCGCTGGCCTTCTGACCCCTGCTCCTTGGCACTCTGCTTGACCACATCCGCCGTCCGGTAGAAATAACGCACCAGCGCCGTCAACGCGGGCTCGGGCCAACGGCAGCCGAAATGACGCAGTCGCTCCGACCAGAAGGCAATCTGGCCTCGCTCATGCACCCGCTCCACCTCGTGCAGTGCCGGAATGAGATCCATCGCCTGCCACAGCGCCCCATAGCCGACGAAACGGGCATCCAGCGCGTCCAGCGCCTGATCCAGCAGCAACAGCGTCTCCTGCAAGCCGCACTCCTGGGTGCGGATCGCCTCCTGCGCCGCGCACACCGCCGCCAGCCAGTCCATGGCCAGCCGGCAGATGATGGCCTCCTTGTTGGGAAACAGGTGATAGAGCGACTTGATGCCGACCCCGGCCCGGGTGGCGATGGCGTTGGTGTTGAGCGCCGGAAAGCCCTGCTCCTGCAACAGGGCCAGGGTGGCCTGCTCGATCCGGGTGACCGTCTCCTGGCTGCGCTGCTGTCTGGGTTGGCGCCGCATGCAGAGATCGGCGGGCAACGGCTGTTCTGACATGGGTTCTCCCTCACCTTGGTCGCGGCATGGTTTTATAACTACATGATGAAACAAGGAAAATATAAGTCAAAAAGAATATTTTCAGTAATTGCTGGCTTTTATCCCAACAGCTGCAATAAACAAGAGTGCTCATATTTGCAGTAAAGACTGCATTATAACCAGGGAGAGCAATGGCATATGGATGGCAAGCAATCAGGTTTTAGGTTGACAACAAGCGCCGCACTGCTGCTGGTGGCCGGCGTGCTGACCGGCTGCAATCAGGAGAGCACGGGGCCAGAGGCGCAGCGGACCCTCTACCTCAACGGCGCAATTCACACTCAGGACGGGCAACGCAGGGTTGCCGACGCCATGGTGGTCGCCGATGGCAAATTCCTCTACGTGGGCTCACGCCAGGGGGCCGAGGCCTATCAGGGCAAGGATGGCAAGGTCGTGGATCTGAAGAGGCGCATGGTGCTGCCCGGCCTGCACGACAACCACATTCACCTGCTCGGCACTGTGGCGCTGGATATGTGCGATCTGGACGGTCAGAGCGTCACGCTGGATCAGCTGGCCGACAAGATCCGCACCTGTCTGCCTCGCTACGCCCCCACCAAGGGGGAGTGGCTGGCGGTCAATCAGTGGTCCCCCTACGATGGCAATACCCCGACTGCGAACTACGCTACCCTGCTGGCCACCCTGGACGCAGTGGCGCCGGACAACCCTGTGGTGCTGCTCGGGGCCGATGGACACGCCAGCGCCTACAACTCGCAGGCGCTGGCCAGCGCGCAGGATGAAGATGGCAATACAGTGGGTTTCAACAGTGTGACCCTGGCACCGGGCGGGGTGTTCGAGGCCTTTATTCCCTACGTGGATCTGACCAGCGGGGTGATCCGGGAGGGTGCCCGCAGCGCCATACCGGTACCCGACACCGGGGTGCTCAGCGCCAGCGATGAGCAGGCCGCCAGCCAGTACGACAAGATCCTGCCCGCCATCTCTACCCTGATGGCCTCCCGTGGCATCACGGGCGTGCAGGATGCCTGCGCCACCGACTTCATCCGTCAGCGGCTGCTCAAGATGCAGTCGCTTGGGCTGCTGCACATGCGCATCACGGCAGCCACCTGTTTTCACCAGGATGACTACAGCGGCAAACTGGACATAGCCGGCCACCTGGCCAAGGCCAGCCAGGTCAGAAGCGCCTTTGCCGACAATCCCCTGATCAAGGCCGATGCGGTCAAGATCTTCCTCGATGGCGTACTGGAAGGGGATCCCTTTACCGCCCCGCCCTTCCTGCCCAATGCGGGCATGCTGGAAAACTACCAGAACCCGCACCTGGCCATGGATCTCGCCACCGAGCAGGTGACCATCACGGCCGATAGCGAGGATGCGGGCAGCAACGGCATCGTCAACTACCGGGACGCCGATCTGAAAAACTATGTCACCGCCCTCGATCGGGCCGGTTTCAGCATTCACATGCACAGCATCGGCGATCGCAGCACCCGGATGGCGCTGGATGCGCTGCAAGCCGCCCGCGCCAGCAACGGTGACAAGGGGATCCCCCATACCCTGGCTCACCTGCAGGTGGTGCACCCCGACGATCAGAAAAGGCTGGGAGAGCTCGGTCTCTACCTCACCTTCACCTACGCCTGGACCACGCCCCAGCTCGCCTACGACATGCTGGTGACCCCCTTCATCCAGCCCACCCGCGCGGGACAATCCTTGCGCGAGGCGCTGTATGATCCCCTGGGCTATCTGCACGATGCGCTCTATCCGGTGGAAAGTGCGCGCAAGGCGGGCGCCATCCTGGTGGCGGGCAGCGATGCCCCCGTGGACAGCCGGGATCCCCGCCCCTTCGTCAACATGGCGGCCGGCATCACCAAAGCGGCAGGAAGCGGTGAGGATTTTCGCGCCAACCAGCGTACCTCGCTCGCCGAAATAGTGGCCGCCTACACCATCAATGGCGCCAGGGCGGTACGTCAGGGGGAGATCACCGGCTCCATCGAGGCGGGCAAGTCGGCCGACTTCATCGTGCTGGACAGGGATCTGTTCGCCCTGGTCGAAGCCGGCACCCCGGAGCAGATCGCCGATACCCGAATCGAGCAGACGGTGTTTCAGGGCGAGACAGTCTATCTGGCGCCCTGAGCCCACGCATCTGCCCCCATCAAAAGGCCCCGCGAGGGGCCTTCTTCGTTAGCCGCCGGCTCCCTGGTCAGCCTCGGCCAGTGCGGGCTGCAAGGCCAGGGTGAACAGGGCAGCCACCATGTCCGACTGGGTCAGCATGCCGACCAGCTGCTCCCCATCCACCACCGGCATGTGGTGCAAGCCGCCATCGGAGAAGGCCCCCACCAGATCGTAGAGGGGCTGGTAGCGGCGGGCCGTCGACACGTCGCGGGTCATCAGATCCGCGACCCGCAGTGCTGCCAGAGCCGCGGCGCCCCGCGGTTGTTGCAACACCCGATCGATCATCAAGTCGTGCAGGGTAATGATGCCGGCGAGGCACCCCGCCTCATCCACCACCGGCAGCGCCTTGATCTGATGATGGGAGAGCAGCCGCCACGCCGCCATGGCCGGCTGATCCGGCCCGATCAGGATCAGATCCCGCGACATCA
>Ga0172380_10009114_pt1 | contig 10650 bp, 11 predicted proteins | sample Leawe162metaG_FD_119747 | JGI IMG/M metagenome (GOLD analysis project Ga0172380, IMG submission 119747) | Leachate microbial communities from a municipal landfill in Southern Ontario, Canada - Leachate well 162 metaG | ecosystem: Engineered > Solid waste > Landfill > Unclassified | place...
ATGGGAGTTTGATGCAACAATTAAGCACCTGACCACTGTAACGCCTTACGTTTTGACTAAGCTTGCAGAGGTTGAAGCTGACCCTGAAGAAAACTTTTATGCAAATTATGTCAATGGCTACTCGCCACTCGATGTAATGATTTCGATCCGCTATATGCTTCTCAAGGAGCAGATCGCCACCTACGAAGTCAAAGACATAAGCAAAAACGAAAACGATGAAGATGTTACCGACATCTACCTGTTTTACTGCCTACCCGAAAATGTTGAAAAGCGTTGGGGTGAACAGCAGTTCAAAGACCAAGAGAAGCTTGAAAAATAATAATATGCTAAAATGAGAGTGTTGATACTGGCGTAAGTTGGTTGAAAACAAAGCCTTTGCTTGCAGGGACTCTCACTCGTGGGGGTCCCTTCTCATTTCGGGGGGTAAGGTATGAGCGAAGAAGAAATTAAAAAACATAAGCAGCACTGCGATCTATGGGATTGCGAAATCTGCGGTACCTAGGAGGGTATTATGCTCAATGATACATTCTATCTGTATGCAAGGTTCAAGGGCAGTGATGCCACCAGATACTACACCAATAATAAAAACTATCTAATCGAGGTGAAGGTTGGCAGATTCAAGGGCAAGGCGGTGAAAATCGCTCACGTTCATGGGTATGAAAGCAAACCCTACGAAGGTAGCGAACGCCGGTACGAGAATAAAAAGTATTTTGAAATGTCATGGAAGGTTATTAAAGACGTTACCAAAGAGATGTAGTTTTTACAACAAGGTAATTTCTGAAAAAAATAAGTTATGGACGATTGGTTTGCCGATGAATATACTGGTCCGACCACTGACGAGATGGATCACACCACGCCAGAGGAACGCTATGCGCTCGTGGCTATATGTTCGAGCTGTCATCAGCCCCACTATTTCACCGGCAACAAGGATCGAATGAGTCAAACGACCGGCGAGGTATGCGAGTGCGGTGGTACCAGCTTCTATGATATGAGAAGTCAGCGGACATTCAACCCGGCAACCAAAAGAAAAATTCCAAAAGGTAAACGCTAGTGGTATAATCCAAATGTGAGGTTTGGTTCCAAGGGGTGTTCGGTCCGCTGCTATGCGAGGGCAGCGGACTTTTTAGTGCTAATGGTATAATAGAAGTATGAGTTGAAGGAAAAGGCTTGAGCCAACGACCCGAAAATCAGCACTCGACAAGTTCAAATTGTATTTTGAAGAGCTGCCTTCAGATGCTAAAGTAAAAAGCTTGGTGAAGGCGTATAATAAAAGGAAAAAGCCCCCGAAATAGGGGCTTCTTATATTTTACGACATAAGGTTTTCAGGCAAAAGATGGACTCATACCTCTGTATTTCCACCCTTTAATCGGCTCGTAAACTGATTATAGGTGATCGCTGCCACGACTGCGATTAGCAGTGCGGTTCCGATCGTAGCTGCTACACTCACGAACGTGAATGTCGGTGCGACTACGATGACCGCAGCGACTACGGACAAAATGCCGTTCACCCATGCAGGATACTTACTTGTAAATGCTACTGGCACGAGCTTCAATAGCTCAGTTAGGACCACGACTGCTACGACAGCGAGCGCGGTTGCTTGTGTGAATAGTTCCATATTATTTTCCTCCCTTTAGTTTCTCTATGAACTCGCTAATGAGCCGACCGATCATTTGCAAGAACGCAATGATTGCATTGGTGTCAGGCGTGGTGATTGGTGGCTGCACTGGATCAGGATCGACCGGTGTTTCTGGTTCCTTGATAGGCTTGTCGTCCAAGTGAACGATTAGAATACCGCGAGGCTCCTTGCGAGCTGTGCTGTACTCAGTAATAGCATACTTGGCATCGTGCCACTCAGCGGTGCTGCCGACTTCAATCGGTGTATTGATTGGAATCATTTTGATAGTCGAGCCATCAAGCAGGTTGACTAGTGGGGCTTCAACGCGAGTATACATAGTTACGTTCGCGATATCTTCCCAATGCTGCAACCACTCAGGCTTCTCAACGACTGGCGGCTCCGCAGGAACGCCTACATCGGCGCGCAATATGCCGTTAGGCATCGCATTAGTGGCACTGTACTGGCTTATTAGGTATTCCTTACCACCAACAATCGTACTCTTCACGAAGTCAACGTAGGTACCTTTAGCAAGCGGTGCGATCACCGAACCGTTATTCAAGTTGATGATATTAGTACCGGCTGCTGGCAGAACCATAAGCTTTTGAGGTGCAATATCTTTCAGGTTCAAAATCCACTCTGGCTTTGGTGGATCAGCTGGTTTCAACTCGTAGGTATCAAAACCTTGACCGGTGTTGTTCTCGTAAGCATAACGAGTTAGGAGGTATTCGTAGTCGCCAACCTTAGTCTTAGCAGCAATCTCAAATGGCGTACCAGCGGCGAAGTTCTTGATGACTTCAGTTACGTTCGCGAGGTTGCGAAGCGGTGTCTGGTCGTCAATAGCATATAGGGTAACTGGTCCGAACGGTTGTAGGTTCTTTTTCCAATCAGGATCAACTGGTGCGTGTTTAGTGTTCCAGTATTCCCTAGCGCGGCGTTGAACATCAGCCCAATCAATAGGGTTACATTGAGTGCCGGGTGTCCATACGTTGTGTGGTTTCCAAGGAAGGTCCTGATAACCCATATCAGCAATGTACTCTGCTAATGTTTCAAAGATTCGATTACCGAGTGCGCGCTCATCGGAGTTAGGATTCCCATAACCCCATCGGAACATAATTTCTGGTCGAGTTTCGATAGCGTAAGTAGAAGGGTTAGCGTTGCCGGTACACCAAGCAGTGTCCCAAGGTTTTACCATTTCTGTTACGCGACCGTCAGAAACAACGGCGTGTGGCGCAGCCTGACGTGCAGGATTCGCCATATAATTGACGATGCCATCGTGCGTTGCCCCTGTTCGGGGGACGTTCCACCAGTGTCCGGCTCCGCCTGACAGTGATCGCGGACGACCGTAAGCCGCCTGAGTCTGGTTGCCCGGTGTAAAGTTTGGTGATGGTACCCAGTTTTTTTGATAACCCATTGCTTGCACTCCCTTTATGGTTTGATTATACCACTTATTTTACCTTACTATTTGAGCCACGAAAAAACCAATTAAGCCTCCAAGGGTGGCACAAGCTGTCCCCACCACTGTAATTTGCACTTTAATGCCTCTAATATTGCCTTTGAGATTGTCGATAACACCATTCAGGGCAGCAACATCTTTATTGAGAGAAATAATTTGGTCAGAGTACATCTGGTTTTGCTTTTCAACAACAGTGGTCAGCCTACTGGTCTGAACCTCAAGCTCAGATCGAAATTCTTTAGATAGCCGCTTCTCTTGTTCGAGTAAGGAGTTATCTATGAGTAATTTGATTTCTCTTTGGCTGGTTGTATCCATTATCGTCTTATCTTCCACCTTATATACCCTTACTAAATATGGTTGATGTTTATGTTTATCAGTGTAACAAATTATTGGTTACTATTGAACCCTATTCCAGTTCCACCATTATAAACGCAGGGGCTTTACCTCCGCCGCCTAGGGCAGTTGCTACAAATGACCCTGTACCGGTCGTTACAAATACTCCGGCAGCATAGGTTTTACTATTAGTAGTGGGGGTTGCAAATGCTATCGCCGGTCCACAAGCAGAAGCTTGCCCACCAGTTACAATTTGTTGAGTATTCTCAGCTAGGGTATTGGCAGCTGCGACAGTTGTATCATAAACACCAAAAACACAAGCCGATCCGTTATTCGCGTTTGATGTACGCTCGAATTGTACGGTTATTTTGACTTTGCGACCTGTTGGCACGATAACCGGTACTGATAGACCGGTTACAGCAGTTGGCGTGGTCGCTGTAATACTGTTTACATTTGAGTTTATTTCCCTATAACCGAGAACTTTTCGATTTGGATCACGAGGGCAGATCAGGTTTCCTAGACTATCAGTAACAGCATAAGGGTTAGATGAAGCTATCGGCAATAGCTTATTTTGCTCACCTTGGTTGACTGCTGCTACGCTAGCGATATTTGCGCCGGACTGGATAATTGCTATACGAACACTATTCGCTGCAAGAGCAGGTGAAGCAGCGTTGACCGTAACAGAATTGCCACCAGTATAAACAAGAGTAGCTACGGTGCCTGTACCCGGATCGAGCAGGTCGAAGTAAGTGTCTTTGGTAGCGACCACAACACCGGTAGCGGCGGCTACTGTAAGGCGGCGACCATTAATATACACAACGCCTGCGGTAAGGCTCCAAGCAAGGGTAGAGCCGTATCCAGTACCAGTTAGCACGCAGCCTGAAGCCACATGGTCAAATATCGTTTCTTGGGTGCGCTTAGCTGGATCAACATTGTCAGTGAATTGTGCTTCAGTTGTGATAGCATTGTCTTTGATAGTGCCGTCATCGTTATGCGCAATCTTGAGAATATCGATAAGAGTATCAGCCCAAGAGGTCGTCATCTTTATAATTGCTACTTCAGCAGTGGTATTACCGGCATCTGAATAGCCCGGAGCATAGCCATCAATAATAAAATCACCTGCATTGAGGTGTCCATACATAATCGTCATGCCAGTAGGTGAAACAAATCCGTTGGCAGCAGGGGTACCAGTAACTACTATTGCATCTGTGTTCCAGTTGTCTACGTTATCAAGACTAAGTACCGTTGAGCCAATAGTACGAGTAGCATCAACGTGTGCTAAAACTGCTTCCCCTGTCCCATCGCTTGCTCGAAGATGTTGTAAGTCCATATATTATCCCCTTTTCTTACTTGTTATTGTAGCACAAAAGTGTTAGCAAAAGCACAATAAAAAGGAGGGGATTTTACTCCCCTCCTCTCTATGCTGATTTCACTAGGATCAGTCGTTTTCGAGTGATGCAACTGCGTTGACTTTCTTCGTAAGAACGAAGGTGTCGCCTCGGTCGCGGAGCTGGATTTCGATACCACCAAAGCCGGGGACCTTTTCGATAACGACAACGCCATCACCTTTAGGGTCCATCTTTGGTTTGACGTTCACGATCGCTCGCTTGTCAGCTGCGATAACGTAAACACCTGTACCAAGATAAGCATCTGGTGCTTCAACAACTTTAGCCCCTGCCAATTTACCAAGGTAGCCGTTCTTACCGTCAGTGTAACCTGCTTCAGAACCACCGTAGTTGATTAGCGCACGAATTTGCGAAGCAATATCGTAGCCAACCCACGCGAGGATACTGTTGACAGAACCACCGCCGGTCTTAACTTTGTCAATTGTGCGAGAGAACTGCAACTTCAGGTCGTTGGTACCAGCGTTGGCATCAAAGACAACCTTGTTACCACCCGGACGAGCTGCGAGCAACTTACCAAGTGAGTACGCATCGTGAGATGGAACGAACACTTCGTCAGCTTGCTGCATAGCAACCTTTTTACTGAAGTCAGCGATTGGCTGATCTTGCATTTGTGTTTTCTGAACGCGGAGCAACATACTTTTGTTGTAAGCAAGAGTAAGAACTTGCTCAGCTGGAACAACTAGGGAAGGTGCGCCGAAAGGAGCCGTAGCTGAACCTTCATCGTAGTCCCCAAGTGTACCATTAGCGATGCTCAGTACGCGAATACTGTTTACATCAACTGCTGAATAACCGTTATCACCAACGTAAGGTGCAAACACCGAGCTAACGCTAAGTGGAATGTCCATCACATTGGCTGTTTTTGTGCCGTATGCCATAAAAAACCTCCAAGGTCTAAATTTTAATTATCAATGAAACCCCTTTGCTAACTCAAGTATAGAGTATTGTCAATTATAAAAGCAATAGCAAAATCATGGTAAAATTACAATATGCAAATACCAGTAAACTTTATTCCGAGGTGGTACCAAGCAGAGGCACTACGAGCATTAGAGTCAGGCATACGTCTGGCTGTTTGGTGTTGGTCGCGGCGTGGTGGTAAAGATAAGACTGCTTTCACCTATGCAGTGAATAAAATGGTCGAAACCCCGATGAACGTGGTACTGGTTTTCCCTACCAAAGAACAGGGGCGAAAGTCCTTCTGGAACAATATTGAGAATGATGGCTTCAAGACTATTGATGCTATTCCAGAGGAACTTATTGCCAGCAAGCGCGATGATGAAATGCTTATCCGGCTGATAAATGGGTCAACATTCCAAGTCCTAGGTACTAAGGACCCTGATGCCCTTCGTGGTGCCAACGGCAAACTCTATATCTTTTCCGAGTTCGTAGACATCGATAGCGCGGCATACGATGTTGTGATCCCCATTATCGAAGTGAACGGTGGTCAGGTTATCATTCAAAGCACCCCAAAGATTGACGGTATCTCTGGTGGCACCTTCAAAACTATGTACGATCGAGCCTTCGAGAACTGGAACGAAGGCGACAAAACTTCTTATGCCAGCCTGATTACTGCCAAGGAATACCTCAGCGAAGAAACGCTTGAGCGTATTCGCCAAGACACTATCGCCAAGAATGGTAATGATTTCTGGTTCCAACAGGAGTTTATGTGCAATTGGGGTCAGGCTTCAAGCACCTCTTACTACGGTCAAATCCTCAAATTAATGGAAGAAAAAGAGCAGATCGGTATCCATAAATACAATGACGACTACCCTGTTTATACCGCATGGGACCTTGGTATGTCGGACTCGACTGCTGTTATTTTCTTCCAGCACTACTTGAACCGGACCGGTCAGGTAAGGACTTCGATCATCGACTACTACGAAAGCCACAACCTGAATAATGAATCACACGTCAAGTTCATTCAGGCGAAGCCATATAATTATGCGTGGCACTTCTTCCCTCACGATGGCGCGGTGCGTGATTCCGATGCTATTCAGCGTATCGAGAAGATTCGTGATATGGGTCTGAATAACAGCTCACTGCTTCGCCGCGAGCCGAAGGAAGATGGCATCAACCGAGCGATCGGCGGCGTAGCCAAGTCAACGATCCACCAGCCCACCTGCTCGGAGCTGATCCGAAAGCTTTATCTTTACAAGCGAAAATACAATCCACTCACCGGCGACTATATGGGACCGGAACACAAAACTGAGTCGCACGCAGCCGATACTGTTAAGTATATGTACTGCGCGATCGAGCAAGAGTTTGACGAAAAAACCTGCGTAATGTATGTTACGCAGGCTTCTCAAGATGATTCTTACGAGTCAGAGGTAGTTGAAACTACTTTTTATCAACCGTCTTATTAGTTGGTTGCTACTAATGTTACGACTGCGCTACCGGTGATTGCGCCGAGAGCAGTTACGCGAATCTTACCCATGCCGGCAGATCGGATACGGCGGATACCAACCGCGGCAGCCGCGATTGTTGCAGCGGCAGTTCCAGCTGTAATATCCTCAATAGAGTTTCCTACTACTGTACCGGCAATCGTAACCCAAGTAGTGCCATCAATAGTATATTGAACCGACAATGCGCTAACAGCGTAGGTACCAGTTACCTGAATACCTACGGTGTTATAGTTGCCGCCAAGATCAAGTTCGACAGCGGAGTTGGTAGTCGCAACACCGGCAGGAACAGAGTTTTGAGCTGAAATAGTCCCTGATTTGTACCCTGATGACTGCTTTCGATCCATACGACCCCCTGTTTTATTTAGCTATTGCTTTTATTATCAGGGTTTGAGTTAGATTTTGCAAGCTTTTCTGCCTTCGCTTTTTCGGCGGCATCTTTTTTAGCCTTAGCTTCATCGGCTTTGCGCTTTTTCTCATCAGCAGCTTCCTGCTTTTTGCGCTCAGCTTCGGCTAGTTCTTCCTCGGTTGGTTCAGTTTTTACAGGTGCGCTTTTGCCTTCACGAGCTTCACGAACGCGGCGTGAGTAGTCGTTTTCGTAGTCTTTCATTTCGCCACGAGTATCGTTCTTGACCACTGAGAATCGCTTGCTAGCCATGAACTTCAATACGTTGTAGTCAGCTACGTCCTCAGCAGGGATTTGATAGACTGATGCAATTTTGTCCATAATGACTGGATCGTTTTTCAAATCTTCAAGCTCGATTAAATCTTCAGGAGTCAAACGCCAACCGAAGTCTTGCTTGTTTTTCGCGTTCGGACCTTCATCGCTTGAGTTGAAAAATGCAGCAATATGCTCGACAGTGCCAACGGTTCGCGTTTCGAGTATGCCATTAAGCATACGCTCAAATGTAATGCCAATGACGGCTGCCTTTTCCTCAGATTTGCGCTGAGCTTCTTCTTTTGTTAGTAGTATTCGTGTGTCTGCCATGATATTTTACTCCTTATCCTTCGTAATATTCTTTAGCTGCTTTAGCCCACGCGTCCTCTTCAGGGTCAGTGATGCTACCACCACTTGCGGAGTGGATATCTTCTCTGTCCTGATGAATCTGCTTGACTTCGGCGGTTGTTTTTTGAACTGGTTTTGGCTTGTCGGCAGCTGGTGCCTGAGTTTGAAGTTGCTTCGCATACTCTGCATATGGTCGAAGCGCACGTTCAAAGAATTTGTACATTGAAACTGGTGCATCAACGATCAAACCGGTTTCTTTGTCGATTACTAGAGTAGCCTTGTAATCTGCGAAAATTTCCTTGCGCAAGTTTGGAAGTTTAGCAAGAAGGTCGCCGAACTCACCTTTTACTTGGTCAGCCTGATCGCGCTGGTCAATCATCGTATCCGACACCTGAGCGATTCTCTCGTCCCTTTCGGCACGTTGACTATCTTTGTGTTTCTGAGCCGCGAAGAGCCAAGCCGTAGCCTCCTCTTCGGTGAAACGCTTGCCGGTGTTCGGATTGGTTCGAGCCATAACATCGCGAGGTGTCTTGATTGGATCACCATCAGCATCAAGAATGTCATCGGACCAATCAGGGTACAATTCCTTCTGAACGTCCGCACGCATAGCCTTATTGTCGGCTTCTATCTCGCGCTGAACCTGTCGGTATTCGCGCTGTGGCGCACCTTCATCGGCTTTTTGTTCGAGTTCGGTATCCTTGTTTGGGTCAGCATCTTCTGCATCAGTAGCAGATTTCGCTGCTTCGTCCTGATCGCTTCCTTTTGAAGCATCTTCGTCAGTTCCCTTATCAGCTGGTTTACTTGCACCGGTTTCGTCCTTTTCTGCTAAGAAGTTTGCCTCTGCATCAGCCCAATCATCAGCCTGATCTTGAGCTTGGCTGGTGTCAGCACTGGCATCAACACCAGTATCGACAACTTGTTTGTTATCTTCGTCCATTAATTTTCCCCCTCATTTGCTTTTTTAACATCTTGAACAGCAGATTCTAACTGCAAAAACAGAGGCATAAGTATTTTATATGCCTCTTGTTTTGCATCTAATTGGCGTAATAGAATTGCAGCAGCTTTGGTCTTGCCTTCAAGTTTCATCGTATCGAACGCATTGATGTGTTCAAGCCCTTTGAGTTCGGCTTTGAACTTTCGGTAAACATCTATAAGGGTAGAGAAATTATCAGAATCAGCATCAGGCACCTTCGCTGGCGTGTTATCTATCGGACTACGATACCCTACTTCTTCCTGATCCATATTACCCCTTTTGCTTGGTTTATGGACTAAATATAGCGCACCCGAATTGTATTGTCAACTATTAAGCACCCATATCATTTCGGGAAACTTGGTCCACTGCTGGCTGTGGTTGCTCAGGCTGGACAGTAGCATCGAACGGAAGTCGCTTGCTATCAGGAACAGTCTTTTCGAGGAGCATATCAGTAAGCTCGCCAACCTTGCGTTGCATAGCTGGATTGCCGTCTGAGTTCTGCATAAATACCGTAAGCATATCCTGAAGATCGCCACGCTTCTTCTCGTCCAGTTCGTCTTTAGCGATACTGAGTTCGATTTCAACGCTAAGGGTTTCAACACCACCTTCGCGGACTTCTTCAGCTTCAGGGTCAGGAGCGATTTCGTTGCCTTCATCGTCAGTATCAACCTTGACTTTACCTCGGTAGAAGTCGTCCCAATTGATCGTGAACTTATTGTCCTCACCGATTGGTGGAACGAATACAGTCATAGTCTGACCACTTGGATCAGCTTCAAGGTCTGGTTGAGCAACAAATTTACTCTCTTCAAGGCGGTTTATAGCCGTCTTACACTCGTCATCAACGATAACCGTCTGTTCACCCATCTGCTCACACAAGTAAGTGTCCAGAGCCACCAGAGCGTACTGACGAAGGAAGTTTTCAACTATGTTAGTGATCTGCGTAAGCGAAGAGCTTTGCGTGCGTTCCTGCATCTTCACGCCGGGCGCGGTCTTGCTGAAGCCAAACGCGTTGCTGTTGCCGTTTACGGTGCCGGTTGGCATACCCATGATGTTCTGAATCTGTGAAGCCATTTGCTGCGCGAATGGTACGAATTGCGCGAGTGCGCCGTTGTCCATAGTAATAAGCTCAGCCTTAGCGTTCTGGTCCTGAGCTTCCCAAACAGCACCCTGCTTGAGCTGAATCGGCTTAGTGAACCGACCGCGCTTGAGGATCGGTGGCTTACTGTTGAGCAATAGCATTGAAGTGATGTTCTGCAAAAATGCGTTCATTAAGTTCTGCCAAGGTGAAGCAAGGCGGACACGAGATACACCGAATGGTGATAGTGCCGCAGGGTCGATAACAAGTGCTTGGATTCGAGGGAAGCCGAAGCGTGATTTGTTGGTTACTACGCGCAGCGCATCTTCTTCGTACTGAGGACAGAAGGTAGTAAACTTGCCACCCTTACCAACATCGAATCGAGTGATAAAC
>Ga0172380_10009115_pt1 | contig 10648 bp, 4 predicted proteins | sample Leawe162metaG_FD_119747 | JGI IMG/M metagenome (GOLD analysis project Ga0172380, IMG submission 119747) | Leachate microbial communities from a municipal landfill in Southern Ontario, Canada - Leachate well 162 metaG | ecosystem: Engineered > Solid waste > Landfill > Unclassified | place...
ACCTTGGGCTTGTTGTCCTGCAGCTCCAGCAGGATGGTGTTGTTGGAATGGGTGGAGTGGACCCGGTAGAGGGAGTTCTTGGTGACGAAACGCAAGCGGTACTTGTCGCGGGCTGCCGGATTGGCCTTGTACTCGGTATCCGCGTAGGTTTCCTTATGCACCGGCAACTGCTCGCCTTCGCTCAAGAAAAGATCCTCGTCCTTGTAAAACTCGATCCTCCCGCTACGCAGGAACTGGGCCGTGGCCTTGAGCGGCGCCGGGTAGCTGGGTGGCGGGAAGGGCTGCCGGTGGGCGACCTGCTCGTAAAACGGGATCTGCCGGTCCTTGGGCGCCGAAGAATGGAGACGAACCGGCCCTTTTTGCAGCATCGCCAGGGTGATCCCCTCGGTTTCCCGGCCGCCGGTGGCAAGGAGCAGCTCGACGACCTTGAGGGCCGCCGTGTTCTCGTCCAGCTCCGGAAAGAAATGGCCTGCATGCTCCGGCACCAACCGCTTGGCCAACTCCCGGAAGATCCAGAGCTCGGATTTAGATTCAAACAGCGGCTTGATGGCCGGTTGCTGGAGCTGGAGATAGGGGTGGAGAATGGTGGCGGTGAGGTCGTACTTTTCATACCAGGTGGGGGCGGGCAGCACCACGTCGGACCACTGGCAACTGGTGGACATCTGGAAATCGGTGGTCAGGATGAACTCCAGCTCGCCGGAGGTGGCCAGCTCCTTGAGCCGGTTGCTCATGTTGTGCTGGTCAAAGGGATTGCCCCAGCCGCCGACCATGGCCTTGATCCCGTTTTCGGGATAGCGGGGCCCCTTGCCCTGGAGAAAGTGGAGATAGGGCACCCAGTTGAGCTTGGCATCTTCCGGGGACCACCAGCTTTTCAGGTTGAAACGGACCCGGTACTGTCCGGCGTAGGTGGAGATCCCGGCCCCGCTCTTGCCGATGCTGCCGGTCAGCACCGGCAGCAGGGAGATGGCTCTGCCCTTGAGATCGCCGTTGTACCACTGGTAGTTGCTGGCGCCGTAGATCACATGCAGCGGCGTGTTGGCGGCCGCCTCCACGGCGACCCGCTCGATCTGCTCCGGCTTGACGCCGGTGATGGCCGCCACCTTGTCCAAGGTGTAATCAGCCAGCGTCCTTTTCAGCGCGGTGAGCACCGTCTCCACCGTGATCGTTTGCCCGTTTGTCAGGGTGACCTGGTATTCGCCCTCCAGTTCGGCATGGGTCGGGGCCAGATTTTCCGGATCGAGGATCTGCACCCCGTTGCCGTTATGGACCACAAAGAGGCGGCGGTATTCGGGGATGATCCGCGTCTTGGCAGAAGCGGCCAAGGCCTGGACCTCTCCGGCCAGCAGGCGCTTGCCGCTGTCCTTGCGGACCAGGATCGGGAAGTCGGTAAAATCCCGCAGGAATTCGGCATCATAGAGGCGGCGGTCGATGATGATCTTGGCCATGCCCAGGGCCAGGGCGGCATCGGTATCGGCCTTGATCGGCAGCCATTCGTCCGCCTTGGCCGCAGTGCTGCAAAAATCCGGGTCCACCACAATCAGCCGTCCCCGCCGCTTGGCCTCGAGCATATGGTGGGCGTCGGGCAACCGGGTCTGCATGACATTGGAGCCAAAGACCATGGTGTAGCGGGCGTTCAGCCACTCCAGCGATTCCAGTTCCTCGCTCTGCACTCCGAAGGTCATGGGCCAGAACATGGGCAGATCGCCGTTCTGGTCGTAGCCGTGGTGCATGGTCCAGTGGGCCAGGCCGGCAAGGGCCACCATGGCGCCCTTCTGCACATAGCCGGTGCCCGGCACCTGGATGGTGGCGGCAATGGCCTCCGGGCCATGTTTGTCGGCAATCCCCTTGAGCTTGCCCGCGGCATAATCCAGGGCCTCGTCCCAGCTCGCCCGGCGGAACTGGCCGCTGCCCCGTGGGCCGGTGCGGATCAGAGGGTACTTGAGACGATCCTTGCCGTAGATGAGGTCCATCATAGACAGACCGCGCAGGCAGCCGCGCGGGTTATAAGAGTTCTCCGGATAATCGGCCGCCTGGATCAGGGTGCTGATCCGTCCCTTGGTGACCCTGGCTTTATAGCCGCACGCCCCGGTGCAGTTGGGGGAACAGGTCGAACGGATGATCTGGTCAACCTGCGCGGCATAGCCCTGGGCATCCTCGGCAAAATGAAAAAATTTCAGCCCCAGCGCCAAGGCGCAGCCTGTGCCCACCGCCCCCTTTATAAAATCCCGCCTGCCAAATTTCATGCTGATTTCCTCCTCTTGGAATAGTTTCCCGGATCAGGCAGCCCTTGCCCTAAGCCGTAACATCGCCTCCTTTTCCCTTGCCGGTCAGCAAAATATCGCGCTGTTCCGGCAACAGATTGTTATGGTTATACTGTAAAATATCCGACAAACCGTTGACTCAAGTCAAATTAAAAAAAATTCGCCTTTGCCATGCCTGGCCCCATCTGCTCAGTGGCAGATGCAAAACTCAATTTTATGGAGTATGATGCCGCGGACATACTGCCGAGGCCCTCTAGTCCTCCAATCACTTGCCGGAGACCACATGCCTGCCACACTCCCCTGCTTCAAGGCCTACGACATCCGGGGCCGGGTGCCCGATGAACTCAACGAACCCCTGGCCTTTGCCATCGGCCAGGCATACAGCGTCCAGTTTGCCCCGAAAAAGGTGGCCATCGGCCACGACATCCGGATCTCCAGCCCCGCGCTGGCCAAGGCCCTGGCCGACGGCTTTCTCGCGACCGGGGTGGATGTGGTGGACCTGGGGATGGTCGGCACCGAGGAGATCTACTTCGGGGCCTTCCATCTCGCGGTGGACGGCGGGATCATCGTCACGGCCAGCCATAACCCGGCGGATTACAACGGCATGAAGCTGGTCCGCCAGGGAGCCCGGCCCATCTCCGGGGACACCGGCCTGCGCGAGATCGAGCGGCTGGCCGCGCAAGGGCAGCGGATTACCGGGGACAAGCCCGGCACCCTGACCCACCTGGACAATAAACCCGCCTACCTCGACCATCTGCTGGGCTATGTTGACATCAACACCCTGAAGCCCCTCAAGATCGTAGCCAATGCAGGCAACGGCTGCGCCGGTCCGGTGATCGACCGGCTGGCCGCACGGCTGCCCTTTGAGTTCATCCGATTACAGTGGCAGCCGGACGGCACCTTCCCCAATGGGGTGCCCAACCCGTTGCTTCCGGAAAACCGGGCCATCACCGCCCAGGCGGTACGAGAACACGGGGCGGATTTCGGCATCGCCTGGGACGGCGATTTTGACCGCTGCTTTCTCTTTGACGAGACGGGCGAATTCATCGAGGGGTATTACATGGTCGGGCTGCTGGCCCAGGCCATCCTGGCGAAAAACCCCGGCGCCAGGATCATCCACGACCCGAGGCTGGTCTGGAATACCCGGGAGCTGGTGGAACAGTCCGGCGGCCTGCCGGTGCTGTGCAAGACCGGCCACGCCTTTATCAAGGAGCGGATGCGGGCCGAGGATGCGGTGTACGGCGGCGAGATGAGCGCCCACCACTACTTCCGCGATTTTGCCTACTGCGACTCCGGCATGATCCCCTGGCTGCTGGTCGCCGAGATCCTCGGCAAAGCGGGCCAGCCCCTGTCCCAGCTGGTACGGGCCCGGCAGCAGGCCTATCCGGTGAGCGGCGAGATCAACAACCGGGTGGCGGACCCGGACGCAGTCATCGCCACGGTGGAGGATTTTTACGCCGAAACCCCCGGGGCAAAGGATTACACCGATGGCCTCAGCTTCACCGCCGAACAATTCCGCTTCAATATCCGCAAATCCAACACCGAACCGGTGCTGCGCCTCAATGTGGAAACGAAAGGCGATCCCGCGCTGCTGGAGGCAAAAACCTCGGAGCTGCTTTCCCTGATCCGGGGCTGAATCAGGATCATTTTTCGCCCGCGCCGAACAAAATCCGCCGTTGCAGCTCCTTTGCTTGACGAATATTTTTTTTTGCTGCTAACATGAATTTTTCGGCAACAAGCTCTCAACACTTCCGTCAGGAGAGAGGATGCACAACACCCCACGCACCGGTCTGCTGCTCGGTTGTCATGAACGCACGCAGGTGATCCGTTGATGGATATCCGCGCCAAAGCCATTCTCTCGGTGATGCTCACCATCACCATCCTGACCTCGATCTTCGTTTTCATGTCCATTCAGCAGCGGAATGACCATCTGCAAAACGTTATTCAGGCCAAAAAGGAGAGTTCCAATTTTCTGGCGGAAAACCTGCAGGAACAGATTTTTGCCGCATACAAATCGCGGATTGTCAGCCTTGCCACCACCAAGAAAGAGGTGATCGATGCCTTTGCCAGCCGCGACCGGGAGGCCCTCCACCGGGCGGCATTGCCCTTTTACAGGACGATCATGGGGGAAAATCCCTACTTCACCATCATGCACTTCCACCTGCCGGAAAACGCCTCGTTTCTTCGCATGCATCTTCCTCAACTCCATGGCGACGATCTGGCCGCAATCCGCCCCATGGTCCGCGAGGTGAACCGCACCCACAAACAGCGGTCCGGCTATGAGGTCGGCAAAAATGGGCTTTTTTACCGGATTGTCCAGCCGGTATTCAAGGAAGAGCGGTATCTCGGCGCCCTGGAATTCGGCATCAGCCATGAGCAGCTTGTCAATCTGCTCCGGCAGCGCATCAGCCCGGAGATCGCGGTGGCGGTCAAATCTGGGGAGTGGCAAAAGGCGACCCTGGTTGCGGAGAATAAGAGCGAACAAGGAGAATATGCCTTCCTGCCCACGCAAAACGGCGTCTTCGGAAAAATTGACCCCCGTATTCTGCTGGATCAGGAAAACAACCGCCGCTACACCGTCGGCGGCAAGACGTATATCCTCTTCTCCAATATCGAACTGCAAAATTTCCAGAAGAAGCCCATTGCCAAGATTCTGGTCGCCCAGGACATCAGCGGAGAGCTGACCAAGGCCAGAAATTTCATCATCAAGGCCGTCCTGCTCGCCTTGCTGCTCCTGATCATTGCCAGCCTGGTCCTCTACTTCAGCTTTGGCCAGCTGCTGACCCGGATTTTCAACCTCAATGCCTCCCTGAGCAGGAGCAACCAGAATCTCACCACTGCCAAGGCCTATGTGGATAATATCCTTGCCTCCATGAATGACGGCCTGCTGGTTACCACGGCCGAGGGCAGGATCAGCAAGGCAAACGAGGCACTCTGCCGGTTGCTTGGCTACCCGGAAGCAGAGCTGGTGGAAAAAAATATTGCTTCCTTCTTTGCAAACCCAGCGGAGATTGAAATGAACCTCGCCCGCCGCGGGAGCGAGGGGTGCAACATCAGCAAGGCGGAACGCCGGCTCCTCACCAAGGAAGGGGCGGGCGTTCCGGTCCTTTTCTCGGGAACCGCCCTTGCCGGCGAGACCGGCAGCCCCCCCGGCATTGTCTGCATTGTCACCGACATCACCGACCGGAAAAAATCGGAAACCGCCCTGCGGGAGGCACACGATCTGCTGGAACACCGGGTCATCGAACGCACCCGGGAGCTGGCCGAGGCCAACACCGCCCTGACCAAGGAAATGGCGGAGCGCAAGCGCGCGGAAGCCGAGCTGCGGCAGGCCCAGAAGATGCGGGCCATCGGCACCCTGGCCGGCGGCATTGCCCATGATTTCAACAACATCCTCACCGCCATCCTCGGCTACACCCAGCTGGCCCAGGAGAGGGTAAAATCGGATGCCACCTGCCGCTCCTACATGGACGGAGTGTTTACCGCCGGCCTCAGGGCGCGGGAACTGGTCCGGCAGATCCTCACCTTCAGCAGGCAAGACGAGCAGGAGAAAAAACCCATCGAGATCCACCTGATCATCAAGGAGGCCCTGAAGCTGCTGCGCGCCTCCCTGCCGGCCAATATTGAAATCGTGCAGGATATTCCGTCAAGTTGCGGAGCAGTGCTCGCCGACCCCACCCAGATCCATCAGGTGGTCATGAACCTCTGCACCAACGCCTACCACGCCATGCAGGAAAAGGGGGGCACCCTTACGGTTTCGCTTGGCGAAACAGCGGCGGCGAATATCTCCCCCTCCCTGCCGGAAGGCGACTATCTGCAGCTGGTGGTGCGCGACACCGGTTGCGGCATGGACACCTCCATCCTGGAACGGATCTTTGAACCCTATTTCACCACCAAGGAGGAGGGCAAGGGCACCGGCCTCGGCCTGGCGGTGACGCACGGCATCGTCGAAAGTCATGGCGGCCATATCCGTGTCGCCAGCACCACCGGCCTCGGCACCACCTTCAGCATCTATCTGCCGTTGCACAAAGGACTCCCGGCGGAAGCCCTGGAGCCGCTGGAAAAACCGGAGTTCCTGGGCGGAAGCGAACGGATCCTGGTGGTGGACGATGAAAAGGAAATCGTCCAGCTCCTCGAGATTTTTCTGGCGGACTTCGGTTACCGGATTACCAGCCTGTCGGACAGCACCGCCGCCTATGCATGGTTTTGCGCCAATCCCCGGGAAGTGGATCTGGTGATCACCGACATGTCCATGCCGCATCTCACCGGCAAGGAGTTGGCCACGAAAATGCTGGCCTTGCGTCCGGATCTTCCCATCATCCTCTGTTCCGGCTTCAGTGAGGTGATCAGCGAGGAAGACGTGAAAAAAATCGGCATCCGCGCCTTTTTTCTCAAACCTTTTCTGGATAAGGTGGTGGTGGCCCGCCTGGTCCGGCAGGTTCTGGACTCCGGCCGGGCCGACACCTGATTCGTTCCGCGGAAAAAGTAGCGCCCGGCTCCTGCCGGGCCGGAACATCCCCGCACCAAACAAAAAAGCCCTCCGCTCGGAGGGCTTTTTTTATGAAGCTGCATTGTCTTTCGGGTTTATCAGAGCGCGGCCACAATCCCGTTAAAGGTGGCGCTGGGGCGCATGGCCTGCGCGGTCTTTGCCGCATCGGGCCGGTAATAGCCGCCGATATCCATCGGCTTTCCCTGGGCGCTGTTCAGCTCGGCGACAATCTTAGCCTCGTTGTCACCAAGCGCCTGGGCCACCTTGGCAAACCGGGCCTGCTCCTCTCCGTCCTTGCTTTGCCCGGCCAGGGCCTGGGCCCAGTAGAGGGCCAGGTAAAAATGGCTGCCCCGGGTATCCAGCTCCCCCACCTTGCGGGACGGGGAGCGTTCGTTTTCCAGAAACTTGCCGATGGCTTCATCCAGGGTCTCCGCAAAGAGCTGCGCCTTGGCGTTCTTGAAGGTCGCGTAAACATGCTCAAACGACGGCACCAGAGCGCAGAACTCACCCAACGAATCCCAGCGCAGATGGCCTTCCTTTAAAAACTGCTCCACATGCTTGGGCGCGGAACCGCCCGCCCCGGTCTCGAACATGCCGCCGCCGTTCATCAGGGGGACGATGGAGAGCATCTTGGCGCTGGTGCCCAGCTCCAGGATGGGGAAGAGATCGGTGAGATAGTCGCGCAGCACGTTGCCGGTGACGGAGATGGTGTCCTCGCCCTTGCGGATGCGCGCCAGGGAGAAGCGCATCGCCTCCTCCGGCTGCATGATCCGAATATCCAGACCGCTGGTGTCGTGGTTGGGCAGGTATTGCTTCACCTTGGCGATGAGCTGGGCATCGTGGGCCCGGTTGGCATCCAGCCAGAAGATGGCCGGGGTGCCCGTGGCCCTGGCGCGGGTCACCGCCAGCTTGACCCAATCCTGGATCGGGGCGTCCTTGGTCTGGCAGCCCCGGAAGATATCGCCCGTTTCCACCTCCTGCGCCAGCAGGGTCTCGCCGGAAGCGTTATCCACCACCCGGATCGTGCCCTTGCCCGGCGCCATGAAGGTCTTGTCGTGGGAACCGTACTCCTCGGCCTTTTGCGCCATCAAGCCGACATTGGCCACCGAGCCCATGGTGGCGGGGTCAAAGGCGCCGTTGGCCTTGCAATCGGCCACCACCTCCTGGTAGATCGTGGCATAGCAACGGTCCGGCACCATGGCGATGGTGTCGTGCAGCTGATCGTCAGCCCCCCACATCCTGCCGCCGTCGCGGATCACCACCGGCATGGAGGCGTCGACAATCACATTGTTGGGGACATGGAGGTTGGTGATGCCCTTGGAGGAATCCACCATGGCCAGGGCGCAGTTCTTGGTGTAGACCGCCTGGATATCCGCCTCGATCTCCAGCCGCTGCGCCTCGGGCAGGGACTGGATCTTGGCGTAAAGATCGCCCACCCCGTTGTTGACGTTGACCCCCAGCTCCTTGATGATCGCCGCGTGCTTGGCAAAGACCTCCTGATAGAAAACGGCAACGCCGTGGCCGAACATCACCGGATCGGAGACCTTCATCATGGTCGCCTTGAGATGGAGCGACAGGAGCACCCCATCCTTTTTCGCCGCCGCGATCTGCTCGCCATAGAATTTGCGCAGGCTGGCCACCTGCATGGCCGAGGCATCAAGGATTTCGCCTGCCAGCAAGGGCATTTTCGGCTTGAGCACCGTGGTGGCGCCATCCTCGCCGACAAACTCGATCCGCGCCTCGCACGCCTTGGCGAGGGTCACCGACCGTTCGCTGCCGTAGAAATCGCCTGCGGTCATATGCGCCACCCGGGTTTTGGACCCGGCTGGCCACGGTTTCATCATCCGGTGCGGATTTTTCTGGCCAAACCGTTTCACCGAAGCCGCTGCCCGCCGGTCGGAGTTTCCTTCCCGCAGCACCGGGTTCACCGCGCTGCCCAAGACCTTGGCGAACCGGGCCTGCAGCTCTTTGTCAGCCTCGGTTTCCGGCGTCTCGGGATAATCCGGGATGGCATACCCCTTTTCCTGCAGCTCCTTGATCGCCCCCTTCAATTGGGGAATGGAGGCGCTGATGTTGGGCTGCTTGATGATATTGGTATCCGGCAGCTTGACGAGCTTGCCCAACTCGCCCAGATAATCGGGGATTCTCTGGCTTTCGGTGAGATTTTCTGGAAAATTGGCGATGATTCTCCCGGCCAGGGAGATATCCATGGTTGTAACGGAAATGCCCGAGCCCTTGGTATAGGCCTGGAGGATCGGGAGCAGGGAATAGGTGGCCAGGGCGGGCGCTTCATCGACTTCGGTGTAGATAATCTTCTGGGTGGTCATATGGGTTCCTTCATTTTTATGTACAATCGGGGCGATAGATCCGTTTCGCAATCCATAATCGAAGCACACAGCATTAGCACATACCGTCCGGGATTGCAATCCTGTCTCTGTCCCGCGGGTCCGGCAATCCGGCCCGCCCTGGTGGCCGCCCGGTTCCCATCGCTCTCTTTTTCCTCTTCCCTGTTGCTTTTTACCGCCCAAACACCGTAGACTATCCTGAAAAGTTTTGTTCAGGAGAAAACACACATGGAAACCTACTTCGCCCCGGCGGATCGGGCCACGCCCGAAGAGCTGGCGCTGGACCTTGCCCGGGTCAACAACAACCCGGTGATTGACGGGCTGATGCATTCCGTGGGCAGCGTCCTTGCGGTGCTCAACAGCTCCCGGCAGATCCTGGCGGTCAATGACTCCCTCCTCGACTCGCTGGGCATTGGAGATGCCAAGGCCACCTTCGGCCTGCGGCTCGGCGAGGCGCTCCAATGCACCCACTCCCATGAGGCGCCGCATGGCTGCGGCACCACCCGGCATTGCGCCTCCTGCGGCGCGGCCATCGCCATTGTCGCCAGCCTTGAAACCAATGTGCCGGTAGAGAAAAAATGCATCATCCGGACCAAAAAAAAGGAGGGGGAAACCGACCTCTGTTTTCTGGTCCGCTCCTGCCCGGTGAGCGCCGACGGCCAGCGCTACCTGCTTCTTTTTATGCAGGACACCACCACCCAGGAAAAGAGAGCCGCCTTGGAGCGCGCCTTTTTCCACGATATCAACAATATCCTCTCTGGGCTCGTGGGCGCCAGCGAGCTGCTTCTGCTCAAGCATACCGGGACCGAGGACGGGTTCCCGCTGGTCAAAACAATAAAGCAACTGACCACCCGGCTGGCCAATGAGGTTGCAATCCAGCGCTCCCTGCTCCACTCCGAGCTGGCGGAACTGCGGCCTGTAATGCACGCGGTGGACGTGGCGGAACTGCTCTCCGAAATCCAGGCACTTTTTGCCACCCACTCCGCGGCAGAGGGAAAAACCCTGTGCATCGAGCCCCTGAATGCGGATCTGTCGATCCACACCGATGGCTCCCTGCTGCTCCGCATCCTCTCCAACATGCTGACCAACGCCTTCGAGGCCTCCGAACCGGGTGACACCGTCCGCCTCCGGCTGGAGACGGCGGACGGCAGGCTCTGCTTCTGCGTCTGGAACCGCAAGGAGATCGACGATGCCGTCCGGCTCCGCATCTTCCAGCGCTATATCAGCACCAAGGAAGGCGTGGGCCGCGGCACCGGCACCTATACCATGAAGCTGTTCGGCGAAACCTTTTTGAACGGCAAGGTGGATTTCTCCTCTTCGGCGGCGGAGGGCACCGTGTTCCGTCTCTGCCTGCCCATCTCCCAACCTCCCGGCAACAAGGAGCAACAACCATGATCATTACCACCACCCCATCCCTCGATGGAAAAAGGATCTCCGCCTACCTGGGCGTGGTCACCGGCGAGGCCATTGTCGGCGCCAACCTGTTCCGCGATCTCTTTGCCAGCATCACCGACATCGTGGGCGGCCGTTCCGGCGCCTACGAAAAAGAGCTG
>Ga0172380_10009117_pt1 | contig 10647 bp, 9 predicted proteins | sample Leawe162metaG_FD_119747 | JGI IMG/M metagenome (GOLD analysis project Ga0172380, IMG submission 119747) | Leachate microbial communities from a municipal landfill in Southern Ontario, Canada - Leachate well 162 metaG | ecosystem: Engineered > Solid waste > Landfill > Unclassified | place...
GCTACAAATTCAGCACCTATGCCACCTGGTGGATCAGACAGGCCATCACCAGGGCCATTGCCGATCAGGGCCGCACCATCCGTATCCCCGTGCACATGATCGACACCATTAACCGTCTTCTCAAGGGCGCCAAGGATTTCTTGCGGGAAACAGGCCGGGAACCCACCCCAGAGGAAATGGCCGAACGGCTCGATGTCGACTTGAACAAGGTCAAGAATATCATGAAAATCGCCAAGGAGCCCCTCTCCCTGGACACCCCGATCGGCAACAACGAGGACAGCTATCTTTCCGACTTCATCGAAGACGCGGATTCCCTCTCGCCGGAGGATGCCACCGCCATGGAAAGCCTGCGGGAAAATCTCCGCAATGTCCTGCACACTCTTTCACCCCGGGAAGAGCTGGTCCTGCGCATGCGTTTCGGCATCGACAACTCGGTTGACCTGACCCTGGAGGAGGTTGGCGACAACTTCGCCGTAACCAGGGAGCGGATCCGCCAGATCGAAGCCAAGGCGCTGAAAAAACTCAAGCACCCCACCCGGCGCAATCTTCTTTTTGCCTTTTATAATGATTAGCCGGCCTTAAGCCGTCGTAAATAAATAACTCATACTTTTTTAGCTTCGTGAACGGCATAAGGGGCCGTAAAGAAATGGATAAAAAGAACAAATCATTTCTTAACGGCCCATAAATTCCCTGCGGTCTTCTTGTTGATATGGACACCAGACAACAATGGCTCTCCCTTGCCTTTACCCCAGGGCTTGGCCCCGCCACCCTCAAAAAACTTGTCGAGCGCTTCGGCTCCGCCCGGCAGATTCTTGCGGCCAGCCGCAAGGGGCTTGAGGAGTGTCCTTTCTTGCGCAAAGACAGTCTGGCCGCCCTGTGTGACCAGAGGTCGATAGCCAGCGCAGCAGCAGACAGGGAGCTTCATCTAGCGGAAAAAGCCGGCACAATCATTCTCTGCTGGGACGATCCCCTCTTCCCTCCCCTGCTCAAGGAAATAAACGACCCCCCGGTGATTCTCCATGTCTTGGGCTCACCACAACTCCTCAGCACACCGGGCATCGCCATGGTCGGGGCCCGAGCCGCTTCCTCGTATGGTCTACAGGTGGCTGGGCGATTGGCTGCAGAACTGGCCCGCCACGATCTTGTAATCACCAGCGGCTTTGCCCTGGGAATAGACACCGCCGCCCACCGGGGAGCGTTGGCGGCAGGAGGCAAAACCATCGCGGTCATGGGCTGCGGCCTGGATATTGTCTACCCAAGCCAGAACCGGAAACTCCATGAGCAGATAGCCGCGCATGGCGCGATAATCAGCGAAAGCCCCTTGGGAACCCAGCCGGAGGGTTTCCGTTTTCCCGCCAGAAACCGGATTATCAGCGGTCTGTCCCTAGGGACTGTGGTCGTGGAAGCCGCCCACCATTCCGGCACATTGATCACCGCGCACCAGGCGCTGGAACAGGGCAGGGATGTTTTCGCCATTCCCGGCAGAATCGATTCCCCAAAAAGCGAAGGCTGCCACCGCCTTATTCAGGAAGGAGCAAAGCTCGTACACAGCACCGCCGATATCCTGGAGGAACTGGCCCTGACGACCATTTCCTCTCCTTTGGAGGCAAGGGTGCAAGCAGTGCCGATGCTTCCGGAAGAGGGGAAAATCTTCGCCCTTCTTGAGGTCTACCCCAGAAACATCGAAGAGCTTATCCAGGCGGCTGAACTGCCGCCCCACCGGATAATCGAGATCCTGCTTCACCTGGAACTCCGGGGATTGGTGGCATCTTTACCGGGCAATCATTACCAAAGACTTGCAGAACCACATTCGTCCAGTGTATAAGGCCCCCAGAGAAAGAGTCGCAGCTGCGCCCGCTTACCAAAAATGAATCCCCCAGGATACTATGTCACAATCGCTTATCATTGTTGAATCTCCGGCCAAGGCCCGCACCTTGCAGAAATATCTCGGCAAAAACTTTACCGTCAAGGCTTCGGTTGGTCATATCATCGATCTGCCGGTGAAAACCCTGGGCGTCGACATTGCCAATGATTTCGCCCCCCAATACGTCACCATCCGAGGCAAGGGAAAGATCATCAGCGACCTGAAAAGCGCAGCGGAAAAGGCGGACCAGATATATCTGGCTCCGGATCCGGACCGCGAAGGGGAGGCCATTGCCCACCATATCGCCGAATTTTTACGATCCAAGCACAAGCCGATCCGCCGGGTGCTCTTCCATGAACTCACCAAAAAAGCCATTCTCGCTGCCATCGACCAGGCGAGCGAGGTAAACCAGCAACGCTTCGAGGCCCAGCAGACCCGCCGCATCCTGGACCGTCTGGTGGGCTACCAGATTTCGCCTCTCCTGTGGGACAAGGTCCGCCGCGGCTTGAGCGCAGGAAGAGTGCAGTCCGTTGCCGTCCGGATGGTCTGTGAGCGCGAGCAGGCCATCGAGGCTTTTGTCTCGGAAGAGTATTGGTCCATCCACACAACCCTGGAAGGAAAAACTCCCCCGCCCTTTGTCGCCCAGCTCGACCAGGCCTACGGCAAGAAGATTGATCTCAAGAAAAACAAAATCGCCACCGATGCCGAGGCGCAGGCCATTGTCGAAGCAGTGCGGGACGCTTCTTTTCTGGTAGAGAGCCTGGAAAAGAAAAAGAAGAAACGCAACCCCAGCCCGCCCTTCATCACCAGCACCATGCAGATGGACGCCAACCGCAAGCTCCGCTTCTCCGCAAAAAAGACCATGACCCTGGCCCAGAAACTTTATGAGGGCATCGAACTTGGCGCCGAGGGCCCCACCGGCCTGATTACCTACATGCGGACTGATTCCACCCGGATCAGCAACGACGCCCTGACCGAGGCCAGGGAATATATCACCGACGCCTTTGGAAAACAGTTCCTCCCTGCCAAACCGAATATCTTCAAAACCAGCAAATCCGCCCAGGATGCCCATGAGGCCATCCGACCCACCGATGTGCGCAACACCCCGGAAAAACTCGCGCCCTTTCTGGAAAAGGACATGCTGGCCCTCTACTCCCTGATCTGGAAACGCTTTCTCGCCTGCCAGATGGCCCCGGCAGAATATGACCAGACCACTATTACTCTGGTAGCGGCGCAAGACTTTGTTTTCAAGACCGTGGGCTCCATCATGCGCTTTCCGGGCTTTATGGCCCTGTATGAAGAGGCAGTGGATGAAAGCGCTGCTTCACCCGGGGATGGCACGGAAGGCGAAAATGCCGCCCTGCCGGACCTGAATAAAGGCGACACCGTCTCCCTTTTGGCCATTGAGCCAAAACAACATTTCACCCAGCCACCCCCCCGATATACTGAAGCAACCCTGGTAAAGGCCTTGGAAGAAAACGGCGTGGGCCGCCCCTCCACCTATGCCTCGATCCTTTCCACCATCCAGGAAAAGGAATACGCCCTCCTCGTCCAGCGCAAATTTATGCCCACCGACCTTGGCAAGCTGGTCAACGAACTGCTTGTCGCCCATTTCCCGGATATTCTCGACATAGAATTCACCGCCTCCATGGAGGAAAAGCTCGACGAGGTCGAGGACGGCAACACCCAGTGGCTAAAAGTCCTGCGGGATTTTTACGGTCCGTTCAGCAAAACTTTGGACGCAGCCAGGGAGGAGATGAAATCAGTTAAAAAAACCGCCATCCCCACCGAGCTCCCCTGCCCGCTCTGTGCAGGAAAAATGGTGATCAAGTGGGGAAAAAACGGCGAATTTCTGGCCTGCGAGAACTATCCGGAGTGCAAACACACCCAGGATTTTACCAGAAACGACGAGGGCATGATCGTCCCCGCGGAGAGAGAACAGCCCGCCGAATCAGGCGAGCTCTGTGAAAAATGTGGCAAATCAATGGTCTTTAAAAATGGGCGCTACGGGAAGTTTCTCGCCTGTTCCGGTTATCCTACCTGCAAGAACATCCGCGCGACCACTACAGGGGTTCCCTGTCCGGAAGCAGGGTGTACCGGAGAACTCATCCAAAAGATATCCAAACGCGGCAAGGTTTTTTACAGTTGCAGCCAATATCCCAAATGCACTTTCGCCCTTTGGGACAAACCGATCAACCAACCTTGTCCGCAGTGCGGCTCGGTCTATCTTCTCGAGCGGGAGACGAAAAAAGGGGGCCGGCAGCTGCATTGCCCGAACAAGGAATGCGGCTATACAAAAAAGATCGGCGAAGAAGAATAACCAGGCTAAAGTTTGTCCTGAATCAGATAGGCGGTGTAGCCAACTATCTCATAGAGCATCCAGTAGGTATCCTGCAGGCCGTCGGTGGAAGGAACAAAACTCACCCAGGTTGTGGGGGTATTGTCCCTGGACACCGAAAGCAGATCCGGGTTGAGACCCTGCTTGCGGAAAAGTGCCGCTGCCCTCCGCATATGATTGGCCGAGGTTATGAGCAGAATCGTGTTGATGCCATTGTTATCGCAGTATGCCTTGACGCTTTTTGCCTCGGCGAGGGTATGTCTTACCTTGCCGTGTTCCGCAATCTTTCGGGGATCAACCCCCTGCCTTTCCAGAAAATCGCGAATGATCTTGGTCTCGTTCACTCCCTTGATGGTCACATTGCTGAGGAGCAAGGTCTCGGCCAAACCGCTCTTTACTGCGGCAGCCCCCATCAGGATCCGTGCCGAACTCTGCCCCAGCTGCTCGTAGCCGGATAGATATCTGCTGAATGTTTCTTTTTCCGTCGCATGGCTAACATACCATTTATAATCAACCATCCCTCCCGGCACCACAGCGACATCATAGGTTTTTTGCCGATTCACCGTGTCTGGAACAGACCACTTGGCCTTGACAACATGTGAAGTATAAGGAATGCTGACACCATACAGGTAGAGCAAAAGCAGTAGCAGGCCCAGACGTGTCCGTTGCCGCTTGAGCAACAGGACCAGCCCGATGAAAAATACCGGGAAGAGCGGATTGAGGAAAAATCTGCCCCAATCCTGGGCGGTATAAAAATGCATGGCACTCCCCTCATCTGACATCAGCAGAGAGAAAACCCTTGTAATCGCGGTTTTTTTTAGATTTTAATAAAAAAATCCGATAAGGCAATATGATATAAGATACGTTACACATCAGGAGGCGTCCCCAATGATTTCCGGCATCCATTCTGCACTTTCCGGCCTGACCGCCATCCAGAAAAAGATTGAAGCAAACGTCAATAATGTGGCCAACGTCAACACGGATGGCTACAAAAAAACTCGGGTTACCCTTCAAGAACAGGAACCACAGGGCACACAGGTTGTGGCGCAACAGATCCAGACCCCCGGGCCGCTGGTACCTGAACAGACATCCCTGGGGGAAACCATGGTTGAAAAATCAAACGTGGAGCTGAGCGAAGAGCTGCCCAGCATGATGTTAAGCCGCCGCTTTTTTCAGGCAAACCTGAAAATTGTACAGGTTCAGGATGAAATGCTGGGCAGTCTGCTGGATATCAAGAGCTGAAATCACCTTCTTGCCGCCAGGTTATCCTGCCGGCCATGATGGTCAACACCGCCTTCCCCTGCAATTCCCAGCCAAGAAACGGAGAATTCCTGCTCTTGGACTGAATAATCTCCTCGGCAAAAACAAATTTCTTCTCCGGATCAATAACCGCGATATCCGCCGGGGCTCCCACGGAAAGCGTCCCGCCGGCCACCCCAAGAATTCGTGCCGGATTCACTGAAAGCAGCTCCACCATCTTCCGGGCATCAAAATAATTTTCCCGCACAAGCTGCATGGTTAACGGCACCGCTGTCTCCAGGCCGATTATTCCGTTGGCAGCCAGATCAAACTCCATATCCTTGTCAAGCTCGCCATGCGGCGCATGGTCCGTGGCAATGGCATCAAGGGTTCCGTCCCGCAAAGCCTCCCTAACCGCCGCGACATCCGCCTCGGTTCGCAGGGGAGGATTCATTTTCGCCAGGGTGTTATAGCCGTTCACCGCCATCTCGGTGAGGGTAAAATAATGCGGTGCTGTTTCCGCAGTAACGCTCACCCCTTTTTCCTTTGCCCTCCTGATCAAAGCCAATGACTCCCTGGTACTCACATGGGCGATATGGATAGGGCGCCGGGTAAATTCCGCCAGAGCCAGATCACGATAGACCATGATTTCTTCGGCGACATGGGGAATTCCCCGCAACCCGAGCCTGGTGGCCAGAGCCCCATCGTTCATTGCGCCACTATGGCTGAGCGACAGCTCCTCGGCATGGGAAATAACCAACAGATCGTGGTCCCCCGAATACTCAAGGGCGCGGCGCATGAGCTGACTGTTGCCCACCGGCAACCCATCATCGGTTACGGCAACCGCTCCGGCCTGACGAAGTTCGCCAAACTCGGCGAGGTGTTCCCCCCTGCTGCCGCTGCTGATCGCCCCCACCGGGTATACCCTGGCAAAACCGGCTTCCGCCGCCTTGGCCAAAATGAACAAGGTCACGGTCTGATTGTCATTGACCGGCTTGGTGTTAGGCATGGCCGCCACAGCAGTAAATCCCCCGGCCGCAGCGGCGCGGGTTCCGGTAGCGATGGTTTCCTTGTACTCCTGGCCAGGTTCCCGCAGGTGCACATGCATGTCAATCAGCCCCGGCACCACCCACTTCCCCGCCAGATCATAAATGAGAGCCCCTGTCTGCCCGGAAATAGTCCCCGGCTGCGCCACCGCACTAATTTTGCCATCGCCGATCAACACATCTTGAATCTGATCAATTCCGTTCACCGGATCAATCACGCGCCCATTCTTTAACAGAATTCGTTCGGGCATGTTAATCGCCTCCCATTATCAAATACAGCAAAGCCATCCGCACCGCCACCCCGTTGGTAACCTGCTCCAGTATCAGCGAGCGGCTACCATCGGCAAGCTTGGGGTCGAGCTCAACTCCCCGGTTTATCGGGCCGGGGTGCATGATAATCGCTTCGGGCGAGGCTACGTCCATCACCTTTGGGGAAACTCCAAAAAATCTCGCATATTCCCGCAGGGAGGGAAACAACGGATCCTGCTGCCGCTCTTTCTGGATCCGCAGAGCCATAATCACGTCGGCCCCCTCAACCGCCTTCATCACCGTCCCGCTGACCGTGGCTCCCAGCTCCTCGATGCCGGGGGGGATCAGGGTCGCAGGGCCGCTCACCGTTACAAACGCCCCCATCTTGGAAAAACCAATGATATTTGAATGCGCCACCCGGCTGTGGGCTATATCGCCGATAATGGCGATTTTGAGTCCCGCGATCCCGCCCTTGGCTTCCCGGACCGTCATCAGATCAAGGAGTCCTTGGCTTGGATGCTCATGGGTTCCATCCCCGGCATTGATCACGGAGGCGTTAATATGGTCGGCCAGCAGTCTGGCCGAGCCTGAGAGAGGATGCCGGAGGATGATGCAGTCCGGATTCATGGCGGCAAGATTCCGCGCGGTGTCAATGAGGGTTTCCCCCTTAACCGTACTGCTGCCTGAGTTGGAAATATTAAAGGTGTCCGCGCTCATGCGCTTTGCGGCAACCTCAAAAGAAAGGCGGGTTCGGGTGCTTGGCTCAAAAAAGAAGTTGATGATGGTTTTGCCGCGGAGGGTGGGAACTTTTTTTATGGCTCGAGAAGATATTTCCTTGAATGATTCCGCGGTCTGCAAAACGGCCTGGATATCTTCCGGGGAAAAATCGGCAAGCCCAAGGACATGTTTGTGGTTGAATCGATACTCGGAATTCATACGATTCTTTCCGTGCAAATATGAGGATTGTTGAAATCACAAAAAACGCGATTTCAACGGTTGCCGCTGCGTAGCCATTTGATTTTGTGTCGCGGACCTGTGACCTTTTTCCCTTTTTGCGAGACCATCAGGATTAACGCCGCATCAGTTCAAAATAAAAAAAACAGCAGCCATTGGTCCAGAACTTTTTTATGAAATTATTTTACCAAGCCGATTCCAGCGCACTGTAAAATTTGTACTATCCCATGACCAGTACAGGATAAAGGCCTTCCCCTTGATGGCCTTAAGATCAACAAACCCCCAGAATCGGCTGTCGTGACTGTTGTCACGATTATCCCCCATGACAAAGACGGAATCGGGCGGCACGGTTATCGGCCCCATATTGTCTCTGGTAGACGGAATAATCTCCTCGTCCAGATTCACGGCATGTGGCTCAACAAACGGCTCTCCGTTGACAAATACCTGTTTGCGTACAACTTCAATCCGGTCTCCGGCAACCCCAACAACCCGCTTGATATAATCCAGGGAAGGATTTTCCGGATACTTGAAAACAATGACATCATGCCGCTGAGGATCGCCCATGGCGATCCAGGTGGACCCGCTCAGAGGATTTTTCACGCCATAGCCAAATTTGTTGACTAGAATGTGATCGCCAATCAGTAAGGTAGGAATCATGGAGCCGGAAGGAATCTTGAACGCTTGCACCACAAAAGTCCTGATGAAAAAAGCAAGCAGCAAGGCAATAATGATTGCCTCGGCATATTCCCGCAAAACCGATTTTTCCATGCCCTTGCCGGGAGTTTTCTTTATCACCTTTGCGCCTCGTCTTACAATGCTGTTCATTCTGGGAAGATAAGTGCCGTTCAGCGGCAAGCCCATCCCCCCGGAAAAGGTGGCCACAAAATAAGCGAAGAGCAAAATAAATACAAGGGGCGTAATGCGCCTGGCCAAGAAATTATCCGGCTTCCAGCCCATAATCATCCTGAATTATTTGAAAAACAATACACAGATGTAGTGGCCGCCATTTATAAAAACCACAACATGCCGGTATTTATATATTTTTCAGCTTGTTTCCCCCCTGCCACTCCTGAGCAATTACAAAATTTTTATGAGAAAAATCCACAATCTATCTCTTATTTTAAGCTTGACACCATGTTTTTTTTGTGTCTCTAATGCAATAAAATAGATAAAATTATAACCACCAATCGTCGTAAAAAATTATTCCGCCCGGCAACCAATGTCGATCTGCGGATGTCCGTCACCAGAAAATCTTGTATACGGGACGCTCATGGGCAAATCCGTTTTCGAAAAATTTCAATTGCCATCCTTGCGGCTCCCTTTTCTAAAAAGGCAAACAATCTCCATCGGCCTTGATATTGGCTCCCATGCCGTAAAAATCTGTGAACTGGCGGAAACAGGCACCGGCTATAAACTCGTCGCCCTGGGCAGTGCCCTGCTCCCCCCAGATTCACTTGAGGACGGTGCCCTGCAGGATCCGGAGGCCGTAGGCAAGGTCATCACCTCTCTGGTCAACAACCTGAAAATCAAGAACAAAAAAGTAGCTATCTCTATTTCCGGATACTCCGTCATCGTCAAAAAGATAAATCTGACACCGATGTCCGAAGAAGCGCTTGAAAAACACATTGAATCAGAAGCGGAGCAATATATCCCGTTCGATATTGAAGACGTCTATCTGGATTTCCAGGATCTGAAAACGAATGCCGCCACCGACGACCGCATGGATGTCATGCTGGTCGCGGCCAAACGGGAGGTCGTAGACGGATATCTCAATATGTTGCGGGCGGCAGGCCTTCAACCGGTTGTCGTTGATGTTGATGCCTTTGCCCTGGAAAATGCCTTTGAGGCTAATTTCGGCTTGGCGGACAATGTCACCCTGGTGGATATCGGCGCCTCAAAAATGAACATCAATATCATATCCCAAGGCTCTTCAATCCTGGCCAGGGACGTTGTCCTCGGCAGCCGGCAGTTGACAGAGCAGATACAAAATCTTTTTGGAATCAGCTTTGCTGAAGCAGAGGGCCTAAAAACAGGGGAATTTGCCCCTAAAGAAAAACAGCAAGAGCTTGAAACCCTTTTTGCCAATACCTGTAGTCAGTGGGTGACAGAGGTGAAACGGGCCATTGATTTTTATTATTCCAATCATCCAGACGAAACGATTTCAAAAATTATCCTGAGCGGCGGCGGGGCAAAAATCCAAGGACTTATCGAATTCTTTGAAAAAGAGACGGGAATCGCTGTCGAAATTTTCAACCCTTTCAAGCAAACGGCGGTAGATAGCAGTACCATTGACCCCTCCTATCTGAAAAGCATTGCTCCGGAAATGGCCCTTGCTGCCGGCCTGGCAACTAGGCCGGTGGAGGTATAGCCGCATGATTCGCATCAACCTCCTGCCGATCAGGCAGATGAAAAAAAGGGCCCGCCTGAAGGCCGAACTTACGGGATTTTTCGCCGTCCTTTTTCTGGTGTTGCTCTTTCTTGCTGTTGGTTGGCTTGCCTTGACCGGCAAGATTGCCAACCTGCAGGATGAGCTGGTTGTACTTGAGCAGAAAAAACAGTCCTACCAACCCATCCTGAAGCAGATTGCCAAACTGAAAAAAGAGAAGGAAGTGGTGGAACGAAAGCTGGAATCCATAAAAACACTCCAGGCCGGCTCCCAGATTACAGTGCGTGTTCTAGATGAGGTGGCCTCCCGCACCCCTACAAGCCGCCTGTGGCTCAACTCCCTGCAACAATCCTCCGGAGGCTTGCAATTGCAGGGCATTGCCTTGGACAACGAAACCATTGCCCAGTACATGCAGCAGCTGGAAGCCTCCGAGTATTTTGAAAAAACGGAATTGACCAGTTCTGCGCAGACGGATGTTGCCAAGCAAAAGCTGAAATCTTTTTCTCTAACCCTGACCGTTGCCGCCCCAAAAATTTAACTCCTCAGGCTGGAGCAGCCCATGGCGCTTGAC
>Ga0172380_10009119_pt1 | contig 10646 bp, 4 predicted proteins | sample Leawe162metaG_FD_119747 | JGI IMG/M metagenome (GOLD analysis project Ga0172380, IMG submission 119747) | Leachate microbial communities from a municipal landfill in Southern Ontario, Canada - Leachate well 162 metaG | ecosystem: Engineered > Solid waste > Landfill > Unclassified | place...
AAATTTTCACTTATACTATCATTTTAAGAAAGATTGTTAAGGAGTAGAATATGAAATTTAGAACCCTGCTTGTTGCATTACTAACTGCAAGCATAATAACAATAAATGGGCAGGACCAGGGACATGGAGACGTAATACACCGTGCAAAGAACGTTCATGCGGGCAATTTAATTCGTGTAACCTTTCATAATAACGGAAGATTGGGTTCTGTAAAAGGGGATCAAAGTGTAGCTTATACAGGTGAATGGCCTATCGGCAGCGGAAAGGTGCAGATGGGAAACACATCATTATATGTATCAAGTGAGCTAAGAGTATCAAAAGGAATAAATTCAGAAACAGGATTAGAGGAATTTGAATTTATAACTCCGACAGTTTTTTGCGAAGGCTGGGACCCTAATATTTTTTCGCATGATGTACTCGGAAGGTTTCAAGGATTTGAACCGCTGCCAGGTTATTTGAATTTACAGCAAAAAGAAAAGGATCCGGGCAATGCAGTAGCAATGAGCCAAATGCCATTTACATGGCCTCCATACTGGCCCGATAAATTAGAAGATAAACTAACTCCCGGTTGGAGAAGTAGTTGGAATGGATATTTTGGTAAAGACCAGAAAAATGCTGATGAAGAAAGTTACTTTGTTTTAGATGATTACCAATTCGATAAAAAACTTAAGGGTTTGGATTTACCAAAACCGATAACATCGGAACCGAAAAGAGGCGGACTAGGATTACGATTAGCTGTCCGTGGTTTGCAATGGTCAAATCCTGATGCAGAGGACTGTTTATTCTGGTTATATGATATTAGAAATATTGGAGAATTATATTTAGATAAAACAGTTTTTGGATGTAACGTAGGAGCATCAAGTGGTGCATTGCTCGGTGAAAGTGGTGGAAATGAAAATGCGGATGATGCTGCGCGTTTTTATAGAGAAAAAGGTTTAGCTGTAAACTATGATATTGATAATATGGGTGTAAGAGGATATACACCTGTTCCTTGGGTAGGTTTCGCATTTCTTGAATCTCCGGGTAATCCTTATGATGGAATTGATAATGATGCTGATGCAGGTGATTTTGCCAAGCCGGGTGGAGGCACAGGAAAATTAATTAATTCGGTAGAAGATTTTGTAAAGGTATATCAGGTTGGCGATCAGATAGTAACAATAAATTACGAAAGTCAGAGATATACAAGAAGTGTAATAGCGATGCCTCCCGGAGGAATAAATTTTATACGTAATGGACAGAATTATAAAATGGTTCCAGGCGCTCCTTTACTCGAAATTCCAAGAGATGGTATAGATAACAACCTAAATGGTTTGATAGATGAAAACGATGGAACGATGACACAGGACTCCACGGAGTTCTATCTTTATGTAAGAAGTGAATTTAATGATAACGATTATTTATCGATTAATTATCTTACTAATGAAGGAGTAGATAATTTACTTATTGATGAAAGAAGAGATGACTTAATAGATAACGATGGTGATTGGGATCCGCAGTTTGATGATGTAGGTATTGATGGAAAACCGGCAACGGGTGATGCGGGTGAAGGAGATGGAGTACCAACTCCGGGAACAGCAGACCTTCCAGGTGAACCAAATATCGACCAAGTGGATGTGGATGAATCGGATCAGATCGGTTTAACAAGTTTTAAGTTTTACCGTTACAGCACTTTAACATATAGCAATGATGATCAGATGTGGGATTTCTCACGTCCCGGTTATTTTGATAATTCTACTGTAGAAGTTGCAGATTATGATTATGTATTTTCTTCCGGATATTTTCCACTTAGACCCGGACAGAAGGAATTTTTCTCTGTTGCTTTAATTTATGGATGGGACGAAGTTGATATAATTAGAAATAAGGATGTAGTTCAGAAAATTTATGATTCTAACTATAATTTTGCTATTGCACCAATAAAACCACAGCTTAAAGCAGTTGCGGGGGATAAGAAAGTAACTTTATATTGGGATGCAGGAGCAGAGGAAAGCTTTGATAGATTCTTAAGAGAATATGATTTTGAAGGATATAAGATTTATAAAGCTTCGCATTATACATTTGGAGATGCAGGTTCAATTACAGATGGACTTGGGTATGAAAGATTCAAAAAACCATTAGCGATATATGATAAAATAGATGGAATATATGGATTTTTCCCTGAGGATTTTGGAAATGGAGTATTGTTTAATCTTGGAAATGAAACAGGTTTAGTGCACACATATGTAGATAACGATGTTCAAAATGGTATCCGTTATTATTACGCTGTTACGGCATTTGATAAAGGAGATATAACAAAAAATATTGGACCAACTGAGACTACTATTTTCTTAAATGTTGATCAATCGGGGAATATTGATTTTGGTGAGAACGTAATAGCCATTACTCCACAAGCACCATCGGCAGGCTACGAAGCTCCTAAGTTTGATGTCTATCCAAAGATTCAAGGCAGCGGCGAAACGAGCGGTATAGTTGGTGTTAATATTCTTAATCCGGATTTATTTACTTCATCAGATGAGTTTGAAATTTCGTTCTTAGATCAATCGATGGATAAGATAGATAATGATTTCAATGGACTTACTGATTTAGCAGACCCAAATGAATTATTGCCAACTGTAACCACAGGATTTGTATTAAGAAATAAAACAAAAAATATTTCTTATGATACAACTTGGTTCAAGGAATATAAATTAACAGCAAATGGAATGGAATTGATTAGAAATCTTTATGAAGATAATGATGGACAATCAAATACCATGACAAAAGTAATTGATGGAATGGAAATATTCTTACAAAATCCTGAACCCGGAGTATATACAAATCAGTCAAAGGGAATTGTTAATGGTATCAAATGGGGATCATCGATTGCAAGAGCAGATGCATACGATCTAAAATTCGGTCGTTTTACCTTAGGTGGATTTAAACCGGGAACTGAATATCCTCGTCAATATACTATTGTATTCTTTGATGAATTAGTTAATACTTCGGATAAGATTGGATTACCATTAGCTACAACGAATAAATTTATTACTTTACCCGCTACTCAATGTAATTTTAAGGTATATGATAAACAAACGGGGAATGAAGCTAAATTCGGTTTCTCGGATGCGACAGTAAATTCCAAGATTACAAAAAAAGGATTTTTCTCCGCTAAAGATAATATCATCTTCTATGAAAAAGTTGGAAATGATTCTACAATTATTACATTCAGTTTATTGAATAATGATGTTGAAGATACAACTTTCTTTAATAAACATGGTAGGATGCTTGGGGCAGGAGATACGATTAGTCTTTATCCTGATCTTCCATTTAATAGCGAAACAAAATTTGTTTATTCGATTAAAGGACAGGAGATTAATAAAGAGGTAGCTGCAAAGGAACTTTCAGATATAAAAGTTGTACCAAACCCTTATGTAGTAACTGCATTATGGGAGCCTCATAATCCATATACATCAGGAAGAGGTCCGAGAGCAATACAATTTATTAATCTACCCGATAAATGTACAATCAGAATATTTTCAGTAGATGGTTCTTTGGTAAGAACTTTAGACCATGAAAATAATATGAGAGACGGATCGGAGACTTGGGACTTAATGACAAAAGATAATATGGAAGTAGCTTATGGAATTTATGTATATCATATTGATGCTCCGGGAATTGGCGAAACTGTCGGACGTCTTCTTATAATAAAATAAAATTGATTTATTGAAACAATTAGAGATTGCGTTTGGCATTAATGCTAAACGCAATTCTTTTAAAGTAGAAATAGATGAAAGGAAAAATGAAAAATAGTTTTATTCTTCTGCTGATGGTTTTCTTAAGCTATTCCTTAACGGAAGCTCAGGTAATAGCAGAATTTGGTAAAAACAAAATTACATTAAGGGAATTTAAGCTCGCATATATCGATGTCTTAAAGAAACCAAATGTATATGATTCAAAAAAATTAAGAGAAGAATTTTTAGATGAATTAATTGCATCTCGCATTTTAGCTAAAGAAGCAATTAAAAAAGGAATCGATAAAAACGAACTATTTGATTTAAAGATTCACGCATATAGAGACAAAGCATTAAGAGAAGCTCACTATAACAAAGTGATAAAACCGAAAATAAATATCACAGAAGATGAAATTGAAGAGACATATCAATTTACGCAAGAACAAAGAAGGGTAAGTCACCTTTTTGCCGAGTCAAAACAAAAAGCCGATAGCCTATATAAATTAATTAAGAGTGGAAAAAGTTTTGAAGAGTTAGCTCACACGGTTTTTACTGATTCAGCGCTGGCAAATTCGGGTGGCGATCTTGGTTGGATTATGTGGGATCAGTTAGATAATGAGTTGGCTGATTCGGTTTTTAGAATGCCGATTGGTAAAATATCAACTCCATTAAAATCATTCTTTGGATATCATATAGTAAAAGTTACGGACTACAAAAAAAATCCACTGATTACGAGAACCGAATATGATGCCCATAGAAGGAAAGCACGTTTCCTTTTAGAGTATGAAGAAGGGGAAAAGTATTCTTACGAATATATTTCTAAAATGGAAAAGAATGCTAAGATAGTATTGAATCCTGATGTAATGGAGTTTGTGGATAAAGCATTGGAAGGGAAATTTAAACGTAAACCGACTAATATGGATAAGATGTTTGAGATGCAATTGAGAGACGAAGAGATAAGAACGATTGAAATAAATATTTGGGATGAACGAAGTAAAGTAATGGCTACAATTAATGGAATTCAGATGACTGTTGCGGACTTTATTGGTCTGCTGAATTATATTCAATATGATATAGTTTTTTCAGGATTTAAGAAGACTTTTGATTTTGCTGTAAGAGATTTTCTTTTAACTCAAGAGGCGAAAAAACTTGGTCTTCAAAAAGATGAAACTGTAAAAACAAAAACTAATATCTATAAAGAGTTTCTTTATCAGTTAGAATTAAGAAGAGAGATAGTACGCTATGCAAAGGCAACAGATGAAGACATAAGGAAATTATATGAAGATAAGAAAGAGAATTGGAAAGGGGCTTCATTCGATGTGATGAAAGATGCACTAACAAAATTTGCAGATGGTGAAAAGAAAAGGGAGTCAGTTCAAAAATATGTAAATGCTCTTCTATCAAAAATTAAAATAAAAAAGAATTTAGAGCCGATACACGAATATTATGATGCGGTATTAGCAGGTAAAATAAAAGATTAATAATTTCTCTAACTACTCATGAAAGAGGTTTAAATGAAATATTTGTTACTAATAATATTTTCGTTAAGTATTACAATTAGTGCACAAGTAACGGGACATGTAGAAAATTTTGATAATGGAGCTATAACCGGATTTGTAGCTGCTGATCCCATTTATACATTATCTAATGATGCAGGTACTTTGAAGGTTTCTTATTCAAGAACGAGTGGAAGCGATCAATGGGGTAATTTTAATTATACTCCTGCTCAAACAATTGATATGACTAATAATCCGGTAATGGTTTTTAAGATAAAATCGACTCTTAGTACCACATTTAGTTTTAAGAATGTCAATAACAATTCGCCAACCTTAATAGGTACAAATATACCGGGCGATAATACATGGCATATTTATGTTGTTAAATTAACATCCTCAACAAATCAAGTATTGAAACAATCATATATGTATTTTGATGGAGGAACTACCACACCAAAATCAGGAACGATCTGGTTTGATGAAATAAGATTTGGTGATTCTGCGGTAGCATCAGTACCTGTTGATTGGAGTGAACTTGATCAGTCGCTTCTATTTGCCGAAAAATTAATGGCAAATTCTACCGAAGGAACAGAGGAGGGAGCATTTCCTATCGGTTCAAAATCTACTTTGCAATCCGTATATAATAGTACTCTTTTATTAAAACAGAATGATGAAAAAAGTCAAAAAATTGTAGATCAAGCAGTTTGGGATTTATATGATGCAATGGTAACTTTTGAGAAAAGTGTAAATGCAATTCAGACAAATATAATTGATTCGACACCGACAAAAGAGACACGTTATTTATACAGCAATATGTTACAGATGCAAAAGAAATCGATTATGTTCGGAATGCATCATACAACCGGATATGGTGTGGGTTGGTCTGGGAATAATGATAGAAGCGATATAAACGATGTTGTGGGAGATTTCCCTGCGGTTTTTAGTGAAGATTTAGCAAATGTAGAATTAGGCAGCGATGTTGATGGAATGCGTTACCGTTTAACCTCTGCTTATGAAAAAGGCGCAGTAATTACAATTTGTTGGCATCAGTATGATTATACCGGAACTCATTTTTATACACAATATTTAGATGACGATTATGTAGTGGAGAAATATATACCGGGTGGAACTTATCACGAACAATATAAAGACAAACTAAAAAGAGTAGCCAAGTTTTTTAAGTCATTCAGAGGTTCTAACGGAGAATCTATACCGATACTATTCAGACCGTATCACGAGCATTTGAGTTGGGAAAATCAGCAACATTGGTTCTGGTGGGGATCCACATGGTGTACTAAAGAGCAGTACAATACACTATGGCAGTTTACAGTTGATTACTTAAGAGATACGCTAAATGTTCATAATCTTATTTATGTGATTTCTCCTTCACTTCCGTATATAGAAACAGGTGATGGTTATTTTACACGTTATCCGGGTGATAACTATGTCGATATTTTTGGAATTGATGACTATGAAGTTTTTGGGTATAAGGATAGATATAAGAGAGCACTTACGACAGTAGCAAATCATGCCTTAGCTCATAATAAGCCGGCGGCAATTTCTGAAATCGGTTTAGAGGGAATGGATAAAGCAGGGTTGTTTACTGATTTTTTCCTCGAACCAGTAAAGAATGATCCAATTACCAGTAATTACCTATACTTGGCAGTCTGGAGGAATGAAAACACTACTCATGCTTTTGCTCCTTATCCGGGTCATCCCATAGTGCCTGATTTTATTAAGTTTTATAATGATCCATATACAACCTTTATGAGAGATTTACCGAAAATGTATAAGATACCAACTGAAGATAAAGCTGCTCCGGTATTTGTAACATCTTTTGATTCGACAGAAGTATTCTCTAATTCTCCATTTACACTTAATGTAGATACAGATGAAAGAGCATTCCTGAGATATAGTTATACAAATGTTCCATTTGAAAACATGACTGAATCATTTGAAACCGGAGAAGGAAGTTATAAACATTCTGTCTCTCTTTCGGGTGAACAGGGAATTGTAAATAAAATATTTGTTCATGCAAAAGATACATGGGGAAACGTAACAACTACACCATTAGAAATTTCATTCAAGGTAGATACACTTTCACTCCCGATTGCATGGACGAACGATCTTTATCCTGAAACGGGATGGAATAGAGGGAATGCAAAATTAGGAACAAGTGATGCTGCAACTACGAAAATTAATCCGGTAAAAACTGCTTACTTCAAAAAGAAATTCACAATAGACAAAATTCCGACAGCAACCGCAGTGGTAGTTACATCTCAAGGTGGTATGGTTGTTTATATTAATAATTATGAAGTTGCACGTTTTAATTTGCCTGCGGATAGCACAATTGGTTATGAAAATAACCCGAGTTCATCTTCTAATTTTACGAAGCAGATAGTTTTAAGTGAAGAAGCAAGAAAGAAATTAAAAGTTGGAGAAAATTTAATTGCCATTGAAATTCATAATGGAACTGGAAATACAATTCCTACTTTTGACGCATATATGGTAGATCAATCAAATACGAAATTCTTTACCTATAATTCAGAATGGCTCTATTTTGATAAAGGATATAGACCGGCAGATAAAAAATTGGGGGATATAGTTTCGGTTGAAGAAATTGCTCCAATGCCAACTGATTTTGTACTGTATGGAAACTATCCGAATCCATTTAACCCAACTACAAAGATTAAATATCAGTTGGTAAAAAATGTAAAAGTACAACTCGAAGTTTGTGATATACTTGGGGCAAGGGTAAATACTATCATAAATAAGATGCAAGATGCGGGAGTTTATGAATTAGAATTTAATGGAAGACATTTAGCGAGCGGTGTTTATACAGTTATTCTAAGAGCAGGGGATTATTTCAAAGCTCATAAAATGATGTTGATTAAATAATAATTGGTGAGAATAAAATTAGAACGAATTAATCGCCTCAAAAGGGAGGTGAGTGTAAAATGGATAAAATAAAAATATTATTAATCGAAGACGAAGATTTTGATGTTAGGCGAGTAAAAAATACAATTAGTTTTTATGAAGATAGAATCCAGCTCGTTGATATAGTATCGAATGGATTAGCTGCTCTCGACTTGGTAAAAAATAATTTTGATCATTATGATGTGATAATAATGGATTTCCAAATATCAGGTGGATTGAAGGGAGAAACATTAATTGCTAAGATAAAAGAGATCGATCCGCTTATTCAGATTATTGTAATTACTAAGATGACGATTAATATAACTAATTATGAATTTGCAAATAGTCTTATGTCGGCGGGTGCATTCTGGTATTGCACAAAGTATCCTGGCAATATAGAAGAGTATATATATCAGCCAACAGATTTTTGTCTAAGTATTTTTAATGCTTATGAGAAGAAAAGATTAGAAAAACAGAAAGCAAAATCTGATAGACGGCTAAATAAAAGTATTGATAGTATTTTAGAGACGAAAAGAATTATCGGGCAGTCTAAGCCGATGAACCACTTAAAAGAACTAATTGAAAAATACGCGGTAAGCGAAGCAAATATTTTAATTAATGGTGCTTCGGGTACAGGCAAAGAATTAGTAGCTTGGAATCTTCATCTTAAGAGTAAAAGAAAATATGAAAATTTTGTTCCGATTAATTGTGGAAGCATTCCTGCGGAATTAATAGAAAGCGAACTCTTTGGATATGAGAAAGGTTCGTTTACAGGAGCTTCGGGAAACAAGTTAGGATTATTCGAACACGCAAATAATGGAACTTTGTTCTTAGATGAAGTAGCCGAGCTTCCGATGCAAGCACAGGTAAAGTTACTAAGATTTTTGCAGGAAGGTGAAATAGAAAAAATCGGAAGAAGAGAAAAAATTTCTATCAACGTTAGAATAATTGCCGCAACAAATAAAATACTTTCTGATGAAGTTAATAAGGGAAGATTTAGAGAAGATTTATATTACCGATTAAATGTTGTACCAATTGATATAATCCCCTTGAATAAAAGGGGTGATGATATAATTCTTTTATTTGAACATTTTCTTGATTATTATAGTGCCGATTTAGGATTTGCAAAACCGATTGTAGAAGATGAAGCAAAAGAGATCTTGATTAATTATGATTGGAACGGCAACGTAAGAGAATTAAAAAATGTCGTTCAAAGATTAGTGATTAATTATAGTGATAGGATTACGGGTAAAGACTTAGCAAATCCATTAATACTTGGAGCGAAAGCATTAAAGAAAAATGAGAATTTATCGGATATACCGTTTTCCGGTCCGATAATGCCGCTGAAAGATATGGAACGTGTATTCCGTACGAAATATTTCAAGTATATTAGAAGTATATCTAGCAGTGATTCCGCAGCGGCAGAGCAGTTAGGGCTCGCTCCATCGAATTTTTATAGAATGTGCAAAGAGCTGGGGATAAAGTAGCAAATTTTCATAAATTTAATATTCGAGTCCGTAAACCAATTAGATTCTATTTTTAACTTGGATTACATTTACGGATCATCTTATGAAGACTTATTCTTGTAATCCCTACATAATCGGCAGCCTTAGTAATATTGCCTTCGAATTTTTTCAATAAATTATCAAGAAATAATTTTTCCACTTTTCTTGAAGCGTCTTCCGCAGCTTTTTTTCTCAAAGCATCCATCTCTTCCCAAGTAGTGGGAATATTATAGTAAACAGTTGCTTCACTAATCGGCAAGTTAATATCCGCTTCTTCAATGATTTTGTTTTTGCAAAGCAATGCTGATTGAATAATGCAATTTTTTAATTCTCTGATATTCCCTGGCCATGTATACTTCTGAAGTTTATATACAGCTTCTTCAGAAAGTTTTAGTGACGGTATTTTTAATTCTTTTTCAGCATGTTTTAAAAAATAATTCGCAAGTAATTCAATGTCTTCAATTCTTTCGCATAATCTAGGTACATGTATTGGTAGTACAGATAGTCGGTAATATAAATCTTCTCTGAACCTATTGTTTGCAATCTCACTTTTCAAATCTCTATTTGAGGCGGCAATAATTCTAGTATTTGTTCTAATGCTTGCTAAACCGCCAACACGATCGAACTCTTTTTCTTGTAATACACGTAGAAGCTTAACTTGTGATTTTGGCTCTAGCTCTGAAATTTCATCTAGAAATATTGTACCTTCTGAGGCGATTTCAAACTTGCCCAATTTTTTAGAAACAGCTCCGGTGAATGAACCCTTTTCATGTCCAAACAATTCGCTTTCAAGAAGGTCTTTAGGTATTGCCGCACAATTAATTGCAATAAACGGCTTTATCTTCCTGTCGCTTGCATAGTGAATCTGACGTGCAACCAGTTCCTTTCCCACTCCACTATCTCCGGTAATCAAAACAGTATGATTATTTTGAGCAAATAGTTGAATTTGCTCTTTCATTTTATTTACTAATTCACTTTTACCAATAATTGATCTAAATGGAGAATTAACGGTTTCTTCAAGG
>Ga0172380_10009120_pt1 | contig 10645 bp, 4 predicted proteins | sample Leawe162metaG_FD_119747 | JGI IMG/M metagenome (GOLD analysis project Ga0172380, IMG submission 119747) | Leachate microbial communities from a municipal landfill in Southern Ontario, Canada - Leachate well 162 metaG | ecosystem: Engineered > Solid waste > Landfill > Unclassified | place...
AAATTTTCACTTATACTATCATTTTAAGAAAGATTGTTAAGGAGTAGAATATGAAATTTAGAACCCTGCTTGTTGCATTACTAACTGCAAGCATAATAACAATAAATGGGCAGGACCAGGGACGTGGAGATGTAATACACCGTGCAAAGAATGTGCATGCGGGCAATTTAATACGCGTTACATTTCATAATAACGGGAGATTAGGTTCTGTAAAAGGGGATCAAAGTGTAAATTATACAGGTGAATGGCCTATCGGCAGCGGAAAAGTGCAGATGGGAAATACATCTTTATATGTATCGAGCGAGCTTAGAGTTTCCAAAGGAATAAATTCAGAAACAGGATTAGAGGAATTTGAATTTATAACTCCAACAATTTTTTGCGAGGGATGGGATCCAAACATTTTCTCACATGATGTTCTCGGAAGGTTCCAGGGATTTGAACCGCTTCCCGGTTACTTAAATTTACAACAGAAAGAGAAAGATCCGGGTAATGCAGTGGCAATGAGCCAAATGCCATTTACCTGGCCTCCATACTGGCCCGATAAATTGGAAGATAAGGGTGCGCCGGGTTGGAGAAGCAGTTGGAATGGCTATTTCGGTAAAGATCAGAAAAATGCAGATGAAGAGAGTTACTTTGTATTAGATGATTATCAGTTCGATAAAAAACTAAAAGGATTGGATTTGCCGAGACCCATACAGGAAGATCCGAAGCGAGGCGGACTTGGACTTCGTCTAGCCGTACGTGGTCTTCAATGGTCAAATCCGGATGCGGAAGATTGTTTATTCTGGTTATATGATATTAGAAATATCGGTGAATTATTTTTAGATAAAACAGTATTTGGATGTAACGTTGGAGCATCGAGCGGTGGTTTGCTTGGTGAAAGCGGTGGAAATGAAAATGCAGATGATGCAGCTCGTTTCTATCGTGAAAAAGGTTTAGCAGTAAACTATGATATTGATAATATGGGAGTAAGAGGATATACGCCTGTTCCGTGGGTAGGATTTGCATTCCTTGAATCACCGGGCAACCCTTATGATGGTATTGATAATGACGCTGATGCAGGTGATTTTGCAAAACCGGGTGGAGGCATAGGCAAATTAATTAATTCGGTTGAAGATTTTTTAAAGGTATATCAAGTTGGCGATCAGATTGTAACAATAAATTATGATAGCGAAAGATATACAAGAAATGTAATAGCAATGCCTCCGGGTGGAATTAATTTTACACGTAACGGACAGAATTACAAAATGGTTCCTGGTGCACCATTGATTGAAGTACCAAGAGACGGAATAGATAATAATCTAAATGGTTTGATTGATGAAAATGATGGTACGGTTACACAAGATTCTACTGAATTTTTTCTTTACGTAAGAAGCGAATTTAATGATAACGATTATCTATCGATAAATTATCTTACAAATGAAGGTGTAGATAATTTACTTATAGATGAAAGAAGAGATGACTTAATAGATAACGATGGTGATTGGGACCCACAGTTTGATGATGTTGGAATTGATGGTAAACCGGCAACGGGCGATGCAGGTGAAGGCGATGGAGTTCCTACACCGGGCACGGCAGATCTTCCGGGTGAGCCAAATATAGATCAAGTGGACGTGGATGAATCGGATCAGATCGGTTTAACAAGTTTCAAATTTTATCGATACAGCACTTTAACATATAGCAATGATGATCAGATGTGGGATTTCTCACGTCCCGGTTATTTTGATAATTCTACCGTAGAAGTAGCAGATTATGATTATGTATTTTCCTCAGGATATTTTCCACTTAGACCCGGACAGAAAGAATTTTTCTCCGTTGCTTTAATTTATGGATGGGATGAAGTAGATATAATTAGGAATAAAGATGTAGTTCAGAAGATATATGATTCGAACTATAACTTTGCTATTGCACCAATAAAACCACAGTTGAAAGCAGTTGCAGGGGATAAGAAAGTAACATTATTCTGGGATGACGGAGCTGAAGAAAGTTTTGATCGATTCTTAAGAGAATATGATTTTGAAGGATATAAAATTTATAAAGCATCACATTATACTTTCGGAGATGCAGGTTCAATTACAGATGGTCTTGGATACGAAAGATTCAAAAAACCGATAGCAATTTATGATAAAATAGATGGCATTTATGGATTCTTCCCTGAAGATTTTGGAAATGGTGTATTATTTAATCTTGGAAATGAAACCGGTTTAGTTCACTCGTTTGTTGATAATGATGTTCAAAATGGTATCCGTTATTATTATGCAGTAACAGCATTTGATAAAGGGGATATAACAAAAAATATCGGACCAACTGAAACAACAATCTTCTTAAATGTTGATCAATCAGGAAATATTGATTTTGGTGAAAACGTAATTGCAGTTATACCACAATCACCATCTGCAGGTTATGAAGCACCGAAGTTTGACGTCTATCCAAAGATTCAAGGAAGCGGAGAAACAAGCGGTATAGTGGGTGTTAATATTCTTAATCCCGATTTGTTCAATTCGTCTGATGAATTTGAGATGTCATTCCTAGATCAATCAATGGATAAAAGAGATAATGATTTCAATGGACTTACAGATTTAGTGGATCCAAATGAATTATTGCCGACTGTTACAACAGGATTTGTATTAAGAAATAAAACTAAAAATATTTCTTATGATACAACATGGTTCAAGGAATACAAATTAACTGCGAATGGAATGGAATTGATTAGAAATCTTTATGAAGATAATGATGGACAGTCGAATACCATGTCAAAAGTAATTGATGGAATGGAAATATTTTTACAGAATCCTGAACCGGGAGTATATACCGATCAAAACAAAGGAATAATTAATGGAATTAAATGGGGTTCATCAATTGATAGAGAAGATGGATATGATCTAAAATTCGGTAGATTTACACTTGGCGGATTTAAACCGGGAACTGAATACCCTCGTCAATACACTATTGTATTCTTTGATGAAATTGTTAATACATCAGATAAGATTGGATTACCATTAGCAACAACAAATAAATTCATTAATTTACCCGCTACACCATGTAATTTCAAAGTATATGATAAACAATCAGGCGTAGAAGTAAAATTCGGATTCTCGGATGCTACAGTCAGCACTAAGATTACGAAAAAAGGATTCTATTCCGCTAAAGATAATATTATCTTCTATGAGAAGGTTGGAAATGATTCTACTATTATCACATTCAGTTTATTGAATAATGATGTTGAAGATACTACTTTCTTTAATAAACATGGTAGAATGCTTGGAGCAGGAGATACAATTAGTCTTTATCCTGATCTTCCATTTAATGGCGAAACGAAATTTGTTTATACAATTAAGGGACAGCAGATTAATAAAGAAGTGGCTGCGAAGGAACTTTCGGATATAAAAGTTGTACCAAATCCTTACGTAGTAACTGCATTATGGGAACCTCATAATCCATATACATCAGGAAGAGGTCCAAGAGCTATACAGTTTATTAATCTGCCGGAAAAATGTACAATCAGAATTTTTTCTGTGGACGGTTCTTTGGTTAGGACTTTAGATCACGAAAATAATATGAGAGACGGATCGGAAACATGGGACTTAATGACAAAAGATAATATGGAAGTAGCTTATGGGGTATATGTATATCATATTGATGCTCCGGGAATTGGCGAAACTGTTGGACGTCTACTTATAATAAAATAAATTTGTTTTTTGGATACAATTATAAATTGCGTTTGGCAGAGATGCTGAACGCAATTCTTTTAAAATGCTACTGAAAGGTAAAATGAAAAAAAGAGCTTTAATACTGCTGATAATATTCTTTAGTTGTTCTTTAATAAAAGGGCAGGTAATAGCAGAATTTGGAAAAGACAAAATTACATTAAAGGAATTTAAGCTTGCTTATATAGATGTAGTAAAGAAACCGAATGTATATGACTCAAAAAAAATAAGAGAAGAATTTTTAGATGAATTAATTGCATCCCGAATATTAGCCAAAGACGCAGTAAAAAAAGGGATCAATAAAAATGAGTTATTTGATTTAAGGATTAATGCGTATAGAGATAAAGCAATGCGCGAAGCACATTATAATAAGGTAATTAAACCGAAAATAAATATTACCGAAGATGAAATAGAAGAGACATATCAGTTCACACAGGAACAGAGAAAAGTAAGCCATCTATTTGCCGAAACAAAGTCAAAGGCAGATAGTCTATACAAATTAATTCAGAGCGGAAAAAATTTTGAAGAATTAGCTCAAACTGTTTTTACAGATTCGGCATTAGCAAATTCAGGTGGTGATCTCGGATGGATTATGTGGGATCAGTTAGATAATGAATTAGCAGATTCAGTTTTTAGAATACCGGTTAATAAAATATCGACACCATTAAAATCGTTCTTTGGATATCATATAGTAAAGGTTACGGATCAAAAAAAGAACCCACTTATAACAAGAGCTGAATTTGATGCACATAGAAGGAAAGCACGATTTTTGCTTGAATATGAAAAAGGGGAAGCACTCTCTTTCGAGTACATTACTAATATGGCGAAAGATGCTAGGATAGTTTTCAATCCGGATATAATGGAATTTGTGGATAATGCGTTAAAGGATAAATTCAAACGTAAGCCGACTAATATGGATAAGATGTTTGAGATGCAATTAAGAGACGAAGAGATAAGAACGATAGAAACGAATATATGGGACGAGAGAGATAAAGTGATGGCAACAATTAACGGAATACCAATGACTATTGCCGATTTTATCGGGCTTTTGAATTATATACAATATGATGTAGTCTATTCCGGATTTAAGAAAACATTTGATTTTGCTGTAAGAGATTTTCTTTTGACTCAAGAAGCAAAAAAATTAGGTCTCCAAAAAAACGAAATTGTAAAAATAAAAACTAATATGTACAAAGAGTTTCTCTATCAATTAGAATTAAGAAGAGAGATAGTCCGCAGTGCAAAGGCATCGGAAGATGAAGTAAGAAAATTATATGAAGAGAAGAAGGATAATTGGAAAGGTGCTTCTTATGAAGTAATGAAAGAAGCTATAACAAAATTTGCAGATGGTGAGAAAAAAAGGGAATCGGTTCCTAATTATCTAAAAGCTCTACTTGCAAAGATCAAGGTAAAAAAGAATTTAGAACCCGTACATGAATATTATGATGCGGTATTAAAAGGTAAAATAAAAGATTAATAATTTCTCAAACTACTCAAGAAAGAGGTTTAAATGAAATATTTGTTACTACTATTATTTTCGTTAACTATTACAATTAATGCACAGATAACCGGACATGTAGAAAATTTTGATAACGGTGCTATTACAGGATTTGTGGCTGCAGATCCGACAATATATAATCTATCGAATGATGCGGGCGCATTGAAAGTAGTTTATACCAGAACCGGTGCAAGCGATCAATGGGGAAATTTTAACTATACACCTGCGCAAACAATCGATATGATCAATAATCCGGTGATGGTCTTTAAAATGAAATCGACTATTAATACTACATTTAGTTTTAAGAATGTAAATAACAATTCACCTACCTTAATCGGTACAAATATCCCAGGGGATAATACTTGGCATATTTATGTTGTTAAATTAACATCTTCGACTAATCAAGTACTGCAGCAATCATATATGTATTTTGATGGTGGAACGACTGCGCCAAAAGCGGGAACGATCTGGTTTGATGAAATCAGGTTTGGTGATTCGGCTGTTGTATCAGTTCCTATTGATTGGAATGAGTTTGATAAGTCAATCAATTTTGCTGAAAAATTAATGTTAAATTCTACTGAAGGCACACGGGAAGGAGAGTTTCCACTCGGCTCAAAATCCACTTTGCAATCAGTATATAATAGCACAAAATTATTAAAACAGAATAACGAAAAAAGTCAAAAAATTGTTGATCAAGCTGTATGGGATTTATATGATGCGATGGTAAGTTTTGAGACAAGTGTAAATGCTATTCAGACAAATATAATCGATCCGAAACCAACTAAAGAAACTCGCTATTTATATAGTAACATGTTACAGATGCAAAAGAAATCATTAATGTTTGGTATGCATCATACGACTGGATATGGAGTTGGCTGGTCTGGGGATAATGATAGAAGTGATATAAATGATATTGTGGGTGATTTCCCTGCGGTTTTCAGTGAGGACTTACTCAATGTGGAATTAGGTAGTGATGTGGATGGAATGCGTTATCGCCTTACTTCTGCTTATGAAAAAGGTGCAGTAATTACAATCTGCTGGCATCAATATGATTATACAGGAACACATTTTTATACTTCATATTTAAATGACGATTATGTAGTAGAGAAATATGTACCGGGCGGAACTTATCACGAACAGTACAAAGAGAAATTAAAAAGAGTTGCTAAGTTTTTTAAATCATTCCGTGGTTCTAATGGAGAATCGATACCTATACTCTTTAGACCATATCATGAGCATTTAAGTTGGGATAATCAGGAACATTGGTTCTGGTGGGGAACTACATGGTGTACTAAAGAACAGTACAATACACTATGGCAGTTTACAGTTGATTACTTAAGAGATACTCTAAATGTTCATAATCTTATATATGTGATTTCTCCTTCGCTTCCGTATGTAGAAAGTGGCGATGGTTATTTTACTCGTTATCCGGGAGATAACTATGTAGATATTTTCGGTATCGATGACTACGAAGTATTTGGATATAAAGATAGATATAAGAGAGCATTAACAACAGTTGCAAATCATGCGTTAGCTCATAATAAACCGGCAGCAATTTCTGAAATCGGTTTGGAAGGAATGGATAAAGCAGGACTCTTTACAGACTATTTCCTTGAACCTGTAAAGAATGATCCTATTACTAGTAATTTCCTTTATCTAGCAGTTTGGAGAAACGAGGGAACAACTCATGCCTTCGCACCATATCCGGGTCATCCGATAGTACCTGATTTTATTAAGTTTTATAATGATCCATATACAACATTTATGAGAGATTTACCGAAGATGTACCAGATACCAACTGAGGATAAAGCAGCTCCGGTATTTGTAACAGCATTTGATTCAACAGCAGTATTTGTTAAGTCTCCTTTTACTCTCACGGTAGAAACAGATGAAAGAGCTTTCCTAAAATATAGTTATACAAATGTACCATTTGAAAATATGACAGAATCATTTGAAACAGGTGAAGGAAGTTATAAACATACTGTGCCTCTAACAGGCGAGCAAGGAATAGTAAATAAAATATTCGTACATGCAAAAGATACATGGGGAAATGTTACAACTGCACCGTTACAAATTTCATTCACCGTGGATACACTTTCGCTACCGATTGCATGGACGAACGAGCTTTATCCTGAAACAGGATGGAATAGAGGTAACGCAAAATTAGGAACTGGTGATGCTGCGACCACGAAAATTAATCCTGTAAAAACTGCTTATTTCAAAAAGAAGTTTACATTAGATAAAATCCCGACAGCAACAGCGGTAGTTGCAGCTTCTCAAGGCGGAATGGTTGTATATGTCAATAATTATGAAGTAGCACGCTTCAATATGCAGGAAGAAGGAGAGATTAGTTACGAAGCTAATCCTACATCATCTAATAATTTTACAAAACAATTAATCTTTAGTGATGAAGCAAAATCAAAATTAAGAATTGGTGAAAACTTAATTGCCATAGAAATTCATAATGGCGATGGGAATTCAATTCCTGCATTCGATGCTTATATGGTTAACCAAACAAATGCGAAGATATTCACTACTAATTCCGAATGGCTCTATTTTGATAAAGGATATAGACCCGCAGATAAAAAATTGGGCGATATAGTATCGGTTGAAGAAACATCACAAATGCCTACGGATTTTGTGCTCTATGGAAACTATCCTAATCCATTTAATCCGACTACAAAAATTAAATATCAGTTAGCTAATAGCGTAAAAGTTCAGTTAGAGGTTTATGATATACTAGGAGCAAGAGTAACTTCAGTAGTCAATAAGATGCAGGATGCTGGAGTATATGAATTAGAATTTAATGGAAGAAATCTAGCGAGTGGTGTATATACAGTTATTTTAAGAGCAGGAGATTATTTCAAGGCTCATAAAATGATGCTGATTAAATAACGATAGAAGTCGAAATAAAATAAGAATGATTTGATCGCCTCAAAAGGGAGGTGAGTGAAATGGATAAAATAAAAATATTATTAATCGAAGACGAAGACTTTGATGTAAGGCGTGTAAAAAACACAATTAGTTTTTATGAGGATAGAATCCAGCTTGTCGATATAGTATCAAATGGGCTAGCTGCGCTCGACTTAGTAAAAAATAATTATGATCACTATGATGTAATAATAATGGATTACCAAATATCGGGTGGATTGAAAGGAGAAGCATTAATTGCGAAGATTAAAGAGATCGATCCGCTAATTCAGATAATCGTAATAACGAAGATGACGATTAATATTACTAATTATGAATTTGCTAATAGTTTAATGTCGGCAGGTGCATTTTGGTACTGCACAAAGTATCCGGGTAATATTGAAGAATATATTTATCAGCCGACAGATTTTTGTCTAAGTATCTTTAATGCGTACGAAAAGAAAAGATTAGAGAAACAGAAAGCAAAATCAGATAGACGGCTAAATAAAAGCATAGATAGTATTTTAGAGACAAAAAGAATCATCGGGGAATCTAAACCGATGATTCACTTGAAAGAACTCATTGAAAGATATGCAGTGAGTGAAGCGAATATTTTAATAAATGGTGCTTCGGGTACAGGTAAGGAATTAGTTGCTTGGAATCTTCATCTAAAGAGTAAGAGAAAATATGAAAATTTTGTTCCGATTAATTGTGGAAGTATTCCTGCGGAGTTGATTGAAAGTGAACTCTTTGGATATGAGAAAGGATCGTTTACCGGTGCTTCGGGCAATAAAGCAGGGCTATTCGAGAATGCTAATAATGGAACATTATTTTTAGATGAAGTAGCTGAACTTCCGCTTCAAGCGCAAGTAAAGTTACTTCGATTTTTACAGGAAGGTGAAATAGAAAAAATTGGTAGAAGAGAAAAAATTTCTATCAACGTTAGGATAATCGCTGCAACAAATAAGATACTTTCCGATGAAGTCAATAAGGGAAGATTTAGAGAAGATTTGTATTACCGATTAAATGTTGTGCCAATCGATATAGTCCCTTTGAATAAAAGGGGTGAAGATATAATTTTGTTATTTGAACATTTTCTTGATTATTACAGTGTCGATTTAGGATTCGCAAAACCGCTTGTAGAAGATGAAGCAAAAGAGATATTAATTAATTATGATTGGAATGGCAATGTAAGAGAATTAAAAAATGTTGTACAACGATTAGTGATTAATTTTAGTGACAGAATTACGGGGAAGGATTTAGCAAATCCATTAATACTTGGAGCGAAGGCATTAAAGAAAAATGAGGATTTATCTGATGTGCCTTTTTCTGGTCCGATAATGCCATTGAAAGATATGGAGCGCGTCTTCCGTACGAAATATTTTAAGTATATTAGAAGTATATCTAGCAGTGATTCCGCAGCGGCAGAGCAGTTGGGCTTAGCTCCATCCAATTTTTATAGGATGTGCAAAGAGCTGGGGATAAAGTAGTAAAATTTCATAAATTTAATATTCGAGTCCGTAAACCAATTAGATTCTATTTTTAACTCGGATTACATTTACGAATCATTTTATGAAGACTTATTCTTGTAATCCCCACATAATCGGCAGCCTTAGTAATATTGCCTTCGAATTTTTTCAATAAATTATCAAGAAATAATTTTTCCACTTTTCTTGAAGCGTCTTCCGCAGCTTTTTTTCTCAAAGTATCCATCTCTTCCCAAGTATTAGGAATATTATAGTTAATACTTGCTTCACTAACACGCAAGTTAATATCCGCTTCTTCAATGATTTTGGTTTTGCAAAGCAATGCTGATTGAATAATGCAATTTTTTAATTCTCTGATATTTCCGGGCCATGGATACTTCTGAAGTTTATATACAGCTTCTTCAGAAAGTTTTAGTGACGATTTTTTTAATTCTTTTTCAGCATGTTTTAAAAAATAATTCGCAAGCAATTCAATGTCTTCAATTCTTTCGCATAATCTAGGTACATGTATTGGTAGTACAGATAGTCGGTAATATAAATCTTCTCTGAACCTATTGTTTGTAATCTCACTTTTCAAATCTCTGTTTGAGGCGGCAATAATTCTAGTATTTGTTTTAATGCTTGCCAAACCCCCAACACGATCGAACTCCTTTTCTTGCAATACACGTAGAAGCTTAACTTGGGATTTTGGCTCTAGCTCTGAAATTTCATCTAGAAATATTGTACCTTCAGAGGCGATTTCAAACTTGCCCAATTTTTTAGAAACAGCTCCGGTGAATGAACCCTTTTCATGTCCAAACAATTCGCTTTCAAGTAGGTCTTTAGGTATTGCAGCACAATTAATTGCAATAAACGGCTTTTTCTTCCTGTCGCTTGTATAGTGAATCTGACGCGCAACCAGTTCCTTTCCCACGCCACTTTCTCCGGTAATCAAAACAGTATGATTATTTTGAGCAAATAGTTGAATTTGCTCTTTCATTTTATTTACTAATTCACTTTTACCAATAATTGATCTAAATGGAGAATTAACGGTTTCTTCAAGG
>Ga0172380_10009121_pt1 | contig 10645 bp, 9 predicted proteins | sample Leawe162metaG_FD_119747 | JGI IMG/M metagenome (GOLD analysis project Ga0172380, IMG submission 119747) | Leachate microbial communities from a municipal landfill in Southern Ontario, Canada - Leachate well 162 metaG | ecosystem: Engineered > Solid waste > Landfill > Unclassified | place...
ACTCGTCGGCTCATCACAAATAAGCAAGCGCGGGGACACCGCCAGCGCTCGCGCGATAGCGATGCGCTGGCGCTGGCCGCCGGAAAACTCATGTGGATAACGCCATTTGCTGTCGAGTGGTAGTCCAACCCGCTGCAGCAAACCGTCGATGTGCGTCTGCCGTGCTGTGCTGTCAGCACCGATATGTAGCGCACCCATGCCTTCTTCAAGGATATCCGCCACCCGCATCTTGGGATTGAGTGAGGCATAAGGATCTTGGAACACCATCTGCAGCGCGGCGCGCAAGGCATTCGTCCTGATTAATTCATTTCCCGCGAAACGCACACTGCCTGCCGTGGCTGGAATCAAACGCAGTAAAGCTTTGCCCAAGGTCGTTTTGCCACAACCAGATTCGCCAACAAGCGCCAGTGTGCGCCCCTCCAGAATCGACAGCGAGATGCCATCCACCGCCTTCACCTGGCCGACCACACGTTGCAGAAGGCCTTTGCGGATAGGGAAACTGACTTGCAGATTTTCAACCTGCAAAAGTGCGGGGTGTTGAGTACCGAGTGACGAGTTCTCCTTTCTCTCCAACGGAAGAGGGGTTAATGGAGAGGGTAGCTCTGCACTCGGTACTCTGGTGTACAAATGGCAGCACACGCCCCTTCCTTCAGCCATAACCGTCCATTCCGGAGATTTTTCATGGCACAACGGCCATGCCCTGTCGCAGCGTGGTGCGAAACGGCAGCCCTGTCCGATACTGCCCAGCGGTGGCACACTGCCGGGAATGGCGCTCAAGGGTTGCCCCGCTTGCGCCGCACCCGGCATGGCGGCGAAAAGTTTCTGTGTGTAGGGATGCAGGGGTTCTGAAAATAATTGCGCACGTGATGCCTGCTCGACGATCTGTCCCGCATACATCACCCCAACGCGATGGGCATTCTCCGCTACCACACCGAGATCGTGCGTAATCAGCAGTAGTGCCATGCCGTTGTGTGTTTGCGTCTCGCGCAGCAGTTGCAGCACCTGCGCCTGAATCGTCACATCCAGTGCGGTAGTCGGCTCATCGGCGATGAGTAGCTGCGGGTTACCAGCCAAGGCCATCGCAATCATCACGCGTTGTTTCATCCCACCGGAAAGCTGGAATGGATATTCGTTGATGCGCCGTACCGCATCGGGGATGCCGACCTGGTCGAGCAACCCGATACAACGCTGTTGCAAGTCTGATTTCAAACTGATCTCAAAGTTGCGCCGGGAAGAATCCTGGCCTGTCCCATGCAACTTCAGGACTTCGGCGATTTGCTCACCCACAGTCATTACCGGATTCAGACTCAGTCCCGGTTCCTGAAAGATCATCGCCATACGGCCACCGCGCATCCGGCACATTTCGCGTTCGCTCAAGTCGAACAGCGCCACTTCTCTCAGCCGTGCCGCACCGTCCGCCTGCACCACTCCATCCGGCAGCAGCCGCATCAGCGCAAGAGCCGTCATCGATTTGCCGCAACCTGATTCGCCGAGCAGAGCAAAGGTCTCACCGGTGTGGATGGCAAACGAAATGTTATCGACAATCACTGCCCCCGCATGCAAACGCACGGCGAGTCGGTCGACTTGCAACAGCGCCGAAGCAGCAACGGAGTGTGCGGAAGTTGTCACTGCACCATGCTCCCCGCTTCCAGCCGCAGCTGTCGGCCGCAGCGCCCTGCCAATGCCGCATCATGCGTAACCAGAATTAAGGTCGTACCCTGTGCCTGATTTAGTTCAAGCATTAAATCAATAACTTGCGCCCCTGTGGCGGCATCTAGGTTGCCGGTGGGTTCATCGGCAAACAATATCTTGGGTTGGGTGACGAAAGCGCGTGCCAAGGCGACACGCTGCTGCTCTCCGCCGGAAAGGTGTTGCGGCCGATGATGGGCGCGGCTGCTCAAACCGACTTGCTGCAATGACAACAGGGCAAGCTCGCGCGCATTTTTGCTGCCTGCCAATTCAAGCGGCAGCATGACATTTTCCAGTGCGCTCAAGGCCGGCAATAATTGAAATGACTGAAACACGAAACCTGCCAGCGCCCCACGCAGGCGGGCGCGCCCGTCTTCGTCCAGCGCAAACAGGTTAATGCCATTTAATTGCACACTGCCGCTGCTTGGCGTATCCAGCCCGGCCAACAGGCCAAGCAGGGTGGACTTGCCGGAGCCGGAAGCACCAACTATGGCGACGCTCTCACCTGCTGCCACCTCGAAACTGATATCGTGCAAAATGGTGAGGGGGCTATCTCCGCTCATGACTTGCCTAGTAAGACCTGATGCACGCACAATCGATACCATGAATACCTTCCTTAAAATTATCTCTCTGGTCTTCGCTCTGGCGCTGGCGAACAGCGCCTGTTCCGCACAGAACATTCTCGTCTTTGGCGACAGTTTATCAGCCGGCTATGGCATTGCGCGCACCGATTCATGGGTAAATTTATTACAACTGGAATTGAAAAAGACACATCCGCAGTTTGCAGTGATCAATGCCAGCATCAGCGGCGAAACGACTGCAGGAGGATTGCGGCGTGTCGGCCGAGCGTTGCAGGAACACCAGCCGGCCGTGGTCATCCTTGAATTAGGTGCGAACGATGGATTGCGCGGTTCCGCGCTCGCCGAGATCGAAAAAAATCTGCATCAGATCATCGACCAGACAAAGAAGGCGAAGAGTAAAGTGCTGTTACTTGGTATCCGGCTCCCGCCAAATTATGGGCTGAATTACACCCGGCGCTTCCAGTCGCTCTACCCCAAGCTGGCGCAGCAGCATCGGATCACGCTGGTTCCATTCATGCTGGAGGGTATCGGGCCGGAGCAATTCCAGGCCGACAATCTCCACCCCGATGCCAGTGCGCAGCCACGCATCATGCGCAATATCTTTTCCAGTCTGGAGCCGTTACTCTGATGCCCAACCATCTCGCCGGCGAAACCAGCCCCTACCTGTTGCAGCACGCCGACAATCCGGTGGACTGGCATCCGTGGCATACCGACACGCTGCAACTTGCCCGCATACAGGACAAACCCATTCTGCTTTCCATCGGCTACTCCGCTTGCCACTGGTGCCATGTGATGGCGCATGAGTCATTTGAGGATGAGATCGTCGCCGCTTTGATGAACGAGTATTTCATCAACATCAAAGTGGATCGTGAAGAACGTCCAGACATCGACCATATCTACCAGAACGCCCATTATTTATTGAGTCAGGGTAGTGGTGGCTGGCCGCTGACGATGTTCCTCGCACCGGACGGCACACCGTTCTATAGCGGCACGTATTTCCCAAAACAGGCGCGCTATGGTTTGCCTGGATTTCCCGAACTTTTGCTGCGGGTGGCTGCCGCCTACCGTGAAAAACGCAGCGAGTTGGTGATACAGGGGCAACAAATCATCGCTGCACTCGCCGCCTGGCAGCCGAAAAAGAATACGGATGAAGTCGCACTAGACAGCACACCAATCACCTCGGCGGTTCAGCAGCTCAATTCCGATTTCGATCCCGTACACGGTGGATTCGGCGGCGCGCCCAAGTTTTTGCATCCGGCGGAACTTGACTTGCTGTTGCGGCAAGCTCATGTCAGACAAGATGTACAGGCACGCCACACCGCCCTGTTCACCCTGCAACAGATGGCACTGGGCGGTCTGTATGACCAACTCGGCGGCGGCTTCTGCCGTTACAGCGTGGACGATGTCTGGGATATCCCGCACTTCGAGAAGATGTTGTACGACAACGGCCTGTTGCTTGGTGTGTACTGCGATGCGTGGTTGAGCAGCCGTGATCCATTTTTTGCGCGCGTGGTAGAACAGACCGCGGGCTGGTTGATGCGCGAGATGCAGTCACCATCCGGCGGCTACTACGCCTCGCTTGATGCCGATTCAGAGCACGAGGAAGGCAAGTTCTACGTGTGGCAGCACGATGAGGTTGCTGATCTGTTGACGGCCGATGAATTTGCCGTATCCGCCGCCTATTACGGCCTGGACCGCTCTCCCAATTTTGAGCACCATGCCTGGAACCTGCGCATCAGCAAGCCATTGAGTGAAATCGCCAAACAGCTGCAACTTGATCAAGCGCAGGCGTCCACCACACTGGCCACGGCGCAAAACAAACTGTTTGCCGCACGCGAACAGCGCATCCGCCCCGGTCGTGACGAAAAGATACTCGGCAGCTGGAACGGCTTGATGATCGCCAGCATGTCGAAGGCGGCCCGCGTCTTCCTGAGTGACGACTGGTTGCACTCGGCGCAAAACGCAATGGATTTCGTGCACACCACTTTATGGCAGGACGGCAAACTGCTGGCTACCCACAAGGATGGCAAGACGCACCTGAACGCTTATCTGGACGACCATGCGTTCCTGCTCAATGCGGCACTTGAATTAGTCCAGTCAGAGTTCCGTTCCGTTGACTTGGGTTTTGCCGTGCAACTTGCCGATGCCTTGCTTGAACGCTTCGAAGACAAACAAAATGGCGGTTTCTTTTTCACCAGCCACGACCACGAGATACTTATCCAGCGCAACAAGAACGGGCAAGACAATGCCACCCCGAGCGGCAATGGAATCGCCGCACAAGCCCTGCTTCGCTTGTCTGTGTTAGCCGGTGACACACGCTATGCGGAGGCTGCTGAACGCTGTCTGAGATTATTCTTCCCCACCATGCAACAAGCAGCCAGTCATTTCAGTAGCCTGTGCAGCGCACTGGATGAATGGCTGGAACCGCCCTCGTTGCTGGTACTTTGCGGTGATGCAAAAGAAACAGCTGCCTGGCGGGCGGCGGTAGCGGTGAAGTATCTGCCGCATTTGATCGTCATTGTGTTAAAGGGTAATGAAACGGAATTGCCGCTCTCTTTGGATAAACCGATCAGCCTGACTACAACAGCATGGCTCTGCCACGGCACACAGTGTTTACCACCGATCACACAGCTCGATCTCTTGCTGCAAGAGCTATCCCTGCAGGTCTGATTTCAGTTCGACACAGGCTGCAGATTTTTGGGAAATGTCGGGTTAAAAACCGGCCCATAACACCCAGCTAGTGCAAGTTCACGCCACCCATCTGCGCACCGAGCCCAGAGAATGTGCTTGCCACCCCTGCACCCAACTTCTTCGCCAGACGATCGGCGATATTTTCACGCGCAGTGAAGTCGATGATCCTTTTAGCCTTGATGACATCACGCGCTACCGAATCGACGCTACCGATGCTGTCAGCCAGACCCATCGCAATCGCCTTGTCGCCGGTCCAGAACAGACCACTGAACATCTCTGGTGTTTCATGCAGGCGTTTGCCGCGACCATCTTTTACCACGGTGATGAACTGCTGATGGATGTCGTCGAGCAGTCCTTTGGTGAAGGCTTCGTGTTTTGAATTGCGTGGCGAGAACGGATCCATGAAGCCCTTGTTCTCACCCGCTATCATCAGCCGGCGCTCCACACCCAGTTTTTCCATCGTTCCGGTAAAACCGAAACCGTCCATCAGCACACCGATGGAACCGACGATGCTGGCACGGTTGACATAAATATTGTCAGCCGCTGCGGCAATAAAATAGCCGCCGGAAGCGCATATGTCTTCCACCACAACGTGCAGCGGAGTCTCCGGGTGCAGCGCGCGCTGGCGGCGAATCTCATCGTTCACCAATCCGGCCTGTACCGGGCTGCCACCTGGGCTGTTGATACGCAGAATGATGCCAGCCGTATTCTTGTCGTCGAAGGCGTCCTGCAAACTGCCAATGAGATTATCCGCACTGGCTGCACTGTCGCTGGCGATGACACCATTGATCTCGATCAGCGCAGTATGTTTGCCACCAGACAAGCCGTCACCTTTGTCGCTCGCCCAGCCCATGACCAGGAACAGCAGGAAAAATAGATAACCAAAGGTCAGCGCCTTGAAGAAGATACCCCAGCGCCGTGTGCGCCGCTGCTCTTGGATGGCGGACAGCGCCAGCTTCTCCAGCACGCTACGTTCCCAGCTGTCGATTTGTTCGGACATATTATTCTCCTTGATTATCGTTTCAGGCATTGGCCTTCAGCCATGCACGCAGTTCATGCAAATCATCCAGCAGCGCCAGCGGCTGCAGGGCGCGGAGTTGCTCTTCCGGATGCGCGCCGTGGGTCAGGCCCACCGCCTCGACACCCGCATTGATTGCCATTTGCAGGTCGTGCGTGGTATCACCGATCATCAGCATGTGCCCGGCATCGACCGCGAATTCATCCATCAGTTCCAGCAACATCGCCGGGTGCGGTTTGGAAAATGTCTGGTCGGCGGTGCGCGTGGCCTGAAAGTACCGGCGCAGGCCGCTGCTGTCCAGTGCGCGCTCCAGCCCCTTGCGGCTCTTGCCGGTTGCCACCGCTAATATATGCCCTGCCTCGTGCAACTCGACAATGGCCTCCGCCGCCCCAGCATAAAGGGGAATGGATTCATCCTGCGCCAGAAAATAATGGCGATAGCGTTCTGCCAGCGGTTCATATAAATGTTCTGGCGCATCCGGCGCTGCATACTGCAAAGCCTGCACCAGCCCCATACCGATTACATGCCGTGCTGCCTCATCGCTCGGCACAGGCAAGCCGAGGTCGCGACAGGCGGACTGGATCGAGGCGGCGATCACCGTGGTCGAATCCATCAGCGTGCCGTCCCAGTCGAACACGATCAAGTCATAACGTTTTGCCATCTGCCCGCCCAAAAAAACAAGGCGCGGATTCTACCACTGTGCAGTCCTCCGCCCAGTATAATGCGCCCCCTTCGATTGGTAATGCCATGAGCCTGATCTATATCCTGGATTTGTGTGCGGTCGCCGTGTGTGCCATCACCGCCACGCTGGAAGCACAACGGCGTGAGCTCGATCTGTTCGGTGTGGCTGTCATTGCAGTGATCGCCGGCATCGGCGGCGGTACGCTGCGCGACATCCTGCTTGGCCGCCTACCTGTGTATTGGATCCATGATCCCCTCTACGTCGTGGTTGGCATCACGGCTGCCATACTGACCTTCTTCATGGAGCGCAACGTCATTATCCCAAAGAATTTCTTCCTGCTCCCCGATGCCATCGGCCTGGCACTGTTTACCGTCATCGGCACCAGCATCGCCATGAGTCTGCAGGTAAATTGGTTCATCGCTGCGCTGATGGGGGTCATCACCGGCGTGTTCGGTGGTGTCATCCGCGACATTCTGTGCAACGAAGTGCCGTTGATCTTCCGCACCGATATCTATGCCACCGCCGCGCTCGCCGGTGCGCTGCTGTTGATTGTGCTGGACAGTCTTGGTATGGATCATCGCCTTGCCGTGATCGTAGCGATGGGGGTGATCGTCGTCATCCGTCTTGCGGCGATCCGCTGGCACATCCACTTGCCGCGCTTTCGCGCCTACGAACAATGAACCCCGCTCTTCCCTCCTGGTTGATCTATTGCCGCCCAGGCTTTGAACGGGATTGCGTTGAAGAAACACAAGCCAAAGTTGTCGAAGCAGAAGCAGACAGTGGGTTTCTGGTGCTACAAGGCAAAGCGCGCCTGAGCTACAAACAACTGGCCTTCGTGCGCCAACTGTTAATACTGGATGGCGCAGTGAACGATCTGCCTGAACGCGACCGACTCGCGCCTTTACTGGCCGCAATTCCATCCTTGCCGGAAAAGTTCAGTGCTCTGTACCTCGAAGTGCCGGATACCAATGATGGCAAGACACTCTCCGGCTTCACCAGACGTTTTCAGCCGTTGTTGGAAGAAGCCTTACGCGAGACATTGCAGCTCGTGGACGACCCTACGCTGCCGCGCCTGCACATTTTCTTCCCCTCCGAATCTCGTGCGCTGATCGCCCACAGCGACCCGCACAACTGCAACGTGGCGCTCAACGGTATTCACCGCGTCGGCATGGTGAGCGATGCCCCCAGCCGCTCTTACTTGAAATTGGCGGAAGCGTTTGAGGTGTTTCTGGACAAGAAGGAGCAATCGCTCTGGTTGAAACCACATATGACAGCGGTGGATCTAGGCGCTGCACCTGGTGGATGGACGTGGCAGTTGGTGCAACGCGGGCTGAAAGTGACTGCTGTGGACAACGGCCCACTCAAGGGTGCTGCTGCCACACACCCGAATATCAAACATCTGCGCCAAGACGGCTTCAAGTTCCGCCCGCAAAAAACAGTAGATTGGTTGGTATGCGACATGGTGGAGCAACCGCAACGGGTCGCCACCTTAATCACTGAATGGTTCATCAGCGGCCTGACTCTGCACGCCATTTTCAACCTCAAACTACCGATGAAGAAACGGGTCGCAGCACTGCGCACCGCGCTTGAATCTATACGCACTGCGCTCAATGCCAAAGGTATTCGCTACCGTCTGGAAGCCAAGCAGCTCTACCATGACCGCGAAGAGGTGACGGTATTTCTGACCCGAGCCAGGAAATAGCTCAGGCTATTTCGTCGATGTGATCGGAAAACCCGCCTTGCAGCAAGTTGTGGCGGCGGCGATCGAGGCCGGAGCGCAATTCAATCAACACACTCTGTTGATGGATGCGACGACAGGCGAGACGGCGTTCGGCGGTGGGTAGTGCAGGCACACCGTTTGCGGATGCCTGTTCGTGTCCCGCTTGGGATTCCGACTGATCGGCATCAGGGTCGCGTGCATGCACCGGCTTGACCGCATGTACCGCAGACAGTCCCGGCACCAGATTACTGGCGGGTGTCGGGGTTAAGGCTGGCAGATTATCGTTGAAACGCATGGCACACACCTCCACAGAAGCATAAATCTTCTATCGGCAGTCCCCGCAAAAACCTGAACACTTCACTTTGGCACCACGTCCGGCAGGTTCGGATGGGCATCGTGCATCACAATGCGCGAAACATACCAGATCGCCAACAAATTGATGCAGATCGCCACATAACCGACATTCTGATAACCGACGATGTGTCCGCCTGTGTCCTGCGTGATGATGAAGCCGCTCAAGGTCGCCGCCAAGCCCATAGCCAGTGATTGCACGGTGGCATTGAACGACATGAAGGTGCCGCGCAGCTTGGGTTGTGCGGCGGAGGTGATGATCGCCATCGCCGGAATAAAGCGCCCCGACACCAGAATAAAAAACAGGGTGGTGCAGACCAACCACCAGCCGAGCGTGGCGCTTTGAATCTGCGTCACGGCCAGTAAAGGGAAAATCGATAAGAACGCGATCAGGCGATAGATTTTGACCTTGCCGTGTGCATCGGCAAAATGACCGATTAATCGCGCCGTAACCAGAGTTGCTGCCCCACCCGCCAGATAGATATAGGCAACTTCCTGCTGGGTGATATAAATATTCTGTACTGCATACACCGTAATATACGGAATCACCGTAAAACCGCCAAAGATGGTAAGTGCCGACAGGCTGACGGCACGCCAGTGGTTCACATCACGTATCACCACAAACAGCGCAGAGAACGGATGGGCGAGTTTTTCCTGGCTCAAGTGGTGGCGTAATTCGGGCAACCAACGCCAGCCGATCAAGACGAAGATTGCTACCAGCAGCACAATAAAGAAAAAAGGCGCGCGCCAATGGAACAGACTGGCCAACCACAGTGAAAGCGGCACACCCGCCACGGTGGAAACAGAAAAGGCAGTCGCTACCGTGCCGCTGGCTTTGGCACGGCGAGCGAACGGGATGGTGTCGCCAATGATGGTCTGGATCAGCGCACCCAACACCCCGCCAAATGCGCCCGCCATGCAGCGCGCCGCAATCAGGGTGGCATAGTCCGGTGCCAATGCACAACCCAGAGTCGCCAACCCGAAAATTAGCAATATGACCAACAACAGCTGCTTGCGCTCGAAGCGATCGATAAATGTTGCGGCAAGCAAGCCTGATCCGGCCGCACTAAAGCTGTATGAGGCCACCAGCAGACCGAACTCATGAGTGCTGATGCCCAACTCGCTCATCAGGAGCGGTCCAAGCGGAATCATAATCATGAAATCAAGCACATGACTGAACTGGATGCCCGCAAGTATCAGTAAAAGTGTGCGTTCCGAATAGGCCACCTTGCTCATGCCTGCTGATCCAGCCGATCGAGAAACTTCTGCAATTCCAGTGCCATGGGGGCGACGATGCGCAACGGTTCCTGCGTCAGTGGATGGTTGAATTCGATGGTATGCGCATGCAGGAACATGCGTTTCAAGCCCTGTTTCATTAATTCCTTGTTGCGCGCGAAGTCGCCATATTTGGCATCGCCCGCGATAGGAAAGCCCAGATGGGATAAATGCACACGAATCTGGTGGGTACGCCCGGTCTTTAGTTCGGCTTCAAGCAGGGAGAATTCTGGCCAACTCTGTTTCAGACTGAAAATGGTATGGGCGGCCTGCCCATCCTCCCGCACCATCACACGCTTCTCACCTTGCGGCGTGTCGAATTTGTGCAGCGACAGTTTGACGTGCTGGCGCGCGTTCCGCCATTGCCCCAGCACCAGCGCAAAATAGCGCTTGTCGCTATTGCCCTCGCGCATGATCTCGTGCATCGCGGTGAGCGCAGAACGCTTCTTCGCCAGCAGCAACACACCTGAAGTTTCGCGGTCGAGTCGGTGTACCAACTCCAGAAACTTGGCTTGCGGACGAGCGCGGCGCATCTGTTCGATGATTCCGAAACTGACCCCGCTACCGCCATGCACAGCCGTCCCCGCCGGTTTGTTGATGGCAATCAGCGCCTCATCTTCGAATAAAATGGGGAATTC
>Ga0172380_10009122_pt1 | contig 10644 bp, 11 predicted proteins | sample Leawe162metaG_FD_119747 | JGI IMG/M metagenome (GOLD analysis project Ga0172380, IMG submission 119747) | Leachate microbial communities from a municipal landfill in Southern Ontario, Canada - Leachate well 162 metaG | ecosystem: Engineered > Solid waste > Landfill > Unclassified | place...
CGCCTATCAACTGGTGCGGGCGCGCTGATTTCGTCTGGCGGAGAACCCAACCAACCAATGACGACCCGGCCAATAGCGCCGGGTCGTTGGCTTTTTGACCACCCCAACATGACTGTCAGGACCGCGACTGCGGTCACCCATTAGCGAGCCTGTGCCATGGATATTCTTAGCCTGACCTTCGGCAAGGTCGCGTTAGCTGGCGGTGATCAACGCAGACTCAGAAAGTCCTGGAAGCGGAATGGCGATTTCATTCGATATCACAAGAACAGCTAAATGTAGAACACGGCTTCCTCACTCGGCTTTCTATGTGATCAGACGCAACTGTTATAGCGTATAGAATAAAATCATCCATACGCAATAGCTAGTTCAATCAAGGATCCCAGTCAGTAGCATATGTATCCAGTCGTACTAAATCAAGTCAGCAAGACCTACCATCTTGATGCCGTTAGTGTGCCGGCGCTGCGCGATATCAATCTCCAGATTCGCGCCAACTGCTTCACCGTGATTTCCGGCCCCTCCGGGAGTGGCAAGACGACTCTGCTGAACCTGATCGGCTGCATCGACCGGCCGGATCAGGGTGAGATCCTGGTGGCGGGGCAACCGGTGCAAACCATGACGGATGATGACTTGTCTGATTTTCGAGCGCGTCATCTCGGATTTATCTTTCAGAACTTCAACCTGTTGCCGGTCTTGACGACTTATGAAAATGTCGAATACCCCCTGTTGCTGGCAAAAATACCCGCGGCTCGGAGAAGGCAGCGGGTACTCGCGCTCCTGGACGTAGTCGGGCTCTCGGACCGGACACAAAACCTCCCTGGGCAGTTGTCGGGTGGGCAGCGGCAGCGCGTGGCGATCGCCCGAGCGCTTGCGACCGCGCCGAAGCTGGTCCTGGCCGATGAACCGACGGCCAACTTGGACAGCCAAACAGGCGCTGCCATTATTGCGCTGATGCGCAAGATGCAGCGCGAGCATCATGTGTCCTTTGTGTTTTCCTCGCACGATCCACAGATACAAGCCGAGGCCGACGATGCAATCTTCATCCGCGACGGCTGCATTACCAGCGTCGAGAGGCGCGACAGCGCTGCGGAGATGCCGACATGAAGACCCTCTCCCTTGCCCTGCGCAACCTGCTGCGCAACCGGCGCCGTTCTCTCACGACACTGCTTTCCATGGTCATCGGCCTGGTGGCGATCCTGCTCTTCGGTGGCTACCGCTCCAATATCATCTACGGCACCCAAACCGGATTCATCCAGGCCAGCGGCCACCTTCAGATACAGCACCAGAACTATTTCCTGGATGGCAGCGACAACCCCACTGCCTACGGCATTGCCGATTACCAGAGGATTATCGATGTCGTCAGCCACGATCCGGTGCTGGCACCGATGCAGGTCATCGTCACCCCCACATTGCAGCTTGGCGGTATTGCCGGGAATTTCTCGGATGGGGTGTCGCGATCCGTGATTGCCACAGGGCTTGTGCCCGAGGCACGCAACAAGATGCTGTTGTGGAACGACTACGGTGTGATCAGCTATGCCAGGCCGCTGCCCCTGGTCGGAACCCGCGAGGATGCCGTGGTTGTCGGCACGGGCGTGGCGCGCAAACTCAAGCTGTGCAACATCCTCATGATCCCGGATTGCAAGCGGGTGCCCGTGAAGAATACCAGCAACGCCAACAGTATACCGGATGACATCGCCCTGCTCTCGTCGATAGAAAAAGCCAGTCGACCTGCCCTCGAAGAAAACCGCATCGAGATGCTGGCAGCCACTGCGCATGGCGCACCGAATGTGGCAAGTCTTTCCGTTGTCGAGGCCCGCAACATGGGCATCAAGGCGATCGATGATGTCTATCTGGCCATGCATCTGGGGCAGGCACAGAAGCTCATCTATGGCGCATCATCCCCGCAGGTGACCGCCATCATCATTCAGCTCCAGCATACCAGCCAGATTCCGGCGGCGCAGCAACGACTCGCACAACTCCTGGCGACGGAGTTCAAGTCAGAACTGCTGGAGGTACTGGATTACCAGACACTCAATCCGATTTATGGACAGACCAACCAGTTCATGGATTCGATGTTCGGGTTTATTGCGATGCTGATCGGCGTCATTGTCCTGTTTACCATCGGCAACACCATGAGCACGGCCGTGGTCGAGCGTACCGTCGAGATCGGCACCTTGCGTGCCATGGGATTACGCCGTTCAGGCATCCGCCGCCTGTTCATGTGGGAAGCCGTCCTGCTGGGGCTCATCGGCGCGATTGCCGGCGTGATATTCGCCTTGATCATTGCCTATCTCATCAACCACAGCGGCTGGTCATGGACGCCCCCAGGATACTCATACGCCTATCTGATCCTTGTTCGCGTCTGGCAGGACATGCCACTGATGCTGGGGAGCGTCACAGGAATGATCCTCGTCACCGTGCTGTCTGCCTGGTGGCCGGCCCGGCGCGCAGCGAAATTGATGATTGTGGATGCCTTGCGCCACGTCTGATGAAGATGCCGATGATGAAGCAGCTGACGGCCGCCTTAATCTTATGTTTCCTGTTAATCAACATGGCTTGCGCTGGCATGAATCCGCAGGAAATTCTGATCGCCAGCGATGCGGTGCGTAACCCTGATTTCCCGTTTGGCCTGACCAACACCCTGATCGAATATCGCAACGGCAAGCAGACCGAGAGCAGCACCTTAGCGATCTATTCAAAAGCCGACCCGAACGGCGGCCAGTTCCGCAGCCTCATCCGCTACGTGGCCCCGGCACGTGATGCCAACAAGCTGATTCTGTTCAGCGGCAAGGACATGTGGTTCTTCGATCCTTCGAGCAAAGCCAGTATCCGCCTGTCGCCCCAGCAGCGCCTACTGGGGCAGGCATCCAATGGTGATGTTGTGACCGTCAATTTCGCGAAAGACTACCAGGCGACGACGACAACCGAGGAAGACAGCACGGACGGCGAACGCCAGCCCAGGCACTGTTACAAGCTGGGTCTGGTGGCGACAAGCCCTGATGCGACTTATCATCACATCGAGATGTGGGTCGACACCAGCAACACGCGTCCGGTCAAGGCGCGCTTCTATACGGAAAGCAACAAACTGTTGAAGACTGCCTACTATCGGCGCTACCAAAAAGTGTTCGGCATCGAGCGACCCACCGAAACTGTCATCATCGATGGGCTGGAATCGGATTGGGTCACCGTGATGCGCTATACCGAATGGGTCAGGCGCGAGGTACCCGAGGCCTGGCTGCAGCGCGATTACCTTCCTCGCTTCAAGCCGGAATGAGCCGGCATCCTGCCGGACGATGATGATGTCTCTGTTGTGGCAGCGTCGGGCTTCGGCCGTTCTGGCGTACCTCGTTGCACTGGGCTTGTGGTACCCCTCCCCGGGCCTGTGCGCGGATCCGGATGAGAGTGCCCTGATGCTCGCCGATAGTGCGCTTGCAGTGGCGGAAAATGCCAGCGACTTGCGGGCCTTTGCCGAGGGTGAATATGCAGGTGCCACTCAACGTGATAGCAATGCCTCAAGTTACGGACGTCGGCTCTCGTTCGATGTCCAGTACGATCATAGCTTCTCACCCGTGTGGCGCGCCGTATTTGCCGACCGGCTGGATGCCAACTGGCCGAAGAAGGGTTCGGATCAAAACGCCATCAACACGATCAAGGAAGCCTACCTCAGCTGGCGCGCGCAGCCGGATACGATACTCGATCTGGGCCGCATCAATGTGCGAAACGGCGTTGCAATCGGTTATAACCCGACGGATTTTTTCCGAGCAGGTGCATTACGTTCAGTCGTCTCGATTAGCCCGGCCAGCCTCAAGGAAAATCGTCAGGGCAGCGTCATGGTACGCTTTCAGCAACTGTGGGTTGGGGGGGGCATGACGGGAATGTATTCTCCCAGGCTCAGCAATCATCCCAGCCAAGATGCGTTCAATCCTGATTGGGGTGCAACCAATAACCAGGAGCGCTGGTTGATTTCGGTCAGCCAAAAATTCACCGACAACATCAATCCGCAATTCCTGATCTATCAGGAAGGGCACCTTCCGCTTCAGTTCGGCCTGAATCTGACCGCATTGACAAACGATGCCACGGTGGTCTATGCCGAGTGGGCCGGCGGTCGCAGCCCTTCGCTGCTTACTCAAGCCTTTCAGCAAACAGCTCCGGCAATACCAGGCGACACTGCTTTTTACAATCGTCTTGCAAGTGGCATCACTTACACCACACCGAACAAGATTTCACTGACGGCAGAGCTTCAGTACAACGGCAGGGGAATGGGGAAGGAAGAGTGGGATGCACTACGGCATGGCCCCCTTGTCGTCTATTCGCTGTATCGCAGCTGGGCGCAACTCGCCCAGGACATGCCGACCCGTAAAATGGTTTTTTTCTATGCCACCTGGCAGGATGCACTCGTCAATCATCTTGATTTGAGTGCCATGAGAAGCGCCGACATCGTTGATTCGAGCCAGCGTTCCTGGCTGGAAGTACGCTACCACATAGGGCACTTTGATTATGCGGTGCAATGGCAACGAAACAGCGGACTGCGTTTCAGCAACTTCGGCGCAGTGTCACAAATGCAGAGCTGGCAGGCATCACTGCGGTATTATTTCTAGGGTGCACGGGTAGGCAATCCGGCACGTCCGTAGGTGTTGCCCTAGCTGGGCGTTTCTGTCCTCCGCCGTATTGCAGGATAACAGCCTCAATTGCGTCCAGCGATGTAAATTTAGGGAAATATGTGCAATAACCCGATTGATGCTCGTTCCGATTAGTCAGGACAGCCCCAAAAAGGGCTGGCAGTTATTCGATCCGCGCCACCTCGCTGAAGGGTAAGCGTGGTCCCCGTTGTCGGTTGCCCGAAGGATCCCCCCAACCAATATTAGCCAGGAAATTGGCCTTCCAAGTCCCTTCGGCTAAGAAAGCTGCATTGACCTTGTCGGCATCGAACCCGCTCATTGGACCAGCATCCAGTCCAAGCATTCGGGCGGCCACGATCAGGTAGGCACCTTGTAAGGTTCCGCTGCGCAACGCTGTCTCATCCGCGCGGGTAGGGTTGCTGGCGAACATGTCGCGGGCCGTTGGGACTGCCGGAAATTGTGTTGGTAATTGCTCGTAGAAGGCAGCATCATAGGCGATGATGGCAGTCACTGGTGCTGCCATCGTCTTGTCCACATTATTGGGCATCAATGCCCCTTTCAGCTTTTCCTTGGCGGCAGCACTGCGCACAAAGACAATCCGTGCTGGTTGAGAATTCATCGCAGTTGGTCCCCATTTGTACATTTCATACAACTGGTGCAGCGTAGCGTCATCAACTGCTCTGTCTGTGAATTTGTTGAAAGTGCGCGCCGACAGGAATACCTGATCGAATGCGGCTGCGGGTAGAGGCGTTGGCATGACAGCTTCTCCTGTTAATTGGATGTCTTGATATTAACGCTTCCTGTGACGAAAACTCAATGACCGCAGTCGAGCAACGAACTTGAAGTTCCAAATTACTGTTCTCGCCATCAAGCGGCCGTAGACGACAGATTTCTCAGCGGCGGCTCCCGGTTCGAAAACCGCCGCTGCAAGACCGCAGAAAAAGATCAACGTTCTTAATCATAGGAAATCAAACAGCCGCGAACCAACCATGCTGCGCTGGTTTCTGGTTACCCTTGGGACTTAATGACTGAACCGACAACACCATCAAGGTTTGATTCGAGAGCCTTTCGGTACTCCGAAACGTAAAATTCCACAGCCTTCGCGCGATCTTGTTCCTTTCCGTTATGCGATAGGAAATTGAAGGCGTTATATCGTCCGGCAGCAAACAGAATAGCGGCACTTACCTCTCCATCTTTGACTTTTTCGGCCAAGTGGTTAGCAAGATCGATGAACTCGTCTACGAGCTTAAGAAATTCCGGCGGGTATGGCATGGCATCCTTTCGTCTCGGTGAGTAAATTATCACTCAGGTAATGGATCCAATAGTTCCAAGAATATTCTACTGTCCCAATGTGCCAGCTTTCACTTATAGTTCAGACAACTTTCTTGATCTGAATTGATTCGCTGAACTCGGGAGATTCCCTCCAGTGTTATTGCCGGTCAATCAGCAAACCGCGCTTGGCGCGAGTCTTGAAATATCCAGATCCAGTATCAGGGTGCGTCGAAGCCTTGATCCGACTTTGACTGTATCGCAGGTTCTCTGCGGGCTGTGGCATACACTTGGCTAACAATAAGATATTGTTGTTACCAACTCAATATGCTCTGCATCGACGGAGGGAACACCAATCCGCAAGAAAATCGGAAGTTCTGAATTATTGATTACTTCTCCAAAGATTCGAACGGCAGGCGAAGTGAAAAGGAGAAAGCACCCCGCCCACCTAACCAGGAAGCAGCGGGGGTTTGGGGTGCATCTTGGCTGGTGAGAATAATACACCAGACTAAAGAATAGGAATTTGCCATGTTCGGTTTGCGCCACGATCGCAAAAGAAGTCTCCGATCGCGATCCAGAAAAAGGTAGCGTGAAAACATTAGCTCCTCACATAGGGACTACTGCTAATTATGAGAATATCCTGCTGTCTGCCGAGCATCGGATGAATTGCCATGCAAGTAGAGACGCTCTATCAAAGCCAAGCATTTTCGGTACTAGATTACCGCTGCACCGCGACGCCGCACGATCAGCCCTTTACCGAACAGTTCTTTGCGCATTCTATTTCCTACGTGCGCAAAGGTAGCTTTGGCTGCCGGTCGCGCGGACGAAATTTTGAATTCGTACCTGGCTCACTATTGATCGGCCATGCAGGAGACGAGTACCTTTGCACCCATGACCATCATTGTGGTGGCGATGAGTGTCTTTCCTTTCAACTAGCGCCGGAATTCGTCGAGCAGATCGGCGAAAACGACGCGGTTTGGCGACTCGGCAGGATTCCGCCTCTTGCCGAACTGATGGTGCTGGGCGAATTGGCTTGGGCGGCAGCCGAAGGGCGCAGCGATGTCGGTATCAACGAGGTCGGCTTGGTATTGGCGCAACGTTTTGTCGAAACCGCTTCGGGTTATTCACACTTCAAAACAAATGCCGATGCCCGCCAACGCAGACGCGCCGTTGAAGCGGCGGTATGGATCGATGAAAATTCGCAAGACTCGCTTAGCCTCGACACCATCGCCAACGAAGCCGGACTCAGTCCATTCCATTTCCTGCGCGTCTTCACGCGCGTATTTGGCGTGACGCCGCATCAGTACCTAGTACGTTCGCGTTTGCGGCACGCAACGCATTTGCTGGCTGAAGAAAGCCGCTCTGTCACCGAGGTCGCTTTAGATGTGGGGTTCAACGACCTTTCCAATTTCGTTCGCACCTTTAATCGTGCTGCAGGCATGTCGCCTGGGCACTTCCGCCGACTCGCGCGCGGGGAGCGCAAGATTTTCCAAGACTGATCGACGTGGATAACCTAGCATGGCATCTCTTTATATGGAGATTGCATCATGTTCGATCATGTTGGTTTGCAAGTTAAAGATATCAACGCCAGCGCGCGTTTCTACTCGGCCGTGCTAGCCCCGCTGGGCTATGTCATGGATAGCTCGGGCAGCGGATTTGGTCCGGTCAATGCGCCGGCACTATGGTTGTACGCGTCGGCAAGCGCGACAGGCGCCGGATCGCACGTTGCGCTGCGTACAAAAAATCGTGATGCCGTGGATCGCTTTTACCTCGAAGGGATCAAGGCTGGCGGTCGGGACAACGGCAAGCCGGGTTTGCGTGCGGATTACGGGCCGACCTATTACGCCGCGTTTCTGCTTGATCCGGACGGTAACAACATCGAAGCGGTCTACCTGAGCGAGGGAATATAGCCGTGGCTTCCATTCATCGCGAAATCGTGATCGACGTACCGCCAGAGATGGTATGGGACGCCGCACGGGACATCGGCGCCCTGCATACCCGGCTGGTGCCTGGGTTCGTCGTCGACACCAAGGTCGAGGACGGCGCACGCATTGTGACCTTCGGCAACGGCATGGTAGTGCGCGAACTCATAATTGACGTCGATGATGCTAGTCGCCGCATCGCCTGGGCGGCCGTTGGTACAACCATGACACATTACAGCGCTTCGTTCCAGGTGTTTGCCGAGAACGGCCGCACCAGTGGTGTCTGGATTGCCGATTTGCTGCCGAATGACGCTGCGCCAAGCGTCACGGAGATGATCGAAAAAGGGCTCGCGGCAATGAAGCGGGCGATGGAAGGCAGAACATGATTGCTTTTGAAACCCGCCAGTAATTTTCCCGCCAATTTGCCAGCATGGATGCTCACAGTGACACCCATGCTGGCCGTTTTTTTCGTAGGGATGCCATTGGCCGCAATGGCCGACAAGTCCAACATCACAGCGGGCTGGCGAGCGGCAGCTCCACCACCAGACAGCCGCCCTTCACAGTATTGAAGGCTAAATGGCTCTTTTTGGCACTGACTTGCCGGTGAGAATTTCGGGAAGCTGACGCTCAGAGCAACCGGGACTGAGTTTTGGTGCTGCATGATTTGAGCGCTGGTGTACCCCAGCTCCGGTCATAGCCAGCAGCAAGCTGGGCGTCCGCTGATTGCTGCAACTTGCCGTTGGAATTTTCGATGTGAACTGAGAATTTCGAGGTACTTTGAATGGCAGCTTTCCAAATTCAGCAAACTCGGACGAGTGTCCGCTTCCGTAATTCACTACGTCTGCAATGGCCGAATTGTAGGCTATCGCAAGCGGTCGCTGAGCGGTTGCCGCATGGCGGGAACCACCTTAGATATGCCCATGAACAGCGACACGAAAGGGATTAGTCCGAGCTTAATCGCTTAATAATAGAAGCGGGGTTTTGTCGGCAATCAAGCACAGCGACCACCGTGACCACATCATCTTGCAGTTCATAATAGATGGCAAAGGGGAACCGGTTGGCGATTGCCCGGTGCATACGACCCACAGGCTTGGCATGTATACCGCCATACAGGATCAAAGCATCGATATCGGCGCATAGGCTGTCGAGAAACTAAGTGCCTATTCCCGCTTTTTGGTGCTCGTAAAAGGCAAAGCTGTTCAGCAGGTCATTTTCCGCTGATCGGGTGATATGAACGCGCATTACGATTCTTCGACTTGAGCGCGGATGCGCTTCTTGGCTTCATCCCAGGTTGACACGATTTCTTCACCGGCATCGAGACGCTTGACCTGGTCAGCCTTTAATCACAAATCGAAGCGGTCAGCGTTCATCACCTTCGTCCAGGCCGCGACGAAATCATTAACGAACTTGGTCTGGTTGTCGTCCTGGGCATAGATCTCGGCGTACGCACGCAGCACCGAGTTCGAGCCGAACACCAGATCGGCGCGCGTGGCCGTACATTTCACGACGCCAGTCTTGCGGTCGCGGATTTCGTAGAGATTTTTACGGGCAGGTTGCCATGTGTAGGCCATGTCGGTCAGGTTGACAAAGAAGTCGTTGGTCAGCGCGCCTGCGCGGTCAGTGAAAAACCCACCAGTCCATGTGTGAAATGGACGCAGACGTTACTCCGCCGTGTATGACGGGGCATTTGTTTTCGTTAGTCATGCTGATTTCCTCTTTAGTGTGATTGAGCGAACAAGGCCCACAATTCGATGAAAAGTTCGGTGTACATGATCCGGCTCCTTTCCCCGATATTCAGGGTATGAACACATGCTAAAGATCGGCAGATAATTAATCAAATCGATTGTTTATACACAAGCAATAGTTAATAGCTATAATATTGCGGAAGCAGCGCATTTGTTGATCGGGCGTGTTTGATTAAAGTCAGGGGTCGGAATCGCTGCTGCGAAAAGAATCGCGGGAACTGCACACTGGAATTCGCCAGAGAAAAGCCGCCAGGGTCACAGCGATGATTGCCAGAATGATGCGATGCCATAAAGATTCCATCAGTACGATCGAAACGCCAAACGACACTGCCATCATCAGAAATCCCCAAGGTTTGACCCACGGCGGCACGCTCCGGTGCAACTCCCAGTTGCGAATAATCGGTCCGGCGAGGCGCTGAGCCAGCAACCACCTATGCATGCGTTCAGACCCTCGGGCAAAGCAGCCTGCTGCCAGCAGAATGAAAGGCGTCGTCGGTAATATCGGCAGAAAGATGCCAATCACACCCAGTAACAGCGCCATGATTCCCAATCCCAGGAAAACTGCGCGAAGCAGCCGGGAATCGTGGACCTTGGGTGCGTTCATAACCACCTCGTCTTTTTTTTTCGGCGCCCGCAGAAGACCGATACCGCAAGCTTGCGCGCCTCGTCCAGGAATAACGTGCTCGATGCAACCAGGGTCGCCCATCCCCATTCGGCAGCCGTCAGATCGACGGTGTCGAAAATGCCTTGGGCTGGCGCCCAGTGCACAACCACGAATTGCAAGCCGACCACAATAACAAGTGCCAGCCAAAGCTTGCCGTTGCTGAAAAAATGGCGGTTGAAAGCACTGCCGTGCTCGGCTCGGGCATTGAAGATATTGAAAAACTGGAAGAGGACAAAGGTAGTGAAAGCGAGGGTTCCAGCTTTTGCTTCGTTGCCTGGCGCCAGGCTCCAGACATAGATGCCGAGCGTACCCACTGCCATGGTCAGACCGTATAGTCCGACACGCCAAAGCCGCTGCCAGGAAAGGATCGAACTGCCTGACGTGCGCGGTGCTTCGCGCATGATGCCACGACGCGCTGGTTCGACGCC
>Ga0172380_10009124_pt1 | contig 10642 bp, 12 predicted proteins | sample Leawe162metaG_FD_119747 | JGI IMG/M metagenome (GOLD analysis project Ga0172380, IMG submission 119747) | Leachate microbial communities from a municipal landfill in Southern Ontario, Canada - Leachate well 162 metaG | ecosystem: Engineered > Solid waste > Landfill > Unclassified | place...
ACCGGGTTGCCAAGGATGATCACATAATCGCTTGATGCCGGCGGGATATCGGAATTCGTGATCGATGTCATGGTGATGACCGTGGCCGTGTTCGACGCAATGTTCCCGTATGCGCGGATCCCTACGTTGTTTGCCGTGGCGTCCGCGTTGGTGGAGTTGACGAACAGTAACCACCGGCCGGAAAACCCGTTGACCCCGTAAGGCGTGATGGCTGTGAGTTCGACCGTCTTTGCGGCAGCCGTGTATTTCGATGCCCCATACTGGTATTTCAGCCAGTTGTTGCGGGTCCGCCAGTCATACCCGGTAATGTTGGCAAGTGTCATGAACTGGTCATACATATCGGAGCTGGTGAGGGTATAATTGATGTTCGGCCCTTCCCATCCGATAAATGAGGTCTCGGTAACCCCGCGCCAATCAATATCTGTGGCTGCGCTGTTCTCTACCAGTTTGCTGACGATATACCCGGCAGGGGCAGAATACGCAATCTGGTTTGCAGCTTTCACGGGTTGTTTCCGCATCTTGGAAATGTCGCTCTCGCATTCCACGGTCCATGTGCAGGCCGGGGAAGCCGTATCAAACAGGGACATTTTGCCCTGGATGGCCCGCAGGATCTTCCCGGACCAGATGACATTCCGGCCTGATATGATCGCCACGTTTTTCTCAGCTACCATCAACCCCTTTTCGGTCGCGGTTGCCCCGCCAGCATTGTAGACTTTGAACGATGCCGTGCCGGCTTTGTTCATGCTACCGGTAACCTTGAGATCCTGGAAAAACAGGTTGTTGTCCGTGGTCTTCATCCGGTTGATGGCCGTGGCGTTGGTGGCATCGTAAACGAAAATCGAGACCCGACCATAGATGGTTGTGCTGGTAGGTTTCGCTGCTGCGGTGGCTGCCGGATAAATCCTGATCAGGTTTGAGGATGTGGCTGCAGACGCCGATCCTGTTGAACTCACAACATACATCGTAACGCTACGATCGGTTGTTGTAGTAACCGCACAGGGTTTGATGGTCCCGTTCTGGTACGGGGTGGCATGGCAGATGTAAAAGGTTCCCGATCCGGCATCGGTATACTGGATGGCCGCCCCGCCGCTGGTAAGCGAGAGTTCAAGATATGTCGATGTCGCGGTTTTGACCCAGTAAACGGTTGGCGGGGGTAACAGGCCCAGAGGGAGATCTGCCGCGTTACTGAACACCACAACACGTTCACCAACCGCGAATAAAGTACTGGCCGTTGCAAGGTTGATCTGGGTACTCGGGGCGGCCGATGCGGTCCAGACTTTATCTTCCCGGACATACGTTGCAAAAGAGACCTCGGTTTCCCCGGAACACACGGTTTTATCAATGACGCGGAAGGTCTGACCGCTCATGATCTGGCGGGGATATGCGTCAACGGCAACAGTTATGGTCATCCAGGGTTCACCACGGTCAGCGTCATGGTACATCCTTTACAGGCCAGTTTCCCGGCCGCGTCAATACTACCGCCGGCCTCGATGGGGATGTCAAGGTTCGAGATGACCACCCATAACACCGTTGCGCCGATCGTGAGTTTCTTCTTGCCGGTATCATACTTGGCAAGGTATCGCAGTTTCTCGAAATGGGATGAGGGGGTTGCCATATCGAACGCGCCGAACGCATCATTGGTATCGTTACCGCTGAACCCGAGATCGAACGTCAGGATGATGTTATCAGTCAACATCTTGAAATCCATCGCTTCCGCCCCGCCAATGGTATCCGCTGAACTGGCATCTGTCGGCACGGGGATGATGATAAGAGGGTTGTTGAGACTGAACCGGACCCCTGCAGTCTTGGTCAGGTCAACGCTGTTCCCGTCCGCGCTATCCGTGATAATAACCGATCCTGCGCTCATGGATTGTACCTGTACTGTTCCTGACGGAGGATGTTCTCAACCGTCTTTTTCAGTTTGCTGTCGTCATAGCCATAGAACTGGAACGTGTTGTTCCCGCCCTGGCCGGCTTTACTGACAACTTCCCCCCCGTGTGCCATGATCGGGACGGGACCGCTGCCGGGCACTGTGCCGCCATCCGCGAAGCTGGGGAGCCATCCACCGCTCAAGAACCCTGATAGCCAATCGCCTGCTGTACTGGCTGCCGCCATGACGCCTTCCGCCGCCTTACTGACGAAATCCAGCGTGATCTTGATACCGTTAATCTGGGCGTCCCATAACCATTTCAGCAGGTCGCCGATCGGTCCGAGGGCGAAGTCAAGAGCGAGCGCGTTGAGCATAACGAATCCGTTGAACACGTCATAGAGCCACTGGACAATATACCCCAACGTACCCAGCTGGAAATCAAGGTTGGCCGAGATTGCCCCGCCCGCCATGGTGATAACTTCCCACAGCCATTTAAGGACCGACCAGACAGCCGACCCGGCCTTGTCCAGCGAGAACAACACGCTGAAATTACCCATGACGCCTAATCTCCACAGTGCGGCAAGGGATTCCAGCGCGACTTTGAGCAGTTGGATCACTTGGCTGTTCCAGATCTTTGACCATAACTGATGAAACAGCATGATGCCCCGGAACAGCCAGAGGATGCCCATGACCAGGATTGGCAGGAACGGTAACAGGATCACATCGACCAGCAGGCCGAGCGCCGTACTGATGAGTTTCATGACGGTCATCAGGATCCGGGAGCTGCTGATAGCCTCGGCGATAATCTGGACCAGTGCCATGACGCCGCCTGCCGCCATCCCGCCAGCCAGACCGGCACCAATGGCCCCGCCCGATCCCCCGCCGACTTTCCCGACAAGTTTGTTGATAGCCGTATCAATTATCCCCCCGGATGGACCACCGGGTAACTGTGCCAGCATCTCTTTCTTGGTCTCGGGTTTGGAGAAGTCGCGCATGAGCCGCTGGACATCCGCCCATGTTTTCAGCTGGGTCTCCTCAATCTCGTCAAGTCTTATCTCAATTGGGTCTACCATATTCCTCACTTCTTTTTGTAATACCGGTTGATCGCATAGTCAAGGAACCCGTTTTCGATATCGGGCAGGTTCAGGACCGCTGAAGGCCGGGCGCCGATCGTCCGGCACTTCTCGAGAAGATACTGGCCTTCCGCCGATTCAGCGAAATTTCTGAAGTGCCTTCTCGCCCCCTCCGATCTTTGCCATGATCTCGGAGAAGATCTGATACACGCGACCATCCGCAGTACCGGCATCGACTTTCGCCCATACCACCGGGTTGGTCCATGGCTCGTCAATGCAGACCTCGGCAAGGGCATCGTAGACGATCCGGTCCTGGGTCCGCAGGGGATCTTCCGCTCCGGTGAGTTTCAGTTTGGACGCGCCCAGCATCCTCCGTAGCTTTGCGGTCGGGAACTTCCGGTGCCGGATCACCACATCGTTGAACTGGTACTCAGCGTATTCTTTGGTGTCGGGAGATGCAATGAGTTTCCGGACGGAATCCATGTTGCCGATCTCGTCCAGTTTCTCTTTCGAGACATCATGGAATTCCTGCTGGATCCATTCCTGCTCTTCATCTGGTGTAAGGCCGCTCATGAAGATCACGCCGGGTTCGTGTCTACCACGGTGGTCCCAGTGCCTTTCATGTTGACCCGTATCCAGTCGCCAACCTTGGCGTCAAGCGGGAACTCACTGAATGATACCCCGGTGATGGTGCGGAGAATCTTGACGGTGCCTGTGGCATCCAGCGGTTCAAACGCGGCGGTCACCGTGAATGTCGTTACCTTGTTGGTATCGGTGATGGTACCGGCACCGGCTGCCGAGTCGCCGATATAGAACGGCCACCATTCCCCGACTTTCGGCGCGAACTTCAAGTATTCAATCTCCACATCGACTTTCTGCTGATGCTTTGCACGGCCCTGGATGAGGTTCGACCCCCAGCCGTATGCCAGCACTTCATCCCATTTCAGGGACGCTTTCACGTTCTGTACCACGGCGAGCGTCTTTGCTGCCGGGGTTCCCCCCGAGCCGGCCACCGTAATTGTTCCCATGTTTGCAAAATAAAGCGCGTCTGTTGCTGCGGTCAATTCTTGTTCCTCCTGTTTTATTGAAGAATGAGTACGGAGGAGATAATAAAGGTTACTTGTGTTAAGAAAAGTAAAATGGATTTAATTTTCCCCGAATTTCACGAACAGGGTGATAAGGTACCGATCCAGCACGAAATCGAATTCCTGGTAAGGTTTGATCTCAACCGTGGCCTTGTGAATCACGCCTTTATTGAAACAGAAGTTGGCAACCCCCGCCGTCCGCCCGCGGAACAGTTCAGCCACGCCATAAGCGTATTGCCGGATCAGGGTTTGCTCGTCATATGCTTCCTGAAGGTTATGAGCGATCTTGTAGTAACCGACAATATGGACCTGCTCGTCATGCAGGAAATCATCGCCGCCCATGGTGAAATTGATGGTATCCTTACCCTGCCCCCGCGGGATCACGCAGATGGTCGGCAGCCGGTCGGGATGGTTGGCAAGGATCGCGGGGTCCTCATCACGGTCAAGGACCTGGACGACATTCCCCAGGGCCGCCTTGTTCGTCTCAATGCGCGTCCGGATGGTAGCGGCGAACCCCTCCACCGCGGTATATGCTGCCGTGCCCATGTCAGTGCCTCACTATGGGCAGTTGCCGTTTCGGACAGTTGGCCGGGACACCCATATCCCTGTTCTGCTGGAACGTGACGGTGGTATCGTGCTTGCACCGGTACAGCCCGCCTTTGACATGCATGTTGCCCGTCCGCATACCCACAGCGGCCATGTTCTCGGGGATGCTGCCGGGGCAATGTTCGCAGCTGTCCACTTCTTCCCAATAAATCACTTTCTCGGTCATGATTGAACCTTCACATGAACATCAGTAATCTGTGTCTTTAAAATACCTTCTCTCGTCATCTCTTCAAGTGCCGACCGAACGCCGTTCTCCACGCACAGCAGGATATACTGCCGGAAGCTGACGACCAGTTCATCCCGGATCCCCCTTCGGGTTGTCCGGTTATAATTCCAATGGCCGGTATACCGGTTGTAGAAAGTCATGCCGCCCGTGTGGTGGCCTTTGATCAGGGTGGTGGTGACGGTTGACCCGACCTTCCGCCGGCTCTGGTCCTTGAATGCTTTGGCCAGACCTTTCCATCCCTTATTTCCGATATCATATTGCGCAATGGATTTGTACATGATCGGCACCTGGATGGTGGTGTCCGGCATGTCTTTGGTATAGGCTTTCGTGCCGTCCCAGAGCAGGTCAGCAACGGTATACCCGTCATTCGATTTCTTGGAGTTTGTGAGGAATACCACCGCCCGGTTGTCCGTTTCCCTGACCGTGAACCGCATCTGCCATGAATCTTTCAGGTGGACGGCTGGCCGGGTGCGGACACTGGGCATCATGCCTTTCCTGCCACGGACCGACATATTCCGCGTCTCGTCATCGTAAAACGGGGTTTTGCCGTCAACCTTCTGGACGTTGTTGTTCAGGAAGTCCAGTGACGCCAGGTTCGCCAGGATGTACGGGGTGGCATACATCATCACCCAGTACATTTTACTGCGCATGGTTACCATGGTCAGTCAAACATGGGTCCGCACATGGTCAGCCGCTTGTATTTCCGCAGGGTGCTCTCTTCCATGTGGGAAAGGATCTGGGCCTCGCTGTACTGGGTCGGCATGGCCGTCAGGTCGCGGGTACCGGTGGCAAACACCGTCACGATGGCCTGGATCCCTTTCTTGGACAGGATGAGGTTCTTGAACACGCGGAGGATCTGGAACTTGATATCGGCATACTGCTTCGATGTCGGATCATACCCGGTGTAGTAGGTGAACCGGACGCTCTTATCTTTCCGGCTGGGCACGTTGTTGTAGAACGATACCAGTGTGAGTTCCTTGGATGTGGTGACTTCATAGTCTCCAGCCGCTACCGACGACCGCGCCGTCCGGGTGACCCAGACCGGGATCTCGGTCTTGCCGGCCGTGTCCTCTTCTACCTTGACCGCGGCATATGGTGTGACGCCAATGGTACCGGTGTAGTAGAGTTCACGGAGGTAGAACTGGTAATCCTGCGGGAGGTACTGGGCCGGGTAATCCCAGTCGTCTGTGCATCCCCGGCCATCCCGGAGTTCCACAATCAGGGCTTCCGGCTGGACAGGGTCGAAGGTCGGGACGTTGCAATATTTATGGACGATCTGGGCAATGATTTCGACATATTCCGTGACGAAATCCTGCCAGTCCTTATCGGTCATCTCGAGGCCGGCTTTCCGGAGGTCGGTATGGGATATACCGGTGAACTCCTCAATGTCGGTATGGGAGATCCCGTATGATGCAGCTGCTGTCATGATTGATAATTGAAAAAGAGGAGATGATAAAGGTTATGAGGCCGTTTCGACCGGAGCGACTTCATCTTGGGGCATTTCAAAGAATTTCTCATAAATCCCCAGAAGTTCTTCCTTGAGTTTTCCTTTCTCTTCCAGGTCTTTCAGCTGTTTTTTGATCAGGTCAACCTCGGCCGGGTAGAGCTTGATCTTGATAGGTAACAGCCCTGCCGGGTCGAACTGGACGCCGGTTTCTACCTGCTTGGCCTTGTACCGGTGGATCTCTTCAGCGTTCAGGGTGACCTTGCGTTTGAGGTCGCGGATCAGCCGGATGGTCAGCAGGTTCCCCTCTGATGGCAGGATGGTCGCAATGATCAACCGTTCAGGGACGTTCAAGTCGAAGTCTTTAAGCATATCATTTAATTGACAAAAGGAAAATAAAAAGGTTTTGGAAGATTATTCAGCCTGCATGAACGGAAGCCATTTGGCCGCGCCGTTCACGAGAATCTTGATGGTTCCCAGCTGAGTACCGGCTGCCGTGTGGGTGTAGATACTCTTACCCGTGCCATCCGCTCCCGCAAAGGAGAAATATGGCGTGGTCCCGACATCGGTGTTTAGGTGCAACATTGACTGTGCACCTGTTGATCCGGACTCTTCCACGATACTGACACCGTGGCACATCTGGGTCACGGTACCGGTACCTTCAATGATGAACAGCCCGGCCGTCAGCCACCCTTTCGCAATGGTTGGCGTGCCGGTGAACGTGATCTTGCCGCTGATGGCGGTAAGGTGCGCGTTAGCGTCCGTGGTCTCCATGTCGTTGGTGAAAGTCATGTGGGACTGCAGGCCGTAAGCATCAAAGACGTTGTAGGCGACCGGAGTCCTGACCATCACCGTAGCAAGCTGGCCGAGCACGTCCGCAGACACGGCGGTCTTGAAGTAGGCTGCCCCGAGCGTGGTGTCAACCGCAACGGTTGACGCGATCAGGTTGACCTGCATCGGGACGAGTGTGGCGGTTGCTGCTATGGCCTCTGCACTGGCAAGCGTGCCGCAGGTAATGAGCGCGGTCCTTGCATCCTCAAAGGCCAGTTTGACACCGGACTTAAAAGTGATGGTTTGGCCGTCATCGCTCTTTCGGATTCTTTCGTAGAAGTATCCCAAGATACTCCCCTCCTTTAGGAATCGTTCTGTGCTGCGAACAGTTTTGCACCGGTGTTTGCCGGAAGCGGCAGTACGAGCAACATGACTTTGCCCACGTACGCATTCCCCAGGAAGATCTGGTTCATGACGTAAAGCGGCGCGTTGTCAGCGATTACTGTTGCCGTGGTCCCAAGACATCCGCGTTTGACCGTCACCGTGCCGGCTGCACCACCAACTGCGGTATCGGCCGTGACGAGCATCATTTCACCGGTGGTACCGTTGAAGATGTAGTACGGCAGGAGCCGGGTGATCGATGCACTGTCATAGATGATTGACGTGCCGGTTGTGGTTGCAACCGCACCGTTGGCCTTCATCGTGCCATAGGTGAGGGTTTCAGCCGCGTTGTTGACGGTATCCGCGACCGACGTGAACACCGCGCCATTCAGGAGAATGACGCCCGGATAGTTCAGATTCACCCAGTCGCTCTGGGTGGCTTTGGTCACCGCAATGAGTTTCGGGGTCAGGTGTTCAAGCGTGAAATCGACTTTGGTTGTGAGATCTGCTACCATGTTTTTTCACCTCACGCAATGGCGAAGACTCCGCCCTGCAGGGAGCTGGCTGCGTCCACATCGCTCTTGTCAACCATAGTCTCCGCTGCGGAGATGACGCCCTTCTGGGACAGGTTGATCTGGGCCAGCTGAGTGTTCATGTCCTGCCAGAGGATCCGCCTTGCCAGGAGCCGGCTGTCCAGGAGCATGATGGCCCGGGAACCGGATGCTGTCGGCATGAACGGGTGCGGGATCATTGCGAGGCCGCCGGCGTTCGGGAATGCCAGTTCGATCTTTGTGATACCGCTGGTGATTTCCGTGATGGGGCCGGTTCTGAAGTGCTCCCAGAGGCCGCGCCGGTAGATGCCGAACGTGGCATAGTCGCAGAAGGCGATGTTTGGCTGGAACCCGTACTTGGCCATGTGCATGTACGAGGTATCAAGGTCGGCGTTGATCTGGTCGTAGCTGTTGCCGCTGGATGTGACCCAGTTGGCACCGCTGCCGGCCGTTGCCGTGTTTGCCTGGATGATCTGGTACACACCGTTGTATGAGACTGCGGTTGCGCCAACTGCCGCCCGCCATGCCATTGTGGTGTCGCTGGGTGAGTAGTTGACCCCGAGCATCATACGCTCGCGGAGACTGCGGAGACCGTCCTGTGCCATATCGACACGGATAGCCACCATGTCACGGGCCGGGACCTGTGCAAGACCAGCAAGCTGGGCTGCCATGGTGATCCGGTACACAGAGTAGAGATACTTGATGTACTGGGACCTGTTGTACGGGCTGGGGTCCGATTCGGTAAACATCTGGTCTTCCGTACCGGGTGCCGCGTCAAGGTCAAACGGTCCGACGATATCGAAATTCGCCGTCTTACCTTTGTTGGCCTCGCTCGGGATGAGCGCCTGGAACGGATACGGCCTCTTGTAGAGGTAGGTCACGTCCTGGTCAGCGATGACGTGCATCAGGTTGGATGCCGTGGTCATGGCTTTCTTAAGCTCTGACCCGTCCGCCAGCTCTTCCCAGAGAGCCTTTGAAACCTCGTCACAGAACCGTTCGTGTTCCGCCTCGAGCGCCTTGGTCACCATCTCGGACCGGTAGTACTGTTCGCCTTCGCCCCGGGTGCGGACATCGCCATCAGGGTACCCGCCAAAGACGGCCTTGATGATGTTGTCATCGATCTGGGGGAGAAGCGGGAGCATGTTGAGCGGCGTCTGGGTCGTGTTCGCTTTCAGGAACCGATCGCGCTGGTCAACAAGCATCTGTTTTGAGATTGGCATCCCGTTGGGGATCCCTTTCCACATGGCTTCTCCGATGATCTCCGCCTCACTCCCGAGAGGGATCAGGTTACGATACTCTGCCGGTGTGTTCCGGCCGACAACTCCCCGCGCCTCGATGATATCGGAGGGGTAATGCCCGCGGAGGCTGTCCATAGTGTTGTTCATTCTTCGGATTGCGTTCATTTACTTTTTCACCGCCTGTCCTTTCTTGGACATTTCGGCAAGTGCCCCGGCGTTCCCGAGGACGGGTTTGCCATCGTGATCAACGTTCTGCACGAGTACAACCGCCTTGGTTATCGGCTGGTCGCCGTACTCTTCCAGCTTCCTGTTGAGTTCAGCAATCTGCTGGTGGATAGGAGCGAGAGCTGCGTCAAGTGCCTTCTGGAAGTCCTGTTCCATTGCGGCCTTTTCGATGACCGGAGCGGGTGCGGGAGGAGCCGGGGGGGCTTCGGCCTTTTCGACCTTTCCTTTCCCCTTGGAACATTTCTCTTCATCCTCTTCAGGCTCATCGGCCTTAACGGATTCATGGACTTTCTTGTCGGAGGCGACGAGTTGTTTGAGCGTCGCAAGGACTTCACGGAGCAGGGTTTTTTCTTCCGATTCCCCGCCTTCTGCAGGACCCTTTTCCATTTCCTGCTTTTCGGGGGTACCGGCTTCGCCCTTTTTCTCTTCCTGGCCGTGCTCTTCTTTTTCCTCGTCCATTTCCTTTTCCTTCATGTCCTCCTCGCCTTTCTTGACGGGAGGCTCTTCGGTTTTCTCCATCGAATCACCTTTATTACATTTGCTGCAAGCTTTCCGCTTGGTACCGTCCGTAACAGGATGGATTAGTGGAGAGTTTGCAGTTTCAGCCTTAATTAAGGTATCCTTTACTTGTGTTATCACAAGTGCAGTTGTGAAAACGAATGCCGCCGGGTCATCCGAGCTTGCCTTTACGACGTTAAGACTGGTTTCGTCATTTCGTGCACGCTCATCACAGACCGAGATGCTGTCCAGCCGGAGGCCGGTCGTGCGGCAGGGGTTTTCGGTTGTTCTCATGCCTTGCGGCAGGTTGCATTCCGGGGAGAAGATGGTCCGCCGGCCAGCGATCGATACCTGATTATATTCCTGCGATTGGATTTTCTGCCAGACATCATCTACGCTGGGATCCTCCCGGATGCGGGCGAGTGCCTTGAACTCGTCATCTTTGGTCTGCCAGATCTTTTCGGCAATCCCGATCGGCCGTTCCTTATGGAACTCGCTGATGATGGGAAGGTACCGGTAATCCTCGAGCGCCCGGGCCATGGCATCGGCCGATATGATTTCCCGGTCCTTATCCAGTTTTGGGACATGGAACGTCATCTCCACGACCCTGGGGCTGGCAAGGATGTTCGGGAGGACATGCGACCATTCGGCCTTTGCAATCACCGGGGGATCCG
>Ga0172380_10009125_pt1 | contig 10642 bp, 15 predicted proteins | sample Leawe162metaG_FD_119747 | JGI IMG/M metagenome (GOLD analysis project Ga0172380, IMG submission 119747) | Leachate microbial communities from a municipal landfill in Southern Ontario, Canada - Leachate well 162 metaG | ecosystem: Engineered > Solid waste > Landfill > Unclassified | place...
AGCGCCACGTTGTAGTATTCGGCCAGTTCGAGAAAGCCTTCGGCAAAGCCGGCGACCCAGGGTTCGTTGATGGCAGGCAGCGTCAGTGCCAGCGACACCCAGCGCGGCTCGGCGCCCATGGCGGCAAGGTCGGACAAATTGACCGCCAGCGCCTTGTAGCCGAGATCCACCGGATCCATGTCGGGGAAGAAGTGGACGCCGCTCACCAGGGTATCCGTGCTCACCGCCAGCTGAGTATCGGCAGGCAGGGTCAGCAGGGCGCAGTCATCTCCAGGGCCCATCACCACGTCCTTGCGGGCGTGGGGGACCTTGAAGTACTTATCAATCAGCTCAAATTCACCCATACAGTAAAAAGCCAGCGGTTAGGCTGGCTCCTCTCTTAATGCTGACGGACAGCAGGATCAACGCTTGGCCAGCGTCTTGATCACCTTGTCCAGTACACCGTTGACAAACTTGTGGCTGTCATCGGCAGCAAAGGCCTTGGCCAACTCGATCGCTTCGTTGATCACCACGCGCGGCGGCACATCATCACGACGGGTCAGCTCATAGGTCGCCAGACGCAGGATCGCCTTGTCCACCATGTCCACTTCTTCCAGCGGACGGGAGAGGAAAGGGGAAAACACCTTGTCCAGCTCGTTGCAGTGGAGGGCTACCCCGAACAGCAGATCGCGGAAATAGTTCAGGTCCACACCCTTGGTGTCCTGATCGATCTTGAACTGCTCTTCGATGTCGCCCACGTTGGCCCTGGTCATCTGCCACTGGTAGATGGCCTGGGTGGCGCAATGGCGGGCTTTACGGCGCTCGGACGGTTTCAATGTACTTCTCCTCGTTACACGTCCAGCTGTTTCAGGACGTTGATCATTTCGAGCGCGCTCAGTGCAGCCTCTGCACCCTTGTTACCCGCCTTGGTACCGGCGCGCTCGATGGCTTGTTCGATGTTTTCTGTGGTCAGTACGCCGAAGGCAACCGGAATTTCATATTCCATCATTACCTGGGCCAAGCCCTTGCCGTTCTCGCTCGCCACCAGCTCGAAGTGGTAAGTGCCACCACGGATGACGGTGCCCAGCGCGACTATGGCGTCGTATTGACCACTCTTGGCCAGCTTCTTGGCTGCCAGGGGGATTTCGACGGCGCCCGGCACGCGCACCAGGGTCAGATTGCTGTCCTGGATCTGGCCTTGACGCTTCAGCACGTCCACAGCACCGTCCACCAGGCTTTCGTTGATGAAGCTGTTGAAACGGGCAACGACAATAGCAACGCGCGCCTCAGGAGCGGCGATATTTCCTTCGATAACCTTCATTGGAAATCCTGTATCTGTGCAATCAAAAGGGGCCGGAGTCAAAAGTGCGCACATTCTAGCACAACAGACCCACGACAAAAACCATGGCCGCAACGGGCGGCCATGATCTCAATGTCATTCGGACGACGCGCTTATTCGCCGACGTATTCCACCACTTCCAGGCCGAAGCCACCGAGGGCGTGATACTTCTTGGGGGAGCTCAACAGCCGCATCTTGCCGACCCCCAGCGTCTTGAGGATCTGGGAGCCCACGCCGACCCGGCGCGAGGTGCCCTGCCACTTGGCCCCTTCCGGTTGCAGCCCCTTGTCGGCAGCTTCAAAGCCCTTGACCCTGGCCAGCAGCTCCTCGCCGTGGGCCTCGGCCCCCAGGATCACCAGCACGCCACCTTCCTGGGCGATGCGGGCCATGGATTTGGGCAACGGCCAGCTGCGGGCGGCGTGACGGTCGGTCAACAGCAGATCGCTCAGCACGTCGTGCAGATGGACCCGCACCAGGGTCGGCTGCTCGGCCTGTACTTCGCCTTTCTTCAGAGCAAAGTGCACCTGGTTGTCTATGGTGTCGCGGAAGGTGATGAGGTCGAACTCGCCGTATTCGGTAGGCAGCTTGCACTCGGCCACTTTCTCGACCGTGGTCTCGTGCTGGTTGCGGTATTCGATAAGGTCGGCAATGGTGCCAAGCTTGATGCCGTGCTGCTCGGCGAAGATCTCCAAGTCAGGACGGCGCGCCATGGTGCCATCCTCGTTGAGGATCTCGACGATGACGGAGGCCGCCTCGTAACCGGCCAGCCGGGCCAGATCGCAGCCCGCTTCGGTGTGACCGGCACGGGTCAGCACGCCGCCATCCTGTGCCATCAGCGGGAATATGTGGCCCGGCTGCACCAGATCGGCGGCCTTGGCATTGGGCGCCACCGCAGCCTGTACCGTAACAGCGCGATCGGCAGCCGAGATGCCTGTGGTCACCCCTTCGGCCGCTTCTATGGTGACGGTGAAGGCGGTGGAGAACTGGGCATTGTTGCGATCAACCATCAGCGGCAGCGCCAGTTGCTTGCAGCGATCCCGGGTCAGGGTCAGGCAGATGAGACCACGGCCATAGCGGGCCATGAAGTTGATATCCTCCGGGCGGACACAGGAGGCGGCCATGATGAGGTCCCCTTCGTTCTCCCTGTCTTCGTCATCCATCAGGATCACCATCTTGCCAGCCTTGATATCGGCAATGATTTCCTGGGTTGTGCTCAGCGCCATGGGTTACTCCATCAACATGCTTCGGGGATTGAGCCTGCCGGCTCGACTTGATACGGGATTATTCTGCTCTAGATGGGGGCACAAGGCCCCATTTCAATCGGAGCGGGATCACAGAAAAGCGTTTTTCCCGCGGCATCGGTCGTTACAGGAAGCCGGACTGGGCCAGCTTTTCCAGCGTCAGGGTCGATGACGAGCTGTCATGGGCCTTGCCTTGCATCAGTCGCTCCAGATAGCGGGCTATCTGATCCACCTCGAGATTCACGCTATGGCCCGGTTTCCAGCGCGCTATGGTGGTCTCCTGCGCCGTGTGGGGCACTATGGTCAGGCGGAACAAGTCCCCCTGCACGGCGTTGACCGTCAGGCTGATGCCGTCCACCGCGATCGAGCCCTTCTCCGCTATGTAGCGGGAGAGCGACCCTGGCGCCTTGATCCAGTATTCGATGGCGCGGCCGCTGCTGGACTTGCTCTTCACCTCCCCTACCCCGTCCACATGACCGGAGACCAGATGGCCGCCCAAGCGGGAGCTGGGCATCAGCGCCTTCTCCAGATTGACGGGATCGCCCACCTTGGCCGTGGCAAAGCCGGTGCACGACAGGGTCTCCAGCGACACATCGGCGCTGTAGCGCTGGTCGCCAAGGCCAATCACAGTCAGGCAGACACCGTTGGTGGCGATGGAGTCACCCAGTTTGACGTCACTGAAATCCAGAGTCGGGGCCTGGACTGTGAGAACCATGTCTTCACCCTGCCGGCGCAGCTCGGCCAGGGTGCCCACAGCTTCGATAATTCCGGTAAACATGCAGATCACCTTGCTGATGACGGGGCCGGGCAGGCCCCAGATAAACATTGAAAAATCAGGCTATTTTCGCCGTGATGCGAATGTCCTGCCCCACCAGCCGCACATCCTTGATGTTGAGCTTGGGTGCCTGGAACAGCCGGGTGAGTTCGGGCAGATGGAACAGACCACGCCCCTCATCCCCCATCAGTCTGGGCGCCTGGTAGAGCACCAGCTCATCCACCAGCCCCTTGTTCAGCAGGGCGCCACACAGCCGCGGCCCCGCCTCCACCAGCACCGAGTTGATGTGCTGCTTGGCCAGCAGCATGAAGAGGCTGACCAGATCCAGCTTGCCATCCAGCAGCGGCAGCTCCAGTTGCTGCACCCAGGCCGGCCAGTCGCCGGCAGCCTTGTGGCGGGCCAGCAAGACAGGGCCTGTGTTCTGGAACAGGGGCAGGTCCGGGGTGAGCCGGTTTTGCGAGTCGACTATGACCCGCAGCGGCTGGCGCAGGGTCTCTTTGGGGTAGCTGGCCTTGACCGAGGGGGGCAACTCGTCCCAGCGCACGGTCAGGGAAGCGCCATCGGCCAGCACGGTTTCGGCGCTGGAGAGCACGGCGTCGTGACGGGCCCGCAGTCGCTGCACATCGGCACGGGCCAGGGGACCCGTTATCCACTGGCTCTCGCCGCTTGCCATGGCGGTGCGGCCATCCAGGCTGGCGCCGAGCTTGACCGTCACCTGCGGGAAAGCGGTGCGCATCCGCTTGAAGAAGCCCGGATTGAGTGCCTCGGCCTCGGCGCTGAGCAGGCCGAAGTCGGTCTTGATGCCGGCCTCAGACAACATGCGCAGCCCGCGTCCGCCCACCTCGGGATTGGGGTCGACCATGGCGGCCACCACCCGGGTCACCCCGGCCTTGATCAGCGCCTCGGCGCAGGGCGGGGTACGGCCATAGTGGGAACAGGGCTCCAGAGTCACGTAGGCGGTGGCGCCACGGGCCTGTTCACCGGCGGCATGCAGGGCATAGACCTCGGCATGGGGTTCGCCGGCACGCTTGTGCCACCCCTCACCGACCACAACGCCGGCTTTCACCAGCACGGCACCGACGCAAGGGTTGGGCGCCGTGGTATAGCGGCCGCGGCGGGCCAGTTCGAGGGCCCGACTCATCCATTGGTAATCATCTTGACTAAACATCTGAGCTCCCGTTCAAAGCGAGAAAATGGGCGTTGCAGGTTCGATTAGCGCAGCGAGATCGGACGTTGAGAAAGCTTGTTTCTCCAACTTCGTAATCTCTTCGCCGCTTCTTGCCATAAACAAGGCGAATCTCTTCGACGCCGCGATAGGGGAAAACGAAGCAGATATCAGCTTGCCCACCCGACAGCGTTACTTCTCCAGCTTGGCGATCTCTTCGCCAAATTCACGAATGTCTTCGAAGCTGCGATAGACGGAGGCGAAGCGGATATAGGCGACCTTGTCCAGGCCCTTGAGCTCATCCATCACCAGGTTGCCCACCAGCTGGGAGGCGACTTCGCGCTCACCTGTGGCCCGCAGGCGGGACTTGATGTGATTGACCCCCTTCTCGATGGCCTCCATGCTCACCGGCCGCTTCTCCAGTGCCCGCAGTATGCCGGCACGCAGCTTGTCTTCGCTGAAGGGTTCACGGGAGCCGTTGGACTTGATGACGCGGGGCGTCACCAGCTCGGCCATCTCGAAGGTAGTGAAGCGCTCGTGACAGAGCAGACACTCACGACGGCGGCGCACCTGATGGCCTTCTGCCACCAGACGGGAATCGATCACCTTGGTATCAACGGCACTACAGAAAGGGCAATGCATCTGACCTCCGGCGTTAACTGAAAAGGCACCTGCCCCGCGGGGTCAGGATCTTGGTCGGCCAGTGTAGCACGGCCATCCAAAGCCGGTAAAAGCCCAGAAAAACAATATGTCACCGCAGCTGCACCTTGGCCGTCTCAGCCAGTGCGCAGCGCCTCTATGGCCTCGCCTGGCAACCAGAGCACAGTATTTGCATCCCCCTCGATCAGCGCAACGATGGCTTCTCTCGGGCCTGTTTGCCAGGCCTCGGTCCCATAGAATGCCGCCTGGGAGCGGTTCAGATGCTCAAGGTCATCGTAGGCCCGCATCAGAAAATAGGCGTCCGGATCATGCAAGGAGGGGCCATGGCTCACCACATCCATCCCCCAGGCAAGGTGCAAGGGCAGGCTCTGCTCGGTAACCAGCCGATGAAAAGCCGCACGGCTCCCGGCCTTGAGCCGATAGCTCCGGATCTCCAGCACTCGCTTCATCACGCTTTCTCCTGCTAAAAACGGTGTAAAAATGCCCGTATGGCGCCATTCGATCGACCAGAGGCTCAATCGTCATAGGGCAAGGCGTCGGGGTCGCAGTCCACATGGTCGGGCGCCGGGTCTTGCTCGAACTGCACCGCATCGATATGGGTGTGGCCCTGCATCAGCGCCTTGCTCACCCTGTGCATGCCATCCATGACCCTGCCCGCACTGTCCAGAATGATGGGATAGGCGAGCTCGGCGGCCAGCATCAGCAGACAGTGCTCGACTATGCTGCGCACCGTGGGCCGGATGTTCCCATGCCCGTACCAGTGCTCACTATCGAGCTCCGCGATCTGCGAGAGCGGCACAGCTTGCACCGGCAGCCTGCGGCTCAGCCGCACCAGACGGCGCACATCCCAGGCCAGCAGGCCCTCGGGGCTATCGCGAAAATGGTACTGGGCACGGATGGCAGAGATGAGTTCCTCATCACTGAGCGCGGTCTGATTTGGCATGGTGCCTCCTCTGTCGGTCGAATGAGTACAGCCCAATGGCAAGGCCGGAGCAGAAACAACAATGCCACCCTGGGGTGGCATTGTTTTTATACCAGAGTCTCTGGCGTATCAGGCATAAACCGGGAAACGACGGCAGATATCCAGTACCTGCTCGCGCACTGTGGCCAGCATGGCATCGTTGTCATGGTTATCCAGCACGTCGCAGATCCAGTTGGTCAGCTGAATGGACTCGGCTTCCTTGAAACCACGGCGGGTGATGGCCGGGGTACCGATCCGCACACCCGAGGTGACGAAGGGAGAGCGCGGGTCGTTCGGCACCGAGTTCTTGTTGACCGTGATGTTGGCTTTGCCAAGGGCGGCATCGGCTTCTTTACCGGTCAGCTCGCGGCCGATCAAATCAACCAACATGAGATGGTTGTCGGTACCGCCGGAGACGATCTTGTAACCGCGCTCGATGAAGGTGGCCGCCATGGCCTTGGCGTTCTTGACGACCTGAGCCTGATAGGTCTTGAACTCGGGCTCAAGCGCTTCTTTGAACGCCACGGCTTTACCGGCGATGACGTGCATCAGCGGGCCGCCCTGGCCGCCCGGGAAGACGGCGGAGTTCAGCTTCTTGTAGAGCTCTTCGTCGTCGGCGGCGGAGAGGATCAGACCACCACGGGGACCGGCCAGGGTCTTGTGGGTGGTGGAAGTGACCACGTGGGCGTGGGGCACAGGGTTCGGGTAGACGCCAGCGGCAATCAGACCGGCCACGTGCGCCATGTCGACGAACAGCCAGGCACCGATCTTGTCGGCGATTTCGCGCATGCGCGCCCAGTCGACCACGCCTGAGTAGGCGGAGAAGCCACCTATCATCATCTTCGGCTTGTGCTCGACCGCCAGGCGCTCCATCTCGTCATAGTCGATCTTGCCGGACTCATCGATGCCGTAAGGAATGATGTTGTACAGCTTGCCGGAGAAGTTGACCGGGGAGCCGTGGGTCAGGTGACCACCGTGGGCCAGGTTCATGCCCAGCACGGTATCGCCCGGCTGCAGCAGGGCCATGTAGACGGCGCTGTTGGCCTGGGAGCCGGAGTGCGGCTGCACGTTGGCATAGGTGGCACCAAACAGTTCCTTGGCGCGCTCGATGGCCAGGGTTTCGACCACGTCGACGTACTCGCAACCACCGTAGTAGCGCTTGGCCGGATAGCCTTCGGCGTACTTGTTGGTCAGCTGGGAGCCCTGGGCTTCCATGACGCGGGGGCTGGTGTAGTTCTCAGACGCGATCAGCTCGATATGCTCTTCCTGACGACGGGTCTCGTCTGTGATGGCCTGCCACAGCTGGGGATCATAGCCTGCGATGGTCATGTCACGTTTCAACATCCGTTTCTCTCCTGAAAATCGTTTGCGCGTTAGGTGAAGTGGGCAGCGGCATTGTAACGTGAGCGAGATCAAAGAGACAGTCCAACCACCCAAAAAATTGTTTAAAAAATGTAAAATGCGTCGCAAATATCCAAGCCAGCGCCAGGTGAGCTGTCTCCCGAGAGGGTGCCGGTCAAGGCCCTCTTTCCCATGCTTCCTTCCCTGCTGTTCACTCCTCCACAGCGCAGCAAGCCGCCGCAAGCACAGCCAACAAACAGCAAAAACCAGAGCCGGATCATGGATATAGCGTTTACTAACAGATAACATCTTTGCGTGGCACAGTGGTTGCCCAGCCAAGATGGAGGCTAACAATGCCGAGCAAGGCCCTCACCCTGCTCCCGATGGATCTGGATCTGCACCTTCCCCTGGCGCTCACCCTGCGCCAGCACACCTGCCGACCCTGGGTTGGTGGCGACGACCGCCTGACTGAGCCGCCCAGCCGCCGCCGGCCGCCCCATTGCAACGCCATGTTCCCGACCCACTTCCGCCTCTGTCTTCCTTCTCTGCACCGGCTCTATACGGGAGTACGCCATGATGGATAACCTGATGCTTTTTCTGATCATATCGGTATTCGCTGTTTTCTATTGGGTCTACTATACCGGCAGTCGCAAGAGCCCCTTTGCCCACCAGTGGGAGGCCTTGCCCACCCGGGAGCAGTATCTGGCCGCCCATCCGGAGGCCGTCGATGGCGATATCATCTTCTGCATTCATTGCGGCCATCATGAGCAGCTGGATGTCGGCCTGCTGCATCAGACCGACTTCCGGCGCCAGCATATCTGCACCCGTTGCAAGCAGGCGCTCTACCGCGAAGAGCGCTGAATCATCCTCAGCCAAGGAACCGCAAGATGAAACAATTGACCGCCAGCTGCCTGTGTGGCGCCGTGGCCCTGAGCCTGCCCGACCGGTTCGACTACCTGGGCAACTGCCACTGCTCCGAGTGCCGCAAGTTCTCCGGTGCCGATTACGCCCCGGTCGGCGGACTGGACGGTGACAAGGTCACTGTCACCCGTGGTGAAGAGGCCATCAGCCGCTTTCAGAAATCCCCCGAGACCCGCCTCGCCTTCTGTCGCCACTGCGGCTCCAGCCTGTTCAGCGAGAAGCGCAGCAGCGGCAAGCTGAACCTGCGCCTCGGCATCCTCAACGAGGCGCCGACCCAGCGACCCGGCTTCCACATCTTCGTTGGATCCAAGGCGCCCTGGCACGAGATCTGTGATGCATTGCCACAGTTCGAGACCCGCCCCACACCCTGACGTCGTCGCCGACATGCCCTGAAAACGTCGCCTCCGGCGGCGTTTTTGCCGGCCTGTTCAGTGAATTGTCACCTATGGGTTAACTTTTCTGCCAAAGCCGTTAGAATCGGGCTCACTCTGTTTCCCGCTTGCCATCCACGGAGGAAAAATGCAGGAATTTCTGGCCACTAGCGAACGTCGGGCCGAACTGTACTGGTGGTTTGCCACCCTGTTTAGCGCCGAGCTCAGCGATGAACAGATCGCCGAATACGACAGCTACGATGTGCGAAGCTTCCTGAAGAGCCTCTCCACGCTGGATCCCATGCGCCCGGCCGTCGCCGAGCTCAACGAGGCCATAGCCCGCCTGCTGGTGCGCCCGGATCGGGCCCTAGCCCTGGCGGCCGATTTCAAGGCGCTGTTTCTGGCCGACCCGGCCGTTCAACCTTATGAATCCGCCCATCTGACGGCCGCATCCCTGCTGCGCATGCAGCAACGGCTGGCACGACTCGCCATCGACGTCAGCGCCAAGTACCCGCAGCCGGTCGATCATCTGGGAGTCGAGCTGGATCTGATGGGCAATCTCATCATACGCGCCGCCGAAGCCACCAGTGCCGATCAGCGTGAGCTGTGGCTCGGCGAGCAGGAAGAGTTGCTGCACACTCATCTGCTGGTCTGGTTCCCCCATTTCGAGGCCGCCTGCCGCGCCGCCGATCCATTCGGCTTCTATGGCGCCAGCGCCCGCCTGCTGGGGGTATTCCTCACCATGGATGCCAACTACCTCAGCCTGGTCAAACCGGCCCCTTCCGTCGACTGAGTCGATGAAAACCGCCCTGTTGCTGATCGCCTGCTGGCTACTGACCCTGATCCCGCAGGATCAGGGTCTGACGCCGCTCTTCAGCCTGCTGTTCCATCCGGACAGAGACTTGTATGGTACGGCACAGCTCACCGGCTTTGGCGGCATATTGCTGACCCTCTACCTCGCCAACCTGGGGGTGGAGGTGGTACTGCGCCGCCGCTTTCAGATAGCCGGCATGCTCACCCTGCTGGTCGCCTGGATAGGTTTTATCAATGCCAGCGGCAGCGAGGCCCACTGGCTCTTGTTACTTGCCCTCTCCCTGCCCTTTCAGGTGCTCGGCCTGCTGGTACTGGCGCGCGGCATTCAGGCATTCGGCCGCCAAAAGGGCTGAAAAAGCGCCAAAAGTATTACAAATCATGACAGCCGGATCCGCAGATCCCCCGTTATCGCGGGGCTGACGCAACCACAGCCGGTAACATCCGCTTACATTCAGCTCCCATTCAGTTTTGTTGCAACCGTTATAGTGCCGCTCCTTTTCCCACCGATACAGGAGCAACCCCATGCCTCCACAGGACGCACGCATCACGGGTCTCGACCTGTTGCGAGGGCTCGTCATCTTCATGGCCGTCTTCGAACACTACACCGGCTACCTCAACTACTGGTACATCGACTTCTTCACCCGGGAACAGGCCCTGTGGGACAGCTTCTATCTGTCGCACAAGGCCATGGCCGGCCATCTGCTGCCGATGGATCACACCACGGCCCAGGTCTCGGCCTGGCTCATTCCCTGGGTGAGCCAGATCTACCTGGCCCTGGCGGCCTTCAACCTGAGCCGTCGCAGCCAGGAGCGTTTCAGACCACAACTGGGCGGCAAGCTGGTGCTGTTTGCCAGCATCATTCTGGTGCTCTATGTCGAGGGACTGGTCATAGCCCCCAACTTCGGCGAGGCCATCTCCTTCTATCCGGTCATGCTGTGGATGTGCCTGCTGGCGCTCTTCTCCCTGGTCTACGCCTGGTTCGGCATTCGTGGCATGCTGCTGCTGACCCTGCTCAGCCTGCTGCTGGATCAACTCGGCGTGCAGACCCTGCTCGGCCACATCGACGGCTGGATGAA
>Ga0172380_10009126_pt1 | contig 10642 bp, 10 predicted proteins | sample Leawe162metaG_FD_119747 | JGI IMG/M metagenome (GOLD analysis project Ga0172380, IMG submission 119747) | Leachate microbial communities from a municipal landfill in Southern Ontario, Canada - Leachate well 162 metaG | ecosystem: Engineered > Solid waste > Landfill > Unclassified | place...
ACCATCACGTCATGGCCCATTTCATACAGCGTTTCAGCCAGGCTATAACCGAAACGCCCGATGCCTAAAACAGCGACCTGTCCTTTCATTTCGCCTCCTATACGATTCTGATCGATTCCTGCGGATAACGGTGCGTGCTGATTTTCTGGTGTTCCAGCAGGTATAAAGTCAGGAAAAGCGGCCCCAATCTCCCGATAAACATGGTGACGATCACTGTTAGCTTCCCTCCCAGGGATAAATCCGGTGTTATTCCGGCTGACAGCCCCGTATTGGAGAACGCAGATACGGCTTCGAAGAATATAGCCAGAAAATCAAATGTCTCAGTGACAGTCAGGATAAATGTGACCATTATGATCACTGTCAGCGAAAGAATCACAACTGCGATTGCTCTGTATATTTGTTGTGTAATGAACTCTTTTCCGTATATACCCGCATATTCCTTCCCTCTGAGCGAACTGAAAAACGTGGCCATCAGGATACCAAAGGTATTTACTTTTATACCGCCGGCAGTAGAACCTGCAGCGCCACCGATAAACATGAGGACCAATATGAAGAAAAGACAGTATGGCGTTATCTGAGCCATATTTATAGCCGTAAAACCTGCTGTGCGGGCATTAGTGGACTGAAAAAAAGCCACCAGCAGCTTGTCTCCCAGTGATAGACGGGCCAGTGTAGACGGATTGATATACTCGGCAACAAATATGACCGCTGTCCCGAACACCAGCAGGGTCAAACTGCCCATCAGGACTATCTTGGTGTCAAGCGTGAAATTGGAAAAGCGGCGCTTTATAAATATATCGGCCACCACCATATAGCTGATGCCGCCGAGGATAACCAAAGCAGCCGTTGTTAAAAGCAGCAATATGTCGCTCTGACGGCCCGTAAGGCTCTGAAAGTTGCCGAAGAGGTCAAACCCGGCATTATTGAATGCAGAAACAGATTGAAAGAGCGCCTGCCAGAGAGGCATATCGTAAGAATGCTGAGATGAGAAATGCATGTAGAAAATTATTGTACCTATGCCTTCCGATATCAAGGTAAAGACGGCTATTTTCTTAACCATACCGGTCACACCACCCAGCTTCGGTGCGCCCAGACTTTCACCGATCAGCAATTTTTCCCGCAGCCCTATCCTTCTTCCCAGCATCAGAACCAGCAGTGTGGCGCTGACCATGAAACCCAGACCGCCCAGTTGAATCATAGCCAGTAAAACTATCTGACCGAAAAGAGACCAGTGAGTAGCAGTGTCCTGCACAACCAATCCGGTTACGCACACCGCGGATGTGGCGGTGAAGAATGCGTCCACCGGCGACGTGACCTTGCCTGCTTTACTTGCTAACGGCAATAATAGCAGGAAGGTGCCCACTGCTATCAGAACGGCGAAACTGAGCACAACCACGATCGAAGAAAACTCGCCGCTCGTCCGTTTCAGAGGCTCGGTCAGGAATATACGCCATGTCCTGGCAAGCGCTTCGAGATTGTGTGCTCTTTTTTTAGGCATACGGATTTAACAGGCGTAGCTTTTTAGCCGAATTATACGGTGATAATATAGCACAGTGCGTGCGGGTCTTACACTTGTAGCGGATTCAAAGACTAATACACTTTTCGCCTGACAATCTGGATTAGTATGCTGAGTGAAACGAGAATTAAACCTGCTGCTACAGCGACTATTATACTCTGGTACGGCACCGGGTCCGCCAGCCTTTTTATCAGAATTCCGATCAATGCCCAGACAATAACCAGCCCGAAATATATATCCCTTTGCCGCAGTACGACCATCAGCGCGATAGCGATGCCGATTGAAATAACGGCTATCGTCCAGAATTGTCCGCCCGGCCCCAACATGTCCCAGCCGGACGCAGCAAGCAAAGCTGTTGCATTGGCAATCGTTGCTATGGTAATCCAACCCAGGTATACGCTGAAAGGCAGATGAACCAGGTATTTCTGCCGGGTGGATGCATCCGATTTGCCGATCGATAGACGGATGTAAATCGCGATCAGACAGGCCAGCAGCAATATCATCAGTATCATTGACAGAGGGAGTATTTCATAATGCCAGGCGAATATCCACCCAACATTGGCCACACAGGTAAGGAAGAAAAATATGCTTATGCTATTGATAAAAGAGCGCTTTGCGCCGGCTTTAAAAGCGACTATCAAGCTGTATACCACAAAGATAGCCAGCAGCAGATAGATAAGCCCCCAGATGGCAAAGGTCAACCCCGCCGGCACAAACAGGTTCGGGTACTGGTCGGACAGCTGCCCGGTAGTCTTATTGTTTATAGGGAGAGCATTGGCCAGGTAATTAACAGCCACGACGCCTGCAAATCCAGCCAGATTAAGCACCGATAGAATGATCGACAGACCCCTGTTACCCATGTTTCCTCCTTGCAGCTACATGCCGATGCATCACTGTTTGAAATCAACCGCGATAACCGTTGCATGGTCATCCAGAACCGAGTGCAACACATCTATTAGCAGATCACAGGTTATTTCTTTGTACCCATAATCTTCTATCACCTGATCGCCGACCGGCTACAGTATATTATAATCACACCGGCTTTATCCATGCATTTGGCAAAAATGTGGCGTTGCCGGTGTGGTTGGGTTAAAATTCTTGAAACCGAATTATTGCTCACTGAAGGGGGTAGTTCTTTTATTGGCTATGTAAGAAAAGTGTAATCTCATTCGCACGCTTCATCTTAATCAAGTAAATTCAGACATGGAGGTTGGAATCACAGTGAAAAGGTTTGCAGTTATCCTTTTGATATGCCTGGTAATTACGGCTTCAGTTGTAACACCCGCGTTCTTTAGCGCAGATACTCTGGCCTCGGATATACAGGAAGAAACGAACTATTATGATATAGCCATCAACAATGGCCGGGTGATCGACCCGCTTACCGGTTTTGACGGGCTGGCAAATGTTGGTATTAAAGATGGAATAATCACCGCCATCGTTCCCTCTGCCCAGAAGCTGAACGGCGCGAGGGAGATCGACGCAGCGGGCCTGGTGGTGGCGCCGGGATTCATAAATATTCACAGCCACATCTCGGACCTGGGTGACGGCGGTGCTCCTCTATACATTCAGGACGGCATAACCACCGAGGTCACCGGCAATTGCGGAATACTGAGGGACGTGACTTTTTCCAAATACGCGGAACGGGCGGAGCAGGAGGGGCTGTATGCCAATGTAGCAGTACTTATCGGCCATAACTCCATGCGTGAGGCGGTGGGCGTGCCCAATTACCGGACGCCGGCCACGCCCGAGCAGCTGGCAAAAATGGCTGACATGTTGCGGCAGGGAATGAAAGACGGCGCCGTCGGCGTCTCGTTCGGCCCGTTTTACGGCCCGGGCGCTACCTACAGCGAGATGTTGGCACTGGCAAAGGTAGCGGCTGAGTATGGAGGTTGAGCGGCCAGCCACGTCAGAGACGCCTACACGCCGGGAGGAGCCGTGAAAGCTGTCAATGAAGCTATAAGCACGGCAAGGGATGCGAACATACCTTATATAATCTCACATACAGGCGGCGGGCCGACGGTGGTACCGCGCAGCTCGGGACCGGTGCTGGAGGCCATATACGAGGGCATGGACGAAGGTTTGAGGCTTGGCATTGATTGGTACGGTTACGATGCTTTTCTGACCGAGCTGGGCGCCGCGATTTTCGACTATCCCCCCGAGATGCTGATGCAGTTGATGGAATCACAGGTCTCCGACCTTGAGGTACCGTCCACCGTGGTGATCGACGGCAAGGTATACATGCAGGCGGGAGAACGCTTCTCCAGCATCGAGCAGTTCCTGTATGTCAGAAAGAAGGTGAAGGACAAGGAGATCCCCGACCCCATGTTGGTGGGGCATCTTTACAAGCCAGCCAAACAGAAGTTCTGGATGAGCAATCCGTATGTAATGATAGAAAACGATTGCACCATGACGGTGGATAAAGTTACGGGCAAATACGCCGGTCATCCTAAGGATGCCGGCGCATTTGCGCACTTCCTTGGATATTGGGTAAGGCAGCAGGGAGTGTGTGACCTGCGCACCGCGCTGGCCCGTACCTCGGGCATGGCCGCCCACTGGCTCGGTCTGGATAAAAAGGGCAGGGTTCAGGTTGGTTGCGATGCCGATCTGGTGCTTTTTAATCCTGCAACTGTCATTGATAAATCCACCTATATCGAGCCGGGTCAGGCTTCCTACGGCATACCGTATGTCATCGTGAATGGGGTGCTGGCAGTCGACAACAGCGAGCTTACCGGCGACAAGGCAGGAAAGATAATCAAACGTACCTGGAATGTGCCCGGACTGTATCCGAACCTGTCGGGGCTGCCGCCGATGAGCATTTCGGCATTAAACCCGGTTAAGGAGGCAACTGAATGAACAAGACATGGAAACCTGTTACTGCGGGCATACTGGATATAATCGCGGGTGCTGCCGCGTTAATCCTGGGTTTCGGTTTAATGATCGGCGGGGCGCTCGTCGGTTTCGTTACCCAGATGCCCCTGTGGCTGAACACGTTGATACCTGTAATCTCAATCCCTTTGATCATACTGGGCCTGATCGATATAGCAGGAGGGATCTGCGCACTTATGCGGAAGGTCTGGGGACTGGCACTGGCCGGTTCCATTACCACGCTGATCACCTCGCAGGTCATCGGTATCATTTCCCTCGTCCTGACTGCGATATCTAAAAAAGAGTTTGCATAATACAAAATAGACTTAATCCCTATGATCCCATAACCGGGTTGTGGGTTCCCGGCATTTATTCTATGCAGATAGCTTATTAATCAAATAATATGATTTAAAAGGGGAAATTTTATGGGAAAAAGGATACTGCGAACAAAGCTCTGTGACATGCTGGGAATCGAATACCCTATCCTCTCGGCGGGGATGGGGCCCACGCTGATGGGGGAAACTACCGGGGCGCCGCCTGCCCTGGTAGTGGCCGTCTCGGAAGCAGGAGGGCTGGGGGTTCTCGGGGGCAGCGGTTATACGGTTGAAGAGCTGAGAGCGGCCATACGGGAGATCAAATCAAAAACCGGTAAACCCTACGGCGTTGACCTGCTGCTGCCTCAGAAGCTGGATATCGGCAGCGACCTGGGACAGCAGAGCGCCAAAGAGATGCCGATCAGCCAGATATTAAAGTTACTGCCGCAACCTTACCAGGACTGGGTAAAAAAGGTAAAACATGAACTTCAGGTCCCCGACGTGGAGATCATGGTGAAAATGGATACGACGACCCTTCGCCCCCAGGAGGCTATTGAGGTATGCATCGAAGAAAAGGTCCCGCTATTCTGCGCCGGTTTGGGCAATCCCGGCTTCATGGTAGCACAGGCTCACGCGGTGGGAATGAAAGTACTCGCTATCACCGGAAACGCCAAGAATGCCCGCCGCATGGCACAGTCTGGCATCGACCTCCTCGTTGCACAGGGGCATGAGGGAGGCGGGCACACGGGACGCATCGGCACCATGGCCCTGTTACCCCAGGCCATCGATGCCGCCGCACCGGTGCCGGTACTTGCTGCCGGGGGAATCGGCGATGGCCGGGCGTTGGCTGCGGCTCTGGCGATAGGATGCGTCGGTGTATGGGTGGGAACCCGTTTCCTGGCCACCACCGAGGGGGGAGCCCACCCGATCAATAAAAAACATATCCTGGACTCGACCGATGAAGACACCCGCGTGAGTAAAGCATACACCGGCAAGACGCTGCGGGCGAGCTATAACAGGTACCATGATTTGTGGGACGGCTCGGGTCTGGAGCCGCTTCCTTTCCCCATCCAGGCCATGATATCTTCAGCGCTGCTTGCGAGCTTTGTCGAGGGGCAGAAGGACGATTACGTGGGCGGCCTCGCCGGGCAGGTATCAGGTCTGATCAAGGAAATTAAACCCGCCAGGCAGGTCCTGGAGGAGATGGTGGAAGAAGCAGCAGATATACTCACGCGCAGGCTTGCGGAAACGGTCACGGTAAAATAAGGGGATTGATAAACGGAGGCACAGGAGGGCCAACTTTAATGGCTGATAATTTAAGTATTTACCATGAAATGGGCAGGAAAATTGAGCAGTATATACGTCCATCGACCTTTCCTCTCGCCGTGAAAACGATTCAGTCTGAAGATGAGATTAAGCCTGAATACAGAAGGCCCCTCAGAAAGCAGAATTTACAGAGCTTTGTATGCCAGAATTTTAAAATCGCCCGCTCATACGGTTGGACGGTAGCCATTACAAAGGAAGATATCAACTGTAAGGCGGCCCGTGTCATATATGGGTGGGACGAGATGACTGAGGAATATGCCGGCTGGGTTGACCGTTTCAACGTCGGGCTCTATGCTGCCGACATCGAGGCCTCCAGAAAAATGGCGCCGTATATGTATCGCCTGGACAAGCGTTTTGAAGGTCTTGTGATCTCTCCTTTAACTCGGACAAAAGTGATCCCGGAACTGGTCTTGATCTACTGTCTTCCTGCTCAGGCGATGCGCTTCATACAGAGCTATTTATATTACGAAGGAGGGGCACTCGAGTTCTCCGCGGCGGGCAGAGTCGGTTCCTGCCATGAGGGCATCGCCAAGACCTTAATAACCGGCAAGCCGCAGTTGGTCCTTCTGGGTAACGGCGACCGCGTCTGGGGCGGAGCTCAAGATTCCGAAGTCATGTTTTCCTGCCCGGCAAATAAACTGGATATGCTGGTCGCAGGACTGGAGGCCACCCATAAAGCCGGCTTGAGATATCCCGTCCCCACCTATATGAATTATTCTCCCGGTTTTCAGGAATCCTTTGAAAAAGAAGCCAGAGAAAGGGCCGGGGGAACCATTGCCAGGGAATAGCCGCTTTAAGCGCTCTATGCAAAACCCAGGAGGTGGCTTATCAGTATCCTGAGGCCGATGCCGATCAGGACGATGCCGCCGATAGTTTCTGCCCACCTGCCGATTAGATCTCCTGCCCTTTTACCAAGAAGGAAACCTATGATTGTAGCTATAAAGGCGACAACACCGATGGTGATGCCGGCTACTGCGATGTGCACCTCGATAAAAGCCAGTGACAGCCCCACAGCCAGTGCATCGATGCTGGTAGCAACCGCCAGGGTGAGCAACATCCAGCCTCTGGTAACATCTGTCTGTTTATCATGTTCCTTTTTATGATGGAACGATTCCCATATCATCCTGCCGCCAACGACCGCAAGCAGGGCAAAGGCCACGAAATGGTCGTAGCTGGCTATGAACTTTACTACAGTCTGACCAGCCAGCCAGCCCAGGACGGGCATCAGCGCCTGAAAGAGCCCGAACATCGCAGCCACCCGCAGGACCTGCAGCCTGGAGGGATTTTTAGCAGTGACGCTGGCGCTGAGAGCCACAGCAAAGCAGTCTGCGGATAGAGCTATGGCTATCAGGAAAACTGAAAGGAAGTCGGTGCCGTTCATCAGCAGGATAACTCGTAAGAACTCCCTATTTTAGCATTTGTAGTTGGAATTTCGTAATCGGAATTTGGTAAAGGCAATTGATTGTCGGTCCGCTCACTCCTTTTCAAGTTCCTTTATCTTGTTGACCAGATAGTTAAAGGTTCTGGGAGCAACTCTATCCAATCTTGCTATACCGGTACCCAATCCGTCAGACGGTATCACGACTGTTTTATCCGGCGGTATCTGTCTGAACGCCTCATCAATTATCCGCCTGTTCATATCATATTCGTCATCAGAAAAGAAAACACCGGGCTCTTTGAGCGTGGGGATACCGATGGCATTCGGCTCACCTCTCATTTCCCCCGCCTGTCCACCATAGCCTATATGAACCGTATTATCTCCGAAAAGATATATTTTATCCGGGTTTGCCCTCAAGTCCTCTCTTTTAATAAATTTCTGATACTCTATCTTCATTGGAATATCACCTTGAGTTTGATGCCATCCTGTTAAGGAGCTAAAGTAATCGTCCCGGGACTGATATAATTATATTCTATATAATTAAAAATAAAGATGCGTTAACATATAATCTATCGGGGCATTTCATGGCAACCAACAGCAAAAAAACCGAGCTTACACAAAAAAAGATCGAGTTACGCGAAAGCGAGGCTGCACTCGCGGCAATGTTCAATATAGTGGGAACAGGTATCCTGCTCATCGATGGTGAAACGCAAACAATACTTGATATCAATAAGATCGCTGCAACTATGATCGGCCGGGACAAAGAGACAATGATTGGACAGGTCTGCCACTCGTTTCTCTGCCCTGCGGAGAAGGGTAAGTGCCCGGTTAAAGATCTCGGGCAGACCATCGACAATTCTGAGTTCCAAATCATCTGTGCGGACGGGCAGCTAAAAAACGTTTTAAAAAGCGTATCAACCATTTTTGTCCGGGGACGGCCCTGTTACCTGGAAAGTTTTATCGACATCACGGAGCGCAAACAGAGTGCCGAAGCTCTGCGGCAGAGCGAGCTGAAATTCCGCTTTCTGGCCGATAATACGCATGATATCCTCTGGACGATGGATCTGAATTTGCACACCACCTACGTCAGCCCGTCTATCGAGTCGGCACTCGGATTTACACCGGAAGAAAGGATGAAGCAGGATGTCACCCAGCAACTGACTCCGGAATCTTTAGCCCTGACCCAGGAAACGCTGGTGCAGGAGCTTGAGTACGAGCAGTCAGGCCAGTCCGATCCCAACAGGGTTTTGATCATCGAATCAGAATACTATCACAAAGACGGATCCACCCTGTGGTTCGAGAATGCCATAACCAGCATCAGGGATGAAAAGGGCTTGCTCACGGGAGTACAGGGAGTGTCACGCAATATCATGGAACGCAAGCAGTTGGAGCAGAAGCTTAAGGAGATGGCAACCCACGACTACCTCACGGGACTTCCGAACAGGGCACTGCTCGATGACCGCTTCTCCATGGCCGCAGCCCTGGCCCAGCGAAATAAAGAAAAACTTGCCGTGATGTCGCTGGATCTGGACAAATTTAAAACGATCAATGACACATTCGGCCATGCAGCCGGTGATGAGGTACTCAAAGCTGTTAGCGCAGGGATCTCAAAAATAATACGCGCCAGCGACACGATAGCGCGCGTTGGCGGGGACGAGTTTGTACTGGTGATGCAGGAGACAGACCGGATAAAAGACGCCACCACTATCGCTCAAAAGATCTTGGATTCTTTTAGAGCGCCGCTGATAATAGAAAGCCATCGTGTGGATCTATCCACCAGCATTGGTATTGCCATCTACCCTGATGACGGGCTGGAACTGGAGACCTTGATAAAAAAATCCGATGCCGCCATGTACTACTCCAAGGGCCATGGCCGCAATCAGTTCAAGCTGTTCGGCGACGGCGACGTCAGCATAGGCTCAGATCACAAAAGCGTCTGATCAAACTTGGGGCAGGGGAACCGTGCGTGAAAACCCGCATATGCACTCAAGCTTATTTATTCCATGCCGGCTGCGTGCTCTTGAGCAGCACCACCACCGGATCCAGCAAGTATATCCGCACCATTGCCCTCAGCAACCCATTATTAGCGATTATCTCAGACAGAGGGGGGCTGCAGGCGTAATAGGTATCCACCAGCAGCTCGCCGGGCATATTTGTAAGCAGAACCCTGTCTCTGAAAGCCCGTAGCGTGTCAAGTTCGGCAGCGGTCTCGCTGCCGTAGGCGGCGGTGGCGATAAAGCAGCTCAAAGGCCCGATCCTGATCTTCTTTTTAGTACCACCGGCCTGACTATCGGAATTTGAAGGGGTATGGCTCTGTGTCGTGGCGCTGCCCAGTGTAACCAGGCCTTTAGCCGATGCCGGAGCCAGTGCCTGCCATTTGGCCTGCTCCTGATTGACATTAAAACCGGCCACATGGCCCAGGCCTGCAGAGGTGGCTGAGACCATTTTGCCGGCTGCCAAGTTAACCTGCTTGCCGGTGGTTTTGGAGGTCACGGTGACATCCCCGGCCAGGACTTTAACGGTGGATTTACTGCCCGTTTCCTCGCAGACCAGCGTTGTGCCCTTGATGCCGGCCACCGCCTGGTTCATCTCTATCTCCATGCTGCCTTCTTTGAACATCTTTTTTAGATTGGTCCACATACTTCCCTGGATTAGTTGCACGTCTGAATCCTTGTCCGGAGGCGACTTAAGGACGATTTCACCATTCGATTCCAGCACGAATGTTGACAGGTCGGCAAATGACATTACACAGGCGCTGTCATCTTCAGTCCTGATATGCGTCCCGACGGGAAGCACCATGTCCAGTTTTGCCGCCTTCCAGCCGCGGGGCGCATCCTGCGGCAACAGAATTTCCACCACGCCCGTGATGCCGGAGAACCTCGTCCCCGAATCGCGCAGACTCTCGTATACCTGGAAACCGGCCGCCCAGCTTTTCACGGAGAAATCGCTTTTATCGCCTTTCTCATCGGTCATGATGCCCGTGCCCGGACCGAAAGTGATCGTGTACGGCCCCGTTGCCAGGCCCCCTGGACCTATGAATGACCCTTTGAGCGAAATAAAGATGGTCTCGGTGCCTGCCTTGCGGCCGGTTACCGTATAATCGCAGTCGTACGTATAGTGTCCGCTCATGCCACCTTTGGAAGTGTAATCCCCGTACATGGTCAGCTTGACCTTGATGGTGGCCGGATACTCCCGGTGACCCAGGCTGTCCGTCTCCGACCAGGTGCTCGTGTCCGTGCCCGA
>Ga0172380_10009127_pt1 | contig 10642 bp, 3 predicted proteins | sample Leawe162metaG_FD_119747 | JGI IMG/M metagenome (GOLD analysis project Ga0172380, IMG submission 119747) | Leachate microbial communities from a municipal landfill in Southern Ontario, Canada - Leachate well 162 metaG | ecosystem: Engineered > Solid waste > Landfill > Unclassified | place...
GTTAGTAACAGTTACAGGACCGTATGATCCATCAGGTACGTTATTGCTATCAACGATGTTAACAGAATCGCCAGTGTTCAAGAAGTGAGGAGCAGAAGCAACGACAGTAACTACGTTAGTTACACGGTTGATCGCAGTCACACCCACGCGGTTAGCATGAGCAAGATTCCACTTGATGATCGGAGTAGGACAGATTTGAACTGTATTGCCTACACCTACAGCAGTTGCAGCTTGTGCACGGCCGTAAGGGTTGACAACGTCAATGTAGTTTAAAGCATCGTTTACAGCGATGATTGGAAGACCAGCAACTAAGCCATCTCCACCGTTACGAACCTTGTTTCCTTGTGCCCATGCAAGCGTGTTACCGAATGCGAACACTTGGTCACCAGCACGAACGTCAGTAAGAGATACTGCGCCACCAGAGTGAGTCCAACGCCATACAAATCCTGCAGGACGTCCATAAGTACCAGACACGTCAGTGATGGCAAATGTAGTACCAGATACGATGTTTGTATCTTTAGGGTTGTAGTTATATTCAATAACGTTCGTTGAAGGATTCGTTACAGTGATGCTGTCAGAAGACAACAGACGGTTGAAGCGTTTAACTCCAGCGTCGTTCTCAAGCTTAACATAGTCACCAGCATTGAATGTATCAGGGAAGGCAGGAACCTTAACCAGCAAGTAATTTCCAGAAGCATCAGAAGATACTTCAGATTCACCAGTGATATAAGCTTGAGCCTTGTTGGCATTTCCACCGATTACTTCGATAGCGCCAGCAGAACCAAGCTCTTTAGAAGTGATCTGAACGTTCTTGCGATCCTTAGCGATACGAACGTTTGCAACGATCGGAAGCTGAGAAAGAGCTTTCTGAGTCAAGTGGTGATGAATGTTAGTTACACTAACAGGGATCAACTTGAATTGTTCGCCAAGATCTGGGATGTCATCGTTAGGAGCAGTTTCCATACGGTAAACCGTAGGAGCAACACCATTCAATGTGAAGATAGCCTTCATTGTGAAGTTAGGGTTTACGTTTTGGAACGACTTAACCCAGTTCACAGAATCATAAAGATTGATATGGTCTCTTGCAGATGGAACAGCCGGATTGTGTCCGTATGCCAAAGCAGTAGAGTTGCCGCCGTAAGCATAGAACTCTTGGTCAGTCGATCTATCGATCGTCAGAGCAGGAGAACCTACAGGAGCGATCGCAATGATCGTTCCAGCGTTTACAGTATCAGCGATAGTTTGAACGTCATTTCCAACCAACGGGAAGAATACAACGTTTCCTGCGTTAGTGATAAGTTCATCACCTGGCAGAGAACCTTGAACTGGAGTAGTCACTGTGAAACCAGAAGTTCCAGCAGTTCCATCAGGAACGTTGCCCATAGCTACGTTAGTGATAGTGATTACGTTCGAGGCATTAGATGCAGAGAAGAATGCGTCAGGGTTTACAACCGCAACGGTAGCAGCGGCAACAACAGCCGCTGAATCGCCATAATTCACACCAGGAACACGGATAGAACGGTCTGCACCATGGAATGGTTCTTGCGTTCCGTCATCGCCTACGTCATACCAGACAGCTACAGAACCATTCTCATCGTTGATGATGAAGAACGTTCCGTCAATTGTTTGGTCAGCAGTTCCGTTTACAGAACGTGCAGTTGTGAAACCAGATGTGCCATTGCTTGGAACTGGAAGTGATCCGTTGACCAAGCTAGTTGCACCAATTTGGTTACCAACAACGCTGATTGAATAAGCATTATCAAGACTCATTACTGAGCCAGTTTTAGTTGCAACGTCAGTATCAGAATCACCGGTGTTTACAGTAGCTACGCGGATAGCGCGGTTAGCTCCGTGAGCAGGTGGTGGGTTACCAGCATTGTTAAGATCGTACCAAACTGCAACCAATCCTTGCGAATCATTCAGGATGAAGTATGTTTGATCTAAAGAGCCAGCAACATCGGCAACAGTATCAACTGTGAACTCAGTAGGTGTTCCAACGATATCTGCAACCGTAGTTACAGAAGTTTGTTCTTGAGCACCAGGAGAAGTAGCAGAAGCGCCAGGGTTGATAACACGAACTGTGAAACCAGACTTAGCTTCTACGCGGAACTGTCCACGGTTTTGAAGACCGATACCAGAACCATCAGAGATAGAAAGAATATCGCCTACTTGAACAGGTGCTAAGTTACCAGCACTGAACGTGTAGTCGTAGTAATTGCCAGTCGACACGCCACCGTTAGGGAAGTTAGTCGAAGCGTCAGGGTAAGGACCTTGGACAGCAATCGTATATCCTGCAGAAAGAGCCGCAGCACGAGCTGGACCAGATCCGAAGAAGTATGTGTAAAGACTCCATGAAGGGGAATTCAAATAAGAGAATGTAGCAGCTTGATCAACCGAAGTAGGGTAACCGATAGCAAAGCGAAGCTTCTCACCGTTAGGTCCGTACTGTTGTGAACGAACGATCATCTTGCCACCGGCACCAGCTACACCACCAGTTGAATACCAGTTGCGAGCACGGAACCACATAGCGTAATCGCTGAAGTTCGTGTTGTTGATCGTAGTTCCCCAGACGTTGACGTTATTGAAGTCAATTCCTGGTTCATTGTCTTGGTCATCAGCAGAGAGCTCAGTAGTAGTAGGCAAGAATGAACCGCCACCAGAACCAGCATTTACGCGTCCGGTACGAGCCATCTTAACGTCAACTGTTTTAATAGTTGCGTCTTTATCCATTACAACAACGACGCTATCTTCAGCAGAGATGTTAACTGGACGAACTACTTCTAGTTCATCGCCAACAACCCAGTCAAGCTCAGTGCGAGCAACGCCTTGTTGAGTTCCAACTTCATCAGAAGAAGGTTTAGCTTTAATAGTGCGGAACTGGTTACGGTTTCCACCGCGTGTTCCAGAAACGTAGTCATCGAAAGCTGCATCAGTAAGTGCGGCAGCTTCAAGGATCTCAGAGTATGTTCCAGTATATGGAGCAGGATCTGGTACAGAGTTAGAAGTCAAAGGACCTTTAAGATCTGTGTAAGTGTGACGACCTAAGAATACGTTAGTTCCAACAGCTGCAGTACGTTTGAACATACCGACAAGAGCTTTGTCAGATGTACGTGTAGCAACGTGCGGAGGGTTACCGAATTGAGCAGTCTCAGTCTCAGCAAATACAACTGAAGCATTTGCAGTAGAGATAGGGATCGCAATTGATCCTTCACGCTCAGTAGTCGAAGTAATCTTGATAGCGTTTGATTTGTAAATAGTAGCAAGAACACCAGCAAGGTCTTCATTCAATGAAGCAACAACGCCCGTGATAGGTTCAGCAGGTGGGTTGTTCAAGTATGAACCGCGCCAGATTTGCGGGAATCCATCAGTCTCAAATCCTTTGATATCCAAAGAATCAGAGATAACGATACCAGCTTCAGGGACAACGCCGACGTTATCAACGTCTACGAATGTATCTGTTCCAACAGTTGTGTGTTGACCTTTAGCTTTGATCTTGAATAAGCCTGCGTTAGCGGCGTTTACCCAACCAGCATTACGAGCAACGATATAGATATAGTTACCAGGCTTCAGAGCAGCGAAGGCATCAGCAGTCTGAGCCATAATGCGCATTGTAGAAGCACTTGGGTTTGTGATCGTGATTGTAGATCCGATCAACAGAGGAATACCAACTTGGTCACAGACTGTAGAGTCTACGACAACAACCATCTCAGCAGGACGACCGAAGGCGTCAGTAGAGAAGTTGTAGTTACCGTTTGTAGTCGAAGTAGAGATTTGGAATCCTTTAGCATCGAACACACCAGCAGAGATAGAATCTCCGATGTTGATCGTAGTAAGGATACGTAGGTTACCAGTTTGACGATTCAACTCGAACTGAGCCGTTTGACCTTCAGACTCGAGAGGAAGGTTAGGGAACCACTTGTTAAGAAGGGTACCGCCAGAAACAACGATAGAGCTCTCAGCTCCCTCTTTGTTAGAGGTGATAACCATCGTTTGAGATGGAGTAGATACTGCAGTCAATCCAGCGAACTTGTCGTTGAAAGCTTCAACCCAGTCTTCGATAGTCAAAGACGCGAAGCTAGATGCACCAGGGAAATCAGACAATACGAATTGACGATCCTGTGTAGGAGTTCCGTCAACTGCGATAACGATGTTTGAAGCAACGTTGATATTCCACTGAGCAAACGAAGTAGTAGTCAGGGTAGCTGACTTAGCCTTCTCATGAAGACGTGTTGCATTCTGATAAAGAGCGATGTAGCTGAATTCATCAGTAGGGAATTTCAGGATTGTATTTGCGTACAGAGTCTCGTCGTCAGTATCACGAAGCGGAGCAACTTGAATTACTTCTGCGTCATGGGCAACTGGATACAACAAGATGCCAGTCGACTTATTAACAAAGCGAGCTTTGAACAAGATAGACTGAGTGTTGATAGCGATGATCACTTCTGACAGCGTAGCTGCAGAGATGTTCAAGAACTGGTTAGATCCGAAGAAGATAGTCTCTTCAGTTCCATCAACGATAACACGTATGAAGCTTCCATCCTTAAGAGTGAATGGACCTTCTTCAACGTTGATAACTTGAGGACGTGGAACAGGATAGTTAGCAAGTTGTAGATACTCTTCTTTGCCCGTAGCATTCGTTAAGAGTGTGTCAACTGACTGACCAGCGAATGACGGCTGAAAACCAGATCCATCATCGATGTAAAGAATAGAAGGGTCACCAACCTTAACAGGTTCAGTGATTACTGCAGACGCTACTTGGTTCGCATCATCCGGGTCAGAGACCCCGATAACAGAGGCGATGATGCTGGGAGCAGTACCACGGGCAAGAGTGATCGAGTATGACTTAAGTCGATTTCTCAACTCAACATCTGTCTCGATATCCTTACCGTTGGAGAAGGCGACCGTGTTCGTTACAGCTGCACCTGTGAAAGGAGCAACGTCGAAAGAAGTGATCGTATTGATACCAGCATTTCCAAGGCTACCAGCTACGAGAGCGATAACTTGAACGCCAGTAATCATGTCTTCGCCAGATGGGATGACAGCATCTCTGAGAGTGACGTATTGCACCTCAGGGTTCTGATTGTTTGCAGGGATCTTGACTACCGTACCGGCAGAGATCAAGCGATCTGGCTCACCCTGGGAATCAATAATGATGTCCGAGAGAAGATGATCCTTCTGCAATGCAGAGGCTAATGTAATTTCAGAGTAAGTAGGAAATTGAGTGATCGCTGTGTAAGCAATCGGACCTTCGAAAGAGTTAGTTCCACGACCGATGTACAGGTTGCCAGTTGCAGCCCAGCCAGTAGTGTTGTTAACGTAAATCTTAGTTTGTCCTGCGATAGGAGCAGGCTTAATAACGTAGAGACCAGTCGAACGCTTTACGATGTTCGTATTGAGGATGTTAACCAGACCAGAAGACTTGATCGATGGACGACGCGAAAGACCGAAGTCACCCGCTTTAGCATCCAAGTCATTGTTCTTGATAGCGTCGATATTCAACAGCTCAAGAACGTTGAGGATTGCAGTGTTGTTCTCAAAGTCATTAGCAGCGGCTGCTTCTAACAAAGTGAGAAGTACTGAACCTGCGTTAAGGTCATTAAGGGCAGTCTCCGCAATAATTTTGCGGATCATGTCGCCTAGAATCTGGTTAAAACTCTTAATTTGTATAGCCATTGCTCACCCGTACTATATTGTACTACGCGGTTAGTAGAGTCATGAGTTATTGACTGTAAAGCTGATCGGAATAACTTGGGTGCCCCCAGCTAACCTAACAGACATACTGATGGCCATTGCTCCGACTCCCTGACCAGTCTGGTTATTCACTAAGTAATCGACCGCTAGGTCTTCCACTCGGTCAAAACGACTGTCAGATTCAATCTGCGTTAGAATCGATTGTGTAAGTAATTCCCGGACATCATCGATGTTCGAGTTACGGCTGCCAATGACATTCACCAGACCAAAGGTAGGGTGGTATCGAAGAGAGCCTAGTTCAGTGACAATTTTGAGCTTAATAGCCTGAATAGCGTTGTCTAATCCATAGCTTAGCTTAACGTCACCGTTTGTAGTAAATGTAAGATCTCCACTGTCGTCGATAGCTAAATCGATCTTAGCTCGCTTCTCGTCCTCAGCAGACTTAGCGAGAAACCAAGGGACTTCATCATTACGACCATCTGGCAAAGGCTCCTGAGAAGGAATCAATACATAGAAAGCAGAATTGATAGTATTCGGTGCGAACACGCGAATATAAGCTTGGTCAGCAGTTTTGAAACGAGTCATGTCGCGGTCACCATCCAATTCAAGGATGATTTCGCCAGACACAGGAACTTGACGGAGACTGATGATCGTGCGTTGATCAACAACGACTTCAACAGATGATTGCAAGAATACTGGCTGATTGATATACAGCTTATCGATGTTCAAGAAACCGTTAATGTCTGTTCCTGCTAAGTTTACCTGATTACCAGAGCCGTTTGACAATAGCGGAATACGAATACCGACTTCATCGATATAAGGTGGTTTCAAACCATTGGCAATAGCAATGTCGATCCATTTGTTAGGATCTCCAAGGTAGCGAGTCGCAAGACTCTCTAAAGATTCACCATAGTTAATCTTAACTAAGCGTCCAGAAGTATACTGGCCAATGTTTACTTCAGGGTTGTTAGCATTAGCACGAGCCAAAGCAAACGGGTCGATAGAGCTATCAACTGCGAACAAGTTCGCAAGGATGAAGTCAACCGTCTTAATAGAAGACTCAAGAGTAAGTAAGTAATTGGCTTCAACGATTGTAGCGTTGATCTGTGGTGGAATAGAGCTCTTCTTGAAAGCTGCATTATAGCTCTCGTCGCTCAATCCATAAGTATCTGACACACGGTCACGATAGTTGATTACTTGCTGCTTAGCATTAACGAAGTTGTTCTTAGAGAATGAGTTAACACGAGCTGTCTCATTGTCTAGAATCTCAGTCTCTTGATTGGTCAAGTTAATGGCAGCAATCAGAGTGTTATCAAAGACAGCATAATAGCGGAAGAATGTAGTCGCATCCTGAAAAGGATTTAAGCGAGCTGCAGACGTGCGCTGAGCTTCAATGAACTGAGAGAAGTCTTCAACCTGTTGATTTAAGAAGTCAGGGTTGGTAGTTCCAGCCATGTTCTTAATCAGATTAGGCTTGATGAATTCCCATGAATCGCGGAAATAAGGCCAACGCAACGGAATGATAGAAGGCATATCCGCAAGAGACAGGTCGTCGCCACTTCTGAGTTTTAACCAGAGGTTGACGTCTGCAATTGCTTTGTATGCTTCGTTTACCGTTGCCATTATCTACCTAACACGCTAATTCCGCCAACGAAGGAACCAATGATTCCTTTAGCCTGGCTAGATAGCGATTTGATATCGCCAAGTACTGAAGAACCATCTACGCCGTTCAAACCCAGATCAGCAAGTCTTTGAGTAAGACTGTCGTCGATCGGAGCTGTAATAGCAGAGAGGTTGTACCCACGAAGTTGAATCGAGTAGTAATACAACATAGGGTTGTTAGCATCTCTACGCATAGTGAAGCTACGAACAACAACGTCATATTGATTGTTATCTTTATAGTTGAAGAAGGTCAAAGGGTGAGTTTGACGTCCTTGAGTAGATCCGCCAGTTCCAGCAGCATCTTTCTTATATTGAAGAAGAAAGCGATACAGGTTGTGGAAAGCTACATAGCCAGAGTTCTCAGGGGTGATACCGGCTTTCGCCTTTACGCCACCATCCAGGATGTCTGCTGCCTTGTTCTTGATTTGGTTTGCAAGGCTAAGGGTCTTAGCAAAGAAACCGCCAGCGGAGATACTAGAAGCAACCGGAACGGTCGATCTGCCAGATCTGCGCAATTGGCTGTAAAGGATAGATGAATTGCTACCTGCACCTGGTTCAACGAACTTAGGTGAGATACCAGTTGTTCCTTCAATGCTGATATCGTAGTAACGAACATCAGAGTGCTCTTCAACAGTTCCATACAAGGTCGTAACAACGTTAGTTGCAAACGGAGTAGTAATATTTAAGTTAGAAGGACTGATCGGAAGGAACATAGTGAAAACGCCGCCAGTGCGGGTCTTCATCTTAAAGCCATAGGGCTTAGCCGAGAACCAGTTGTTGGACTCGACTTTATAACTCTTGTCCATGCCTTTTGTCAGATTGCTTACATCTGGCAGAGGTCCCTGCTGAACAGGAACGTCCTGCGGCTTTGGACGATCAAAAATGTTTTTAATGTCGCTTATGTTAAAACCCATGAGCTTATTATATAGCAACCTTAGTTAGAGGCTGCCAGTGATCTCCTTAATCTTAGATTGGACGGCAACGACGCCTGGCCATTGCGGACTAGATCCGATTGCCGAGCACGGCCCAACTGGAGAGATAGGAATAACCTTAGCTAAGGCTTCAACCATTTGGAACAGTTGATCCAAGAGCTCAATGCCTTCTTTACCGATGGCTACTTTAGGCGAATTAATCTTTACAGATGTCGAAGCCTCAAGTTTGAATTCTTTAGTCTTAGCGTTAATCTTATCGTCAGAAACGATGTCCAATACTTTACATTTCAATTCGACCTTCTCATCCTTCTTTGTCAGGGTGAGTTTGATCTTGCCAGAATTCACCGTAATGGTGCCTTTAGGCTTGTCGAAGCGCATGTTTTGAATGTTATCTAGCTTCTTTTCTTTCTCAGTATATCCATCAGCATCGCTGATTTCAATACTTCCAGTCTTATCGAACTTGAAGAAAGAGCCACCAATTTTTTCATCATACGTAGGAGCAGGGATAGCCGCTTGAGGCGTCTCATCCAGTTTCTTAGCATTGGTCGGAACCGCTTTGAACGTCATGGTGTATTCACCATTCTCGTTAATGCGAGTCTCGATACCATTGAACTCAGATTGGTACTGAGGTCCTTTTGTAATGTCAAGTGTAGACTTACGAGCAGGGTGGATCAATCCACCAAGGATTACAGCTTCACGAGCCTGTCCGTTAAGGAAGGCAACGAGAACTGTATCTCCAGCTTTAGCTTCGAAGTTGCGAGTAGGATCTGGTTTGTCGTCAAACTTGTAGCCGTGTTCTACCACGTCTTCATAGTTGTATACTCCACCGAACTTGCGCAACAGACGTGCGTTAACTTCGATAGAATCATTCTTATCCTGAACCTCAACTAGATACTTAATATCCGTAGTGCGAGCTTCACGATAGACTTTCTTAACGATACCAATACGTAGATATGGGTCTTTCTTTTCAACAGCACTGAAAGCAGAACTGTTGTTCCAGATAGAACTATCTTTAACGATACTGAATGGGTTATTACCGTCCATTAAGTACCTCTAACTTTCTGTGGATCTGGATCTTCAGGCATCGAAGTGCTATTAACGTTCTTCGTGTTTCTGTCGTCAGATTGACTGAGGGCGCCTTTGCCAGCAGCCATTTGATCTAACATGCCGTCGCCAACATTTACGTTGTTCTTATTAACTATGATCCCGCGTACGAAACTAATAGTAGTTCTGTATTGACGAGCACCATCAGGTGTAACTGAGAATGAATGCGACACCGCTTCGACATGGGCTAGGATAGAATTGGTCTGACCTGTGCGTCTTGATTCGGCATTCATATTTGGGGTTGGATTAATCAACCCAGCATCGAATCGAATATTATTCCCAACGCAGATGTATTCAGTAGATCCATGGATCGTAATCGTTCCATTAAGCATTCTGTGCGTACCAAAGTACCATTCACGAAGAAGGTTACACCAGTTGACCAATTGGCCCCAGTCAATGCCGATATCGTTTGGAAGTCCACCCTTTTCAGAGCCAGATGGAAATTGCTTTGTTCCTAAGATGAGAGGGCGGAAGCCTTCACGTCTAAAGGACTCTTCGTCGAAGACTTGAGATTTTTGTTTGTACCAGTTAGCAACAACATTAAACTCTTGAAACTCAGGTTTGATTTCAATAAAGTTGAACTTGTCACGCCAGTTAGTTCCTGCATTAACAGAAATAACTTCATCAGCAATAAGCTGGTGCGTCTTAATATGTTGGAAATAAGACTTTAAAGAAGAGCTATCACCTGGGCTAGGCTTGAAGTTCTTATAGGCAAAAGGCTTAATGCGATTATATAGAGTTAGTGCCACAGTGCTATCAGCGTTCCAACGGAAGTCAGTGAACATCTCGTTAAGAACGGGATTACTGTTTTCCATAAGGATTTGCCAAAGCGAGTGAGTGCCTTGAAGCGAGAACGGATCAATGAAGCCAACAGCTTCCTTCTTGTCATCATACTTATCTGTGTTCACTAAAGAACCAGTCTGTAGGGTGATAAGCTTATTGATAGACTTAGAAGAGACCTTCTTATTCTGAGGATCTACGAATCTAAAGAACTTTGCCAAAGGATCTGGAATCTCGAACTCATAAATAGAGTTTGAAAGACGGTTGATCTCTTTGCCAGCTTCAGTGAAACCAGACAAGTTCTTACCCATGATGCCAAGAATGTTTGTAAGGTTCTGAGCAACGGTGAAGTTCTGTGGAGAACCTTCTTTACCGAAGAGCGCATTACGAATAGCGACAGCTGCAGAGTTGCCTAGAGACTTAGGGTCGTTAGGTGCAGCGATCAAGTTGTCAACATAAAGTTGCGAGTTAAA
>Ga0172380_10009129_pt1 | contig 10641 bp, 10 predicted proteins | sample Leawe162metaG_FD_119747 | JGI IMG/M metagenome (GOLD analysis project Ga0172380, IMG submission 119747) | Leachate microbial communities from a municipal landfill in Southern Ontario, Canada - Leachate well 162 metaG | ecosystem: Engineered > Solid waste > Landfill > Unclassified | place...
CATACCCGACGGCCTTACGGCCTGGGCACAAGAGGCGCAACTTTGCTGCATGGTCGTTCCATTCCCTTCTCCTTCTTGAGGAGTTGCAACGCCGCCATGCGCCCGGAAAACCGTGCAATCCAGCCCGTAGCGTTCTCACCAAACGGGTGAACGCAAAATATATGACAAAGTTGTTTAGAACTACCATGTTACGCACCTTAGCAAGCGGTCAACGGAGGTTTCTAGGTTTAATGCTCCCTGCAATGAATTATTCCTCAGAAGTGATTCAAAAACTCGAAAAGCTAAGGCAACCATTATCCTGAAAAGTTCAGTAAAACTGCAAGACTCTCGAAGCACACACGGACAAGCGTGGTTGCATGGGTTTTCATAGCTTCAATCCCTCAATCTCTTCCCGGCTCAATCCGGTGGTGCGCATAATGACTTCATCTGCAATACCCAAAGTCTTCAAATTGCGGGCGACTTCGACCTTGCCTTCGACCTTGCCTTCGAGTTTGCCTTCGAGTTTGCCTTCGAGTTTACCTTCGATCTTGCCCTCGACCTTGCCTTCGATCTTGCCTTTTTCTCTTTCTGCCCGAAGTTCGCTGATTTCGTCGTGCAGAGCACGCTCGCGCACAAAGGCGAGCCGCCGGGTTTCGGCGTCGCCACTCAAATATTTGATGCGATCAAGAGCCTGTTGTACAGGGGGGTAAGCGATTTCGGCCATTTTGCGCTCCTCTTGCCAGTGTTCAAAAAAGGCCACCCAGGCGGCGAGTCCCGCCTGCGCCACACCCAGGCGGTCGGCCTTGGGAAGTTCTATGATGTTCAATTGTAATTCGTTGCCGAGTTTTATATCTGGTTGCCGGCGGTCGCGCAGTTCGAAACACCAAAGCGCCTGCTGCTTCTGACCCGGTGCGTCGAATAGTTCGAAGTCCAGCAAATGGATGCCAATAACCGGCTTGATGCTCTGGTAGTCCTCGCCGTTGCTGAGTTGATGCGTGAGCGTGCGGGCAAGATAGTAAGCGCTACGGGCGCTCCATGCATTATAGCGCCTGACTTGCATTTCGATGTTGTAGCGACAGCCGTGAGTATCCTGGGCAAGGAGATCGAGAACGATAAATTTGCCGGCGAGTTCTTCCGGGTCGATGCGGGGGTTGAGAACCTCGATGACGTCGATAGGTTCTTCTTCGCTGCGAATGGCATTGATGAGCGCGGTAAGCAGGCTCGGAGCGGTGGCGAAGAGCTTCTTGAAAACGAAGTCGTTCTTCGGATTGAGGAGCTCTTCGGATTGAGGAGCTTTGGGTCAGTCATAAGCGATACCCCGCAGACACATGCACTTTTAAAGCAAGGAATATACTTTGCGCGGCCACAATTTGCGGCTAAATTCGCAAATTGTGACATGACAAGGAACGGGATGAACGTATCTTTACACCGTAATCGTCACATCAAAATCAAAGGCAGCAACCACCGGCCTTGCGATGGGTTGCTCCGCCATCAGGGGCAATCGACCATTTGCACCACGACAAGCCGCCCGCCATCGCCCTTGGCCAAGAGTATCTGTTGCCCGTCCTTGAGTTCGATCTTGCTACCAATGGGAATCGGTGTTTTTGTGGCGACATCCATGAGGTCGGAAAGTCGTTCGTTAACCAGCCACCAGACATCGTTGTGGAATACAAAATAGCCGACACGCTTTTTTTGGTCGTCGGCAAGTTTCTCGTTCGGCGCAATCAAGTTATTGACATGCCAGAGAAAAAGTGACTGCTCCGTCCAAACCATTAACCTATGGTTATCGGGGCGATACTGCCCCTCCTTGTGAGAAGAATAGAGATTGAGGACAGGCAACTTGCCTTTGAATGGCGTGCCGCAGAACGGGCAACATGGCTTGGTGGAGTTGTCGAAAACATACCACTTCTGGGCGCAAGCCGGGTTGCGGCAGGGCTGGATCAAGTCGACGGTTTTAACCAGCGCCGTCTCCCAATCGTTGGCGGATGGTCGCATTGCAGGATCATGCAGGCCGGTGACAAAGGATTGCAGAAACAGCGGCGCAAGATAAGGTCCGGTCACCCCGAAAGGAATCTTGCCCGTATCCGCCCACGGCAATTCCGTGGGCTTGGCATCCGCCACCCTGATCCGGTTGCTCTTGTCCGTCGGGTGCTCGACGAACATGGCTTTTTCGCCCATGGAGAGATTCTCGTCGCGCAATTCGTCGTTGACATCATGCACCTTGCCGCCGCGTAAAGGGTGCCGATAAAGCAAATACATATAAATCAGCACGGCCAGCGCGTGCTGGTCGGTCTCCCGGCGCGGAAGATGGCGCTTGGGATCGTCCTTCGCGAGATGACAGGTCATCACCACTTCGGGCGCAATGAAATCCGGGGTGCCGACGACATCGGGAGGATATTTCCCCGGAACAACCAGCCCGTCGACATCAATCACGCAAGCGTACCCATTGGATGGGTCCACCAGCACATTCTTATAGGACAGGTCGGAATGAGCAAGCCCCGCCATGTGCATACGGCGCACCGCCCGAGACAGCAGAACGCACACCTTCAAATGGCTGCGCCAATCGCCAAGCTCCCTCGGGTCAACGTGACGGTTTCTAAGGTTGGCAGCGGCAAACCACTTGCCTTCTTTCTCCTTGCCCTTGATCCCGAGCATGTCGTTGTTTTTTGACCCGTGCTCAAAAAAGAAGTGCTTCGGATAAGTCGGCGCGACCAATCCCAGCCGCCCATCATGCTCCAGCATGGCGGTCGGCCAGCAAAACAGGTTCTTCCAGTAGTCGCCGCCCGCCTGGCTTAAAATCCCCTCGCGGTATTTCCCGGTGATCATCTGCAGGCGTTCTTTCGCCTGAGCGTCTTGCTTGGTCTTGTAGAACGCAACGACATAGGATTTATCGGGGGAGAAATACACATCCTTCATCGCGCCGGAGCCTATGACCTCATCCACAAACTCGACGGTTTGACCGTCGAACGTTTTCGCTTTGATAATATTCGGCATTTTCGCTTTTACCAGAGCAGTGCAATGGTGCGGTCGTCATGATGACCGGGCGTAAAGAAATGGAGCCATTCGACGAGGCTCTTATCCGGCTCGGGGGATGTCAGACATGACGCAATCTCGTCCCAAAGGGCGTCCCATTTGGTTGCGTCTTTCAGCCCGTTGTCCGTCTCGAATTTCGGGTCCGAAATGCCGTCCGTCATCAACATCACGGATAAAATGTCAGGAAAGCAACCTATTTTGACGCGCTTTGAGAAATCTTTATCTATCAGGGCGGCACGGTCCAGAAAGCGCGTCTGCCCGGCAAATTCGCCGCCATCGGGAGCGCCCATCAGACGCACTTTAGTGCGAGGCCCATAGGCGGCGATAGCGCCGTCCCCCATCCAAAACGTCGCCAAAAAAGTTTCCTTCTCTTGGCGTTTCACTGCTGCGGCGAGCAGCGTTGTCGAGTATTCCTTGACGGGAACGTTTTTCGACTTCGCTTCCGCCTCAATCGCTTCGACGGCCAGGGACGCCGCCTTTTGGAACAGCAAATAGAACGCATCATTCATCGTTTTTTTAACTGCGGGATTGGCGTCCCAACCGTTGAGAGCCGTGTTCATATTCGAACCGATTTCGCCCGCCAGATTGGAAACGAGATGCTCGCCGGCAGCCTCTACGGCAAGCTTGGAACCCCAGCGCGAACTTTTTGCGCTACCCGCGCCGTCTGCGACGATCAGCACGCTCCATCCTGAAACTGTATCGTGATGAACGAAAAAGTCGTCATCTCTGAAGGTGGCGGAATGTTCATGGGAGCGACCGCGACGGCTCGCTGCGGCGATATTGAATCCGATGGCGGAAATCAATTTCTTGTCGATGTGGTCTTTTTTGTAAGGCGCATTCTCCGGCGGCTCGCCAATTTTCCAAAGACTTCGGGGATCGGGGTTGACAATCAGCACGCACTCACCCGAAGACCACGATTTACCACCATCTTCCGACCATTGAAATATAATTTTGTGATCTCCCGGTACAGATGGAGTTCCGGCCAATTCTCCCGCATTCTCATTAGATAACGTAAGTCCCGAACCGGGGGGCAGACGCACATTTCGGAATTGTATTGACCTAGGGGCAGCCCCAGCTTCCGCAATTTTCCCATTGTATTCCAGACCGGACTTGGCATTTGGCACTTGGAAAGTCGCTATGGGATTGGTTGGCTTCCAAACCGAAGTTCTCGCTGAGGGTGTGGAACTTTGACGAGAGGGCAAGCTCGCAGGCTCAGAGGGTGCCGTTTTTTCGGCCTGAGTTGAATGAATTGGTATTTCTTCCGACTCTTCCGACGGGGTTATACTTTGTTTCGGCTTATTTTCAGCAATATTTGCAACAGCCTCAGGAACGATAGTAGGCGAATGCATCGCTGTTTCCTCAGGAATCAGCGTTATCGGTAAAGATGCTGCAACTGCAGAATATTGCGTCTTCCAAATTTTCAACAATGAATTGGCAAAATATTTGGCTATGGTCAATACACTCTCATTTTTAACAAACTCATCAACAATACCAGGGGGTATCCCACTTCTATTGAAAAAAGGAAAGTCGCTTGGCCAAAACAAGCCCCAAATCATGTTATCAATGCCCGTGCGATGCATGCGGAATAATTGCGGCTCTCCAATCAACATCTCTGTCGGATAAATCGACGATTCCAGCAAGGTCGTTGTCGGATATCGTTCGATCCAGATTCGCTTCAGTGAATCGGTAAAATGGGAAGCCGCTACCAACACATCGTTGCATCGAGTGAATTCGTCAAGAGCACTCGCAGAGGGTATCCCGGACCCATTGAACAAAGGAAGATTGCTCGGCCAGAACAAATTACAAATCATGTTATCAATACACCGTTGTTGGCTCTTTTGTTGCTCGGGTGTTAGTTCACGCGGTGGCTTTTCCATATGATTCAACCTCTACCTCTGCCCACGTCAAAACCACCATCCCCATCCGCTGAACCCTGCGCAAAGGAGAGCTTATTTTCGCACCAAGGGCAAATCGCGTCTCCCGGCCCGTTGACACACATAAGCTTTCCGCAACCGCACATTGCAAACGCAGTGATGTTTCCGCAATGCGGGCAACCTGGCGCTCCAATGAGTTCGGATGTATTGACCTTCAAATCGGCAGCGCGAGGGTCGGACCAAGCGAAATACTCTTCCTCCAACGGATAACATCCCGAGATTTCAAATCGCGCAACCTGCACTTTGAAATCGCGGGTCGCCACATCCTGTAGAGCACGGTCGTATTTTATGATGTACGGTTTGCGTGTTTTTTGGCAGCGTCCGACCAATGTCACGCAGGTTTCATCGGCCTGCTTTGAAGGCAACTCCTTGACGATGCGCATCACGTTTTCGTCGAGCAGCGGTAGCGTTTGCGCGTCCTTGCCTTCCCCCACGCTCTTGCTCTGCGCTACAATCGACGCCGTGACCCAGTTGATGAACTTCAAGAAATCACCTTCCTTGGCATCCTCGAATACAATGACATTCTCAGTTAGGCGCTTCAACGCGGTAAAATCCGCAAAGTTGCCGATGCTAACAGCGATCAAGGTTGTTTTCTTTGCGTAGCGGGCATTCCACTGGTCGATTGCAGGATTCGGGTTATCGGTCGGATGGCCGTCGGTAAAGAGATAGACGATGGGCTTCCAGTCGCCCTTGCGATCAGCCGTAGTCTTGACCACGGACTTGTCAATCTCGGTCATCAGGGTTTCAAGCGCACTCCCGAGGCTGGTTCCTCCGCCTAACGGCAGCCTGGGTGGATAGAATGAGACGACTTCCACCAACGGAACGATAGTCTTGGCGATTCCTGCGAAAGCGATAACGGAGATATAAGCCGTTTCCAGTGCTTGCGGATCTGTCCGAAGTTTACGAACAATTGCCTGGAGACCGTCCTCCATCTTTTTTAGATTCTCTCCGACCATCGATTCCGAACAGTCCAGGACGAAGAACACAGGAAGTCTACGCATAAGTCACCTTTTCTCGCACTATGGCGCTGTCGTTTATAAAGTGTGAAGTAAATTTGTATTCTAAAGAAGAGCGATCCCCGAAGAACAGCGCATAAAAATCCGATCCGTGGGGGAGTGTAATGCCCACGCATTACGCCAATGCGCTTCGCCTTATTGAATTATATGGCTTGCGTGGTTTACTTTCGACTCGGAGTGAGTGTCAGCGTGATCATGATATCCGGTGAGATTTTCCATGCATCGGCGTTTCCGCGAAGATCGTTATTCTCAAAAACACCTTGCCCGCCATCGCAAATCCAAATCGCCGCCTTCGTATTTTTTGTTATGCGGTTCTGTCGCAGAGTGGGGTTGCCGCCGGTATCGATCCGCACACCTGCTAACGCGTTGCCGAAAATATCGTTGTCTTCCAACATCCCCTGACCATTGTTATACACGTAGATGCCGCTTTTATTTCCATCGTGGATACTGTTGCCGCGCAATATCGGGTCGGCACCGTCATGGATTGCAACGCAAGCGGGACCTTGTCCGGTAATATCACATTCTTCGACAACAAGTTGACCTCGTGCGATTTTGAGACAAAAAAATTCTCCACCGACCTGCCGTAACGTCAGATTGGCAATACGTCCATTATTTGCCTGGAACAAAACAGCGTTCTTTCCGTCAGCCTGGATAATAACATCGCCCAACTTGCCATCCCCAATGATCTCCACAAATTTGTCGATGACGATTCCCTCCTGATACATCCCTGGCCGGACAAGTATCCGGTCGCCGGGTTTGGCAGCATTGATCGCATCAGTCAAGTTCGTGTAATCACCATGATGATATGCATCAACGACCCATGTCGGCGGCGTCGGTTTGTCAGATGGCGGGCAAGCGATACCCGAGGCAAGCTCGACTGAAGTTTGGTGCACTTCATTCAAGGGTGGGACGGTCTGCAAATTCCATTGGGGAGCATCCTTGGTGGGAATGGGTGAAGATAGCGGCGAATTTACACGTTTCAACGCCAAGACGATCTGCGCGGCCATACTGTCTATCTTCTTCACTACTTTCGGTGAGGTTATAACTCGTTGCGCAGCTTCCTCCAGTCAGCCCCATTCCGGCTCGCTATGAGGCTCGTCAATCGATCCTGTTTTTCCTCATCGTTGAGAGCCGAACAATTGATGTAATAAACCGGTAAAATTAGGTCGTTGCGACCTAACCGTTTCTCCCGGTCTATAAAGCGTTCAAGTTCGGCACAGCACGCCGAGCTATTGAAAAAAGAGGGTGTGATTATCGGAACAAGAAAGGTTACGGCATCAAGGGACTCCTCAATGCGGCTTTTCCAATGCTCGCCCCAATAGGTGTCCTTCCGATCCTGAAAGATAGGGAACTCCTTTCCGGTCTGCACTTGCACCTCACCGCTTAGCCGTTTACAAAGCTTGGTCAACTGCCTGTAATTGTGCTTATCGTCGGAACGAGCATAACTCATGAAACAAATAGGGGGTTTGTTCATATTGCACCGTTTTGTCACCTGATTGTTAGTAAACGGGCACCAACGCCCTAAATTTTTCACAAACTTTAGGCTCTGTTGATGTTTCGCAAAAATATATTTCTAAACAACAAGTTACGCAGGCCAACGAAATTGCATAACTCGTTGAGTAACTTGGGTATTTGTAGTAAGCGTCAACAGAGCCTAGCGTTCATCTCCATCCGAAGAAAGTAAATGAATTCCAGCTTTACCCAAATGCGATTCTACAAACTCATATGTTCAGTCACAGTACGAGTTGCACTTCCGCCGGAGGCGGCGGCAAGGAAATTTGCCCTGAAACTCCCGCACTGCTGCTGCCGGCTGCGACGCTGGCGGAAACCCATTTGAAGAATCCGGCAAATGTGGCCGCATCCATCGTGTCCAGAGTGACGACGCGGTCAGTGAGTTCCAACAGATATTGCTGCTTCGCCTTGGGGCCTGCGGCGCAAGCGAGAATGGCGCCGAAATTGCGCTTCTTCACCTCAAGGATGGCTTCTCTGAAAGCATACAGATCCGACGGGCTGCCGTCGGTCATCAGGAAAACCAGAGGACGCCAGTCACCCTTGGCGTCATCGGTTGTTTTCCTGATGTCGCGATCGACCCGCTGGATCAGAAGCTCCAGCGCTGCGCCCATGAAGGTCGCCCCTGCATCCGGTGCGGCAATTTCGCCCAGCCGGATTTGGTCGAGCGGCGTCAAGGGCAGATATTCGTGCGCTTCGATATCGAAGGTGATGATGGAGAGATACACGCTCTCCAATGCATAAGGGTCTTGTCTTAACGCGCTGAGCATCGCCTGGAGGCCAACATTCACGGAATGTATAGGCTCTCCGCGCATCGAGCCGGATGTGTCGAGGAGGATGTAAACCGGAAGCCGCCTGATGCTCATGACGCGCGCCTCACAAGTATTGCTTCAGCCACTCAACGAATGTGTCGGAGGGCGATGGCGCGCCGATGGCGTTGAACTTCCAGCCCCCCGCTTCGCGGATCAGTTCCGCGAAAAGCATGGAGTGGCAGTTTTCATATTGCGCGCCGCCGGAGAGATCGAAGCGCAGCATTTCGCGCCCCTTGCCATCTTCCGCGCGGATGTAGGCGTTTTGAACTTTTCCGAAGCTTTGCCCGTTCTTGATGCCATTGTATATCTGAACGACAAAAACGACTTTTGCATATTGCTCCGGCAAATCGTTCAGCTTAACAATAATCTGTTCGTCGTCGCCGTCTCCGGCGCCCGTGCGGTTGTCGCCGGTCAACCAAATCTGGCCGGAGGCATGGCGCATATGGTTGAAAAACACTACATCACCGTTTACCAATGTCGCTTGGCCGTTTTTGTCCCGCCCGATATTTTGCACCTTGCCATCTTGGCCACAGAGAAAAGCGACGACATCCAGATCGTATTCCTCTTCCTTCTTGCCGAAAATATTGCCCAATAGCCCCTTTTTCTCCTCGCGTATGTCCCATCCGAGGCCGACGGTAACCATGGAGAGGTCGTTCTCGTTTTTCTTGAGGCTGACACCCTGACCTTTTTTCAGTGAGATTGCCATGACATGCTCCTTACAGAACCACGTTGACTTCGGGTGGGGGCGGGGGCAAATCGCCCAAACCGGACACTTCCTTCTGTCCGGAGTCGACCTTCTGGCTGCCGGTGGAAACGCTGGCCGAAACCCATTTGAAAAACGCTTTGATGGTGTTCGCGTCGGCTGTGTCCAATTGAACCACGACTTCGGTGATCTGCTTGAGTATCGTCGTGTCGGCGCCATGTCCGGCGGCGCACGCGACGATAACGCCGGTGCGGGTTTTTTTGAGTCTGTCGAGACCCTTTTGCCAATCGTCGGTCGGGGAGCCATCGGTCATGATGAAAATCAGGGGTTTCCAATCCCCTTTGGCATCGGCGGTGGTCTTGGCCACTTCCGCATCTATGCTATCTGCCAGAAGCTCCAGCGCATCACCCAAAGCGGTGCCGCCACTTGCGGAAATGGGGGGAATTTGGAAAGTTGCCAATTCAGTCAGCGGTGTGACCTGGTTGGCAGTACTATCAAAGGTGATGACGGAAAGAAACGCCGTCTCTAGTGCATAAGGGTCTTGGCGCAATGTGGAGACGAGAATTTGAACGCCGTTCTTGATCGCTTCGATAGGCTCGCCGCACATGGACCCGGAGGTGTCGAGCACGACATATACAGGTAATCTTCTCATTTCATGCTGCCTTTCTTTAAAGGATTGATTTTTTGATTCACCGATTATCCTACGCGACCGCGACACCGAACTGACCGCAAAGGGATTCCAGCCCACCGGAGAACCCTTGGCCGACCGCCTTGAATTTCCATTCGTCGCCATGACGATACACTTCGCCGAAAATCATCGCCGTTTCGGTGCTGTAATCTTCCGTCAAGTCAAAGCGGGCGATTTCGATATCGTTCTCCAGATTGGCGATGCGCATGAATGCATCGGAAACCTGACCGAAGTTCTGGCGGCGTTTTTCGGCATCGTGAATCGTCACGCACACGACGATACGCCGGATGGAGGCAGCCACCTTTTCAAGGTCTATTTTCAGCGCTTCATCATCGCCTTCACCCGCGCCGGTGCGGTTGTCTCCGGTGTGTTCCACTGCGCCACATGCGGAAACAAGTTGGTTATAGAATATAAAATCCTCTTCGCTACGCACTTTGCCGTTTTCCGCCAGTAAAAACGCGCTGGCATCCAGATCGAAATCGGCGCCTTCCGTGGCGCGGGAACTCCACCCGAGGCCGACGAGAATTCGTTTAAGTTGCGGATTGGTTTTGGAGAGGCTGACGTTGCCGCCTTTTTGCAAACTGATTGCCATTTTTGATTATCCCGTTTTAGATGAATAAAATTATTTAGCGGATCATATGCCGTATCCCTAGTTTTGCTTACGCTTGTAGAGTACAGAAGACCACAAAGACAAGCCGATGAAGGCAACGCCCGACAAGCCGGTGAACCATTCTGAAATATGAAACTTCACACTGGCCAGCATGATAAGCGCCAGGATGCCGATCGCGTAATGCGCGCCATGTTCCAGGTATACAAATTCTTCCAGTGTGCCTTTATGAACCAGGTAAACCGTCATCGAACACACGAACATTGCGCCAATTGCCAAGCCTAACATGATGATGACCACGTCGCTCGTAATTGCAAAGGCGCCAATCACGCCATCGAAACTGAACGATGCGTCCAACAC
>Ga0172380_10009131_pt1 | contig 10639 bp, 10 predicted proteins | sample Leawe162metaG_FD_119747 | JGI IMG/M metagenome (GOLD analysis project Ga0172380, IMG submission 119747) | Leachate microbial communities from a municipal landfill in Southern Ontario, Canada - Leachate well 162 metaG | ecosystem: Engineered > Solid waste > Landfill > Unclassified | place...
AAGCAGGAAGGCGAAGAAGCTGAGGAAGCCGCCCAATCCGATCAGGAAGTATTTCATGGCGTTTGATCCGATGTGTCGCAGGATGATTCAAAGTAATACCGCATTCTACTCAAGTCAACCTCGCCTACATTAAAGCATCTCTTGATAACGTGCCCCTTCTACGGTATTATTGTAAGTTAGCTGTCAACCCTCTGTGGTTGACAGTCTTCTCCGCCCATCGAAAGACCTCCTACGGAGTATTTGTGACCGATTGTATCTTCTGCCGGATCGCTACTGGCGATATTCCGACGACGAAAGTGTTTGAAGATGACGATCTGATCGCTTTTCGCGACATTAGACCGATGACGCCGATTCATGTCCAGATCATTCCGAAGCGCCACATCGCCACCATTCTCGACCTGACCGAGGCCGACCAAGGGCTGGCAGGCAAGATGATTCTCACCGCCAACCGGATCGCGGGAGAGATCGGGCTGGGTGAACGGGGTTACAGACTGGTGTTCAACTGCAAGGCCGATGGCGGGCAGGAGATCTATCATATCCATCTGCATTTGCTCGGCGGTCGGCGCATGGGCTGGCCTCCTGGATAGTGAGACTACTTCCTTGACACGACAGCGACAAAGCACCATCCCTGACGACCAGACGATCCAATCTGAGGAAGCGCTCTTCTTTGTCTCGACTTCAGCTCTTATCACCGATGGCGGCGAGAGGCTGTTACTCGCGAGACGGAGCAGTGTGAAACGCCTCGATCCCGGACTCTGGGAGACTCCCGGCGGCTTCCTCGACAGGGGAGAAGATCCGGTCGAGGGATTGCGCCGTGAAATGCGCGAGGAGCTTGGGTGCGAAATCGAAGTCAGACGGCTCGCGGCGGTTTATACTCACCACAAGTTTCCCTTACCGAATTTGATCATCGTGTTCGAGATCGAGCTATTGGGTGAACCGATTCTGAATACTGACGAGGTCGCAGAAGTGCGTTGGTTCAACCGGGCTGATACTGAACAGCTCGAGTATGCCTGGAACTGCAAAGTACGGGTTGACGATTACTGGCGCTCGCTTGATGAACGCCAACGGATGGAAAAATGAGCGAAATTCCAAGAAATCCACTGGTTTCAGCCGACCTGCAATCGGGTGAGGCGGAGCTTGAAAAACGCCTTCGCCCTTCGATGTGGGATGACTTCGTCGGCCAGACGAAAGTGGTCGAAAACCTGAAAGTCTTCCTCCAAGCTGCCCGTGCGCGCGGTGAAGCCCTCGACCATTGCCTCTTCTATGGCCCTCCTGGACTGGGTAAGACCACTTTGGCGCACATTATCGCGCGTGAGATGGGCGTCGAGATGAAGGTCACCTCCGGGCCGGTGCTTGAACGCCCGGGCGATCTCGCAGGATTACTTACCAACCTTCAGCCGCGCGATGTGCTGTTCATAGACGAAATTCACCGGTTGAACAGCGTCGTCGAAGAGTATCTCTATCCGGCGATGGAAGATTTCACTCTTGACATCATGATAGATAAGGGCGTCTCGGCGCGTTCGATCCAGATCAGCCTGCCTCAGTTCACCCTCGTTGGAGCCACCACTCGCGCCGGACTTTTGACTGCCCCGATGCGCGCTCGCTTTGGAGTTACCGCTCGTCTCGATTACTACACTCACGACGACCTCTACCATATCATCCATCGTTCGGCTGGCTTGCTTGGCGTTCAAGTGGATAATGAGGGTGCCTATGAAGTAGCTCGCCGTTCGCGGGGGACGCCACGTATTGCAAATCGCTTAGTCAGGAGGCTCCGCGACTTCGCGCAGGTGATCGGGCAGGGTAAGATAGACCTCCCGCTGGCAAAACATGGCCTTGAACGGCTTGAAATAGACCCCAACGGACTTGACGAGATGGATATTCGCATCCTTCGTGTGATTCAAGAGAAGTTCAATGGCGGGCCGGTCGGGCTCTCGACGGTGGCAGTGGCGGTGGGGGAAGAGTCCGACACCATCGAAGAGATCTACGAACCGTTTCTGATCCAGGAAGGCTTCCTCGAACGCACTCCACGAGGCAGGAAAACCACTATGCGAGCGAGGAAACTGCTGGGCGAGACGCCGCTGAAGGACGGGCAGGGGAAGCTGTTGTAGAGATCATTCTCACATGTGAGACTGGTTGAGAATTCCGCTAACTAACTCGGAACCGCCGTCGCCGCCTCGCCGGTGACGGGAGATACAGGTGAGGCCGATCTTTTTATCCGTCACCGACGGGGCGATGACGGCGGTTTCGTTTGAACGCCCTTTTCACCATCCTTTTCGCTATCCGCACCCCTCCTTCCAACCCCAAATCGGATCCACCCTTTTACTTTTCTTAACAATTCGCTTCTGAGTGCTTGACAACAAAGGGTTGCGCGCATATATTGGCACAATCTGAACCGCCTTCGCGGATTAGAACTTGGTCGGGTGCAATTCCCGTTAAAAATCCCAAATCTCTCTTTTGAGGTTGGAAGAATGAGAAAAGCAAGCGCTTTCCTTTGTTTGGGCTTGTTACTGGTCGCAGGGACTGCTTCAGCCACTGATACCCGCGTGCTGACGTTGGGTGAAACCGGCAATATCCTGATGGACGAATCGAACGTGATGATGTACCCCCAGACATTGGCTATGTGGCCGAATCTGGGGGTCATTAATATCATGGGAGGAAGCATCTCCAGCGCCGGGAACCACATGAAGTACGGCGGAGCCGTCTATGGCGGCTACTGGACGACTGAGGAATGGTCGGATCCCTACTTGCACGACTTCAACGGCAACGGCGTGAACGGAATAGATCAGAAAATCACGATGCTCTACGCTCGTGATCTCGCAGGCAAACCATTCGGTTTCAGCTTCTCGCTCTACGGCAATAAGGACGAGAACAAGAACAACGGCAACCCGACCAACAGCGGGCTCGGCATCAAGATCGGCGCCGGTATGACCTTCATGGAGACTCTCGAAACTTCACTGCAATTCGGGATGCTCTCGTGGGAAGCGAAGAACGCGGCCGGAGACAAGGTTGCAGAAAACGACGGTGGGACCCAGATCATGCTCATGGCTCGCTGGTGGCACGAAATGAGCGAAGGCATGACCATGATTCCGCACTTCACCTTCGACATGAACAGCGGTGGCAGCAAGCCCGCCGCAGGCGGCTCGACAACCGACGAGATGACCACCATTGATCTCGGCGTCGGTCATCAGTTCAAGATTGGCGAAAAGGCGATCTGTATTGAAGACTTCGGCGTCAAGTTCGTGAGCGGGACTCACGACGCAGCCGGCGTCAAGACCGATATGTCCACCAATCTGCTGCCCTACTTCAAGGGCGGTATGGAAACGCCTTTGACCGAACACTGGATTTTCCGCTTCGGCGGCGTGAAAGAGTGGACCAGCAACTCGACCAAAACCGGCAACAACGAACACAACACCAGCGGTGCCGCTACTCGCATGTACCTCGGCGCTGGCTATGTTCGTGGTCCGTTCTCGATGGACATGAACGTGGAACCAGCGCTCTTCACCAATGGTCCTTATATCATTTCCGGTAAGGGCGGTGCATGGGCGTCACAGGTCTCGATGTCCTACACCTGGGACAAGAAGTAGAACTGACTCGAAAGATTGGTTTCTATCGAATCCCCGCCCTTCAGCGGGGATTCGATTTTATAGTGGGCACGTATCATTTTGCGGTTGAGTTGAGTCTATCCGTCAGTGAAAGTGTTTATTGTATTTGCGGGGTGCTGTTTAGCCGTTTTAACGCATCCTTCTGGAGTTTAGAGTTCAAACTTCAGTTTGTCCGCTTGCTTATTAACTTTCTTTGTTAACAGGTTGCAGAGGACTCTTGGAGGGCGGGCATTCCTGACCGCACTTATCGAGAGTTGTACCAACCATCAGGGCGGTCAGGAATGCCCGCCCTCCAAGAGTCACCACAATTTCAATTTCTAATTAATATTCCGAACCATACTAATGTCCCATATCCCTCCCGAATTCAAAGTCGTAATCCCTGATGACCGCATCGCCCAGTATCCTACCGAAGTGCGCGGTGAATCGAGGCTCCTCGTCGTCAGCCGCAACGAAGGCAAAGTCGCCCACGTCGGGCAGTTCAAGGACATTGCAGACTTTGTCGCCGGCGACCTGCTGGTGTTGAACGAAACCAAGGTGTTGCCCGCTCGCGTCGTCGGTCATAAGCCCGGTGGGGGAGTGGTCGAGCTGCTCTTCCTGACAGAATCGGCACAGCCCTTGGGATCAGGTGGGTGGACGGTCTCGGCGCTGATCAACCCAGTGCGTCGCTTGAGGATCGGGCTCCAGATCAAACTTCCGGGAGACGCCACTTTCGAAATCCGCGAACGCAGCGCGCTTGGGGGATGGGTGGGCTATTGGGAAGGCATCGGCACCGACTTCATGGCGTGGTTGAATATGGTCGGACTCGCTCCTCTGCCCCCCTATATACGTCGCGACGCCGAACCTGCCGACCGGGAACGCTATCAGACAGTCTATGCGCGTCATCCCGGTTCGATAGCCGCTCCCACCGCCGGGCTGCATTTTACTGATGAGATGCTGGTTGATCTGCAAACTCGTGGCAGCGACATCGCGAGAATCGCGCTTCACGTCGGTTGGGGAACATTTGAGCCGATTCGGAGTGACGACCTTGCGAACCATCACATGCACTCGGAACGGTACGACATTCCCGAAGAGACCGCTCTCGCCATTAATCAAGCTAAAACCAACGGTCGCAACGTCACCGCAGTCGGGACGACTTCGGTGCGAGCGCTGGAAGATGCGGCAAGGCATGGAGTTCCTCTGATGGCAGCGAACCGCGAAGCATACATTTTCATTCGTCCGCCCGACAAGTTGCAGGTCGTTGACCGATTGATCACCAACTTCCACCGCACCGATTCGACGCTCCTGCAATTAGTCGCCGCAATGATCGGCTGGGATCTGCTGAATGAAGCCTATGCGCGTGCGCTCGACGAGGGGTTCCGCTTTTATTCCTATGGCGATGCGATGGCGATTGTCTGAAGCCGGAATGGTTTGACTCTGTAGGGGGATTCGGGCTATATTAATAGGTTAGGTGATTTATTCTCCGCCGTCATCGCCCCGCCGGTGACGGAATCTGTGCAATCCGTTCTGACTCACTTCCGTCACCGGCGGGGCGATGACGGCGGAGTCCCAATTGAGCTATTTAAGGAAACACCCCGCTTAATGCCCGATCTTGCAACGTTGATTCTGCTGATTCCGTCGGTGCTCGCCGCACTGACGGTACATGAATATGCTCACGGCTGGGTTGCCTACCAGTTAGGCGATCCGACCGCCAAGTCCCTCGGGCGGCTGACCCTGAACCCGCTCGCTCATCTCGACCCGATCGGCACGATTTTGTTGATCGTCGCGTTCTTCGGTTGGGCGAAGCCGGTACCAGTCAACCCGCTCAACTTCCGCAATCCACGCCGCGATATGATCTGGGTAGCTCTGGCAGGACCGTTCTCGAATGTGCTTCTCGCCGCGCTGATCGGTTTCAGCCTGCAACCGTTGATCAACTATGGGCTGATGGAACCGTTTGGGACGGTTTACCAGATGATGACACTCGCCGTCTTCATTAACTTGATGCTCGCGCTATTTAATCTTCTGCCGATTCCACCTCTGGACGGGTCGAAAGTCGTCGCCGGGTTGTTGCCGATTCGCTACCTCGGAATCTGGCTGAAGTTCGAGCAAATCGGGCCGATGCTTCTGCTCGCCATTATCATCATCGCCAATTTTGCTCATATTCCGATCTTCCGCTCCACCATCATGCCGGTCGCCGATCTGCTTTATACCCTTTTCACTGGCGGCGCTCCTATGGTGAGATAATGTTATTGCTCCCCACCATCAGACCACCCCGACGCTTTAAATATCAGTCACGTCGGGAGGGAGCTTCTTCCAGCAGTGCGGGAGAACCGATCCGGTTCCGACGGTTGGGAGCTTACGAGCCGCGCGACCGTGGACTGCCCCGGCTCTATATCTTTCTGTTATTGATTGTGGTGGCGCTGGTTTATCCACTGAGCGGAACTCGGCCATCGGCAAATCCTCCCCGCCTGACCATGAAGGATGCTGTTACTGCTTTACCGTCAACGGCGGGGCAGTGACTCTTGGAGGGCGGGCATTCCTGACCGCCCTGAACTTTTACACAATTTGACAGTAGGGCGGTCAGGAATGCCCGCCCTCCAAGAGACTGTCTCAGTTAACACTCTCCAATCTGGAACTATTGAATTGACCCCTCAGCCCGAACGTTCACGCATCGCAACCCTGCCTCAATCTGTCGCCGACCGCATCGCCGCCGGTGAAGTGGTCGAACGCCCGGCGGCAGTCATCAAGGAGCTGATCGAGAACAGTCTCGATTCCGGCGCTCTGAAGATCACCGTTCAGGTAGTTGACGCCGGGCGGACGCTCCTGAAGGTCGTGGACGACGGCAGTGGTATGACCGGCTCCGAGCTTGCCGCTTCAATTGGCAGGCACGCCACCAGCAAGCTGAAGCGCTTTGAAGACCTCGAGTCCCTGCATACCTTCGGTTTTCGCGGTGAAGCGCTTCCCTCGATTGCAGCGGTTTCGAGATTGGATGTGGTGTCACGCGCTCGTGGCGAGGAGATCGGCGCGAGGTTGACGGTATCAGGCGGTGTCGTCGAGCAGATCGTTCCGGTAGCCTGCCCGGAGGGGACTTCCATCACGGTCGGGCATCTCTTCCATAACGTTCCGGCAAGGCGTAAGTTCCTCCGCAGTGACTCGACTGAGTTCAAATGGATCGCTTTAGTTTTCAAACACTTTGCGCTCGCATTCCCTGAAGTTTCGTTTGAGTTCTTCCGGGGGGAAGAACAGATCTACAACCTTCCAGCAGGGGAGTGGCGGCAGCGGGTGGGCGGACTCTTCGGCGATGATGTCGCCGAGGAAGTGATCCAGATTGATTATCAACCTGACTGGCTGCGGGTTCGGGGTTGGATCGCCCCTCCACACATGGCTCAGCGCACACCGACTGACCAGTTCCTTTTCATCAATCGTCGTCCGATCACCAGTTCGCGTTTGAACCACGCGATTCACCGGGGAGCCGAGCCCTATCTCACTTCTGGCGGTCATCTCCTCTACGGGGTAATGCTCGAGTGCGATCCTGCCCAGTTTGACATCAACGTCCACCCGGCCAAGAAAGAAGTGAAGTTTGCCGACGAGAACGCGGCTTACGGGACGGTCTTCAACGCGGTCAGATCGAGTGTCGGGGCAGCGCTCCAGCCGAGTGGATTACCCGGTGCGGAACAGCCTACTCAGTCGGCGACTTCGGGAAGTGGTCAATACGGTTCGTCGTTCAACCAGCCGCGCTCGGAACGTTCACCGGTGCCAGCTCCCGATCACCTGACGCCTTTTACTCCCATTCCTCGTCGCCATTTCGCCCCGAGTGGGCCGTTGATGCCATTTCCCGGCGATAAAGAGCGACACTCTGATTCGCCTGCCGCGCCAAATCTCTTTGATCCCCACAGTGCCGAAGATCGCTTGCAGGCACACCGGCTGGCGGAGAGCAATGGCGAAACGTCCCGGCCCTCGGCGGATGCAGTGCCGCGCGAGAGCGAAGGCGGGCCGGTGGTCTGGCAGGCATTCGACACCTATATCGTCTCGCCTTTGAAAACAGGCCTGGTCTTTATAGATCAGCATGTGGCTCACGAGCGAGTGCTGTATGAGCGCGGTCTGGCTTCAATGGAAAAGACGCCGTGGGTTAGCCAGCAGCTGCTCTTTCCTACCAGCCTGCAAGTTTCACCTGAAGACGTGGCGATGGTCGAGGAGATGATCCCGCTACTCCGAGCGATGGGCTTCGAAGTCGAACGATTTGGGCCTCGGGAATTCCGCATTCTCTCAGTTCCGGCGGCGGTGCGGATCTCAGGTGAACGTCAGATGATGCTGGGGATCATTGACGAGATGCGCGAAGGTTCCGCCACTGGTTCCGATCCGCGCCACCGTCTTGCGGCGGCGTTCGCCTGTCGGGGAGCTGTCAAAGCCGGTCAGCCGCTCGAACGTGCCGAGATGCTGCGCCTGATCGAGGAACTCTTCCAGTGCGAAGACCCTGAATTCTGCCCTCACGGACGACCGATATACCATGTTCTGAACCGTCGCGAGATCGAGAAGTGGTTCAAGAGGTAGGGACGAGCCTCCCACTTCTCCTCGTCATTGTCGGGCCTACCGCAGTCGGCAAGACCGCCGTTGCGATGGAAGTGGCGCGCGAACTGGGTTGCGAGATCGTCTCTGCCGACTCAAGACAGGTCTATCGAGGTTTGGAAATCGGTTCCGGCGCGCCGACACATGAGGAACTCGCTGAGATTCCCCATCATCTGGTTGCCTCCGACCCACCGGACCAGCGCTTAACCGCAGGTGATTTCGCCCGGCGTGCGCGTTCTATAATTGAAGAGATATTATTCAGGGGTAGGCTGCCGCTTCTGGTCGGTGGGTCGGGACTTTACATCCGTGCGATCATAGACGGTCTCGCAGAGACACCTCCTTCCGATCCAGCAGTAAGACAAGCGTTGCAGGATGAGCTGAAGCGAAGAGGGATTGAAGCTCTTCTCGGTGAGCTGCAAGAGATTGATACTGAGTACGCGACGCTCGTCGGCAAGCATGACTTGAAGCGGCTGTTTCGTGCTCTCGAAGTCTGGCGCATCACCGGCAAGCGTCTTAGCGAATGGCATCAGGATCAAAAACAAGCTGCTTGGATTGAACCACTGATTTATGGTCTGGAACGCCCCTTGCAGGAACGGCGTGACAATATCCGACGGCGAGTCCATGAGATGATTCGGCTTGGCTGGATTGAGGAGACCCGCAGACTCCTCGGCGAAAACGGCATGCCCGTCGCGGCGGCAGAGGCAGTCGGCTACCGGCAAATTGCGCGAGCGATAGCTGGAGAAATACCAATCGAACAGGCGATAGAGGAGACGATCATAGCAACGCAACAGTTCGCCAAACGGCAGATGACCTGGTTCAGGGCCGACAAGCGCATTCAATGGCTGACCGGCTCGGGGCCTATAGCGACGCATGTTTGGGCGGAGGAGATTATTCGCGGTTATCGTCAGGCTTCTGCAGCACGAGTCACCTTATGAAACTCTTATCTCCGCTTGCCGCTCCATGGCTCAAGATTCCCAAGGGTTTACGCTGGCTTATAGCATTGGGACTCCCACTCCTGTTGCTCTGGTTTTTCTGGCCCTCGAAAAACTCTTCACTCCCATCGGTCGCTGTCAGGTCAGGCGAATTTATCATTGACCTGAAAGAACCGGGGAAACTGCGCGCCGAAAATTCCGTCACCATCTCCGCTCCCCCTGCCCGCGTCAACCTTCAGATTATAGACCTTACTCCTGAAGGCACTCGTGTCAAAGAAGGCGACCTGTTGGTGCAGTTTGATACTACCGAATTGAAACAGCAGCTCGACGACCAAATCGCCGAACTCGACATTGCAAAGTCGAACCTGTTGCGAAGCCGCGCCTCGATGTCGTCGCACATGGCGTCTCTGCAATCGTCGCTCGAAAACAGCCGCGCCAGCTACCGCCTCGCCGAATTGCGGCTCGAGCAGATGAAGTTTGAAGCTGATGTCAAGGTCGAGGAGGGTCGGCTGAGCCTTCGCCAATCCGAAATCTCATTGAAACAATCCGAAGCCGAGATCACGGCTCAACTTCAAATTGACTCAGCCGACGTCCGCTCGCTTGAGTTGAAGGTCAAACAGGCAGAATTTGATATCCAAAAGACCCGCCTCGATCTCGCGCGGCTGAGGATGACGGCTCCGGGGACCGGGTTGGTGGTCTATAAGGAGATCTGGCGCGGCGGGGAAATGTCCAAGATCAAGATCGGGGATACTCCCTGGCGCGGAGCCGCCCTGATCGAATTACCCGACCTCTCGCTTATGCAAGTTGCCACTTCAGTCTCCGAAGTTGACTTCAGCAAGGTCAAAGTCGGTCAAAAGGTTGACATCAAGCTCGACGCCTACCCCGATCCGACCTTTCACGGCGAGGTGATTGACGTGGCGGTGTTGGCGCATGCCGAGGAAGGGCAGTCGGAAGCCAAGCTGTTCGATGTGGTGGTTCGAGTGGATGGCAGCGACCCGATGCTGAGGCCGGGAATGTCCGCGACCGCCACGATTATCGTGGATCGTCTCGAAAACAAGCTGTTTGTGCCGATTGAATCAGTCTTCGACAAGGGCGGTCGAATGGTCGTCTTCGCTACCGATAACGGAAGCTTTGAAGAACGCACCGTAACGCTTGGCGCTCGCAACGACAACTTTGTGGTGATAGAAGATGGGGTGCGAGAAGGGGAGCGGGTAGCTCTGGTTGATCCGACAGCAGATATCGATGACCAAACTACCTCAACAGGGAAAGGTGAGTCCAAGATCGGATCCGAGGAAGGTGGTAAGCCTAACTCGACGGCAAGCCGTCAGGGAAGCAATACGGGTCGAAGGGGGCAGGGGGGTGGCTGGAGACGTAATCATTGATTGTCTCGCGTGAACAGATCCGGGGTGCCTGGGAAGGGCTAACCTCCCACCGACTCCGCTCCGGCTTGACACCTCTCGGCGTGATCTTTGGCGTGGCGGCGGTCGTCGCGATGGCTTCCATTGGTGAAGGAGCCCGTCGCGAAGCTCTGAAGCAGATCGAACTGATGGGCGCATCGAACAT
>Ga0172380_10009132_pt1 | contig 10639 bp, 9 predicted proteins | sample Leawe162metaG_FD_119747 | JGI IMG/M metagenome (GOLD analysis project Ga0172380, IMG submission 119747) | Leachate microbial communities from a municipal landfill in Southern Ontario, Canada - Leachate well 162 metaG | ecosystem: Engineered > Solid waste > Landfill > Unclassified | place...
CTCTCGCGCGCAAGCATACCAAGCGCGGCCGAGGAGAAGATGGCAAGGCCCGCAAAGGCGGTCGCAAGCACAAGGAAAAAGAATATCTTATCACCCGATGCGTACTTCATTTTAGCAGCGCTACTGTCATACCCAGGATTGCTGAGATGATAGAGATAATCCAGTACCGCATGGTCACCTTATACGGTGGCCAGCCTATCGCCTCAAAGTGGTGGTGCAGCGGCGCAATGAGGAAGAGCTTCTTGCCGCGGAACCGCTTTGAGAGCACCTGCGCAATGTTTGAGAGAACCGTCACGACGAGCGGCAGAGCAATGATAGGCAGCGCAGCAACGCCGTACCCCTCCCCGAGCGTATCCGTGAGGAACGCGACGACCGCGAGCGTCATGGTGAGACCCATCGTGCCCGTCTCGGTCATCCAGAAACGAGCGGGCGGGATATTAAACCAGAGGAACGCGAGTATGGCTCCCGCCAAGGTCGCACAAAACGCTGCAAGGTTAACTTGGTTTTGAAAGTAGGCGATGCCCGCGTATGCCGTGAACGCAGCACCAAATACACCCCCCGAGAGTCCATCGATGCCATCTATTACACCGCCGGCGTAGAGCCCGAGGGTAATCAGCACAAACAGAGGGATGATGAATATACCCAGCGTGAGCGTGCCGTCGGCAGGAATACCAACCGCCGTGACCCCCAGCTTTGCGTAGAACCAGGCCCCAATAAAACCTGCCACGAGCGTCACAAACAACAAGCGGATACGGAGCGACACTCCCCGCTCTCCCGTTGGCCGGATATCATACAAGTCGTTAATAAAGCCCATTAAGGCACCTGCCAGTAGCGTGAAGAGCGGTATCCACGTCTGACTACGACTCAAGAAGTCGAGCTTTTCAAAAAGGGGTACGGGGAAGAGCTGTGCGGACGCCCAAAGCACAAGAGTAACAAACGTCACACTAAACCAAATGAGGATACCTCCCATGCGGGGTGTCGAGGTCTCGGTACCGGCGTGTACGGTGGTGCGCAGCTTTTCAAATTCGACCGCACGAGAGCCGTCGAGCGCAGTCTTCCCTTCTGACTTCTTCCACACCCGATATTTGTAGAGATAGTGCGTGAGCAGGGGTGCGAATAAAATGCCCACCGCAAATGCAGCGGCCGCGGGGATGAAGACTTTCGTAATACTGCTGACAATCATAGTGAGGCGACGCCCGCAAAGTGCGCAAGCGTAGCGGCAATGAGCGCGGACGCATCTGTGAAGCGGGCGTCCTTGGTAGAGCCAAGCACGACCACAGCAACAGGGTGGTTAATGCCGACGTCAAACACGAGGGCAAGATTCCCGCCCGCCAAGTCGGTAAAGCCAGTTTTAGAAAGAAGCAGGCGTGGCATGGTCTCGACCATGGGGTTAGTGTTCTTAACCGTAAACGCTGTACCCCCTTGAGAGACCGCGTGCGTTGAGCGGTGCGTCGTGGCGAGCGCAATGCCAGGTGCCCGCTCGACGAGTGCACCCGCGAGTCGTGCCATGTCACGCGCAGAACCATAGCCTCCCGAGACCGTTTCGCTTATATCAAGCCCATTACCATTTACCGCATAGGTCTGGGTAAGACTAAGCTCTGAGGCCGCACCTGCGAGCGCGGCAACCTGTGTACCACCAGCTCCAGCCACCGCCTCGACAATCGCCACCGCACCGTCATTGAGCGAGGCCGTGAGCGTCAGGCGCGCAAGGTCGTCAAGAGACAGTATCTGTCCGACGTTGAAGGCATGCGGCGCCTCCGCCTGCGTTGCGGAATCAGAGATAGTTATCTGCGTACTCGGGGCAAGCCGCGAGACCGCCGCGTACACCGCGAGCAGCTTGGTGAGTGAGGCGAGCGGAAGCTGCGCATCAGCATTTTTTGCATACAACGTCTTCCCCGTGACAAGGTCGTAGACCACCGCCGCCTTAGCATCCAATGAAACGGCCGCGTACGCATCGGGCGCTGGTGGTGGAGCGACCACCACGGCTGCTGGCTGGGCAGCAGGAACCGTAGCAGAGGGGACAAAGAACAAGAGGCCCAGTACGGTGGACGCCGAGACGAGAGCGATACCAAGGTCGCGCATCGTATGCTTTTCAAGTGCCGCCTCCTGTTCTTTAGAGATATCCATAGCTAGGCAGAGGTCTCCTCTCGCACTACTTCCTTCGTCATAGTTGCAAGGTCCGCGAAGCGAGGCAGATCCTCAACACGGCCCACTCCGAGGTGCGCCAATGCCTCGGTAGTGAGCGTATAGCGCACGCGGCGCTTGTCGACCTCGTCTTCCCTACCCTCCACAAGCCCACGCAGGAGGAGCGTGCGCATCGAGGCAGCAGAGTTGACTCCGCGCACCCAGTCGACCTCGCTACGGGTCGCACCTTTTTGGTACGCAATCACGGCGAGCGTCTCTAGACTTGCTTTACCCAAGTCACGTGCCAGCTCGCTCTCTCGCAACCGTTTAATCACCTCTGTCGCCTCAGCCGCCGTGCGCAGCTCGACTTCTGTTTCTGTCTCGATGAGGGTCACGCCGCGACCCTGGAGCGCTTCCACAAGCTCGGCGAGCGCCACAACAACTTCGCTCTCAGACACGCCAAGGAGCGCCGCGAGACGCTTCTTCTCCAGTGACTCACCCGAGGCAAAGAGGAGCGCTTCTAGCGCGGCAGAATGACTAAGCATTCTTCTCATTGTAGCGGTGCACGCCCCCTCAAGCAATGTGTCTCTGGGGACGCAAAACCGCCCTTACGGGCGGTTTTGCGTCGCTCTACTTCCCAATGGTTTTAGTAGAGACCTACGTAACCGGTCCTGTAGCTATCAAGCCCCGTAGTGACTGAGTTGACCAGCGCCGTGTCTGCCCCGCTCCAGCCGAAGCTGCCGAGCAGCGCCCGATACATACCGGAAACCCCAGCGGCAGGCAACTGCGCCACTGCCGTGAGTGTAAAGTTAACGGTTTCACCAGCCTTCAGGAGGTAATTGCCGTTTCGCGTCGGCGCCGATGCGGAGCTCGAAGTCAACGTGACCGAGGTACCGCTCACAACGGACGTAGGGCCATTTCGCTCAATGCGTACAATCGTTCCTCGAGAGTTCCCCTGCGGTGTGCCAGCAATTGCAGCACGTGACGGGATATAGATATCTCCCCCAATAGCCGTAACCTTGTACTCGATGGTGAACGTGCCCCGGTCATTGTTTGGGCCTTCAGCAGCGTCAGTCGTCGCAGCGACACTGACAAAACTAAGGGCTGGGGTGCCTACTTTCGGTGGTGGTGGAGGTGGAGGTGGCGGAGGTGGTGGCGCTACAGGGCCGCCATTAGCGTACTTACTCAGGAGCTGCGCGTCACGTGCGTCGACGCCCGACCCCGTAGTTGGACTGTATTTGCCGTCGACGTTACAAACCTTGAACAGAGGACAGCTCGCATTCCTCGCCACAAGGTTCAGAAGGAATTGCACGTCATGACTCAGAAGCCGGCCACTGTTATCGTAGTCGAAGTAGCCGTAACCGTAACCGATGCCGCGAGCCACTGCGCGATTCGGCGTATAGCCAAGGGAAACATTCTCCTTTACCGATACCATGGTGCACTTTTGGCTTCCATCGTTCGTCGAGGAGGTACAGTTCTGCCGCGTCGCCGTCGCCCCAGTTAGGCGTGCCTGAATAGAACCCCTCTCAGCGCTTACTGCGTTGAAGGCGGTAGCATAGTAAGGTGTTGCATACACGTAAATCTGGCTTATCGTGTTTGCATTCAGTGGAAACTTTGCTCCATCTGCGGTGATGTTTACTTGAGAATCTGTCCTCGTTGATCTCCACGCAGGGAACGATGTGGTCTTACCTTGATAACCAAATCGAACCTCGAAGTTGCCGATACGCAGTGCGGGCGACGAGACGCTCAACTGGACCTGCACCGCTTTCAGATAGCCAAAGGAATTAAAGTATTTCGGACTCACATCAAATGTCCCGATGAGTTGGTTACCAACTGGCATGAGCGCGGTCGATGGCGTATCGGCATTGCGAGAAAAAGCAACAACTGGTTGCGTTGACATGGTACCTGCAGCTGCGGCCATGAGTGACTGCGCACCATATGCGAGGTCAGTCGAGGCTGCGGCGTAAGACAGACCGACTGCGATGACCCCTATGACAACAAGCGCTCCGGTACGGAGCTTCTTACTAGAGCGAGACGGGCGAGTTTGAGCCATACAATTGTTTAAGCGAGTATGCGCTCAGTGTACTGCCATGTGCCCCACCAAATCACGCTATAATCGCGATATGGGGATAAGAGGCTCGCGCATGGTAGCACCGTTTTTATTAGCTTTTTCGGCACTGGCCGTTCACCTACTACCCTTTTTGCTCTATGGGGTGCAGCCACTGGGCTATGACACGGGCTTTTATCGGCGCTACTTGATCCAGCCTTTCGTCTCCATCCCCAACCCTGTCGTGCCGGGCCTGGGCGCAGATGCACTCCTGCCCCGCCTTGTCCTCGACACCTTACGCATACTTAACCTCTCTCCAGAAGTAGCACTCTACGGGAGCTATATACTCTTCTTTTCGCTCCTGCCCGTACTCCTCTACCACTGGCTCAAGCCACACCATGGCGCACACGCTGCACTTATTGCGGGGCTACTGCTGGCACTCTCGCCCGTGGGCTACACCGCGTTCTGGTACATGTTATACAAAAACGCGTTTGCGCTTTGCTTTATCTTCCTCGCCTTTATCGCCTACGAGAGGCGCTTGCTCTGGCCGCTCCTTGCGCTCGACGTGGCTATCGCCCTGAGCCACAAGACTTCGGCGATTATCTACCTCGCCACCCTCTGCGTACTGGTCCTCGTCGATCGCACCCGGTGGAAGGAAGTCGCGCTACACGTCGGCATTGTGGCGCTCCTGGTTCTGCTGCTCGCATCGGGCGGTGGCTCAATATCGCCTCAAACACTCGGCACATCTGCGGTCGCCGTATTTCTTGAGTGGCACGAGCATATCGTGCTATCAGCGGCTCTCATCATCGCCGCCGCGTACGCAGCAGCGCACTGGCGCACGATACCCGTGCCGAAGACACTCCTCGCCTTTGCGCTCGCGAGCTTCGCCTTCCCTATTTTCCATCTGCCCTTCTACCAGCGCATCTTCGTCTTTACTGACATTGCACTCATAGCATTTGCTGCATACGGCATCAATCTTATTGTCTCCAAAATTGGATTTGACGACGAGACTAGCTACGCACCCTACGGCTACTTCGTATTACTCTGCGTGATCGGCGGCCTACACCTCGGCAACCTGCAGAGCCAGGTGGTACAGCTACAGCCTCTGCAGTCGAGCGAGCGCTTGGCGCAAATCGCGGCCATCGGCAGCCTTGTCCCGCCCGAGGCCCTCTTGCTCACCACTAATGCCGAAGCACCTTGGTACGAGGGGTGGACTCTTTCGCACATCGCTGCGCCTGGCATGCTGCGCGACACGCACAACTTCGACACGTGGGTTAAGTTCTGGGAGTCTACCTCTACTCCCGAGCAGATTGCCTTCCTCAACACCTTCCCCAAGCCGCTCTATGTGAGCACGCTGGGCGACTTTACCGAGCTCGTGAGCGGCCCACCTCCGTGCCTCACCAAGGTCTCTCCGAATCTGTTGCGAAACGATTGTCGCTAGTTTGATCCGGGCAGTCTATTGCACTGGTGGCTTGAGGGCTCCGCTGGCGTACTTTGCTAGCATGAGAGCATCTGCCTGCGTCACTTTGGTATTCTTGTCTACATCACACGTCTTAAAAGAAGGGCAAGAAGCGCTTCCATTGGCAACCTTCATGAGCATAGTCACATCGAGCGAGTTGAGCGCATTGTCGTTATTCATGTCATAAACGCCATACCCGTATCCAGAGCCACGGACAACCGTACGGTTTGTCTTACTGGCAACATGCTTTTTGGCAGAACTAGTCCCTGGCATGGTCTGCAAAAAATTTTCGGCATAAACCTGTACAAGTGGGTTTGTAGCAAAGAGCGCATCCATATTTAGTGGGCTACCAACGCCAAAGTTAGCCACTGCGTTTCCGGCCCCGATCTCATTGTAAACCACGTTGTACACAGGGGTACCATGCACCGTTATCGTACCCTTATATGAGTACTTACTATTTGGCATTGGCACTACCAAAGACTTGGCGCCCACGCGATACACGGTTTTTGTGCATTCTGGAGTGCATGTTTCATATTCGATGGAATAATTCCCGAGGGAAAAATCCGGCTGACCTTTGCCTTTCCGTACCATTCTTAAGTACATTGGGCCAATATCGATTGGCACCTTAGCATTGACCGACACGACGTCAAACACGGCAAGTACTTGATTAGGCAAGGGGAGGATGTCCCCCGTTGGCGATGCTGGGTTTTGTGTGAACCACAGGAATGGTTTTCCGCTAGACTCGGCTGCTGCCAAGAGTGAATCTGAAGTGCTGTTGACATTCGTATTGATAACCGCGTACGATGCGCCCGCAACGACCAGGCCGATAACGAGGAGACTTGGCGCACTAATATTACGGACTTTCTTCAACAACGGAGCCATGCGGGATATTTGAGCCATATAAGTTTTTAGGTGTATATGCCCCTCAGCATAGCCCGCTTTAGAGGTGGACTGGTCCTCCCCTTAGGAGATGTGGGGATAACCTGATTACCCGTACTTGGGCACTGCCGAGGTGGCCGTATGGCTCATGTGGATGTCGCCATGCTGATCGTGCTGCTCAGCAGCGACCGCACCCTGCTTGACCAGCTCGAGGAGCGCCAGAAATGAGACGATGACTTCTACCTTCTCTTTGGCACTGCCTGCAAATTCTTTAAACGTCAGGTTCATGGCGCTCTGTACGCGACCCGCGAGTGTTTCCATCATCTCTTCTATGGTCACAAGCGACTTCACGCGCGCCTCAGGCAGAGCCTCCACCTCTTCGCGCGCGGCAAGGACGCGCGCGAGCGCCTCGCCCAGAGCCTCTTTGGTAAAGTCTCGCGCGGGGGCGAACATCACCTCAGGCGCCTTCTCCCCCGCTGGCAGCATCACCGAGGCACCGAAGATTCTTGCCAGCTCACGCGAGGCCTCGCGCACTTTCTCGTAGGCCGCCAGACGTGCCTTAAGATCGTCGACGTCTTCGCTCTCCTCCTCAGTGAGAGTGAGATCGGGAATAAGCGACTTCGACTTAATGAGGAGTAGAGTCGCGGCAATATGGATAAAATTTGCTGTCTGCTCAACCGGGAAGAGCTTCTGTGCCCGCACGTGTTGTATGAAGTCCTCGGTTATCTGTGCCAGCGAGAGCTCGTTGACCAAAAGCTTGCGCGCCTCTATGAGATCGAGTAGCACTTCAAAAGGCCCTTCGTATGTCTCTGTCTTGATCGAAAAGCCTGTACGCGCAGTTAGCCCGTCCATTGTTCGATAAAGCGGAGCATGAGCCGCACTGGTGCGCCCGCTGCGCCCTTGGCGAGCTCGTCGCCTGGTGCCGCGGTCATCCGAGGCGCGATGTCAAGGTGCACCCACGGGCACTCAAGCTCCTTGGCAAACTGCCAGAGGAACATGCCCCCTTCTATTGCCCCACCATACCGCCCCCCTTGCTGTACTGAGGAGTTAGTAATGTCGGCAAAGGAGCCCTTCACTGCGTCTTCATACTCATCCCAAAGCGGCAGCCGCCACGCATAGTCGCCCGATTCTTCTGCCGCAGCGAGTATCTTCTCAGCAAGTGCGTCATCGCGCGTCATTATGCCGCTCGCATACACACCGAGAGCGACCATCGCCGCGCCCGTAAGTGTGGCTGCATCTACCACCACCGCAGGCTTGAAGCGCTTTGCGTACGTAAGAGCGTCGGCAAGTATCAACCGGCCCTCTGCGTCGGTATTCAATACTTCTATAGTCTTGCCCGAGAGGCTCTTCAACACGTCGCCTGGGCGGTACGCCTGATTACCTGGCATGTTCTCAACCGAGGGCAGCAGGCCGATGACATTTTTCTTGAGCTCAAGCCGCGCAGCGAGAGCCACAGTGTGTATCACTGCCGCCGCGCCCGACATATCCATGTGCATTTCGTAGATGCCATTTGACGGCTTCAAGTTGAGCCCGCCACTGTCAAAAGTAACTCCCTTACCAGCCAAGACGATCGGAGCCCCCTTACCTCCTCCCTTGTATTCCAAAATAGTAAACGTAGGCGCTTCAGTCGATCCCTTGGCTACGCCAAGCAGCGCACCCATACCAAGCTTCTCCATCTCTTTTTTTCCAAGTATCGTCACTTTCACGGGCAGGCCTTTCATGGCATCTTTTGCGGCCTTGGCGAGTGTTGTGGGAGTGACATCGCCCCCAGGAGTGTTCGCAAGGGTGCGGCACTCGTTCACTGCCCTGCCGATTGCTTGGCCCTTAGCGATACCTGCGTCTACCCTAAGCGGCGTCGACATATATGCCAGAACCTCCTCTACCGTATCCCAACCATCTTTAGGAGCTGTTTTGAAATGATTGAACTCATAATTCGCCATCTCGAAGTTCTCGGCAACAATCTGTGCCGCCTCATCTTGCGATATGTTATCTAAACATTTGAAAAGCTCGGGTGTCTTATCAAATTGCAGCGCGATCTTCTTAATCTTGTTGGCCTTCGCGGTGTTGATGATAGCGCGGCACAATATACGGAACTTGCGCAGGTTCAGTTCCCCGGACTTGCCAACCCCCATCTCGAGCGTCTCCACCTCGCCTTCTTTAACAAAGCGCTTAGTGCCCTTTGACTTATCAGTCAGGACTACCCGCACGAAGCCCTTAGGCGCATCGTCAAGATTGCCTACCTTTGCCGCGATTTTCATACCCTAGTCGTTAGCTCCTGGTTCGGTTAATAGCACATCGATACGGTTCATATCGCGAGGGAAGAGCGATGCTTCTCGAACGTTAGTAAGGTTGAGCATGCGCATCGTGAATCGGTCGAGGCCAGTCGAACAGCCGCCGTGTGGTGGCATGCCGTACTTAAAAGCTTGCAAATAGAAACTGAACTTATCGGGATCCATCCCCCGCTCTTTGATGCGCGTAACCATCTCTTTGTACCCATGAATACGCTGTGCGCCACTGTTTATTTCTAGTCCACGGAAGAGGAGGTCGAATCCCCTGCTCAAGCCCTCAGCACCATCAGACATGGTGTAGAACGCGCGCGATGCTGTGGGGAATTTAGTAATAAAGACAAAATCACTCCCCTTCTCCTTAAGTGCCCACTCGCAAATAGCGCGCTCATGCTCGGGAGTCATATCGTCCTCAGGCGTAACACCAAGCGTTTCGTGCGCCTCTGCAAGCGTGAGTATCGGGAACTTTTCACCTAGTGCAGGTGGTGGTGTTTTGAGAACAGTAAATGCGCCCGCGTTTTTTTCGGTAACCTCGCCTACCACATCTCGTATCACTCGTTCGAGCACTGCCATAACGTCCATCTCGTCGGCGATAAATCCCATTTCGAAATCCATCTGAGTGCTCTCAGAGAGGTGTCGCGTCGTCGAGCTCTTCTCCGCGCGAAACACCTTTGCAATTGTCGAGACGCGCTCAAAGGCGCCAACCATTATCTGTTTGTAGAGCTGCGGTGAGGTGGCGAGATATGCCGACTGGCCATCGTAATACCCAACCTTAAATACTGCTGCGCCCCCCTCAGCGTCGCTGCCCACGAGACCTGGCGCCTGGAACTCAGTAAAGCCTTGTTCTTTCAGCGAGCGACGATACGCATCGACGATTGTCGCCTGCACGGCAAAGATATGTCGCTCACGTTCGCTACGGAGCGTGAGCGGGCGATTATTTAGAAGCGTGTCGAGATTGACCTCCTCGTCTTTAGGGAATGGCAAAACCTCGGCCACCGAGAGCACCTCAAGAGCTTTGATTTCGAGCTCAATGTTGCCATTTTGTTTATCTGCTTGCGCATTCTTTTCTGGGCGCTTGTTTACGATGCCCTCCACACTCACGACGTATTCAACCTTTGTCTCCTTTGCCGTCTCAATAGCCTCACTACCCGGCAACACGACGCCCTGCACCTTGCCCGAGCGGTCGCGGAAGTCAAAGAAGACCATCTTGCCCTGGTCGCGCCGCACGTCGACCCATCCGCTTATCGATACAGTCTCCCCCACCTTCTGCCCCAAGTCTTTAATAAGTGTTCGTTCCATGTTGCATATAAAGTAACACAACATCCGGCCCCTGGACTACGGCCGTACCGACACCATTGCTCGTGTACGTATTATGTTATATAATATAAGTTGAGTCCTAACTGTTGTTTGAAAGAGGTTTTCAAATGAATCTAATCCAAGCGGCCGCCATCATGGACCCCAATCTTGCACTGCGCGTGTTCGCACTCGCCGGCAAGCTCGGGGACGTTTCGTTCGCAGAGTGGAACGAGCTCAGCTCGACTGTGCTCAACAAGGAGAAGGCCCGTAACATCAGCGAGGAGTACCGCATCCGTCACGCTGACCGAATCGCCTGGCTCGTGGTGAACCGCCTCTACGAGGCGGCGACCACGCAGGAGGAGCGCACACTGGCTTTCAGGCAGATACTCGCATGCGACATGATCAACCCGTGGGCAGACACCGACCAGCCCAACAAGGTAAGCCTGCTCTACAGCATCGTTGCTGGAGCAGACTCCATCGGCCACTGTGCAGAAGCCCGCGAGCTGGTGCAGGCTGCGATGAGCCGGAGCGGCATCATACGGTTTGACC
>Ga0172380_10009133_pt1 | contig 10639 bp, 9 predicted proteins | sample Leawe162metaG_FD_119747 | JGI IMG/M metagenome (GOLD analysis project Ga0172380, IMG submission 119747) | Leachate microbial communities from a municipal landfill in Southern Ontario, Canada - Leachate well 162 metaG | ecosystem: Engineered > Solid waste > Landfill > Unclassified | place...
CAATGGAAGAAAGAATGACTCTTTGTAATTTAGCAGTAGAGGGGGGAGCACGTTCAGGCTATGTTAACCCTGATGAAACTACTTACAAATATTTGAAAGGAAAAGAAAAAGCTCCAAAGGCTGATTTTGATAAAGCAGTAAATTATTGGAAAACCGTAGCTTCAGGAAAAGATGCCGAATATGATGATGTTGTTGAAATTGATGCAACAAAATTAGAACCAATGATTACTTGGGGGGTTAATCCAGAACAAGGAATAACTGTTTCAGAGAGCATCCCAAGTCTTGACAAAGTTAGTGGAAAGGAATTAGAAGAAGTTATTGATGCGTTAAAATATATGGGGCTTGAAGCAGGAAAAAGTTTAGTGGGAACCCCAGTTGATGTTGTGTTTATTGGCTCTTGTACAAACGGAAGACTTAGCGATTTTGTTGCAGCTTCAAAAATATTAAAAGGAAAAAAAGTTGCAGTAAAAACTTTAGTTGTTCCTGGTTCTTTAGAAGTAAAAAAAGAAGCAGAAAAACTTGGCCTTGATAAAATATTCAAGGATGCAGGATGCGAATGGAGAAATGCTGGGTGCTCAATGTGTTTAGCAATGAACCCAGATAAGTTAATTGGAAGTCAAAGAAGTGCTTCTACTTCAAATAGAAATTTTAAAGGAAGACAAGGTTCCCCCACAGGAAGAACTCACTTAATGAGCCCATACACTGCAGCAGCTTGTGCTATTGAAGGAAAATTAGTAGATCCAAGAAAATATTTGTAAAAAAAAGAATTAATGTTTGGAAAAGTAAAAAATGTGAAGGTGAATTTTATGGCTGAATTTGTAATAAAAGAAAACAGTATTGACAAAGTTACAGGAAGAGCAATTCCTAAACCTACAAATGATCAAAACACTGATGATATTATCCCTGCAAGATATATGAAAGAAATTACTTTTGGAAACTTGGGAAAATATGTTTACTTTGATGAAAGAAATAAAGACGGAAAAGAAGTGTTAACTCACCCGTTTAATGATCCAACTTATCGCGGAGGAAACATTTTAGTTGCTGGAGCAAATTATGGTTGCGGTTCAAGTAGAGAACATGCCCCGCAAGCATTATACCGATATGGAATCAGAGCAATAATTGCAGAAAGTTTTGCAGAAATATTTGCAGGAAATTGTGCTTCACTAGGGATTGTGGGAGTAAGCATTCCAAAAACAGAAATTGCAGCGCTAATAGAATTTATTACAAAAAACCCAAATACACAAGTAATAGTTGATCTAAATGATAAAAAAGTAAAATATGCCAATAAAGAAATTGTGTTTGAAATCATTGAAGGACGAAGACAAGCTTTTCTAAATGGAACTTGGGACGCTTTGACTATTTTACAACAAAATAAAGAGGGAATCAAAACTGTCGAAAATAAATTAGCATACTTGGGATTCAAGTAGTTAAGAGAATTTAACATCTCTCCAATATCTTTTGTTTTAGGTCTTGAAATTCCTTTGAATACCTCAATTTAGAATTTCTTGGTTTCAAAAAGGGAATCAAAAATTCTTCTTCCATTCGCTTGTTTTTCATTACATAACATTTGTCAGAGAGAAGAATTGCTTCTTCAATGTCATGTGTAACAAGTATTGTAGTTATTTTATTTTCATCAAGTAACTTAGCCATCCATTCTTGCATTCCAAGTTTTGTAAAGGTGTCCAGATTTACAAATGGCTCATCAAGTAAAAGCAACCGTGGTTTTATTGCCAGCGCTCTACCTATTGCCACTCTTTGCCTCTGTCCGCCAGAAAGTTCGCAGGGATATTTCTTTTCTTTGCCAATCAATCCAATTGATTTGATTATTTTGCTAATTGCATTTGAATCACTTTGTTCTAGCCCCAAGGAAATATTTTGTTCAACATTCATCCAAGGAAATAATGAATGGTCTTGAAAAACCATCCCTATTTCTTGCGGAGATCTTATTTCCCCAGAGTAATTTACTAGCCTTGCAATTGCGTTGAGTAAAGTTGTTTTGCCCACTCCGCTTTTGCCAACAATAGAAATAAATTCTCCTTTTTTGATATTCAAAAATACTTTTTCAAGTATGATCCCATCAAATTTAACCCCAAGACATTTTATTGAAACTAATTCATTCGACATTTTTACTCCCCCTTTGATACTGAATTCACCCAAGGAAATATTTGTGTATAACTATAAACAAATGCACAATCAGTTGCAGCAGCAAGAAGCCCGAGAATAATTAGCGCAACTAGCATTATATCTGCGCGATAAATTATTTGAGCATAAGCTATTCGGTATCCAAGTCCGCTTGATGCCCCTGCAAGTTCGCTTACAAAAGCCATTATGAAAGCAATTGCTATCCCAATCCTTACTCCGTTTGTGATGAAAGGAATTGTTGCAGGGATTAAAACTTTGCACAAAAATTGAGTGCGCGATTTAACAAATATTCTAGCAATGCGTAAGTAATTTTCATTAATTGATTTTACTCCCATTACCGTGCTAACCCACACCGGAAAAAATACTGCAAACGCAATTTCGATTAGTTTTGCATTATCCCCTATCCCAAACCAAATTATCATTAATGGAATAATTGCTACTGGTGGAAGAGCGCGAATTATGTTTAGTGTTAGCGAAATGGTTTTATCAAGCCAAAATATTCTTCCAACGAGGAGCCCAAAAATAATTCCTAACGCACTTCCAACTACTAACCCAACAATTACTCTCCAAACGCTTGTACTAATATCAACTAGTATTTCCCCAGAGTAAAGTAAATCAAGAAAAGTAGAAAATACTTTTAGAGGAGAAGGAAAAAGGCTTTCATTAAATATTCCAACAATGCTTCCCCCTTGCCAGAAAAGCAATATTAAAATTATGAATGCCGCCCCTTTCCAATTTATTTTCACTTTTACTCACCCCTTAAATTCTTTTGTCTATTAACTTGCTTTTGCGCCTTTAAGCAAATCTCTTCGAAGCATTGACTCAAAATCCGTAATTGAATTCTTATCCGCCTTTTTTGTTTCAATTACCCAAGCACTTTGTGCTTTGAATGTTTGCAAAAGACTATCAGGCAACTCTACTTGCATATTGCATTTACCCCAAACGCTTTCGATTAATTTTGGATCAAACCCACTAACTTTTGCAATTATTTGCTTTGCATCCTTCGGATTTGAAATTACATATTTTTGCGCTTGAATTAGTGCTTTCAATATTGCTTCGGCTTTTTTTGGATTTGCATCCACCCATTTTTTGTTTGCCACAATTACATAAGATGGAGAATATATTTCGCTTGGAATTTCAAGTCTTGAAGTTTCTCCTTTCAGTTGTTCTTCAGCTATTGAAGGATAGGGTTCAAATACACTCATCGCATCAACAAAGCCTCCAATAAATGTGGCAGGCATATCGGCAGGGTTTTGTGCAATTATTTCTATTTGATTTGAATCAATTCCATAATACTTAAGGAAATTGTAAGTATAGAACTCAGGAGTTCCACCCGCTGAAGTTACCAATTTTCTTTTTGTGCTTGCAAAATATTCTTTTACATCAGTAATATTTTTCCCATGCACTAGAACAGGATTTTCTCCAGGACAATTTGCTATTTGTGAAAGAACATAGAACTTATTTCCCTGCATTTTTGCCAGCGTGACAGGAACATCCCCCACTACAGCAAAATCAAGTCCGCCAGCAAGGAAAGATTGTAAAGCTAATTTTCCTGCAGTGAACTTAACTAAATTAACATCAAGTCCCTGCTCCGCAAAATACCCCTTCTCTTGAGCAACTTGAACTAATGCACTTTCAGGAGTTGACATAAACCCCATTTTTAATATTTCTTCATTAGGAGCCAAAGTGCATCCGAAGAGAATTACTCCCGTAATCACTAACCCCAAAATTATTAGTCCATATTTCAAATTAATCACCTTGAAGTAATCCTTTCTCCCAAGTTATTGAATATGAGTCTTCCTCGTCAAGGAGGACACAAAGGATGATTTTTAATCTATTTGGAACAAACAAATATTATGGATTTTTCTTTCCTTGATACTGTGGGGCTAACTAAGAACGAGAAAAAAATATATTCCGCCCTACTTAACTCCGGGGCAGTTACCGCAGGAAGACTTACTTATGAAACAGGACTTCATCGCTCAAGAGTATACGAGGGGTTGAAACGATTAGTCGAAAAGGGACTTGTGGGTTTTGTAAAAAGGGGACTAATCACATATTTTCAAGCTACCGCTCCAGAAAAGCTAATTGATTACTTAGATGAGGAAAAAAACCGAATTGATGAAAAAAAGAAAACAATTGAACTTGCTTTACCCGAATTAAAAGAATTTACAAAATCAAAACCAACTGCGCAGGCATATATCCTTGAAGGAATTGAAGGATTCAAATCTATGCGAAGGGATGTATTAAAACATGCAAAAGGAGAACATTTGCTAATTGGAGCGATTGCAAAAGAGGACAAAGTAATGCCTCTGTTTTTTGAGAAATGGAATCAGGAGAGAATCAAAAAGAAAATTAAGTGGAGAATACTTCATAAAGAGAGTGCCAGGGGAACAAATATGACTAAACTTAAGTTTATAGAAACTAGATTTCTTCCAGCACACATTGATAATCCCGCAGTAATTAACATTTACGCAGATCGAGTGGTAAACGTTTTGTGGAAAGACAACTCTCCAATTTGCTTTGTTATGGAAAACAAATATATTGCAGAGGCATATAAAAAATATTTTGAACTCTTGTGGAAAATTTCTAAAAAATAATAGACCCAATTAATAAAAAACTTCAAAGTTACACTTAATCTCTAATCAAAGCTTTGTTTGACCACTAAACAAGAATTTAAGTAAAATTTTCAATTTAATCACGTTTGAACTAACTCCTTCTTAAAGGTGTTGAGTTTGTTTCATGGAGTGAGCCTTTTTTGTCTAAATGCGGAGTATGTGGAAGTGAAGACGTCAGAGTCTTCTATAATGGACGCATGAGTACGCAATTCATTGGAATCCGCGAGAGAGTTTCTCATTGTGGATATTGCAGAACAATGGAAGTAAAAAAAGAAGTCATATAATTTAGTCTGTTTTTAGTCAATAAACGCCCTTTGTGCCATTTGGCTTTAAGGAATAACTTTTTAATCTCATAACTGCATACATTTTAGAGTGATACGATGAGCGAGACTAACCAAAAAAATAGTACTATTCTAAGTTTATTATTATTACTTGTCTTGCTGCTCGTGGAATAAAGCACTCAAATAAATCTTTTTGGAGTGCTGAAATGAATTATTTTTACTAGAGGAACGAAGAGAGAAAGAAAAAAATGATTGAAGGGATGAATAATGAAGGGAACTGAAAATATTATCAAGGCATTAATTGCTAATAAAACTAAACACGTATTTGGTTTTCCGGGCGGACAAGTAATTCCTCTTTATGATGAACTATTAAACTTTGAAAAAGATTTAAGACACATTTTAGTAAGGCACGAACAAGCAGCAGCCCACGCAGCGGATGCTTATGCTAGGGCAAGCGGGGGAGCAGGAGTTTGCCTTGCAACTAGTGGCCCGGGAGCAACTAACCTTGTAACAGGAATTATGACTGCTTATATGGATTCAATTCCATTAATCGCTCTTGCAGGAAACGTCCCAACAACTTTACTAGGAAATGATGCTTTTCAAGAAACGGACATGGTCGGAATTACCATGCCAATTACAAAACACAATTTTCAAATTAGGGATCCAAATTTAATTAGTTCAACAATAAACCGGGCTTTCACAATTGCACTAAATGGAAGACCGGGCCCAGTGTTTATTGATATTCCAAAAGATACTCAAGTAAAAGAAGTTACAAAGGAAGCTCCTACAGAAAAAATTGCTGGTTTTGATCCTGTTCTTCACGGACATCCAGAGCAAATAAAGAAAGCCGCTGAAATGATTCTTAACGCAGAGCGCCCAATAATAATAGCCGGAGGGGGAGTCATAATTAGTAATTCTGCTAGCGAACTTGCAACCCTTTCTGAATCTTTTAATTTACCAGTAACCACTACTTTTATGGCTAAAAGTTGTTTTAATGAAAATCATCCACTTGCTTTAGGAGTACTTGGAATGCATGGAAGGAAAGTTGCAAATTATGCAGCAGGAAATGCAGATGTATTAATTGCAATAGGGTGCAGATTTAGTGATAGAATTACTGGAGATACAAAAACTTTTGCAACGGGTGCAAAAATAATTCACATTGATATTGATAGTGCAGAGATTGGAAAAAATGTGAGGGCTGATCTGCCAATCGTTGGAGATGCAAAAAACATTTTGACAGAACTTATTAAAGTAATGAAAATCAAAGCCAAAAAAGCAAATTCCCCTTGGGCAGAAAAAATAAAAAAATTCAGAAAAGAGTGTGATTGTTCTTTTGATATTAAATCAAAACCAATTGATCCAAGGAAAATTATTTTTGAATTAAATAAAGCGCTAAAAGACACGGATATTGTTACAACCGGAACTGGACAGCACCAAATGTATGCAGCTCACTTCTTGAAACGAACTATTCCAAGAACTTTTATTTCAAGTGGGGGAGCAGGAACAATGGGTTATGGTTTTCCAGCAGCAATTGGGGCAAAAGTAGCTAAGCCAAAGAGCGAAGTAGTTGATATTGATGGGGATGGAAGTTTTGCAATGGTTATTCAAGAACTTGCAACTTGCAAGGAAGAAAATATTAAAACAATTCCAATAATTTTTAATAACTCCTACCTTGGAATGGTTCGACAATGGCAAGAACTTTTCTTCAACAAAAGATACTCCGGAGATACTCTAAATAGAACTCCTAATTTTGCAAAAGTTGCTGATGCTTATGGACTAAAAGGAATTACAGTTGACCGAGAAAGTCAAATTGCTAGTGCACTTAAAGAAGCTTTCAAGAATGATGAAACAACTTTACTTGACATTTTAGTTAAAGAAAAATCAAATATTCTTCCAATGTTTAGCGCAGGCGCAAAACACACTGACATGTTTGGCGGATGTATTCAAAACAAAGGAGAATTATTTTAACTGGTGAACAAAAATGGCTAACGGAAACATAACTACCAATGGAAACGGCAATGGCGAAAAAAAACGAAGAATTTTGGGATTGCTTGCAGAAGACCAACCAGGAATAATTGAAAGACTTGCCGGGCTTTTCTTAAGAAGAGGATTTAACATTGACACTATTATTGCAGGAAAAACTGCACAAGAAGGAATTTCCCACATTGTTGTGAGCATGAATACTGATACAAAAACTCTTGAACAAGTGGAGAAGCAAGTTTACAAGATTATTGAAGTTGTTAAAGTCAACGATTTGACAGAAAATAGTATCATTCGAGAACATTGTTTAATTAAAATTAGTTCTAATGAAAAAAATAGACAAGACATAACAAATTTTGTTCAACTTAATCATGCACAAATACTTGAAGCAAACCACAAAAGTATTATTGTGGAAATTACTAGCGAACCAGAGAAAATTGACAAGTTTGTTATAGCATTAAAACCTTTCGGAATTAAAGAATTAAGTAGAACTGGGATTAATGCGCTGGCAAAGTGAAACTTTGCCAGAGACAAATAGCAATTTGTCGAATAGCGAAATAGTTTCACTAGACACAAACAGGAGTTTGTGAAATGGCAAAGTGAAACTTTGCCTGAGGCAAATAGCAATTTGCAGGATAGCTAAATAATTAATAAAGTTACGAGGAAATGAACATGCCACGAAACGTATTACTTGGAGGAAAAAGAACCAAAGCAACTACCAAATTACTTCGGTTAAATCGCAAATCAAAGGCCATGGCTAGCTTAGGATTAATTAATCTCAAATCAACTTCTGCTGAAGCAAAAAAAAGTATTCAGATTGCCCAAAAAGAGAAGATGCTCTTGAGTGCAAATGGCCCAATGGTGGGTGTAGAGTATGTTAGAAGAAAAATGTTAGCACAATTTGCAAACAATAGAAGAAAAAAACTCAATTTAACAAGAGCAAAAAAATCGTAAGTACAAAAACAGAAACGAAGAAAGTTATTTTTATTAGGAGAGTGTTAGAATGAAGGTATACCAAGATAAAGATGCAAATCTAGAAGTCCTAAAAGGAAAAACTATTGCCGTAATTGGTTATGGGGCACAAGGACGAGCACAAGCACAATGTATGCATGACTCTGGACTTGATGTAGTAGTTGGAGTTAGAATTGGCGGAAAAAGCGATATCCTTGCAAAGCAAGATGGACTAAAAACACTTTCAATTAAAGATGCCGCTGCGAAAGCAGATATTGTTCACATATTAATCCCTGATGAAGTTCAAGCGGATGTATATGCCAAAGAAATAGCACCTTCAATGAAAGCAGGAAAAACACTCTCTTTTTCTCACGGATTTAATATCGCTTTCAAAAGAATTGTTCCAACAAAAGATATTGATGTAATAATGGTTGCACCAAAATCACCAGGAACTGAAGAAAGAAAAAGATACTTGGAAGGTTTTGGAGTACCAGGACTTTTAGCAGTTTATCAAAACCCAAGTGGCAAAGCAAAAGAAAATGGACTTGCAATGGCTAAATCATGCGGTTTTACTAGAGCTGGAGTAATTGAATGTACTTTCCCACAAGAAACTTATGAAGATTTGTTTGGAGAAGAAGCTGTTCTTTGTGGAGGACTTGCTGAATTAGTTAAAGCTGGCTTTGAAACATTAACAGAAAGAGGATACCCTCCTGAAATGGCATACTTTGAATGCTTGCACGAAATGAAACTAATAGTTGATCTTGTTTATGAAGGAGGAATTCCTCACATGTATGATGTTGTAAGTAACACTGCATGCTATGGTGGATTAACTAGAGGAAAAAGAATTATTACTCCTGCAACAAAGAAAGAAATGCACAAAATTCTTGATGAAGTAGAAAGCGGAAAATTCGCTGATGAATTCGTTGACGAATACAAGAAAGGATTCAAGAACATGGAACGAATGATTGATGAAGAAAGAAATCACCCAATTGAAACAATTGGAAAAGAAATTAGAGCAATGTTCAAAAAGAAATAAAAGAAATTTATGCTCTGGAGAAATTAAATTTCTTCAGAGTTTTATTTTTAAAAAAGGTTTTTTTATGGATCCAAAATCAATTAAAGAATTGCCAGCAGCAAAGAGTTTGCTTTATGCAGATGGTTTAAAATCCGATCAAATGAAAAAACCATTTATTGCAATTGTTAATTCTCAGAGTGATATTGTTCCCGGCCACATTCACTTAGGGAAACTTGGAGAAGAAGCAAAAAAAGGAGTAATCGCAGCAGGCGGAGTGCCATTTGAATTTCACACTATTGCTATTTGTGATGGAATTGCAATGGGACATGAGGGAATGCGCTACTCTTTGCCCTCAAGAGAAATTATTGCTGATTCAATTGAAGCAACTATTAAAGGACACGGGGTTTTTGATGGAGCGATTTTTATTTGCTCTTGCGACAAAATAGTCCCAGGACATTTAATGGCTGCAATTAGATGTAATTTACCAAGTGTTTTTGTTACAGGCGGACCAATGATGCCTGGAAAAAGCGGAGAAAAAGAAATGGATGTAAAAGATTCTTTTTCAGCCAAGGCCGCTCTTGAAGGAAACAAAATCACTTCTGAGGAATATGAAAATATTATTTGTAAATCTTGCCCAGGGGCAGGAAGTTGCGCAGGATTATTTACTGCAAATTCAATGGCTTGTATTGTTGAAACTCTTGGAATGAGCGAGAGTATGTGCGCAACAACTCACGCAATTACAAAAGAAAAGGGAGAACAAGCATTTAATGCAGGGGCAAAAGTAATTGAACTTGTAAAGAAAAACATTCGGGCAAAAGACATTATGACAAAAACTGCTTTTGATAATGCACTTCACATGGATTTGGCAATTGGGGCAAGCACTAATACTGTTCTTCACTTACCTGATATTGCTATGGAAGCTGGAATTAAAATTGATTTAGAGGAAATTAATGAATTCTCACAAGTAACTCCAAATATTGTAAAAATTTCTCCAAGTAGTTCCTTTAGAATGATTGATTTGCATAATGCTGGGGGAATACCGGCGGTTCTTTGTGAACTAAAAAAGAAAAACTTAATCAAAAATAATAAAACAATTGATGGAATGCTTTTTGATAGACTAGTTAATGTAAAAAATAAAAATCCCCAAATGATTAAACCAATTGAAAGTCCTTATTCTCCAACTGGGGGAATTGCAATCCTTAAAGGAAATTTAGCAGAAAAAGGAGCAGTAATTAAAATGGCAGGAGTAAGCACAGATTCAGAAAAAGTATTCCAAGGAAGTGCTGTTTGTTTTGATGATGAAGAGAGTTGTCAAAAATATATTGAGAGTGGAAAAGTTAAGAAAGGAAATGTAATAGTTATTCGTTACGTTGGTAAAGCTGGTGCACCAGGAATGCCCGAAATGCTTTACCCAACTTCCTCAATCTCGGGCCTTGGACTTGACAAAGATGTTGCATTAATTACTGATGGTCGATTTAGCGGTGCAACTAAGGGACTAAGCATTGGGCACGTTGATCCTGAGGCTGCAATTGGGGGAAATATTGCTCTTGTAAAAAACGGAGATGAAATTAAAATTGATTTAATAAAAAGAAGAATTGATTTACTGATTAGTGATAAGGAACTAAAAGAGCGAAGAGCAAAATTCAAAATCAAAA
>Ga0172380_10009134_pt1 | contig 10639 bp, 11 predicted proteins | sample Leawe162metaG_FD_119747 | JGI IMG/M metagenome (GOLD analysis project Ga0172380, IMG submission 119747) | Leachate microbial communities from a municipal landfill in Southern Ontario, Canada - Leachate well 162 metaG | ecosystem: Engineered > Solid waste > Landfill > Unclassified | place...
TATAAAGAAACTGGGAATAGCTATAAAGTAAAATGTTGGTTTCATGATGAAACCAAACCCTCTATGAGTATTCATAGAGAAATTGGTATGTATCATTGTTTTTCTTGCCATGAAAGTGGTAATATATTTAAACTTATAGATCATCATTTGAATTTAACAGGTATTGAGGCATTAAAATACTTAAGTAAACTTTCATCTGGAGGTAATTCAGATGAAGATAAATTCGAAGTAGCAAAACAAAGTTTATTAAAAAGAACATTAGTGAAAAGAGAAGAAACACCAATTGTAGAAATTCCTGCTTATTCTAAATTAGAATCTCATCCTTATTTAAGGAATAGGGGATTTTCATCAAAAGAAGTGCAAGAATGGGAAATGGGACAAGTGACTGTTTCTCCACACAAAGGATGGATTATAATACCAATATATCAAAATGGGATTTTAAGAAATTTCTTTTTAAGAAATCCTTCTGGAAGTAATAAGTTATATGGTAAATACCCAAGAAAAGATATTCTTTTTGGTATTGAATCTGCTGACGATTCTGAACAACCTATCTACATAGTAGAAGGTATTTTTGATATGATTGCTTTGCGAAGGACTGGGGTGCAAGCAATAGCCGCACTATCTAATCGTTTATATGAATCTAAAGGAAATGATGTATTACAAATAGAAAAATTAAAAATATATAAAAAAGTGATCATTGTTCCAGATAACGATCCTAGCCCTAATAAACCGGGATTTCAGTTAGTTAAAGATGCATTAGCTCTTATTAATTCAACAGAAGTTGGGGTTTGTCAAGTTCCTAATCATCGTAAAGACACAGCAGATTGTACATTAGATGAATTGAAACAAACAATAGGTAATGAAATGAATATTATTGATTTTATAATAAAAGAAAGAGGTAAGTGTAATGGAACTTAGAGCCATGAAGTCAACAAATATTGCCCAAGTTGGGTATGATGAAAGTACAAAAGTTCTTAGAGTTATATTTAATAGCGGTTCTATGTATGATTATTTTGATGTAGACCCACAAACATATAGGTTTTTACTTCAATCACCTTCAAAAGGTGGGTTTTTTCATAAATATATTAAAAATAACTTTAGATGCGAAAAAGTTGAATAATATATAAAATATTATTGACAATTATATTACATATATTAATATATCCTTAGATTGTAATGGGATACAAAAATGAAGATAAAAATAAAAGTAGATGAGTTAGAACCAACATTAGATTCCTTAATTAAAGAAGAACTGGCAAGAATGGGATTGCCCACTTGTTTTGGTAATATGGTTCCTCCAATTTTAAAACGTATTATTGATGTTGATATAGAAAGTGTTTTTGAGGAAAGAGAACTCACACCGCAAGAACAAATAAAACAGAATGATGTTTTATCATTTGTTGCGGGGGATTCATTTGTTGCAAGAGAAAAAGTCTTGACTCAAAAAGGAATAGATTTCATAAATGCATACAAAAAAGAAAGAATGAATACATATGTGCAACAACTGGCAAAGTGTGCATCTTGTGAATTTCAAAATGTATGTTATAGGCTAACAGATAACTATTTAAAAGTTATATCAAGATTAGATGATAGTGATAAAAAGAAAAGGGGGTAACTATGATGTTATTTAGACCAAAAGAGGAGTTGCATTCTGCAATGAAAGATGCTATTCAGATTATTAGTATTGGGCAATGTGGTTGCAGAATTGGCAAGGGGTTTGAAAGTTTAGGAATTCCAGTAATGTATATAAACTCTGATGAAGTTGACTTTAGAAACTTCGGAGTTTCTTCTGATAAAATGTTGCTTATTGAGGGATCTGGAACAGGTGGTTCTCCTACGAAAGGAGCCAAAATCTTTAAAAGATATAAAGAGCAAATTCTAGAATTTGTTCTTACCCGTTTGGATGATGATAAGATGGTGTGGGTAATCTTTGGGGGAGGTGGTGGTACAGGTAATTCTATTGGTCCACTTCTTATAGACTATCTACTATCACATAAATATCCAACAGGATGTATATCTACTCTTCCTTCTTCTAGATATAATATTTTGGCAGCAGACAATGCCCTTAAAACTCTACGTATTTTAAAAGATATGCCATTAAATATGTTTGTACTGGCTGATAATGATCTTCTTGAAGAAAAAATTGGATTAGGCCAAAGCAATTGGTGGCAAAAAGTAAACCAGCATATTATATTGCACATTTCTTCTATATTTGATATTTTGCGTGAAGGAAAAATGACACAAACAGGATTGGGGTCTGTGGATAGGGGAGAAATAATGCGTATTCTCCAATATGGTAATGGAATGGCAGATGTTCGTACTACTTATTTGACACTTGATGAATTTAATCAGGATGATACAACTATAACCAATAAATTGTTTTCTCCTTCTTTAATTGAGGGATACTCATATAAAACTACTAAAGCATACCTTGTCAGTGTTGATGTTCCTATAATGGGTGGTTACACCGACCATGCTAAAAAGATTTTTGATTTAACAAAAGAAGTAGCTGGGACTGCTGTATCAAGACTTGGAATGTTTGTTGATCCACTTCTTACTAATTCAATAAAGGTAACATTAATTAATGCAGGTCTTTCTTTTCCAAAAACAATTCAACTTAGGATTAATAATCTTCAAAGGGATGAAGGAAGATTTATAGAGAAAAAAAATAGAAAAGATTCAATGGATTTTTCAAATATAGAAAATAAGTTCATTGATGATGATAATTTTACAATATAAAAAGTCTAATAATAAGGACAGTCGAAGATAAAAACACAGAACTGTGGGGAGTTATGCATGGAACACAAAAGCATATTTAATGATGAAATTGCTCTTTTCAAGGAAAAAGATACCGAAGAGTTTACTCAATTTTTTGGTATGGAATTGAGTACACTTTTGGGTGTTGAATCATTTTTTGTAGATGAACTCGATAAACATTTTGAAACAGCAGAAACCATATCTGCGAAGGATTCTATAAAAATTATTTTTGATAAGATAAAAACAATTTCTGATAATGATGATTTAGACCGCATATATAAAATATTTGCTTTTGAACTACTTGGTAAAGTAATACGAGGGGTGGAAGAGATTAATGAAGAACAAGACGGTTCAGATAAAGAAGAAGGGATAACTCGTGTCATTAACTAATAATAGAAAAATAACATTATATGTTAAAGATCCAAAAGAGTTTCATCAAATAAGCTATAAAATCAAAGAATTATGGTATCGTAAATTTGGTGTTTCCCTTAGTAAAGGGAACATTCTTAGTACAGCATTACAATTTACAGTTGACAAATTAGAGGATGATACATCTAATGTTTTACAAGAAGAACGAGATTCTATTTTAGATAGATATGCAAGAGTAAGTTCATAATGGTAAAACATGATCATTTCTGATAAAATATACATTAATGTTTCTGAAATAGAGAATTATGTCGCAGAAATATGCAGACTTTTTACATATAAGAACCCTGATTATTATAGAAAGAAAAGATTAAAGCTTTCTGTTAAGAATATCAGTCCCTCTCTTTATAATTATAAGCTTGAAAATATGAATGGTATTAAATATTTAATACTACCCCGTGGATGTTTATCTAGATTAAAAGAATATTTTACTCGTAATAATGTTAGAATACGAACTCTTGATAAACGATTAACATTACCTCCCATAGATTGTCATTTAGTAAACACCATTCTTGAACCACAACAAGAATTATTGATAAAGACCTTAGTTGATAACGAGGGTGGATTGTTTGAAATGCCACCAGCTAGTGGCAAGACGAAATCTTCAATGGGTTTAATTTCGGTTATTAAACAGCCTACCCTAGTTGTTGTTCATGAAACAAACTTACAAAAACAATGGGTTGAGGAAATTAAAAAAAGTTTATCAGGAGACTTTAAAATAGGTTTGTGGGGAGAGGGAAAAAGAGAGGGGGGTGATGTAGATGTAGGCTTAATTCAAACACTACATCTTCAGGTTGATTTAGATAGAACATTTTTAGATAGATATGGAATGATTATTGTAGACGAATGCCATAGGTCTGCCTGTGTTACCTTTCTTAAAGTATTAAATAATTCAAAGGCAAAGTATAGAATAGGTATAACAGGAACTGTAGAGAGAAAGGATGGGTTAGATATTCTAACAAAAGATATAATAGGCCCTGTTTTAATGTCTATTCCAGAGGGGCAAATAAAGCATAGAATTACTAATTTTGAATTTAAAATTATTAATACTGATGTGTCAATAAAATTACCTTCTCGTAAGAGATGGACTGGGAATAAAAAAGAAAGTATGCTAGATATATCAGAATCAATAAATTTGTTGACAAAAAATGAAAAACGTAATATATTGATTTTAGATGAAATAATTAAAGATATAGAGGATGGTTATTTGCCTCTTGTCCTTTCTGATAGAAAGGAGCATGTTCTTTATTTAGATAAAAGATTAAGGGAATTAGGGTATAATAGTAAAACTTTAATTGGAGGAAGAAACAAGAATGAGAATTGGGAAGAAACACGGTCTGATTCTACCATTCAAGTATTTGTGGCTTCAACCAAAAAAGCTGAAGAAGGATTAGATATTCCCCCCCTTTCATCTATTCATTTAACATGTCCATCTTCTAATTATCCAAAGATTAAACAAAGAATAGGGAGGATAAGAAGAGAGGTGGAAGGTAAAAATTTACCAAAAGTTACAGATTATGTGGATAATTTAGTTTATTTTGAAGACCAAAATGGAGAAAAACAACATATTCTCATGTATGGTGCTAAAAACAGGATTAAATTTTATAGGAAATTACAACAAGATTATGTATTAGAAAGTTCCTCTTTGTAGGTAAGAGACAAAATATAATAAAGGATGGAACATAATGAATAAGACGGATTATAAAGAAGCAATCCGTCTTAGCAGGGCTTTTAACAATAGGAGTGTTGAGGACACTAAAAAGTTATATTCTACAATTCAAAAAGCAGTACATTTAGCTCAAAAAAAGGAAGGTGTTGAATCTGAAAATGCATTAAGTTTTCTTATTGAAGTATATGAGCCTTATATTAAGAAAATTTCTGGTAAATATTTTACATATGTAAGCAATCCATTAGAGTATGAAGATGTTTTGCAAGAAGTATATGTAATATTTTTAGTATTAACTTATAAATATGATAAGCTAATATCCTCTTTTTCATATTATATAAATTTGATGCTTCCACAGTATATGAATGTTTGGTTACAAAAAATAACACAATCATACTCTGTTCCTGTAGACATCAAAATTATAGAATCAACAATAAGCCATCCAGCTTTAGATACAGAAGATAAAGTTTATGATTATTTAAATGGAACTATTCTTGAGCGAGAGTATATCCATTTTATAGAAGAACGGGCTAAGAAAAATTCAAGAAGTAATACGGTCAAAGAAGTTTGTGATAAAATATTCTTAGGTAATACAACATGTTCTGAACTAGCCCAAGAACTGGGGATTAGTTATCATGCTGTATACGAAATAATTAATAAGATTAAAAAAGAATTGAGGTACTTTTTTAATTCAAATTGTTTTGCTGAATATTATATTACAAGTACTGGTGATTACAGTTTATTTCGTGGGGAGTTTAGATCAAAGTGATGGGAAACAATTATTCATTAATAAAACCATTGGTTGTTTATTTGCCATCCCACATTAAAAAAAGATTAATGTATAAAATAGATTTTTTTGAACTAAATGTTCAAGATGTGGTAGGTATTTTAATACAAAGATTTATCAATGGTGATTTTGATGAAGATTTTTCTATACCAAAATTCAAAAAATAAATGAAGGAGATGCGATGATGCCAATAATTTTATGGCTTGGTTTGGGTTTAGCAGGTAGTACCCTTGTTGTTCTTCATAAGTGGTATGAGGGAGAAGATGTGACAGTAAATACTATAATTTTATTTACTTTAGCATTAATGGCAGGATTTGTTATACTTGTAGGGGCTTGTGTTGTTTGGGCAATAGATCTGATTGATTACTTACAAAAAAAAGGTGTTTTTAGTAAGATTGTAATTAAAGGAAAAAAGTAAAAACACACAATTAAAATTAATACGATTATGGCTCCATAATCGTATTAATTTTATAATAGGAGAGTATAATTGGAATATTTATTTGTTTATGGAACATTACGACAAGGATGTAGTCGTCATAATGTATTAATGAGTCATAGAGCAGAACTTGTTAGTGAAGCTATATGCAAGAATATGAAACTTCTTAATATAGGTTCATTTCCCGGAATGATTGCTTCTGATAAAGAAGAAGATATGGTAAAAGGAGAACTGTATTTATTACCTGATCCTGAATCAATTATAAATATTTTAGATAGGATAGAAGGTGTGCCTTTTCTCTTTAGAAGAGAAGAAGTTGAGGTTATATGTAATGGTGAACCATGTACAGCATGGGCATATACTTATAATAGTAGTAAGAATAAAAGTTATGATGTTATAGAATCGGGGGATTTTTTGGATATTTAGCTTAAAATTATTAATAATTTATATATTATTTTAAGCATATAGTATTAGCAAGGAGAAGATTTAAAAATGAAAAAAATAAAAAACAATAAAAAAGATTTAGATAAAAAATCTTCTAAAACGAAAAATGAAATTAAAAAGGAAATTGGGGAAAAAATAGATGTTCTTATTAAGGATTCTAAATCTTCAAAAAAAAGATTTGAAAAAATTAAAAAAGATTTAGAAAGTAAGAAAATTAAAACTACAAACAAAGCAGAAAAAAATGAAATTGATTCAAAAATAAATAGTGTGGATGATGTGTTAGGGGATCTTAAATCTCATGTAAAAAGATTAAAAGATAAAAAACCAAAGAAAGAAAAATCTAAAAGTAAAAAATCTAAGCCAAAGAAAATACGCCCACCAAAAAAGAAAACACCTGAACAAGAATTTATTGCCCTTATAAAAGAAGGAAAACCTAGTTTAGAAGCATTCAAAGTTATATTTGATAATATCCAGACAGGTATATTTGATAGTATTCTTGAGTTATCACCTATTTTTGAATTTTATATAACTGAAAATAATGCTATGGTATGGACCAAGGAAGAAAATCAAATATTAGCACATTCAAACTGTGAGGGAGAATTGGAGCTTGTAGAGGATGAAAAAGAAAAACAGATTGCAGTACCTTATGCTACTATTGGTGGTGATTGTGTCTTTCCTTTATCAAAAATTAAAAATAAAAAATCTATTTCTTATATTAAGGAAATGGAAAATTCAATTATAACTAAAATAAGTGCTGATATAAAAGAAAAACTGATTAGTGCTATAGTAGAATTAGGAGATTTTGCAGACAAAAAGCATATTTTTCGCTACAAAAATAAAAAAAATAAAAATTCATTTTTTAATTTTATAATTAATGCTTTTGCTAAAACACCTATAAACATATATGGGACATTTCTTCTTTCCCAAGAAACAAAAGATATACTTATAAAATATAAAGAAGACATGAAACAACAAACCTCAGAAGAAGATGGGGAATATATTATTGTTCAAAATAGTATAGATATTATTATAGAGAATAGTGTTTTGTATAAAAATTTAGCATTAGGTGAAATTTATTGTTTGGTTTATTCACCACATGGTAAACCTTTTGGTTATGCTGCTTTAAGAGAACTAATGGGGGTTTCTTCTGATAAATTTGTACTTGGTCAGCCTTGTTATGGGTATAGTGTTTTTTGTATGTTATCTTATGTAATCCCAAATATTCAGCAAGTATATAAAATTATATTATAAGCGGTTCATATGGCATTAGGTGATAAATTATTAGATCCCGGTTTTAACCCAACTGATCCATCACGATCAAAAATTGATGGCTTTCCTTATTTTAAAAGTGTAATAAAATGTCCTGTTACTTTTACCAATGATATTATTGAATACGCAGAGAGCAAGGATTTCATCGGGGGTAAACTTCGCCCTTTACAAAAATTATTTCTGGAAGAACTTTTTTCAAGAGATACTTTGGGCAATTACAGATATACTGAAGGTGTGCTGTGTTCAGGAATGCGCGGAGGTAAGACGCTTATAAAAGGCACACCTTTGCTTATGTATAATGGCACAATAAAAAAAGTTGAAGAGCTTCATCTTGGTGATTTAGTAATGGGTCCAGATTCAACACCTCGTACTGTATTAGAAATACATAGTGGTGTGTCGGAGCTTTTTGAAATACAACAATCTTGTGCAATGACATATACTGTTAATGAATACCACATACTTTCTCTTAAAAAAGCCCAATCAGCTAAAAATGCAGATTTAAAATCACGTAATAGCAGGGGACGTTTTCCCAACGAACCAGAAATTGTTAATATACCAATTAAAGATTATTTAAAAAAATCTAAGAAATGGAAATATTTCTTTAGGGGGTACAAAGCAGGACTAATAAATTTTCCAATTAAGGAAGTTTTATTAGATCCTTACTTTCTAGCTTGTTGGCTTGCCGATGGTACATCTATAGCCCCAGAGATAACATCTCCTGATATAGAAATAAAAAGTTATTTACAAGATTTTGCAAATAAGAACAATTTAAGATTATCTGTTGGTAAGAAAAAAGGAACAACAGCAGAAACACTTCGTTTATGCCGCATAACGGGAATGGCAAATCCAATTTTAGATAAATTAAAATCTTTAAATGTCTACAATAATAAACATATACCATTAGAATATATTGCAAATAGTAAAGAAATAAGATTACAAATATTAGCTGGGATGCTTGATTGTGATGGTTATTATACAAAAAAGCATGGATATGAAATAACATTAGCTAATAAAACATTGGCATATGATGTTAAACGTATTGCTGATACTTTAGGATACAGGACACACATAAGACATAAAAGAACAACATGTAATTATAATAATTTTGTTGGGGATGGTTGGAGATTATCTATTTATGGAAATGTTTGGGAAATACCATGTAAAGTAGAAAGAAAAAAGTATGTTTACAATGGAAAGTTTTCAAATAAGGAGCAAGGTTTATCTTCTCTTAAAGTAACTTCGATTGGACAAGGAGAATATTATGGAATCGGTGTTGACAAAGATAACCTATATTGCCTAGCCGATGGTACTGTAACACACAATTCTTGGTTAGCTGCTTTAATTAGTACATATATGACTCAATTCATGCTTCAGTTTAATGACCCTGCTGTCCAATTTGGGCAATCACCCGGAACTCGTCTTACTGCACAATGTATTGCCACAACAGAGATCCAAGCAAAAGAAACAGTTTTTGCCCATGTAGAAAGTTTGATTTCAAAAACAGATTGGTGGAAAAAATATATTTCTTATTTGGTGGAAAGGGAAACTGCTGAAAATAAAAAAGGTCAATTATTTACACAGTTTAAATTAGCATTTGAATTTCCTGAAAAAAGTTTAGCCATACTTTCTTTGCACTCAAACTCTGGTGCTTTAGCTGGTAAAACAAGTTATTGTGTTGTTCTTGATGAGCTTAGTCGATTTGATGTGGCAGAAGGGAGCGTACAAACAAGAGAGGAAAAAAGAACAGCCGATGCTGTATACTCTACTGTAACACGTTCTTGCTCAACACTGGGTGCAATAAGTAAAGTTGTAACCATATCTTCTCCTATGTTTGAAGACGATTACACCATGCAATTGGTTGGAATGGCTGGGGCGTGTTATGTTAATCAAATGGCATCTATTATAAATCCTTTACGAACAAAGTATGATAGTAAAAGAGCACCTAGCTTATATGCTATGCATGCTACAAGTTTTGAATTAAATCCAAAAACAGAAGATAATCCAACAGGGCTATCAGAAGATGACCCACGATTTATTAATGAAAAACAAAAGAATCCTGAGACATATAGACGTGACTATTTAGCTATACCACCTGCAACTATTAATCCATTTTTTGAATATCCAGAACGGATTGATAGGGTTATCCATAAAAGAGATAAAATGGTATTATTTTCTGATAAAATAATAGAAGAAATGATTCAGAGTGATCATGGTGCTATTCAACGTTTATACATAGGAAAAAAAGTATTGCCTTTGATTCAAGATAGAATGAAGAAATATTATGTTTGTGTTGACCAAGGAGAAAAGAAAGACCATTTTACATTAGCAATGGGACATGTTGAAGAGATCCCTATAGAGACTCAAAAAGAAAGTGGGGAAAAAGAAGAAAGAATAAGACTTAAAATAATTATAGATTTTGTTGAGGGCTGGGTTCCTGATAAAGAAAACCGTGTTACAGTTTCATTTCAAAATGTGGAAGAATCTATTAAGCTTCTTTGCACATGGTTTAATGTTGGTTCGGTAGCGTATGACCAATGGGCATCTATTGAATCAATCCAAAGATTGTTTTCAGAAGGTATTTATACTCAACAACTTGGTGCAACAATTGAAATGTATGATATTTTTAAACAACTTATTTATCAAGGACAAATTGAACTTCCAGATCATGAAATTCTTTTACGTGAACTTAAACAATTAACAAATATAAAATCTAAAAAAATTGAACACCCTGTTTCTGGAAGTAAAGACTACTCAGATGCTTGTTGCCGTGTTATTTGGTTGTGTTATGAAGAATATATCCTTAATACAATAGAGGGTAAACATATTTTACCCATGCGCCAGAGTCTTCCAACCA
>Ga0172380_10009135_pt1 | contig 10638 bp, 9 predicted proteins | sample Leawe162metaG_FD_119747 | JGI IMG/M metagenome (GOLD analysis project Ga0172380, IMG submission 119747) | Leachate microbial communities from a municipal landfill in Southern Ontario, Canada - Leachate well 162 metaG | ecosystem: Engineered > Solid waste > Landfill > Unclassified | place...
AATGGAGCAGACTATGTTTTTCACTTAGCCGCCATCCCAAGGGTTCCTTTATCTATAGAAGATCCGGTTGGCACATCAAGGGTAAATGTATTGGGAACGGTAAATGTTTTTAAGGCAGCAATTGATAGCAAAATAAAGAGAGTTGTTTTTGCATCGTCTTCTTCTATATATGGCGAGCAAGAAAAATTGCCTCTTGTCGAAAACATGTCTCCAAACCCTCTTAGCCCGTATGGTCTGCAAAAATTAATAGGCGAACAATTTGCAAAAATGTTTGTCAGTCTTTTTAAAATTCAGATAGTTTGCCTGAGGTATTTTAATGTTTACGGGCCCCGAGTTGATTTTGATTCTGACTATAGCTTAGTTCTTGGAAAATTTTTGAAACTTAAATCACAAAATAAGCCTCTTACTATATACGGCGACGGAGAGCAAACTAGGGGATTTTGTTTTGTTGAAGATGTGGTTGACGCCAATATTAAAGCATCAGAGAGCCCAAAAATAAAAGGAGGAGAGGTTATAAATATCGGCCAGGAAAAATCCTATTCTATAAATTATTTAGCTGGATTGCTGGGAGGGGAAGTTCAGCATCTTGAAGCCAGAACAGGAGACCCCCGCCACACTCAGGCAGACACTGCGTTAGCTCAAAACCTTCTTTTATGGAAGCCAAAAGTTGATTTTAAAGACGGAGTTAATATTACTAAAAAATGGTTTGAAGAAAAATATGGAAAATAAAAATTTTAAAATTGGCATAGCGGGGCTAGGGATGGTCGGAGGAACCCTAAGAAGATACTTTGAAGAAAAAAAGTTTGAGACATTTTTTTATGATAATGGAAAAGATGAAGGGTCAGTTGAGCTTATAAATAAGTCAGACATTGTTTTTATATGTGTTCCCACGCCCTTTGATGAAAAGATTGGTTTTGATTTGTCTTTTGTCGAGGATGCGTGCAGTAAAATTGACGGCAGTAAAATCGTTGTTATAAAATCAACCATTTTACCAGGCTCTACCGAAAAGTTACAGAAAAAATATCCTCAGCATAAATTTTTATTTAATCCAGAATTTTTGACAGAAGCAACAGCCGATAGCGACATGAAAAATCCTTCTAGACAGATTATCGGTTATACGCAGGAGAGTAAAAGTTTGGCAGAAGAGGTTTTAAATATTTTGCCTAAAGCTCCATTTATGGAAATAATGCCTGCCAAAGAGGCGGAAATGGTTAAGTATTTCAGTAATAATTGGTACGCAATAAAGGTTGTTTATTGCAACCAGGTGTATGATTTATGCCAAAAACTGGGAATTGATTATGAAACAGTCAAAAGAGCGGCGGCGGCAGATAAAATGATAGGGAATTCGCACCTTGAAGTGTTCCACAAAGGATATCGCGGATATGGCGGCAAATGCCTCCCTAAAGATATTAGGGCATTAATTAAATTTGCTGGTGAAAATAATATTGATTTAAAGCTCCATAAAACAGCTGAAGAGATAAATAATAAACTATCCAAAAATGAGAAGTAATGTTTCAGAAGTTTTTGATAAAAAATAATCATAATGAAAAAAAGATTATTAGAATTTATAATTTGCCCTGCTTGCAAAAGCAAACTCACACTCAAGGTTTTTAAAGAAAACCAAGGAGAAATAGAGGCGGGCATGCTTTTGTGTTCGTGTGGCCAATTTTACCCGATTATTAAAAGCATTCCTCGGATATTTATTGGGGATTTAAGAACTGTTATTTATGAACGATTCCCGGACTTTTTGAAAGAATACAAAAACTTTTTTCCGCAAGAAAAAATAAATAAGGAAATAGAAGGAGAGGATCTGAAGAAAAAAAGAACTTCAGAAAGTTTTGGATATGAATGGGAAAAATTTCCTGAAATGATAAAAGAATGGGAAAAAAACTTCAAACTTTATTTTGCGCCCTTGCCAAAACTCGATTTATTAAAAGGAAAGATAATTTTAGACGCTGGTTGTGGCAAAGGCAGACATACTTTTTACGCAGCTAAAATTGCAGATGAGGTTATAGCGATTGATTTAGGGACGGCAATAGACGTTGCTCTTTTTAATAATAGAAATACTAAAAATGTTTATTTTATTCAAGCAGATATTTATAATCTGCCGTTCAGGGCAAATTCGTTTGATTTTGTTTTTAGTTTAGGAGTTTTGCATCATTTACCAACTCCCGAAGAGGGTTTTTCGAAATTAGTAGGTTTATTAAAAGATGGAGCCGGAATTTTAATTTATGTTTATCACAGTTTTTCCAAAGGCACATTTAATTTTTATCTTTTATCTCTCATGAATATTTTACGCAGGATAACAACAAAAATTCCCCACAAATTGCTTTATGCTCTTTGCTATCCTGTTGCCATTTTATCTTATTGTGTTTTTGTTTTTCCGTGTAAGGTTTTTTTGAAAAAGGATAAATCTGATTGGCCATTAACGGCATATGCAAACTATCCGTTCAGAGTTTTATTGAATGATACATTCGACGGTTTTTCTGCGCCCATAGAAAATAGGTATTCAAAGGAAGAGATTACGGCTTGGTATCAAAGAGCAAATTTGAAGGATATAAAAGTTTTAGGAAGCGGCGGTTGGCATATTTTTGGGATTAAATAGTAGTTTATAAGCAAAAAAGTAATTATGTGCGGAATTGTCGGAATTTATAATTTTAAAGGCAATCCAGTAGATTCTTTTTTGGTCCAAAGGATGGTTAAAACTCTAGAACACAGGGGTCCAGATGATGAAGGAATTTATATTGATAAAAACTTTGGATTGGGCCACCGAAGGCTGTCTATTATTGATACATCTAAAGCCGGACGCCAGCCGATGGTAAATAAAGACGAAAGTTTATTTATTGTTTTTAACGGCGAGATATACAATTTTCAAAAATTAAGGGAAATTTTAAAGGGTCTTGGGCATCAATTTAAATCAAAAACCGATACGGAAGTAGTTTTACATGGTTATGAGGAGTGGGGAACAGATTGTCTTAAAAGGTTTGACGGAATGTTTGCCTTTGCCATTTTAGACAGAAAAAACAGCCAGTTTTTTCTGGCCAGAGACAGAATGGGAGAAAAGCCCTTATATTATTATATTGATCAAGAGCGATTTATTTTTGCCTCGGAGATAAAAGCTATTATAGAGGATCAAAATGTCATAAGAGAAATAGGCAACCAGGGGCTTATAAATTATTTTACTTTTGGCCATTCCATTGCCCCCGATACCATTTATAAAAACATAAAAAAACTTTTGCCTGGGCACTATCTCGTTGTAAAAGATGGCAGAACCGAAATCAAAGAATACTGGGACTCGCTGACGGTAGGCGAAAAAAAAGACAGAGGGGAAAAATATTACAAACAAAAAACAAGAGAGATTTTTGAGGAAGCAGTTAAAGAAGAGCTGATATCAGACGTTCCTTTGGGAGTTTTTTTAAGCGGAGGAATTGATTCTAGCTCAGTTGTGGCTATGATGGCAAAAAATGAAGTTTCTCCATTAAGGACATTTTCGGTTGGGTTTGACCTTGCCGGGGGAGAATTTAACGAGCTTAGAGACGCTAAAGTTGTAGCAAAGCACTTTAAAACAGAGCATCACGAATTGTTTTTAAGGGAGCCAGACCTTATAAACGCTTTGAATAAGCTAGTGTATTATTATGACGAGCCCTTTGGAGATGCAGCCGCTTTCCCGGTTTTTTATTTGAGCCAATTCGCAAAAAAATATGTAAAAGTTGTTTTGACCGGCGAGGGAGGAGACGAAATATTCGGCGGATACCGCCGCTACATTGTTGAAAATATCCGTTCTAATTTTTCAGCACTAAACTTGTTTTCGGGCAATAATATGTTTAATAAGGCAATTGAGCCATTGCCGGGACTGCGCAGGACAAAAAAACTTATTGAGACGGTTCAAATTGAAGACGATTTATTAAGATACACTAATTGGTTGGTTTTTTTCTCTAAGGAAAAGATTAGAGGCCTTTTAAAAGATAAGTTACTCGCTGGAAGAGAAAATCCTTTGAAAACATATAAAGAATATTTTTCCAGATACCAAACCGAGAATCTGCTTGATAAAATTATGTACTTGGATCAGAAAATTTTATTGCCCGATTGTTATTTAGAAAAGGTTGATAAGGCAAGCATGGCTTTTGGCCTGGAAACAAGGTCTCCAATTCTAAATCACCGCCTAGTTGAGTTTGCTAACTCTGTTCCGTCAAAGTACAAAGTAAAGGGCATTAAAACTAAATATATTTTGAAAGAGGCGATGAAAGATGTTTTGCCAAGACAGATTTTGGAAAAGAAAAAACATGGTCTTTCTGTTCCAACCAACGCCTGGTTTAGGGGAAAACTTAAAAATTATTTGTTCGAAATAGTTTTTGATAAAAAAACCAGGGCAAGGGGATATTTTAATTTTTCTTACATTGAAAAGCTTTATAAAAATTATCAAAATAAAAATCAGCCGCTTGATTCGCAACTCTGGCTGATTTTAAATTTTGAACTTTGGCACCGCCAGTTTATAGATAGCAGGTCCAACAACTAAAGATGAAGATTATCAATATACAAAATTTATTTCTGAAAAACATAGGATTAAAACAGACTGTTTTAAAAAATACTTTTTGGTTAGTTCTGGCTGAAGGGATTTCCCGTTTGTTAGAGTTTGTTCTCATTGTTTATATAATCAAAATTTTAGGGGCCGAAGAGTTTGGAAAATTTAGTTTTTCTCTGGCCTTTGCTTCGATATTCGTTGTTCTTTCTGATTTTGGGATTGCCGATATTACTACTAGAGAATTTTCTCGAGATCCAAAAAACGAAAAAGAGTATTCAACTATTTTTTCTTCAAAAATCCTTTTAAGTATTGGAGCATTTATTTTAATGTTAATTGGTTCTTTTTTGATTACTCCCGACCTAGTTATTCAAAAAGTAATCTGGATTTTAGCGATTTATATTTTGGTTAGTGATTTTTTCTTTATTATTTATGCTTTCCTCCGGGCTCGTCAGAAAATGGAATACGAAGCCGGAATCAAGATCTTAAGAGCCCTGATAACACTTACAGTAGGATTTTTTATCCTTTATAGATGCCCATCAATCGGGAATATAAGTTACGGCTATTTAATTGCTAATTTGATCGCCCTAACCCTGGTTTTATTATTAGTTTACTTCTATATTTATAAAATAAAATTAAGTTTAGATAGAACCGTTTTACAAAAATTTTTTAAATTCTCTTGGCCCCTAGGATTAACCGCTATTTTTGGCGCGATTTTTTTGAATATGGATTCGGTAATAATGGGATATTTAGGACAGATTGCTGAAAATGGCTGGTACGGCGCCGCTCGCAGAATCATTAGTTTTACAATTATTCCAGCAACGCTGGTTTTAGCAAGCTTCTATCCGGTCCTGAGTAAACTTTTTGAAGAATCAAAAGAGAAACTACAGAAAGTGTGGGATTATTATATGGAATCAATGATTATATTGGCTATTCCTATCACAGTGGGGGGGTTAGTTTTTGCTCAAAAAATTATTGATTTTATTTACGGCACTGATTTTAACCCTTCGGTTCTTGCTTTTAAAATTTTGATATTTACAACTGGAATCGGTTTTATATGTAATCCGTATATGATAATATTAATCGTTTCTAATCATCAAAAAAAATACTTATTAGTCAGTTTAATTGCAGTAATAGCAAATATTATTGCGAACATAATTTTAATCCCCCGTTATAGTCTTTACGGCGCGTCAATAGCTTCGGTAATCACTAATATCGTTATTCTTTTATTGGGGATAGAATTTTCAAGAAGATTTGTGGCTATTTCTATTTTTAACTTAAAATTATTCAAAACTATGATTGTGGCCGCTATTTCCAGCGCGGTAATGTTTATTGCTATTACTCAACCCTTGGTTTATAATCTTAATATCCTTATGATTGTCTTTATTGGGATGATGGTCTATTTTTTGAGTATATTATGTATTTATAAGTTTTTTAATAAATTTAAATCGTTAGGTGAAATTCACCTTTTTTATAGAGTTGATAAAAAATGATTATAAAAATTATCACGTACGAAAAATTAACAGAGAGCAACAAAAAAGACATAATAAGACTTATGGATGTTTTTTTAAAGCCCAAGGGAAGAGGGCCAATTAAAAAGGAAAACATAGAACGTGCGATAAAACAGAACAACAACACGTCTGTTGCCGCCTATGAAGGGGATAAAGTTATTGGGATTATAACATTGATTGAAGAAAATTTATTTACCGCAAGACTCGGGCTCATTGATGAAATTGTCGTGGATGAGGCTTATCGGAGAAAGGGGGTGGCCTCTAAAATTTTGAAAAAGGTAATTAAAATAGCAAAAGAGAAAAAATTAGACCTTTTAAAAGTTGACACAAATATTGGAAATCCATCAAACCATCTTTATCAAAAATTTGGATTTATACGAAAAAACGATAATCTTTATAAATTATTTATTTAATTATTTATTATGGAAACTAAAAAAGCGCTTATAACGGGAATTACCGGCCAGGATGGCTCATATCTTGCAGAACTTTTGATTAAAAACGGCTACCAAGTTCACGGTATAGTCAGAAGGGCCAGCACTATAAATACTGGGAGGATAGACGGCATTCTTTCAGAGGGTAAAATAAATCTTCATTATGGAGATCTGGGCGATACAAATTCCATTGTATCAATATTAATGAAAGTAAAGCCAGACGAAATATATAATATGGGATCTATGTCTCATGTTAGGGTGTCTTTTGATGTTCCAGAATATACAGGCCAAATTACAGGGCTGTCTGCTATAAGAATATTGGAAGCATTAAGAAGCTTGGGCATGACCAATGTGAAATATTATCAGGCGTCTAGCAGCGAGATGTTCGGTTTAAGCGCGCCACCACAGAACGAAGAGACGCCGTTTAAACCCCAATCTCCATATGGCTGCGCAAAGCTTTATGCTTATTGGATAACAAAAACATACAGAACTGCATATAACATGTTCGCCTGCAATGGCATACTTTTTAACCACGAATCTCCTAGGAGGGGGGAAACTTTCGTTACAAAAAAAATAGTAAGGGGTGCAGTTAGAATAAAATTAGGCCTGCAAAACAAGATAGTTCTCGGAAATCTGAAAGCCAAGAGAGACTGGGGATTTGCCGGAGATTATGTAGAAGCGATTTATAAAATAATGCAGCACAGGGAGCCCGACGATTTTGTTGTTGCAACAGAAGACCATCACACCATAGAAGAATTTGCAGAGAAAGTGTTTAACAAATTAGATTTAAAATTGGCCGACCACTTAGAAATTGATGATCGTTATTTTAGGCCCAACGAAGTGCCAGATCTTATGGGAGATGCAACAAAAATTAAAAAAGTTCTTGGATGGGAGCCAAAGGTTAAATTTGATGATTTAATAGATATGATGATAAAAGAAGCTTTAAAAGAAGAAAATGATAAAATTAGAAAAAATTCATAAAGACGACAGAGGAGAAATATATATTCTTTTAGGAGACCTTAAGGAGCACAAGGAGATTACTCTATTTTCGACAAATAAGGATTTTGCTAGAGGAGGGTGCATCCATAAGTTAAATGATGAATTCAACACAGTATTGGAGGGCAAAATTCATTATTTTATAGGGGACAATAAATTTATATTGTCAAAAGGAGAGTCAATAAAAATACCTCGCAATACTCCTCATTATTTTATATCATTAACCGACTCTTTGGTTGTGGAATGGGGATGCACTCCTGAAGAAAAGGTTGAAAAACACAAACCGTTCCGTGATATTGTAGATGATATAAACAAAAAAGTAAAAAGATGAAAAACTCAATTTTTATAAATCAAATGGAGCCATGGATAGGAAGCGAAGAAAAAAAAGCGGTGTCGGATTATTTAGGCTCCGGCGGTTGGCTTACCGAATTTAAAAAAACAAGAGAATTTGAACAGCAAATAGCAGATTATGTCGGTACAAAGTATTGTTCTGTGGTTAATAATGGGACAATAAGCTTATCAATTGCCTTATGGATTTTAGGCATAAAAAATGAAGATGAAGTCATAGTTCCTGATTATACTATGATAGCTTCAGCAAATTCAGTTATTTTGGCTGGAGCCAAACCCATATTGGTTGATATTGATAAAAAAAATCTTTGTTTGGATTTTGAATCAACAAAAAAAGCTGTAACAAAAAAAACCAAAGCAATAATATTGGTGACTATAAATGGACGGTGTCCTGAAATCGAAAAATTTGTTGATTTCTGCAGAGTTAAAAATATTTTTTTGGTTGAAGATTCGGCGCAGTCTTTGGGATCAAGGTATAAGGGAAAGCACCTGGGAACTTTCGGAGATGTCGGAAGTTTTTCTTTCTCTATGCCTAAAATAATTACAACTGGCCAGGGAGGATGTTTAGTTACGGACAGCGAAGAGCTGTATAAAAAAATATCAAAGATAAAGGACTTTGGCAGAGAAGCTCCAGGAGTAGATTATCATCCAACAATCGGATTTAATTTTAAATTTACTGACTTACAGGCAGTTATAGGGATTGAGCAAATGAAAAAATTGGCATGGAGAGTCAAAAGAAAGAAAGAAATGTTTAAACTGTATAAAGGCCTGTTGTCAAATACAAAAGGAATTGAATTTATAGAAACTGATTTAGAAAATACTTCGCCCTGGTTCATTGATATTTTAGTGGAAAGGCATAAAAGAGAAAAACTAATTAATTTTTTGAAAGAGAAGGGGGTGGGTTCAAGACCCTTTTATCCAGCCATTCATACTCAGTTGCCGTATAACAATGCAAATGGCAATTTTAAAAATTCAGAAGAAATTTCAGAAAAAGGATTATGGCTCCCGTCTTCTTCGTTTTTGAAAGATGAACAGATAAAATATATAACAAAAACAATTAAATCTTTTTATGATTAGGATTATTTTAAAGACAAAAAATATTGCGCTGGAAATCTTAACAAGAACTATAAAATTATTTGATTTAAGATCAATAGACGTTCTTATAGGAGATGATTTAAAAGTAGTTGGAGATCCTAATGGAAAAATTATTCTTTATGTTGCCAATAAATATGATTACGCAGATAAAAACCGGGGATTTGGTTACGAACACTACCATTTTTATTTAACGTTAATAAACTCGGGTTATAAGATAATCTATTTCCCCTATGATGATTTAAAACAAAAATATGGGAGAAAGAAAATGTCTCTGATGCTTCGTGAGGCAGTTTATTATTATCAACCAGAGATTCTTTTATATTTTCATTTTTCAGATTGGGTGGATCATTCCGTCTGGAAAGAAATATCAGATGAGTTGCCGACAAAAACTATTATAATGTTGGGGGATGACTATGTAAGGCACGAAGAGACAAGGCCGATATGGGAAATTTTTAATATTATTGTTACTATGGATGCCTTTGCTTATGAAAAAAGGAAGAAAGAAGGATTCTCAAATGTATTTTTATCTCAATGGGGTTTTAATCATTTTCTATACAAAGATTTAAATATTCCAAGAATATATGATGTTACATTTATTGGCCAGTGTTATGGCAAAAGGCCCGTTTTAATAAATGAGCTTCGTAAGCAAGGTGTAAATATTTTGACGTTTGGAAGGGGCTGGCCTGGATCTAAAAGAATTTTGCAATCAGATGTTATTAAAATATACAATCAGAGCAAAATTGTTTTTAATTCTTTTTTGACGGCAAAAGATACTATTGGAATTAATGGAAGAGACTTTGAGGCTTCGGGCTGCGGAGGTCTTTGCGTTACTCAGGACATTGAAGAACTTAAAAAATTTTTTATTCCTGGAAAAGAAGTTATAACCTATAAAAATATTGAAGATGCCGCTAAAAAAATAAAGTATTATCTTTCTCATGATGAAGAAAGAGAAACTATCTCAAAAAACGGACACAGCCGAGCTCTATTAGACCATACCTACGAAAAAAGATTTAATGAAATATTTAAAATGGTTGATCGCAAAAATGAATAAACCATCTCCAGTTTCGATGTATATTAGATTGGACAAAGAAATTATAAACATCCTTTGTTGCCCTTTATGCAAGGGATCCCTTAAAGCTAGCAGTCAAAAGTTTATCTGTGAAGATTGTGCGAGCGAATATCCTTCATATAATATTAAACAAGACAGATCAGAAGAAAAAGTTTTTGATTTTCGTATTCATAGGCCCAGTTACTGTTTGCCGCGCGGAGCAACAAAGTGGTTTGATGTCCAGAAGGACTGGGAGGAAAGTTATTTTGAGCGTGATAGCAAACGCGACGATTTAGAAGAGTATTTGAATGAGATTAATTGCGCCAAAGAAATATATATAGAGGAATTTAATATTAAGGGCAGGGTGCTTGATGTTGGCGGGTGTGAGGGAAAATTACGCCACTTTCTTCAAAAGGACAGCGTTCCCTTATATGTGTCTGTTGATCCGCTTATTAATGTATTCCAGAATTTTGAATCTCGGCCAAATTTGCTGAAAGCATATCCCTGTCTCAACAAGCCTTGTAACTTTTTATCCTGTCATGCAGAGAACCTTCCTTTTATTGCAAATACTTTTGATTGGGTTCATATGAGATCTGTTTTGGATCATTTTCAAGACCCATATCTTGCTCTGAAAGAGGCTTATCGCGTTCTCAAACCAGGAGGAAGTTTGCTCATTGGTTCAACGGTGTA
>Ga0172380_10009136_pt1 | contig 10638 bp, 15 predicted proteins | sample Leawe162metaG_FD_119747 | JGI IMG/M metagenome (GOLD analysis project Ga0172380, IMG submission 119747) | Leachate microbial communities from a municipal landfill in Southern Ontario, Canada - Leachate well 162 metaG | ecosystem: Engineered > Solid waste > Landfill > Unclassified | place...
CATGCAGAATCAATTGTGCCAGCAGCAACAAGCTCGTCAGGGTCAGCCAACCGAATTCACGTGAGGCCTGAATACGAGCAAGGACGAGAATCGGCACAAACGCAAATACGAGGCAACTCAAGTCAAGGTGCCCACCCGCTAGAGAGTGGCCAATCGCGCCGAGACTCATCGCTGTGACCGCGATGAGTGCAGCTCGTCGCCACGGATGCGGGGTGTCGATCGCGAGGGCTCGAATCCCAGAATTGCCCGACACGCGAGGCATGCGGCGCGGAAGCAGCACGCGAGGCATGCGGCGATCATAACTTGGGCGGGGCGTTCGTCGCTCTACGAGTGTTCTCGCAGGACCCTTCAGCCAGGAGGCGATGCCAGTTCGAACTTGCCACTACTTGAACGGAAGTCGCTGCAGGGAATCAGGCGGAATCTCCCATTGGGCACGAGCGTCCCGTTCGCTGACCCCGGTGGCCAGCCCGATTGCAGCCCAAGTGGTGCCAGCAGCGATCGCGGTGTCGACCGCCAGGCACAGGTCCAGCCACGCATCCATGCGCTGGCTCGCCGGCGCGGCGCCCCAAGCCAGGTACGCGAGGTTGACGCTCAGGGCCGCCAGGCGCGGGCGCATGTGCGCCTCCCAATCGGCGCGCAGCAACGACTCATGGGGCCCGAGCGTCATGTTGGAGCGGTAGAGGTGCCGATCGTGCACCTCTTCGTTCTCCACGTCGGTCACGCGAAACCAGCGCGGACCCTGCCATCCACATTCGCAGACAGCGACCCAGCCGATGGGAGGTGCGGCCACCCGCGAGCCACCCTGCGAGCCGTCAGACGCGCACGCATCGACGATCGTTCCGTCAGCAAGCAACTGCGCTGCCCATCCGTGATGGTTCGCGAGGTCCGACGCCCATCGCGTTCCCATCGAATCCCCCTTGAGGCCAGTGAGCGATCACGGTATGCGCGGATGATGCTGAGCGAACCAGGGTTCATGAAACTCACAGGCAGCCCACACTCTTCTCCCAGGACAAAGTCGGGTAACGCCGGAAATTTGCTTCAGGTCCTGCAAGCCACTGCCGACAGAGGGGATGGCCACACCCAGATGGGGACGCGGAACGCTCACTCCATGGAAGGAATCAATATGAGCCCCTACTTCTCGTCGGCATCGGCGCTACGGCACCGCTGGCGACCTACGCACTGGTGTTCGTTGGCTGCAAGGTGGCGTGCGCCATCTCCGGCCATGCCGTCCGTGACTTCGCCAATCTCATCGACCACGCCCCCCTGTGCCAGGTGCGGGGCCATACCGGCCAACGCGCCCGCAACTGCGCTTTCCAGTGAGGTCATCGCGCTGAACCTACGACCAGCCTCATCAGCACTCGCCCTGAAGGCTCTTGGCGCCTGACCGGTGTGCAGCGCGAAGCAGAGGCTCTAGGCCTGCGCCATGTCGACGAACCGGGAGTAATGGCCCTGGAATGCGACGGTGACGGTGGCCGTTGGTCCGTTGCGGTGCTTGGCGATGATGAAATCCGCCTCGCCGGCACGCGGTGATTCACGCTCATATGCGTCCTCGCGGCTGAGCAGGAGGACCATGTCGGCGTCCTGCTCAAGGGAGCCGGATTCGCGCAGGTCGGACAGCATCGGCTTCTTGTCGCTCCGCTGTTCGGGACCACGATTCAACTGGCTGATCGCGATGACCGGCACTTCAAGCTCCTTGGCCAGCAGTTTCAAGGAACGAGAGAACTCGGAGACCTCCTGCTGCCGGCTCTCAACACGCTTGCCACTCGTCATCAGCTGCAGATAGTCCACGACGACTAGTCGCAGGTCGTGCCGCTGCTTGAGGCGACGGCACTTGGCCCGAATCTCCATCAGGGTCATGTTCGGCGAGTCATCGATGAAGAGCGGCGCCTCACTGACCACGCCCATCTTGCCGGCGAGCTTGGACCAGTCCGTGTCGCTCATGGTGCCAGCTCGCATGTGCTGCAAGGGTACCTGTGCCTCTGCCGAGAGCAGACGCATCACGATCTCGGTGCGGCTCATTTCGAGTGAGAAGATGACCGAGGTGAGTCCGTGCTTGATCGATGCAGCTCGGCAGATATCAAGACCCAGGGTTGACTTGCCGATGGCGGGACGCGCGGCCAGGATGATCAACTGCCCAGGGTGCAGGCCGTTGGTGACTGCATCAAGGTCGGTGAACCCGGTCGGGACTCCGATCATCTCCCCGCCACGGTTGGAAATCGCTTCGATCTCATTGAGTGCGTCACTCATGAGGTCGCGCAATGGCGCATAGTCCTCACTGGTGCGACGTTCGGTGACTTCGTAGACCTCAGCCTGCGCGCGATCGACCATGTCGTCGACATCGCCGGTGCCGGTGTAACCCATGTGCACAATGCGCGTGCCGGCTTCGACCAGGCGCCGCAGGATCGCCTGCTCGCGGACGATGCGCCCGTAGTAGGACGCATTGGCGGCAGTGGGCACCATTGAGACAAGCGTGTGCAGATAGGCCGCTCCGCCGACACGATTGAGCTCACCTGCCTTGGTGAGCTCGGCCGCAACCGTGACCGCGTCGGCCGGCTCGCCACGGCCATAGAGATCGATGATGACGCCGTACACGCTCTGGTGCGCAGGGCGGTAGAAGTCATTCTCGCGGACGGTCTCGACGACATCGGCGATCGCATCCTTGCTGAGCAGCATCGCCCCGAGCACAGACTGCTCGGCGGCAATATCCTGCGGAGGAGTGCGATCGGACTGTGGTGACACCGGAAGCTCGGTCACGCTCATCGATCCACCTCCTCATCTCAGGGAACGTTCTACCCCAGGGGGCTGACGTACCGTAGAAACCCACGCGGCCACTGTCCATTCACCTTGTGGACAGTCCTGTGGACAAACTGGGGATGAATCCTGCTCGGCTTGGTGATGGGCTGGGGACAGCCTGGGGATAAAGCACATTCTTCTTGGCCAATTCCCTCATGATCAAGGCAATTACGGAGCCCCACAACTGTGGACAAAAGATTCTTTTTCGCGAGGTCGTTACGCTGCCGGCGTGTCGCAATTTCGGATCACCGTCGTCTGCCTTGGCAACATCTGCCGATCACCGATCGGAGAGGCCGTGCTCCGTGATCGGATCGCCCAGGCCGGACTCGACAGCCATGTGATTGTCGATTCCGCAGGCACCGGTGATTGGAATCTGGGCAATCCCGTGGACAGGCGTGCTGCGGCAGCGATGGCACAGCACGGCTATTCCCTGGATCATCGCGCCCGTCAGATCGATGAGCAGTGGTTCGCTGACATCGACCTGGCACTGGCCATGGACACGGACAATTTCACCGATCTCCACGCGATGCTCGGCCAGGCCAGGACACGCACCAATATCCGCATGTTCCGCTCATTCGACCCAGCACTCACCGGCATCGCCGCGCCTGACCGCGCCCTCGATGTCCCGGATCCGTACTACGGCGGCGACGAGAGCTTCATCGAGGTGCTCCACATGATCGAGGCAGCTGCCGAAGGGCTGGTCGCTCAGCTGCTTGCGCATGAAATCGGCAGTTGAAATCCATATGCTGGAGGCATGTCCGACCAGCCGATCTTCAATGCAGACCAAGGCGGAACCCCGCCGTCAGCACCCATGACGGCGGCACCGGGGTGGTACCCGGCTCCTGAGGGCACTCTTGAAGAGCGCTACTGGGACGGGCGGGCGTGGACGTCGGGAGTGCGTCCGTCAACTCGCACCAGCACAGGCCGAGTACTCGTCGCACCGGACGGTTCGCCTGTCTCACCAAAGTCCCGACTTGTCGCACTCCTGCTCGCGATCTTCCTTGGGCCCTTCGGCGTGCATAGCTTCTATGCTGGCAAGGTCGGCGTGGGCATAGGCCAGATCGCCATCACTGTCGTGACCCTGGGAATCTTCTGCTGGGTCTGGCCGCTGGTCGACATCATCATGATGGCCGTCGGCTCCTACCGCGACAGTTCAGGCCTGCTCGTGCTCAATTGGAATGAATAGGAGAGACGATGAGCTACCCACCACCGCCAAGCGGCGCCTATCAGCAGCCCGCGCCACAGCAGCAGAACGGCATGGCAGTAGCGGCGCTTGTGCTCGGCATCGTCGCCTTCGTGACGTGCTGGGTAGCGATCGTTCCAGCTGTGCTCGCGATTGTCTTCGGACGCATCGGCATGACCAAGGCTCAACAGGGATTGGCCAACAATGGCGGCATGGCGAAGGCCGGCTTCGTCCTCGGCATTGTCGCTGCCGCAATCTGGGGGGTGTTCATGCTCGTCATCCTCATCAGTGCGATGACTTCTTCGCCCTCGAACGACTACATGCGCTACTGAGCCGCGAAACGACAGTGGGGGCGCTTCCGAAAGGAAGCGCCCCCACTCGTGTCGGTGTCAGATCTTGGCGGGTCCATCGCCATAGGCATTGGGCCCTGAGGTTCCCTCAAGGAGCCAGAAGACCAGGACGACGAAGTTCGCGCACGGGACCATGAGCAGCAATTGGAGCCAGCCCGAGGTTCCGCGGTCATGGAGTCGGCGACAGCCGACTGCAAGCAGCGGAATGAAGAAGGCGAGCGAGATCAAGGCAGAGATTCCATACAGGATGAAGCCGAAGACAGCCACGCCGCTGTAATGGATATCGCCGTAGTAGCTCGTCTCCGTTCCCAGCCCCATGAAGATGGCGGCGATCATGATCGGGATGCCGGAAACGAGGCCGCAGAACAGGTAGAACCACCAGAATTCAGAGCGGCTGGCCCTGCCGTCGAAGGATGCATAGTGATTCAAGCAATACTTGACTGACTGACTGAAACTCATGACGACTCCCCGCTTGGAATTGCTTACTGATGCGACGTGCTCACTGTAGCCAGATTCAAGTTGCTAGACAGTGTCCGTGCCATAGGCATTCGCACCGGGCGTCGTCGGTGTCGCCCAGAACACGATCAGGATGATCAGGCCGACACATGGAATGAGCAGCAAGAGTTGCAGCCATCCCGACTTGCCCGTGTCATGCAGACGGCGACAGCCGACTGCCAGGTTCGGGATGAGCACGGCCAAGCCCCAGAGGACACTGAACAGCTGGAAGTTCGAGTCGCGGAAGATCGCCGAGTCGACGATGCCCAAGGCGGCGCTGACAATCCACGTGAAAAGGATGAACCACCAGAATTGAGCCCTACCGGCTCGACCGTCGAAGGTCGCGTAGTTGTTGAAGCAGTACTTGATGGAATCGCTGAACGTCATCAGGCCTCCTCGAATTCGCCTCTTGGGGTCAATGTAGCCATGAGTGGATGAGATTGCCTGCTTATCGTGCACAAAGAACAGGGGGCCGGACCCTTGGGTCCGACCCCCCGCAACAGTGCTCTCAGTCGTACTAGCCAGCAACGACCTCGAAGCTGAGCTTTGCTACGACGCCTTCATGCACGACGATCGAGGCGTTGTACTTGCCGACCGTCTTGATGTGCGTGGCAAGGGAGACCTTGCGCTTGTCGACGACAGGGCCGCCAGCAGCCTTCACTGCATCAGCAATGTCAGCCGTGGTGACCGAGCCGAAGAGCCGTCCGGCATCGCCGGCCTTGGCCGCAAGGGTGACCTTGAGTGCCTCGATGGCCTGCTTCACTTCATTGGCATGGGCCGTGTCACGGATCTCGCGAACCTTGCGGGCGCGCTTGATCTGGGTCACCTGCTTCTCGCCACCTCGGGTCCAGGCGATGCCCAGTCCACGTGGCATGAGGTAGTTGCGTGCGTATCCGTCCTTGACCGTGACGATGTCGCCAGCAGCACCGAGACCAGAGACTTCCTGCGTCAGTATCAGCTTCATCATCAGTCCTTAGCGTGCTGTTGAGGTGTAGGGAAGGAGTGCCATCTCGCGGGCGTTCTTCACTGCATTGGCGACATCGCGCTGATGCTGTGTGCAGTTGCCAGTCACTCGGCGCGCGCGGATCTTGCCGCGGTCCGAGATGAACTTGCGAAGCAGGTTGGTGTCCTTGTAGTCGATGCCCTTGATCTCGCCTCGGCAGAAGACGCAATCCTTGCGCTTCGGAAGCTTGTCGTCCTTGCCGCGCGCGGGTCCGCGCTTGCTGTCACGATCTCTATCGCGTGGTGCCATGTCTACTTACTCCTGTGAAGTCAGTTGTTGATGCTGATTAGAAAGGTGGCTCGTCGAAGCCGGCGCCACCGGATGGGCCGCTTGCCCAAGGATCGTCTGCGGGTGCTCCGGCGCCGGCATTGCTGCCGCCCTCGAAACCTCCACCTTGACGCTGAACGCGATTGACCTTGGCCGTTGCGTAGCGAAGGGCTGGGCCGACATCGTCGACTTCAACCTCCATCACCGTGCGCTTCTCGCCCTCGCGCGTCTCGTAGGAACGCTGCTTCAAGCGTCCGTGCACGATCACGCGAGTGCCCTTGGTCAATGACTCTGCGACGTTCTCCGCGTACTGACGCCACACGCTGCAGCGCATGAACACCGTCTCGCCGTCCTTCCACTCGTTCGTCGTGCGATCAAGCACGCGCGAACTGGATGCGACGGTGAACGATGCGACTGCTGCACCGCTTGGGGTGAAGCGCAATTCAGGATCATTGGTCAGATTGCCAATGACTGTTACTGCGATATCCCCGGCAGCCATTACTTGGCTTCCTCCGGACGCAACACCTTGGTGCGCATGACCGCTTCATTCAACGAGAGCTGACGATCAAGTTCCGCGACAGCTGCTGGAGTTGCATTCATGTCCAGCACTGCGTAGATGCCGTCCGCTTTCTTGTTGATCGGATACGCCAAACGACGGCGTCCCCAGACATCGACCTTCAGGACCTCGCCACCATCAGCGCGGACAACGTTCAGGAACGTCTCCAAGCTGGGAGCGACGGTCTTCTCTTCCAGATCTGGATCAAGAATGACCATGACCTCATAGTGACGCATAAGAAACCCACCTCCTCTGGACTAAAACGGCCACGGACGTTCCGTGGCAGGAGGGTTCTCGCGTGCCTGCCGGTTGTCGGTAAACCGCACCGACGGTGAGCAGGACCCCGGAAGGCTATCTGATGGAGGGCCCTGCAGCCAAAAGTCGGGCCCGGCACCCGCCTGGTGCCCTGCCCATAGGCTGTGGTCGTGCGCATTGCGACCTGGAACGTCAATTCAGTCGGCGCCCGCCTCGAGCGTCTTCTGGCCTGGCTCGAACTCAATTCGCCGGATGTGCTGGCCCTGCAGGAGCTCAAATGCACGACTGAGGCCTTTCCCCATCTGCCGATCCAGGCCCTCGGCTATGAGGTAGCCGCCCTGGGCACCGGCCGGTGGAACGGGGTTGCGCTGCTGAGCCGCATCGGGCTGACAGACGTGACGCTCGGCCTCACAGGGCAGCCGCAGTATGACGGGGCTGATGAGCCGCGGGCCATCGGCGCAACCTGCGGGGGCGTCCGGGTATGGGGGATCTACGCGCCCAACGGCCGCGAGCCCGATCACGACCACTTCTCGTACAAGCTCTCCTGGTTCCAGGCTCTCGAGGCGACTGCCGCTGCAGAGCTCGCCGCAGCGCCGGCGCAGCCGTTCACCATCATCGGCGACTACAACGTCGCGCCCACGGATGCCGACGTCTGGGACATCTCGAAGTTCGTCGGCAGCACCCATGTCACGCCTGAAGAACGTGCAGCACTGACCTCCCTGCAGTCCGCCGGGCTTTCCGAGGTGATGCCACGAGCACTGAAGGGCGAGCCTTATACCTTCTGGGACTACCGACAGGCCTCATTCGGCCGCGGTTGGGGGATGCGCATCGACCTCGTCTACGGCAATGAGCCGTTCGTCTCGCGGGTGCGCGACGCCTATGTGGATCGCGAGGAGCGCAAGGGCAAGGGCGCCTCCGACCACGCACCCGTAGTCATCGACGTGGACCTGCCGTGAACCTCACCGTACGGGCCATCACGGCCGACCAGCACCGAGGCTGGATCGCATCTCGACCTTCAGTCTCATTCCTGCAACTGCCCGAATGGGGCAAGGTGAAGGTTGGCTGGACTCCTGAGTCGCTGGGCTGGTTTCGCGGCTCCGAGCTCGTGGGCGCGGGGCTGGTGCTCTACCGGCCAGTGCCCAAGCTCCCGCAGCGATCCTTGGCCTACCTTCCCGAGGGACCGGACATCGACTGGAGTCACGAGCAGTTCGCCGCCATCGGCATCAACCACTGGCTCAAGCCCCTCGTCGATCACTGTCGGGCACGCGGTGCCTTCCAGGTCAAGATGGGGCCGCCAGTTGCCACCCGCCGTTGGAATGCCGAAACGATCAAGGAAGCAATGGCCCTGCACCGCGAGGATGAGGGTGAAGCGCCCGCCCAGTTGAACGATGTCGTAGCCGACTGGCACTCGCCTGAGGGCATGCACCTGGCCGAACGCCTCCAGTCCTACGGCTGGCGCCAGGAGCCCTCGGTCGGAGCCGGTTTCGGCGATGTGCAGCCCCGCTACGTGTTCCAGATCGACCTGCACAACCGCTCACTCGACGCGATCTTTGCGGGGTTCAATCAGCTCTGGCGCCGCAATATTCGCAAGGCGGACAAGGCCGGCGTCGTCATCTCGACAGGCACCCGTGCAGACCTCGCTGATTTCCATCGTGTCTATGTCGAGACCGCAGCGCGTGATGGGTTCACGCCACGGGCGCTTCCCTATTTCGAGCGCATGTGGGATGAGCTCAATGGCGTCGATCCGTCGCGCCTCTCCCTGCACCTGGCGCACTTCGACGGTCACCTGGCCGCAGCGACACTGATGGTTCGCGTCGGCGTGCATGCCTGGTACTCATACGGTGCTTCGACAACGGCCGACCGTGATGTCCGACCATCCAATGCCTTGCAGTGGGAGATGATCCAGCAGGCACATGCTGCGGGATGCCATGTCTACGACCTCCGCGGCATTGCCGACACCTTGAACCCGGATGATCACCTGTTCGGCCTGGTGCAGTTCAAGGTCGGCACAGGCGGCTACGCGCAGGAGTACGTTGGGGAGTGGGACTACGTCGTGCGAGGCGCATGGGCCAAGGCCTACAACCTGTACCAATCACGCCGCGGATAGGGGAGTCGGGATGTCCTTCGTTCTCAACATTGCCGCCGAACGCTGGCGTTCGCACACTCAATCGGTCAACTCATCGATCACTGCAGTCACTGGGTCGCCGGGGGTCCCGGTCATCAAGGGCAACGGCTACGGCTTGGGTCAGGCCCTGCTGGCGCAGGAGAGCGAGCTGCTCGCCGGCGAGGTCATCGCTGTGGGCACGGTCTTCGAGCTGGAGGAGGTGCTCACGCACTCCTTGAGCGACGTGGTGGTGCTCGAGCCGTTCGACCCCCGGGATGCTGCAGCGGCAACCGCGTGGTGGAGCACAGTCCAGCGCTGGGACAGCCGACGCGTGATTCGCACGGTGTCCTCGATGGCAGGGCTTGAAGCCCTGCTCGAGGGACATGGCTCGGTGCGCATCATTCTCGAGGGTCGCACTTCCATGCATCGCTTCGGATTCAGCGAGTCCGAGTTCATGCGCCTGATGGGGGATGACGTCGTCCGTGCGGCACTTGCATCCGGTCGACTCGTGGTGCTCGGACTCGCGCTCCATCTGCCAATAGAGGAGCCCGCGGGGCAGACCAAGGTGAACGAGGTGCTGCGCTGGAACGGCCTGTGGCAGGCCGAGCGGTCAGCAACCGGACTGCCCATCGACTCGACACTATGGCTTTCGCACCTGTCCGACGGGGAACTCGCAGAAGTGACGCGGCAGGTCACGGCCCATGTCCGCCTGCGGGTGGGCACGCGGCTCTGGCTCGGAGACCGAGGCGCCCTCACTGCCCACGGTTCAGTTCTCGCCGTCCATCCGCTCAGCGATGGCGTTCATGTTGGCTATCGACAGCGGTCTGGTCCATCCGGCGGAACCCTGGTCATCGTCGCGGGCGGCACATCGCATGGCATCGGGCTTGCGGCTCCCTCGCCTGCAGCATCATTGCGCCAGCGCGTGGTGACCGCTGGCACCGGAGCACTTGATGCTGCCGGTCGGGCGTTGTCGCCATTCAGCTGGCAGGGCAAGCAGCGCTGGTTCGCCGAGACGCCACACCAGCATCATTCGATGGTCTGGCTGCCCCGCGGGATTGTCGTGCCCCAGGTCGGCGACACCTTCACTGCTGAAGTGCGATTCACAACCTCACGCTTTGACTCTGTTCTGGGTCTGGGTTCGTAGCTCGCACGGGATCGCGATCGGGCTCGAGAATGTCACGCACGACCATCACAGCGAAGTAGGCGGTTCCCGCGATGTGGATGAGCGTGGCCAGCGCGTACCACTGCGGGGTGAGTCCCTTGGCTCCCTCGATCTGGTAGCCGGCCAGGAACCACCAGACGGCAATGAAGTATGCGACCTCGCACGCTTGCCAGATCAGGAAGTCACGCCAACGCGGCCGCGCCAGCACGGCAAGGGGAATCAGCCACAATCCGAATTGAGGTGCGAATCCCTTGGCTGCCAAGGCGAATGCCGCGACCACCAGGAACATCACGGAGGCAGGGCGCGGAGCCTTGGGTGCCCCTACCGTCAGGGCGATGATGCCGATGACGACACCGATGAAGAGCAGGGCGGAGGCAGCATTCAACATGGGAGTCGAGAGTGCAGCGCCACCCATCTGCGTGATGGCGTACCAGACCGAGCCCAGCTCGGCGCCGCCGTCAATCAGCTTC
>Ga0172380_10009137_pt1 | contig 10638 bp, 11 predicted proteins | sample Leawe162metaG_FD_119747 | JGI IMG/M metagenome (GOLD analysis project Ga0172380, IMG submission 119747) | Leachate microbial communities from a municipal landfill in Southern Ontario, Canada - Leachate well 162 metaG | ecosystem: Engineered > Solid waste > Landfill > Unclassified | place...
AACGGGTAGAGCCCCTGGTAGGTGGCGATGATGGGCAGCAGCTTTTCCTTGTCGATCATGTCCATCTTGTTCAGGAGCAGCAGCACCGGTTTGTCGATGCCCTCAAGGCAGCTGGTCGGGGAGTTGCCTGGGTTCGGCAAGGGCATGGTGACGTCCACCATGAAAACAATGGCGTCCACCTCGGCCAGGCTGCCCAGGGCGATCTTCACCATCTCCAGGTTCAGGGGGCTTCTCGCCTTGTGGATGCCAGGGGTGTCCAGCATGACGATCTGGTAGTCCGGCCCGTTGACGATGCCCAGAATCCGGTTCCTGGTGGTCTGGGGCTTGGGCGAGACAATGGATATTTTCTGGCCGAGCAGACTGTTGAGCAAGGTGGATTTACCCACGTTGGGAGGGCCGATGAGGGCGACAATGCCAGATTTGACCTGTTCCGGGGAGTTGTTCATGGGGGCTCTTGCGCTCGTGTGTGTTAGTAAGAAAAATACAGTGTTACATACCAGTATTCCTGATTTTCCGCATCCCCTCTCTTTTTAGCGGTCATGGAAAAAGATGACAACCACGGGAATAGCTGGTACACATTGGCCAGTTTTTCCTTCATATCAGCCAACCGCGCAGCCCGGATTTTCCCCACACATATCGGACAAAGTTTCCGGCGCGCTTTCTTTCATCATAAAGGCACATTGCATGGGTTTGCAGGGCGCAATCATTGAATACATGGAGCAGGGCAGGTTCATCTGCGCCATGGTCCTTGACGAGGACAGCAAACGGCTGCGCCTGATCAACCAGAACGGCAGGGAGGTGAACCTTCCCCTCTCTCGGCTGCTGCACCAATCCGCGAAACGCCATTCTCTTACGCTCAGCCGGGATGAGCAGCTCCACTTGCTCAAGGAGGCGGATCAGATTCGGCAGGCCATGCTGCAGCAGATCGATCTGGCCGGGATCTGGCAATTGGCCAGCGAGGAAGAGGGGGGGAGTTTCAGCCCCGCTTTTCTCGCCGAGCTTGCCTTTGGGGAAGACGCCACGGATAACCATGTCGCTGCCTTTCTCCGTTCGATCTTTGTGGATCGCCTCTATTTCAAATACAAGGAAGGCATGGTGCTGGCCCATAGCCCGGAGGCGGTTGAAGGGTTGCGCATCAAGCAGGAAAAGGCAAAGGAGCAGGAGGCCCTGATGAGCACCGGGGCCATGATGCTCAAGCGTCTTTGGGATGGAGACGTCATCCCGGAATGGCCGGAGCGCGACCGCTGCCTCGGTCTGCTGGCCGATTACTATGTCTTTGGCAGCGAGGCCGAAGAGCATGAGCTTGCCCGGGAGCTGCTTAAAAAGGCAGGACTCACCGGCCCCCACGATGTCTATCATCTCCTGATCAAGGCTGGGGTCTGGCAGCCCCATGAAAATGTGGCCCTGCTGCGCTATGCAATCCCGGTGGATTTCTCCGGGGAACTCGGCGTTGCGGCAGCCCAGGCGCCCGAGCCCGTGGCCGAGGAGTTTGTCGGCAGGAACCGGCGGGATTTCAGGGAGCTGCCGCTCATCACCATCGATGGTGAATCAACCCGCGACTACGACGATGCCCTGCATGTGGAACGAAGGGGCGACGATTTCCTGGTGGGTATTCATATCTCCGACGTGGCCCATTACGTTGCCCCCGGGACGCCGATCTATGAAGAAGCTGCCCGGAGGATGACCTCCCTTTATTTCCCCGAGACCCAGATCCCCATGCTGCCGAAAGCGCTTTCCGAGGGGGTATGCAGCCTGGTTGCAGGCAAGGCGCGGGCGGCCATGAGTGTCATGGTGCTGCTCAGCCCCAAGGGCGAGGTGCTGGAGTTTGATCTTGTCCCCAGCCTGGTTACGGTGAAGCGGCAGTTGAACTACCCGGAGGCGGAACGGCTGGTGGCGAGCGGCGATTGGGAATTGCAGACCCTGGCTAAGCTCAGCGAGCAGCTCAAGCAGCGGCGCATTGAAAAAGGGGCGTTGCTCCTGCCGGTGCCGGATGTGAATATCGGCATTGATCAGGAAGGAAAGGTGTCGGTGAACCTGGCTCCGGTGGACACCATTTCCCGCAGTCTGGTGGCGGAGTTCATGGTGCTGGCCAATGCCCTCTCCGCCCAGTTTGTGGCGGATCGTCAGGCCCCCGGCCTGTTTCGGGCCCAGGACGATCCCCATCAGCGGCTGATCGCGGGCGGTGAGAAGGATCTGTTTTCTGTTTTTCGTCAGCGCAAGCAGCTCAAGCCCGGTGAGCTTCTCGTATATCCCAAGCCCCACAGCGGCGTCGGGGTCATGCAGTACACCACGGTCACCTCTCCTATCCGGAGATTTCTCGACCTGGTCATGCAGCACCAGATCAAAAACCTGCTCCTTGGAAAGGGAGCGATGTTTTCCGCCGACGAACTTGCCGGGGTTGCCGGGGATATCAACACGGTGCTGGCCAGGGTCAGTCAAGTCCGGCGGATGCGGCACCGGTATTGGCTGCTCAGGTATCTGGAGCAAAAGGCTGGGACAAGGGTTGATGCGCTGTTGGTCAACAAGGGTCCAAAACGGATCAATCTGACCTTGCTTGATTGCCTGCTGGATGCCGATATGCCGCCGAGTCAGTCGTTGAGCGCAAAGCCGGGGGATATCGTTTCCGTGCGGGTGGCCAAGGTCGATGCCCTGGACAATGTGCTGCGGCTGGAGTGGTAATCAGTCGTAGATGATGCAGGTCCAGCGGGAGAGAATCTCTTCGGTTTCCTCGTCCAGCTGGTCTGCCACTTCGTGGATCTGGTATTCATGGCCGCATTTTTGACACCGCATGCGGACCCTCCGGCAGGACCGGGAAACCTCCAGCCTGCCCTTGCATTTCGTGCACTGCATTGTGTTAATCCTTTTGCAGCAGGGTGTGCCGGGTAAAGATGGCTTCCAGCCGGTAGCCTTTCTCGGCCAACGCCTCGGCCCCGCCTTCCAGCCGGTCCACCACGGTCACCACCAATCCCACCTTGAACCCAGCCGCCTCAACCCGCTCGATCACGGTGAGCAGGGTGCCGCCCGTGGTGACCACGTCTTCCAGCAGGGCAACGGTGCAGCCCTGTGGCATGTTGCTCAAGCCCTCGATGTATTGGCCGGTGCCGTGGCCCTTGGATTCCTTGCGCACAATGAAGGCGGGGATCGGCGCTTGTTCCAGATGACTCACCACCGAAACCGCCGTGACCAGAGGATCGGCGCCCAGGGTCATGCCGCCCACCGCGTCGATCTTTTCCGGGTTGTTTTGGATGATCTCAAAGATCAGCTTGCCGCAGAGGTATGCGCCTTCCGCGGACAGGGTGGTCTGTTTGCCGTCGATGTAGAAATCCGATTCCCTACCGGAAGAGAGTTTGAACTTCCCGTGGCGGTACGATTTGGTCAGCAGCAGTTGTTTGAGTTGTTCTCTGTTGTTCACGGAGTATCCTTTTATTTTTGTAACTGTCCAGCAGCACCACATCTGCTTTGTCATCGGTCTGGCTCGTGTGCAACAGCACACTTCGCAGACCTCTTCCTCGCATCTGCGGCACTGCTGAACAGTTACAGTTTGGCTGTTTTAGCCTTATTTTCTGGTTTAGATTGGATAGTTATTTATTTCATTTTAGCAAAATAGGTGGTCAGGTTTGCCTTGGCGCTGATCTTGGGCGCCAGCAATCCGTCCTTCGAGGTCATGGCGATCATCACCCCCGGACCGTGCCCGGCCAGGACGCAACTGGCATGGACGACAATGCCGATCACCACGCCGCCGGTCTTGTAGATCCGGCCATAGGTGGCGTCCGCGTCCAGGATGGCGACGAAATCGCCAAGACGCAGATCCTCAAGGCCGTATTCCTTGACGATCCCCTGGTCGAACATCTGGATGTCATAGTCGCCGCTGTGGCTGTGGGAGGCGCCGATGCCGGAACCCATGATCTTGGCGGGCACGGTGTGGGTCACCGGAACCTCCAGCCTGCCGCCCGCGAGTTTTTTTAGCGGCATGGCGGCAAGCAGGGCCGGGTCCAGGTTCATCACCTTGATTCCCGGGAAATCCGGGAGGTTCAGGCCGCAACCGCACGCCTTGATCTGAATCTTGTCGCCGATGGTGAGTCGCTCCAGCACCTCCGGGGAAAAATCCACCAGCACATGCTCGATGCCGCCATGCTTGCCCGTTACCCGGCCGATCTCGCCCTTGGCGTCGCCGGAAACCACCTTGGCGAGGTTGCCCACGCAGGAAAACTGGTTCAAGGCCCGGTTGGGGCCGGGCTGCCCCTGAACCTGGGTGAAGTTGCTGATGGAAATCGCAGGCTCCACATGGTCGCCGAATTTCTCCCCGGCCAGATCCCCGATCCGCAGGTTGTAGGTGATGCCGCCCACGCCGGGGTATACGTCCGAATAGCCGTCCGGGTTGATCCGGTAGGGATTGATTCCGCCCTGGGGCGAGGTGATTTCCCCGATCACCGACTGGCAGATCAGCTGTTCTGCGTTGGTTTTGATCATCGTTGTGCGCCCCTTGCTGCTAGACGTTGAAACGGAAATTCATGCAGTCACCGTCCTGCACCACGTATTCCTTGCCTTCCAGTCGCAGCAGACCCTTTTCCCTGGCCTTGGCCTCGCCGCCGCAGGCCACGAAATCCGCGTAGGAGATGACCTCGGCCCGGATAAAGCCGCGCTCGAAATCGGTGTGAATAACCGCGGCGGCCTGCGGCGCCTTGGTGCCGCGCTTGATGGTCCAGGCCCTGGTTTCCTTTTCGCCCACGGTGAAGTAGTTGATCAGCCCCAGCAGCTCGTAACCGGCCTTGATCAGACGGTTGAGTCCCGGCTCCTCAAGGCCGAGATCGGCCAGGAAATCCCGGCGCTCGGCCGGATCAAGAGCGCTCAGCTCCTCTTCAATCGCCCCGGAGATCATGACCACCGAGGCGTTCTCTTCCGCCGCCGCCGTGCGGAGCGCGTCCACCCACTGGTTGCCGGTGTTGATCTCCGCCTCGCTGACATTGGCCACATAGAGCACGGGCTTGGCGGTGAGCAGGCAAAGTTCCTTCATCAGCTTCTGGCCCGTATCGTCAAGCTCTGCCACCCGGGCGGGTTTGCCGTCATTGAGCAGGGTGTGCAACCCCTCAAGGACAACGAGTTGCGTCTTGTAAACCGCATCCCCGGATTTTGCCTGAGATGCGGTTTTGGTCATGCGCCGGCTCACGGTGTCCAGATCGGAGAGGATCAATTCGGTGTTGATCACGTCCCGGTCGCGCAGGGGATCGATGCTGCCCTCCACATGCACGATGTTTGTGTCCTCAAAGCAGCGGACCACATGGGCGATGGCGTCCACCTGGCGGATATGGCCAAGGAACTGGTTGCCCAGCCCCTCGCCCTTGCTGGCCCCGCTCACCAGGCCGGCGATATCGACGAACTCCATCTGGGCGTGGACCTTGACCTTGGTCTTGGCCATATCGGCAAGGATGTCGAGCCGGGTGTCCGGAACCGGCACCATGCCCACGTTGGGTTCGATGGTGCAGAACGGGTAGTTGGCCGACTCGATGCCCGCCGAGGTGAGAGCGTTGAATATGGTCGATTTGCCGACATTGGGCAGGCCGACGATGCCACAGCGAAAGCCCATGAAAAATCCTTGTTGTATGGTTCAATAATAAAGTAGTCAGGAGATGACCGAAAATGGTGAGCAGTATATAATGATTTCTTTGCAATGCGGCAAGGGTTGTTTACAATCCATGAACTAAATTCCACACAATCAGGCACAATTACCATGGCCGCTTCCGAAAAAATCACCCGGATAGATTCCCTTTTCGCCGAGCTTTTCAAGAAAAGGCAATGGGACAAGCGCTTGGCCCTGCACGCGGTTTTTCGCAACTGGCCGCAGGTTGTCGGCGCGGAGATCGCGGAACGGACCGAGCCGCGGGTGATTCGGGGCACGGTGCTCTGGATCGCGGTTTCCGACTCGGTCTGGATGCAGCAGCTTCATCTGCAAAAACAGGCCCTGCTTGAACACATCAATGCCAATGTGCGGGGTTCCGAGAAGATAAGCGATATCCGTTTCCAGATAGACGCCGCCCTTGGCGAGGAAAAGATGGCGGTGGATGTTCCCGCGCCGGTTGCTTCTCCGAAGCCGATTGATCCCGAGGAGCAGAAGAGCTTTGAGGGGTTGCTCGGCGCCATCGGCGACGCGGAATTGCGAACCCGGCTGCTCGCCCTGTGGCGGAAAGCTCACCGATGAGCCTTTCTGTGGGATAGTTAATCCGTGGGTAGGGTGTTGGCGCGGAAGCTTCTTGTGTGCGCCAAAGGAAATGGGCGTGGGGTTCGGTATTTTCAGGTCGCGTTTGGCGGCGAATCTTCGATGGAGCAGATGGTAAGGTAGCGCTCAAGGGTCTCCCTGTCGGTGCCCTTCAGTGCGAAATGGACGCCGAACTCCCTGTTCTCCTGGTCAATCTCGATAATTCGGCGGACAATGGCTTCCGGCGCGGTAACTTTCTCCTCAAAATCGCCAAACCGTAAGCGAAGGGTCATGCTGAAGGGGCTGAGCTTGTCCCCTTTCTGAATGTGCTGGGAAAATTTCCCCGCCAGTTTTGCGCCCTCAATGGAAATATTCTGGATTACGCCATGGTTGAGATACTGGCTTGCCTTGCGGGTGAAGGTTGCCACGGAGCGGGGGCTTGTAACGTAGCGGGGGTACCTTCTCCGCTGCACTGTAATGATTGAGGTGGGGAAAGGCACTCCCACTTCAGTGGTGGTTTCAAGCACCGGGGTGGCATGGAAACCTTGCATGGGCCTGTTTTGATGCTGGTACAGGAACAGGCATGGATTTTTTGGGGCCTGGAAAGGGGTTTCTTTGGTGAAAAGAAGCAGTGGTTCCGCCTCCTTGGTGAAGATCTCGGAAGGCGTAAGCTTCTGCGGATTCTGTCCCTTTTGAAACAGGGTTACAGGGATTCGTTGGCCAACAATCCGGATAAGTTCCTCTCCAATGACCTTCGCGTCATCGGACCAAAGCTCTTGCATGCGATACCCTCCGGGCCGGAACGATGAGTGGTTTCCGGGCGCAAAATGAGTCGTAATTGTGCAGCAATATATAGCTACATTTGCGACGCTTGTAAAGCAAGGGCTGAAAAATCTTGGGAAAAAAGGTTCGTGCGGGAGAGGGCTAGAATTGCTTCTCCGTGTCAAGGAGCAGGGTTACCGGGCCATTGTTTACCAGGGTTACGTGCATCATGGCCTGGAATTTTCCGGTTGCCACGGTAATCCGCCTTGCCCGGGCTTCGCGGATAAATTGCTCGTAGAGGCGCACTGCTTCCGCCGGTGGCGCGGCCGTGGAATAGGATGGACGCCTTCCCTTGCGGCAGTCACCAAACAGGGTGAACTGGGAAACCACCAACATCTCTCCTTGTGTGTCGAGCAACGAGAGATTCATGAGCCCTTGTTCGTCGTCGAAGATACGGAGATTGGCAATCTTGTCCGCCAAGAGCGCGGCGTCCTGTTCGGAATCATTTTTCCCCACGCCGAGAAGAACAAGGAGCCCCGGCCCGATGGCGCCGTGGATTTGGTCATCCACGCAAACAGAGGCTTGGCTTACCCTTTGGACAACGGCGCGCATGGGGTTTTCTCCTGATGTTACCGGTGGGCCGGGTTGAGATTGCCGAGGGCAAACTGCAGGACGGCTGTTGCCGCAATGGTTGCCGTCTCGGCGCGCAGAATACGCGTCCCCAGGGAGACTGGGGTAAAGCCTTCCTTTTGGGCACAGGCAACCTCTGCTTCGCTGAATCCTCCCTCCGGGCCGAGGAGGAACAACACGGACCGGCAATCCTTGCCTTGCCCTGCCAGAACCTCATTCAGCGTTTGCCTGGTTTCGTGTTCCCAGAAGATCAGCCGTGCGTTACAAGGCGGAGGAGAGGCCATGAGTCCGGTCAGTTCCCTGGGGGCATGGATTTCCGGCGGCGTGGCGCGGTCGCATTGCTTGCAGGCCTCGAGCACGATGCGTTGCCAGCGATCCATTTGGGTATCCTTGGGCTGTTTGTGGATTCCGTGTTCCGAGTAAAAAGGGGAAATCGCGTCAACCCCCAGTTCCGTGGCCTTTTGCAGGATGAGATCCATTTTCTGGCCCCTGAGCAAGGCTTGTCCCAGGTGAAGCCGGATTGTTGGCGGGAGATCACGGGATTGTCCGGTTATGGTTGCGATCACCCGATCCTTGAGGATGCGTTCGATGCGGGCTTGGTAGCGGGCGCCGGTTCCGTCGAAAAAAGTGATGGGATCGCCGGGGCTGAGCCTGAGGACGGTCCGGAGATGATGGGCTTCCGGCCCTGTCAATTGCGCGGTTTCTCCCGTGATATCCGACGGGTCTATGAAAAAACGGCGGAGGCTCATGGGGTTACGGCCGTGAAAAGAGAAGGGCGCTCCATTCCCCTTCGCTGCGGGTTTCCTGGTGTTTCAGGCCAAGCGCGTTATAGGCGGCGCGGATATTGTCGGTTTGGGGGCCGGTCAGGATTCCCGCCATGATGAGCCTGCCGTCTGGAGCCAGGTGCGCGGCAAGGGGGGCGGCAAGTTCGATGAGCGTATCATGGATGATGTTGGCGATGACAAGATCGAACTGGCGAGGGATCTCTTCCAATGCGACGCCGCTTGCGGTAATGGTCGGTTGCAGCCCGTTGCGCAGGATATTCTCCGCCGCCACCACCACGGCCTCCGGGTCGTTATCGATGGCCAGCACCTCCTGGGCGCCGAAGAGGGCGGCGGCCATGGCCAGGATGCCCGTGCCGGTGCCGACATCGAGAACGGTTTTGGGTGGGGTTTCTTTGGTGTGAAAAAGTGATTCGACGAATTCAAGGGCCAGCTTGGTGCTGGCGTGGTGTCCTGTGCCAAAGGCCATGCCCGGATCCATCTCGATCACCTTCTCTCCGGGGGCCGGCTGGTATGATTCCCAGGTAGGTTTGATAACAAGATGGGCTGTGATCGGCAGGGGCTTGAATCGTTCTTTCCAGGTCTTGTTCCAGTCCTCGTCAGGAATGATTTCCGTTTCGAGTCGGGTTTGTCCCTCGCCAGGGGTGAGGTCGGCGAGTTCCGCAAGGTACGCTCTGATTTTCTTCAGCATTTCCGGGGCTTGGGGGCCATTTTCCAGATAGCCGACAATCTGTTCCTGGGCGGCATTGGCTGCCGCCACCGGGATTTGTTCGACCCCGCCGGTTTGTTGGCAGATAAAATCGGCAATGGGGTCGGAGATGGTCTCGCTGGCGGTGATCGTGATTTTAAGCCACGATCTGGATGGTGGCTGGGCTGGGCTTTTGGCTGGCATCGGAATCCCTGTGGGAAAGGTTGCGGTTGCGGAGAAATACGCTGGAAACTCTATCAGAGTGCGTTACTCTACCGGATGCTGTATTCTCAGGCAAGATCTAGTTGCGCTGAAGTTCGGCTGATGGTTGTGGTTGTTTCTTATCTATATATGGTATCGGGGCCGGCATGATGGATGAAAAAAAGATGCGGAAGCTTCTTGAAGAGGTAAGTTGCGGCGCGTGCACTGTTGCCGAGGCCTTGGCGGAATTGAAAAACTTCCCCGCCGAGATGCTGTCCTGCGCCCACCTCGATCACCACCGGCGGTTGCGAACCGGAGTGCCAGAAGTGGTTTACGGCGAGAATAAAACAGCCGGCCAGATCGTGGATATTCTGAAAAAGCTTCTCAATTTTTCTCCGGCGGTCATGGCCACGCGGGTGGGTCGGGAAAAGGGCGAGGCGATTTGTCGAGAAATACCCGGGCTTGTTTACCATGAGGCGGCGCGCATGGTGACGGCCAAGATGGAGGAGCCCCTGCCGGAAGCCGATGGCAAGGCAGGCCTGATCGTGGTGCTCACCGCCGGGACTTCCGATATCCCGGTGGCGGAGGAAGCGTATGTTACCTTGCGTTGTCTGGGGAATGCGGTTGAGAGGTTGTATGATGTCGGGGTGGCGGGGATACATCGGCTGCTTTCGCGTCGGGATATTCTCGACAAGGCGCATATATTGATAGTGGTTGCAGGAATGGAAGGGGCCCTGCCCAGCGTGGTCGGTGGTCTGGTGGATAAGCCCATTATCGCAGTGCCCACCAGTGTCGGCTACGGGACAGGGCTGGGGGGGATTGCCGCGCTTTTGGGGATGCTCAATAGCTGTGCTCCGGGGATTGCCGTGGTGAATATTGACAACGGCTTTGGCGCCGCGTGCATGGCGGCAAGTATCGGAAGGCAAATCAGCGGATGGAAGGGCGGATCCTGATATTTTCTCCTTGCCCAAGCCGGGAAACACCACGGTTTCCCGGCTTGGGCAAGGAGAAAATTTTGGAGGGGCGTCGCAGAAAAACAATGAGTTACGACGCGGGGATTTGTGGGGTTCGAGTTTTTTGAGATTTCCGTAATATTGCTGTTGACAAGGGGGGGCGCTTCGGCTATTTTGGCCCCCGAACGATGACCCGGCACCATGACGAGAGCCTCTGAAAAACGTCATAAAACATCTTGACTGGCTCTGGTGTTTCGGTTATCTTCTCTTTTTCCGCCCCAACGAGTGGGCGGCCCCGGTTTCCGGGGCGCAGCGATCATTGAAAACTGAATAGTGAGCAAAGTAGAAGATGGGCCCCAAGAAACCGGAGCTTCGGCTTCGGGAGTTTTTATTGCATTAAAGAGATCAGAATCTCTGTTGAAGAATAAC